>Ga0070741_10005709_pt1 | contig 27330 bp, 26 predicted proteins | sample Coa_R1_4_FD_66440 | JGI IMG/M metagenome (GOLD analysis project Ga0070741, IMG submission 66440) | Surface soil microbial communities from Centralia Pennsylvania, which are recovering from an underground coalmine fire - Coalmine... | ecosystem: Environmental > Terrestrial > Soil > Unclassified ...
ACGCCGGCCATGAGCAGCGCGGCGCCCAGCCAGTCGAGCTGGTGGCGAGTTGCCACGGGCCGCTCGTGAAACGTCCGGGCCAGGGCGCTGATCGTCAGGAAGCCGATCGGCACGTTGATCCAGAACGCCCAGTGCCACGTCGCGTGCAGCACGATGAAGCTGCCAGCCAGCGGACCGAGGATCGCGGCGAGCCCCCAGACGCTCGAGATCAAGCCCTGGATCCTGGCCCGGTCGGGGCCCTGGAACAGGTCGCCGGCGATGGTAATGGTAATCGGCAGGATGCCGCCCGCTCCGAGGCCCTGCAGGGCGCGAAAGACGATAAGCTGCTCGATGCTGCCCGATAGCCCGCAGAGCAGCGACCCGACGACGAATAGCCCGGTGCCGGTGATGAACATCGGCTTGCGGCCGTAGGTGTCGGCCAGCTTGCCGTAGAGCGGTACGGTGGTGGTGGAGGTGAGCAGGTAGGCGGCGATGGTCCAGCTATAGAGCGGCAGGCCGCCGAGCTGGCCGACGATGCTCGGCATCACGGTGGACATGATGCTGATATCCATCGCCGCCACGAAGATCGAGACCAGCACAGCGATGGTCGGCGCCAGCTTCTCGCGCGGTATCTTCATGACGCTCCACTGCTCCCCGCGCGGCGCCTAGAACTCCTTGCCGAACGCACGATACCGGGTGTGGGCGCAGACCCACACCCGGTATTGAACTACACCCCTACGGCTCGGTGCGGGGCAAGGCGTGGGGATGGCTCTCGCGTAGGCCCGCGTCGGTGATGCGGACGAACTGGGCGCGCTCGCGGAACTCGGCCAGGCTGCGCGCGCCGAGGTAGCTCATGCTCGAGCGCAGCCCGCCCACCAGCTCGAAGATGACCTCGTTGACCGTGCCGCGGTAGGGCACGACGGTCTCGATGCCCTCCGGCACGCGGGCGTCGAACTTCTCCTCGTCGATTCCCAGGGTCAGGCGCCGGAAGCGGTCGATGGCGGCGCTCTCGGACGCCATGCCGCGGTAGACCTTGACCCGCACGCCGTCGCGGAGCATCGTTGCGCCGGGGCTCTCCGCCGTACCGGCCAGCAGGCTGCCGACCATCACCGTTGAGGCCCCCGCCGCCAGCGCCTTCGCCACGTCGCCCGGCAGCCGCACTCCCCCGTCGGCGATGATCGGCACGCCGTGCGGCGCCGCTGCCCGGGCGCAGCTCATCACCGCCGTGAGCTGCGGCACGCCGACGCCGGTGACTACCCGCGTGGTACACGCCGAGCCGGGGCCCACGCCCACCTTCACCGCGTCGGCGCCGGCGGCGATCAGGTCCTCGGTGCCCTCCGCGGTCGCCACGTTGCCGGCGATCAGCTCGACGTGCGGGAACCGCTGCTTCAGCTCGGCCACCGCCTTCAGCGCGTGCTCGGAGTGGCCGTGCGCGATGTCGACCACCAGCACGTCCACGTCGGCCGCGACCAGCGCCTCGGCCCGCTCGCGGTAGTCGCCCACCACGCCCACGGCGCCGCCGACACGCAGGCGGCCGGCCGCGTCGCGCGTCGCCCGCGGGTGCTGCAGCACGCGCATGAGATCGCGCGCGGTGATCAGCCCGCGCAGGCGGCCGTGGCTGTCGACCAGCGGCAGCTTCTCGATGCGGTGCTCGTGGAGCAGGCGCTTGGCCTCGTCGAGGGAAGTACCGACCGGCGCCGTGACGAGCTGCTCGCCGTGGGTCATCACCTCGCGGATCGGCTTGTCGGGGTCGTCCTCGAACAGGAGGTCGCGCACGGTGAGGATGCCCACCAGGCGGTCATCGCGCTCCACGACGAGCACGCTGCTCACCTCGCTCTGGGCCATCAGCTCCCAGGCATCCTTGAGCGTGCGGTGGGGGGCGAGGATCTGCACCTCGCGCACGAGGAAGCTTTCGGGGCGCTTGACGCGGGCGATCTCGGTGGCCTGCTGCTCGACCGTCATGAAGCGGTGGACGATGCCGATGCCGCCCTCGAGGGCCATCGCTACGCCCATCGCGGCCTCGGTCACCGTGTCCATGTTGGCGCTGACGATCGGGATCCGGATCTCCAGCCCCCGCGTGAGCCGCGTGCAGGTGTCGACCTCGCGGCGGGTGGTGATACCCGACCGGCGGGGAACCAGGAGCACGTCGTCGTAGGTCAGCGCGAGATCCATGCCGCCAACGTCCTACGAAGATGGTGAGGGGGACGCAAGATTATACCAGTAAGGGTGCTCACAGAGGGGGATCGAGTGCGATGCGGACGGGCAGCAGCGGCGCTGGCGGCTCGTCCCCGGCGGCGACTTCGGTGGGGCTCCCGCCCTTCCAGTCGCGGAGTGGCCCGAGCGGGCCGAGATCGACCGGCGACCGCCAGAGCGCCAGCGCCGCGACGGCCCCGGCCGTGAGGAGGATGCCTGCTAGCAGGCCGAGCATGACCCAGCAGATCGTCGAGGGGCGCCGGGAGGCCGGCCGGTCGAGCCGCTGGGCGGCCGGCGCGTCGGGCCGGGGGCCTGGCTCTGGCGGAGCGATGTCCAGCGTCGGCGTCTGCATCCCTTGCCTCCCTGGCGGGATTATAGGGAGGCTGCTGCCCCAAACCGCTCTCAAAGCCGTCACAGTGGCCGCTGTCGCCGCCGCTGTAACGTCACTGTAGCGCGCCATCGCGCGTGGCGAGCCTCAGCGCGGCCCGGCCGGGTCGGCGGCTAATACCCTGTTCGGACCCGCCCATCGGCGTGGTAGAGTATCCATGAGCCGTGGACTCGTGGGGGTAACGTGCGCTGTGAGGGCTGCGGGACCGAGATGGTAGCGGAGTCCATCAAGGACGAGGGCTCCAGCGCGAAGAAGTGGACCTGCCCGTCCTGCGCGAGCTGGTGCCTGACCGACGATGGGGAGGTCTACATGGCCGCCTGGCTGCTGGAGGGCCGTGAATGGCCGCGCTGAGGTCGGGTGGACGGGGCGCCGAGCGCCGCGCCCAGGCGCTGGTACCAGCCCGCGGCCCTGCCCGGGCAATCCAACCCTCTATGGTATCATTAAGCGAGACTTGCGACGCAAGCCTGGTGGCTGACGACCGGCGGCAGCAGGAATTCCGCAGCCGCCGGTCGCTCGTTCTCGGCGGGTGCCGCTGGCCTGGCAGCGCTGCCGGCCAAGGCGCGGCCCCATCCGCCGGAGCTTTCCCCTGGGGGAGGATCAGGTATGGCTGATCCCCGGCCGCACAACGGCACTCTCGACGACCAGATCGACGAGCTGGTTCAGCGCGCGCGGGAAAAGGCGCTCGAGCGTGGGTTCCTGACCATCGAGGACGTCATTCAGCTCCAGGCCGAGGGCGGAGCGAGGGTCAACCGGAACCAGGTGCTGCAGGCGCTCGAGACGATGGGCGTGAAGGTGGCGCGGGGCGACGACGACGACGTCGAGGATATCGACGAGTCGGAAGAAGACGAGGTGGAGCCACTGTCACTTGGTCAGGCCGAGATCGACGACGAGCCCCGCAGCCCGTACCTGTTCCCCGCGGCTGAAGAGGGGGCCTTCGAGCCCGAGCACCACGAGGAAGTGGTCGCCGAGGTCGACTACGCGCCGTCCGAGGCGCCGGCCGCCATCTACCTGCGGGACATCAGCCGCGTGCGGCTCCTCACGGCCGAAGAAGAGGTCTCCCTCGCCAAGCAGATCGAGCAGGGCAACCTGGCAGTCGAGCGCATGAAGCAGCTCGGCCCCGCCTCCGACGAGCGCGACCGCCTCGACAACCTCAGCCACCACGGCAACGAGGCGCGCCGCCGCCTCACCGAGGCCAACCTCCGTCTCGTGGTCTCCGTCGCCCGCAAGTACATGGGGCGCGGCCTGCCGCTGCTCGACCTGATCCAGGAAGGCAACATCGGCCTGCAGCGGGCGGTGGAGAAGTACGACTATCGCAAGGGCTATCGCTTCAGCACCTACGCCTACTGGTGGATCCGCCAGGCCGTGACCCGCGCCATCGCCGATCAAGCGCGGACCATCCGCGTGCCCGTCCACATGATCGAGCTGATCGGCGACGTCTACCGCGTCAGCCGCGACCTCCAGCAGGAGCTGGGGCGGGAGCCGGAGCCCGACGAGATCGCTCAGGAGATGGGGACCTCCCCCGAGAAGGTGCGCCAGATCATTCGGGCGGCCCGCCAGCCGATCTCGCTGGAGACCCCTGTCGGCGAAGAGGAGGAGAGCACCCTCGCCGACTTCATCGCCGATCGAGCCGCGCGCGCTCCCGCCGAGGCCGCCGCCCAGGAGCTGCTCAAGGAGCACGTCGAGGACGCGCTGCAGCAGCTCAGCGAGCGCGAGCGGGCGGTTCTGAAGATGCGGTTCGGGCTCATCGACGGGCGCGACCGCACGCTGGGCGAGATCGGCGAGGAATTGGGGGTCAGTCGCGAGCGGGTGCGGCAGATCGAGGCGGAGGCGCTCGCCAAGCTCCGCCAGCCAAAGCTGCGGCAGAAGCTGCGCGAGTATCTAGAGTAGCGGTTCGGCGCCGCCAGGGCGGGCGACTCGAGCGCGCCTCAGGCTACCTCCGAGCCACCAGCTCCCGTTTGCTGTCCAGGGCGAGGGCGCTCCTCACGCGCCGGCCGCGGCCCGCTGCACCGGCGGCCCGCTCTGCCGGCGGCGCAGGCGCAGAGCCGCCTCGTGCCGGCTGATCGTCTGGGCTTCGTCCAGGTACACCGGGCCGCCGCAGCGCTGGCACGAGCGCGCCACAGGTGTCTGCGCGACGGGCTCGGCGGCCGGCAAGAAGGCCAGCACGTGCCGCGGGCGGGCCGTATCGGCGAGCACCTCGCCGGCAACCGTACCGCAGTAGTAGCATTTCAGATCGGCGCTGATCAGCATGGTGTCTCCCCTCTCCCTTGCCTCTTCGCCGCACATCATCGGCGGGTCCGCCAGTTGGCGACGAGGTGCCATTGGCTCGGCTCAGGCAGGATTCGTGCCAGGGCTGGAGCCGCCTCGACGGCGGCCCTCGGCCTCGCCCGGGGCGCCTGCTCTGGGGTATACTCTTGCCAAAGCCGATTCCCGCCACCGCAGCTTGCTGCTGATCTGGGTCGCGGTGTGTCCGCCGCGACCCCTTGTGCCGGTGGCCGATTAGGAGAAGAAGGACCGTTATGCTGCGTATCCGCCTGCGCCGCACGGGCGCCAAGAAGAAGCCGAGCTATCGGCTGGTCGTTGCCGACGCCCGCGCTCCGCGGGATGGAGCCTTCATCGAGATCCTGGGCTACTACAACCCGCTGACCGAGCCGTCCACCGTCGTGATCGACGCGGCCCGAGCGCAGAAGTGGCTATCGCAGGGTGCCCAGCCGTCGGACCGTGTGGCCCGGCTGTTCAAGCGGGAGGGAATCACGGCCAGTGGGGACGGTGTGGCGGCCCCAGCGGCTGCCGCCGAGCCAGCCGCCGAGGAGAAGGCGCCGGCGCGCGGCACCCGGCGTTCGGCGGGCAAGACGACCGAAGCTGGGGCCGCCGCGGCAACACCCGCCGCGGCTGAAGCGCCGCCTGCCGAGGCGGAAGTGCCGGCCGCGGCCGAGGCCGCGAAGCCCCGAGCCCGGGCGGCCGAGGGCGAGACGAAGCCGAGCGCCGAGCCGGCCACCTCGGACGCGACCGACGCGGCCGAGTCCGCGGCTCCGCGCGCGAGCGCGTCCACGGCGGAGGCGCCGAAGGACGCGGCCGAGGCGGAGACGTCGGCCTAGGGCCGAGCAGGCCCGGCGGATTGCCCCGCGGACCCCGCCGGGCGGTCGGAGCGGGAGCGCATGAAAGAGCTAGTCGAATACGTGGCTCGCGGCCTGGTCGAGCGGCCCGATCAGGTGCGGGTTAGCGAGGTTCGCCAGGGCAACCTGATCATTTACGAGTTGGAAGTGGCGCCCGACGACATGGGCAAGGTCATCGGGCGGCAGGGACGCGTCATCAACGCGCTCCGAGCGCTGGTGAAAGCGGCAGCGGTTCGCCAGGGTGTCCGCGTCAACGTGGAGGTCGTCTGAACGACCGAGCCGCCTCCCCCGGCTCTGGCTACGTGGCAATCGCGCGGGTCCTGGCGCCGCACGGTGTGCGCGGCGAGTTGAAGTGCGCCGTCCTCACGGATTTCCCCCGTCGCTTCGCCTCCACGGCGCGCATCTTCCTGTCGGCTGGTGGACCCAGTGGGCCTGTGCGGCAGGCGTTCCCAGTGGTGCGCGCGCGGGTCCAGGGCCACTTCGTGCTCCTCAAACTCGAGGGGATCGACACGCGCGACGCGGCCGACCGCTGGCGGAACGCGCTGGTCGAGGTCCCGGCTGGAGAGCGGGTGCCGCTTCCGCGCGGCCACTATTTCTGGCAAGACGTCATCGGCCTCTCGGTCCGCACCGAGGAGGGGGAGGTGCTGGGCAGGGTGCGCGAGATACTGGAAACGGGCGCCAACGACGTCTACGTGGTCGATACCGAGCGGGGCGAGCTGCTGGTGCCGGCGATCAAGGACGTGGTGAAGCGCATCGACCCCGAGCAGGGCGAGATGGTTGTCGAGCTCCTAGAAGGGATGCGGTAGCCTGACCATGCACCGGGTGCGCGTCTACACGACCGACGCGATCGTCCTCAAGCGCCACAACTTCGGCGAGGCCGACCGCATCGTCACGCTCTATACCCCCGAGCACGGGAAACTGCGGGCGATCGCCAAGGGCGCGCGGCGCCCGGCCAGCCGGCTGGCCGGCCACCTGGAGCTGTTCTGCCTCAGCGCGCTTCAGCTCGCCCACGGACGCGAGCTGGACGTGGTTACCCAGGCCGAGACGCGCGACGCCTTTCGGCCGGTGCGCGACGACCTGGCTCGCACCACGCAGGCCATCTACGCCCTGGAGCTGGTCGATCGGCTGACGCCCGACCGGCAGGAGAGCCGCGCGGTGTTCGACCTGCTCCACGAGCTGCTCGTCGGCCTCTGCGCGCCCACGCCGTCGGCGCTCGCCCTGCCCTACTTCGCCGTCCACGCCCTGGCCGCGCTCGGCTACCGGCCGCAGCTCGCGCAGTGCGTGGCCTGTCGCGCGGAGATCGTGCCCGGCAGCAACTACTTCAGCCACCCGCTGGGCGGGGTGCTCTGCCCGGCCTGTGGGCCGGCCGAGCCGACCGCGCAGACGATCCCCCTCAACGTGCTCAAGGCGCTGCGCTACCTGCAGCGCACGCCGACGCTCGCCGAGGTGCGCGTGAGCGTGTCGCCCGAGATCGCCGGTGGAGCCGAGGCCGTCCTGCGCGCCTACGGCGAGTACCTGCTGGAGCACCGCCTGCGAGCCGGGGAGTTCCTCGACCGGCTGCGGGTGGACACGCGGCTGCGCGTCGCCGACGGGCCAGGGCCGGAATACGCAGCAGCGAGCGAGCGGGCCGACGGCCCCGCGTCCTCGGTCGTCGGCGCCGGAGGCGCGACGTGAGCGAGGGCGTCGACCGCCGCTCCCTCTACCTCCGCTGGCGCCCCGGCCGGTTCGTGGACGTGCTCGGCCAGGAGCACGTTACCCGCACGCTGCGCAACGCCGTCGTCGCGGGGCAGGTCGCCCACGCCTACCTGCTCTGTGGGCCGCGTGGCACGGGCAAGACGAGCATCGCCCGCATCCTGTTCAAGGCGATGAACTGCGAGGGGCCGGTCGAGGGCGACGCTTGCGGGACCTGCGCGTCCTGCCGCGACGCCGCCGCCGGCCGCGCGCTGGACCTGGTGGAGATCGACGCGGCGTCCAACCGCGGCATCGACCACATCCGCGATCTGCGCGAGAAGGTCTGGATCTCGCCGTCGCAGGTGCGCCGCAAGATGTACATCCTCGACGAGGCGCACCAGCTCTCGGCGCCGGCCTGGGACGCCTTCCTCAAGACGCTGGAGGAGCCGCCCCCGCACGTCGTCTTCGTGCTGGCCACGACCGAGGTCCACAAAGTACCGGCGACTATCCTCTCCCGCTGCCAGCGCTTCGACCTGGGGCGGATCGCCCTGTCCGATCTGGTCGCTCACCTCGGTCAGGTGGTCCAGGCCGAGGGAATCCGGGCCGAGCCCGCGGTGCTGCAGCGGGTGGCGCGCCTCTCGCGGGGCGGGGTGCGCGACGCCCTGAGCACGCTGGAGCAGCTCGTCGCCTACGGCGGCGACGCGCTCACGGTGGGGGCGGCGCGGGAGGTGCTCGGGCTGGCGGCCGAGGAGTCGTTGCAGCGCTGCGCCGAGGCGCTCGGCCGCCACGACGCGCGCGCCGCGCTCGAGCTGGTCGGCACGCTGGCGCGCGAAGGCGCCGACCTGCGCCAGTTCCTCGACGACCTGGTGGACTACCTGCGGGCGCTGCTGCTGACGCGCCTCGGGGCCAGCGACGCGCTGGCCTTCGAGTTCGGCGCCGACGAGCGCGCCTGGCTGGAGAGCCAGGCCGGCGCCTGGCAGCCGGCCGAGCTGGTCGAGCTGGTGCGGCGGCTGAGCGCGGTCGATCCGAAGGGGCGCGACGCCGGGCAGCTCCAGGTCCACCTCGAGCTGGCGCTACTCGACGCGGCGCTCGGCACGCCGGCCGCGCCGCAGCCGGCGAGCGCGAGCGTCGCCGCTCCCGAGCCGCCGGCCGCGCCGACGATCGTACACGCGCCGCGCGCCACCTACGCGCCCGCGCCGGCCGCGCCTGCGCGGGCCGTGGCTCGGCCCGCGACGGATGCCAGTCCGCCGCTCGCCCCGAGCCCGCTGCCGGCCGCGAGCGACGGACCGCCGGCAGCCGAGGTAGCGCTCGCCGCGGCCGACGCTAGCGTCGAGGACGCCGACGGGGAGATCGAAGTGGTCGTCGGCGTCGCGGGGGTGGAAGTCACGGTGGTACAGGGCAATGGCAGCGCCGCGGCGGAGCTGCCGGATCTGGCGTTGGTCCGCCATCGCTGGACCGAGGTCAAGGAAGCGATCGCCGGCGAGCTGCCGAACGTGGCGGTGGCGCTCGAGATGGCCACGGTCGTCGGCGTGCGCCCGGGCGAGCTGCTGCTGGCTTTTACAAGTGACTTCTTCCGCCCTACTATAGAAAAGGACGACTGCCGCGCGACGATCGAGGCCGTTACCGCGCAGTACCTCGGCGTCGCGCTCACACCCCGCTGCGTAGCCGGGGAAGCTTACCAACCGACGCTGCCCGACGACGTCTTTCTCCAGCAAGCGGTCGACCTGTTCGGCGCGACGGGCGTCGAGCGCATCGAGGACGCGTAGCCGCGGGTACCGCGGAAGAGGAGCACAAGTCATGATGGGCGGGCCGAGCGCCAAGGCGATGCGCCAGATGCAGGAGCAGTTGGCGAAGATCCAGGAGCAGCTCGCGAGCGAGACGGTCGAGGCCACCGCGGGCGGCGGGGCGGTCAGGGTCGTCATGACCGGCCAGCAGCAGGTCAAGGAAGTCGTGCTGGACCCGGCCGCCGTGGACCCCGAAGACCTGGAGATCCTGCAGGATATGATCGTCGCGGCCGTGAACGAGGCGATGACCCGCTCGCAAGAGCTGGCCGCCAAGCGGCTGAGTGTCCTGACCGGCGGGCTGAAGATCCCCGGGCTGTTCTAATTGCCCCTGGGAGCCGTGCCCACGCGGCGCGACGCGCCCTGTGGGCACGGCTCCCAGGGGCCTAGTGGATCATCACAAGTGATTTGCTGGGTGCTGGCAACAGCCAGCACCCAGCAAATCAGCTCTCACAGAGCACTAGAGGCTAGGCGAGGAAGATGCAGTTGACGGTGGAGCCGGTCGCCCGGCTCATCGAAGAGTTTGCGAAGCTGCCGGGCATCGGCCCGAAGACGGCGCAGCGCCTGACCTTCTATCTCCTGCGCATGCCACCCGAAGCGTCGCACAACCTGAGCGACGCCATCGCCCAGATGCGCGACACGGTGATGTTCTGCTCGCAGTGCTGGAACATCACCGACCACGACCCGTGCGCGATCTGCCGTGCCGACAACCGCGACCGCGGGCTGATCTGCGTCGTCGAGGAGCCGCTGGACATCCTGGCGCTCGAGCGCACGCGGGGCTACAAGGGCCTCTATCACGTGCTGCACGGGGCCATCCGGCCGCTCGAAGACATCATGCCCGACGACCTGAAGATCGCCGACCTGCTGCGACGGCTGGAGAACGGCGACGTGCGGGAAGTGATCCTGGCGACGAACCCCAACGTCGAGGGCGACGCCACGGCGGCCTACCTGCGCAAGCTGCTGGCCCCGCTCGGCGTGCGCGTCTCGCGCATCGCGCGGGGCCTGCCGGTGGGCGGCGACCTGGAATACGCCGACGAGGTGACCTTGGCACAAGCGCTGGAGGGGCGCCGCGCGATGGACTAGACGAACGGCGCTAGATGGGGAGCGCGGAAAGTTCTGGTTTTTGGCGCGTTTTCACGCCGGCTGGCCAAAATGGCCGTTCGGCTTAAAAAATGCTATAAGGCTTTGCCTTCCAGGGTATCCTGCAGTATAATCCCCACAATATACGCTCCTGGCTGAGGGGGCGGTGGGCATGATGGAACGCGGGCCGGACGGCGATGCGCAGGACCCAACCCAGGAAGACGCCGCAGAAATGGGCATGGCAGAGCTCCTCGATAGCCCTGCCCGCGGCTATGCGACCCTGCGCCGAGGCGATGTGGTGGACGGCGTGGTCGTCCGCGTCGATCGCGACGAGGTGCTCGTCGACATCGGCGTGAAGTCGGAAGCGATCGTCCCCGCCAGCGAAACCGGCGCTCCCCACGGCGACCCCACGCGGATGCTCAAAGTCGGCGACGAAGTCGTAGCCTACGTGCTGCAGCCCGAAGACGTCGACGGGCACGTCATCCTCTCCCTCACCCGCGCCCAGGCCGAGCGTGGCTGGCGGATCTTGCAGAAGGTGTTCGAGGACGGCGAGACGATCGAGGCCGACGTCGTCGAGCACAACAAGGGCGGGCTGATCGTCAACGTCTACGGGGTGCGGGGCTTCGTTCCGCTCTCGCAGATCGTCGACCTCAAGCGCGCTGGCGCGCCCGACGAGCCGATCGAGAACCGCCTGGCCACGATGCACGGTCGGCATCTGCTGCTCAAGGTCATCGAGATGAATCGCCGGCGCAACCGGCTGATTCTCTCCGAGCGCGCGGCGGTACAGGAGCGGCGCGCTCGCGAGAAGGAGCGCCTGCTCGTCGAGCTGCAGGAGGGTGACGTCCGCCGCGGTCGCGTGACGAGCCTCTGCGACTTCGGGGCGTTCGTCGACCTGGGCGGCGCCGACGGCCTGATCCACCTCTCCGAGCTATCCTGGGGCCAGGTGACGCACCCCAGCCAGGTGCTCAAGGTCGGCGACGAGGTCGACGTCTACGTGGTCGGGGTCGACCGCGAGAAGAAGAAGATCGCGCTCAGCCTCAAGCGGCTGCAAGCAGAGCCCTGGACCCGCGTGGCCGAGCGCTACCAGATCGGCCAGGTGGTGAACGGGCGGATCACGAAGCTCGCGCCGTTCGGCGCCTTCGCCGAGATCGACGAGGGCGTGGAAGGGCTGATCCACATCTCGGAGCTTGCCGACGAGCGCATCACGCATCCGAAAAGCGTGCTCAAGGAGGGCGACGAGGTCGCCTTGCGAATCATTCGGATCGACCCAACCCGGCACCGATTGGGGCTCAGCCTCCGCCAGGCTCACGAAGAGGAGACGGAGACCATCCCCGCGTACTACTCGACGCAGGGGCCGGAATCCACCACTCTGGGCGACATGGCGAGCGAGCTGCGCGACCTGTCGTTGCCCAGCGAGCCGGCGAGTCAAGGGGGCCCGTCGGCCACGGGCGAGGCGGCTGAGGCCGAGAAAGGCACGGGAGGCGCCGAGGGTCCGGGCGCGGCCGGTCATGCGGCCAACGACGCTGGCACGCAGCCGAGCGGTGCCGAGCCCGAGCCTCCGTACCATGCCCACGTCCAGGCTTAACCCCGACGCATTTCCCAGCACTTCTCTCGTGAAACTACGTAACTCTAAGGAGGGAAATTTCTCTCTTTAGGGGTATAATTGACAGCGATGGCTATGGTGGCCAGCCACAGCAGCGGAGAGTCTCATGCCTGATCGCTTCGACAAATTCACCGAGCGCGCCCGCAAGGTCCTCCAGCTTGCCCAGGAAGAGGCGCAGCGGTTCAACCACAACTACATCGGCACGGAACACCTGCTCCTGGGGCTCGTCCGCGAGGGCGAGGGGGTTGCGGCAAAGGTTCTGGCTAACCTGGGCGTCGACCTGAACAAGGTCCGCAGCGCGGTCGAGTTCATCATCGGTCGCGGCGACCGCACCGTGACGGGCGACATCGGGCTCACTCCCCGCGCCAAGAAGGTGATCGAGCTGTCGGTCGACGAGGCCCGCCGCCTCAACCACCACTACATCGGCACCGAGCACCTGCTGCTCGGCCTCGTCCGTGAGGGCGAGGGCATTGCCGCTGGGGTGCTGGAGAGCCTGGGCGTCTCGCTCGACAAGGTCCGCAACCAGGTCATCTACGTCCTGAACCAGTCGGCGGCCTACTCGCAGCAGGAGTCGCGGCACTCCAGCAAGACCCCCGTCATCGACCAGCTCGGGATGGACCTGACCGCGGCGGCCCGGGCCAACAAGCTCGATCCGGTGATCGGCCGCGAGCGCGAGATCGAGCGCGTCATCCAGATCCTCTCCCGCCGCACGAAGAACAACCCGGCCCTGATCGGCGAGCCGGGCGTCGGCAAGACGGCCATCGTCGAGGGCCTGGCCCAGCGCATCGCCGCGGGCGACGTGCCCGAGACGCTGATGGGCAAGCGCCTGCTGACGCTCGACATCGGCTCGCTGGTCGCGGGCACCAAGTACCGCGGCGAGTTCGAGGAGCGCCTGAAGAAGATTATCGAAGAGGTCAAGAACTCGGGCAACTGCGTGCTGTTCATCGACGAGCTGCACACGCTCGTCGGGGCGGGCGCGGCCGAGGGCGCAGTCGACGCGGCGAACATCCTCAAGCCGTCGCTGGCTCGCGGCGAGCTGCAGACGATCGGCGCCACGACGCTCGACGAGTACCGCAAGTACATCGAGCGCGACGCGGCGCTGGAGCGGCGCTTCCAGCCGGTGCTGGTCGAGGAGCCGAGCGTCGAGGAGACGATCGAGATCCTGCGCGGCATCAAGGAGCGCTACGAGCAGCACCACCGCCTGGAGATCTCCGACGAGGCGCTGAAGGCGGCCGCCGAGCTGGCCGCGCGCTACGTGCCCGATCGCTTCCTCCCGGACAAGGCGATCGACCTGGTCGACGAGGCCAGCTCTCGCGTGCGGATGCAGCGGGCCAGCACGCCGCCGTCGCTCAAGGATGCGATGCGCGGTCTGGAGTCGGTGCAGAGCGAGAAGGAAGCGGCGATCGCCGCCCAGCAGTACGAGCTGGCGGCCGAGCTACGCGACCGCGAGGCGAAGCTGCGGGCGCGGATCGAGAAGCTGGAGAGCGGCTGGCAGTCGCAGCAGGGGAGCGACAAGCCCATGGTGTCCGCCGAGGACATCGCCCACGTCGTGTCGATGTGGACGGGCATCCCCGTGATGCGCATCGCCGAGGAGGAGTCGCAGCGGCTGCTCCAGATGGAGTCGGCGCTGCACGATCGCGTGATCGGGCAGGACGAGGCGATCATCGTCATCGCCAAGGCCGTGCGTCGGGCGCGAGCGGGCCTCAAGGACCCGCGGCGGCCGATCGGCTCGTTCATCTTCCTCGGGCCCACCGGCGTCGGCAAGACCGAGCTGGCCCGGGCGCTGGCCGAGTTCATGTTCGGCAGCGAGGAGTCGCTGATCCGCATCGACATGTCGGAGTTCATGGAGCGGCACTCGGTGGCCCGCCTCGTCGGCGCGCCTCCCGGCTACGTGGGCTTCGACGAGGGCGGCCAGCTCACCGAGGCGGTGCGCCGCAAGAGCTACTCGGTGATCCTGCTCGACGAGATCGAGAAGGCCCACCCGGACGTCTTCAATATCTTGCTGCAGATCCTCGACGACGGCCGCCTCACCGACGCGAAGGGCCGCCGGGTGGACTTCCGCAACACGATCGTGATCATGACCTCGAACGTCGGTGCGGAGCTGATCCGGCGCCAGGGCAACCTCGGCTTCAGCACGGCCAAGGACGAGGCCAAGTCGGCCGAGGATGCCTACCAGAAGATGAAGGACAAGGTGCTCGGGGAGATGAAGAACCTCTTCAAGCCCGAGTTCCTCAACCGCATCGACGCCAGCGTGGTCTTCCGCTCGCTCACCAAGGACGACATCCGCCAGATCATCGACCTGCTGCTCCAGCGGGTCCGCGCCGAGCTGACGGAGCAGCAGATGAAGATCGACGTGACCGACAGCGCCAAGGACCTCCTGATGGAGAAGGGTTACGATCCGACCTATGGCGCGCGGCCGATGCGTCGCGCGATCCAGAACCTGATCGAGGACCCGCTGGCCGAGGCGCTGCTCGAGGGTCGCTTCAAGACCGGCGACTCGGTGCTCATCGACCGCCAGGGCGACGACCTGGTGATGACGCCGAAGACCGAAGAGGCGCCGCTGGCGGAGCCGGCGCAAGCCTGATCCGCGCAGCGACAACGCAGTGTATGGTGGAGCCCCGGGCACGGCCCGGGGCTCCACGCGTCCTAGATAGGACTCCCCGTGAACAAGACGCGCATGGTCTACGTCTGCCAGCAGTGCGGCGCGCGGTCGCTGAAGTGGCTCGGCCGCTGCGCCGAGTGCGGCGAGTGGAACACGCTGGTCGAGAGTATGGAGGCCCCGCCACGCCGCGGCGGAACGCGGCCGATCGGCGAGCCTGAGGTCGGCGTGCCGCGGCGGCTGGCGGAGATCACCCCCGGTGGCTTCGAGCGATTGGCCCTGCCCCTCGGCGAGTTCAGCCGCGTGCTGGGCGGCGGCATCGTGCCCGGCTCGCTGGTGCTGGTCGGCGGCGATCCGGGGGTCGGGAAATCGACGCTGCTCATGCAGCTCTCCGAGGCCGTGGCGGCCGGCGGAGACAAGGTCCTCTACGTGTCGGGCGAGGAGTCGCTGGGCCAGATCGGGCTGCGCGCCCGCCGACTGGGCCACGGCGCGGAGGAGCTGTACTACCTCTGCGAGACCGACCTGGCGCTCGTCCTCGAGGCCGCCCGGCGCATCACGCCGGCCGTCCTGGTCGTGGACTCGATCCAGAGCGTGTTCGACCCCGAGCTACCGTCGGCGCCCGGCAGCATCGGCCAGCTCCGCGAGTGCGCCCTGAAGCTGATGCGCCTGGCGAAGAGCGAGGGCATCTCGGTCTTCCTCATCGGCCACGTCACGAAGGAGGGCGTGATCGCCGGCCCCAAGGTGCTCGAGCACATGGTCGACAGCGTGCTCTACCTGGAGGGCGAGCGGTTTCAGGCTTATCGTCTCCTGCGGGGCGTGAAGAACCGCTTCGGCTCGACGAACGAGGTGGGAGTCTTCGAGATGCGCGGCGAGGGGCTGGTCGAGGTCAGCAACCCGTCGCGCGCCTTCCTCGCCGAGCGCGTCGAGGGCGCGAGCGGCTCGGCGGTGGCGGTGACGCTCGAGGGCACACGGCCGATGCTGGTCGAGATCCAGGCGCTGGTGTCGCGCAGCGCGCTGGCGATGCCGCGCCGCACGAGCAACGGCATCGACACCAACCGCCTGCTGCTGGTGACCGCCGTGCTGAGCAAGCGACTGAACGTGGCCCTCTACGACCACGACATCTACGTGAACGTCGTCGGCGGCCTGCGCATCGACGAGCCGGCCGCTGACCTGGCCATGGCCCTGGCGGTGCTCTCGAGCTACAAGGACGCGCCGCTCGCCCCCGGCCTCGTCGCGATCGGCGAGCTCGGCCTCTCCGGCGAGGTGCGCGGCGTGCCCCAGATCGAGCGGCGCCTGCGCGAGGCCGCCCAGCTCGGCTTCGACCGCGCCGTGATCCCCCACTCGCCCGGCGCGAGCGCTCCCGACGTGCCAGGCATCGCGATCGACGCCGTGCGCACCTTGCGAGAGGCCGCGCGGGTGATAGGGAGTTAGGGCGGCTTGCCCGTTTGACGGGCGGGGGGGCGGATGATAGCATCAGCGTAGGATTCTCGGCCCTCGACGACACTGCTGACTTGGTGGGACAGGGTCCCGCCGCGCTGGGCGCCAGTCGCGGGGCTCTCGGGCTGTGAGGCGAGCGGCGTGGGCGTCGACCTGGTCCTGCGCTTCATCGGGGGCATCCTCGCCGGCGCCTCGATGACTCAGCTAGCCGCCGTGCTGGTCGACTCCGTCGAGCCGCCCCGCGCCAACCTCCTCGCCTTCTCCCTGGCTGCCGCGGCCTTCGCGGTCGGCTTCGCCATCACGCCCTACCTCACCACGGTCCCCTTCTTCTGGTTCCGCGACCGCGTGCTGCGCGCGAGCGGCGAGGACTACTTGCTCGGTGGGCTCGGACTGGTCGTCGGCCTGCTCTGCGGCGCGCTGGCGACGGCCCCGCTCTCCGCGCTGCCCGGCAAGCTGGGGAGCTGGCTGCCGACCATCGCCACCGTGGTGCTCGCCTATTTCGGGGTGGTCATGACCGTCCACCACAAGCGCGGCCTGGTGGCCATCTTCGCCCCGCTGCGCCGTACGGTCCCGGGGATCAGGGCCGCCGCCGACCAGCGCGCGCTGGTCGACACCAGCACCATCATCGACGGCCGTCTCGCCGACGTCGCGGCCACGGGTTTCCTGTTCTGCACCCTGGTGGTTCCGCGCTTCGTGCTCCTGGAGCTGCAGCACGTGGCCGACTCGGCCGACCCGAACAAGCGGTCGCGCGGCCGGCGTGGGCTCGAGGTCCTGGAACGGCTGCAGAAGGAGTCGTTGGCGCCCGTCGAGATCGCCGAGATCGACGTGGACGGCGGGTTGGACGTCGACTCCAAGCTGGTCTACCTGGCCCGCGAGCACGACTGGCCCCTGTTCACCAACGACTGGAACCTGAACCGCGTGGCGGCCCTGCAGGGCATCCGCGTGCTGAACGTCAACGAGCTGGCCAACGCGGTCAAGACCCTCTGCGTCCCCGGCGACACGATGCGCCTCAAGCTCGTCCAGCCAGGCAAAGAGGCCGGCCAGGGCGTCGGCTACCTCGCCGACGGCACGATGGTGGTCGTCGAGAGCGCCAGCAAGCTCGTCGGCGAAGAGATCGACGTCGTGGTGACCCGCGCCATCCAGACGGCCGCCGGCCGCATCATCTTTGGCCGGCCCCGAGACCGCGCGAACGGCCACGCCCAGTCTTGATCGTGGCGGGTCGGCTGGAGCGCCGGCCTCGGTTCGCCCATCCCGCGTGGCGGCTGAACGCTGATCGTACGAGCCCCTGTGATCGAAGGAGTCCTGATGGCTGAGGTTCACCTCGGGCTGGTCGTGGTCGCCGCCGGGCGCGGCGAGCGCCTTGGCCGCGATAAGGTCTGGGAGTCCCTCGGCGGCGAGCCCGTGGTGGCGCGGGCGCTGGCGGCGCTGGCGGTGCCGCCGGTGGAGCGCGTCGCGCTCGTCGTCGCGGCGGCGCGGCTGGCCGACGGGCAGGCGCTGGCCCGGCGGCTAGCGCTGCCGGCCGTCGCGGTGCTGGGGGGCGCCCGGCGGCAGGACTCGGTCCGCAACGGCCTGCTGGCCCTCGGCCCCTGCGCGTGGGTGGCCGTTCACGATGCCGCTCGCCCCTTTGCCACGCGCGAGATCCTCCTGCGCACCCTGGCCGCCGCCCAGCACACGGGCGCGGCTGTGGCCGCGGTGCCCGTGGTGGACACGATCAAGCGCGTCGCCGGCGGCCTGGTCGTGGAGACGCTTCCCCGCGGCGAGCTGTGGGCGGTCCAGACGCCGCAGGTCTTCCGCGGCGAGCTGCTCGCGCGCGCCCACCGCGAGCAGACGGGCGACGCAACCGACGACGCGGCCCTGGTCGAGCGCTGCGGGGTGGCGGTCGGGGTCGCCGAGGGCGCCTATGATAACATCAAGATAACCACGCCAGATGACCTCGCGCTGGCAGCCTGGCGCTGGAGGCGGCGGGCGGGGAAGCGGACCGTTGAGTGAGCTCCGAGTGGGTCTGGGCTACGACCTGCACCCCTACGCGGCCGAGCGCAAACTCGTGCTGGGCGGGATCGAGGTCGAGTACCGGCGCGGCCTAGCGGGCCACTCGGACGGCGACGCCCTCTGCCATGCGGTGATCGACGCGCTGCTCGGCGCTACCGGGCAGGGCGATGTCGGCGAGTGGTTTTCGCCCCTGGACGAAACGCATCGCGGCGCGTTCAGCCTGGACCTGCTCCGGCAGGTAGGGGCGCGGCTGCGCGAGGGCGGCTGGCGCGTGGTGAACGTCGACACGGTGCTCGTCGCGCAGGAGCCGCGCCTGGCACCCTACCGGGAGTCGATGCGCATCAACCTCGCCGCCGCGCTCGAGGTGGCGGCCGACCGGGTCAACGTCAAAGCGACCGCGCCGGAGCGCGTCGGCTCCCTCGGGCGCGCCGACGCGCTCGTGGCGCTGGCAACCGCCCTGGTCGAACGGGAGTAGTCGTGGCTCGTCCCTTCCTGCGCGCCCTCCGCGCCGATTTTCGCGCGGTGTTCGAGCGCGACCCGGCCGCCCGCAACCCGGCCGAGGTGTTCCTGGCCTATCCGGGCTTCCACGCCATCGTGCTCCACCGCGCCGCTCACGCCCTTCACCACCTCGGCTTGCCCGTGCTGCCGCGCTGGCTCTCGCACGTCAACCGCTTCCTGACCGGCATCGAGATCCACCCCGCGGCCGAGATCGGGCCGGGCTTCTTCATCGACCACGGTATGGGCGTAGTGATCGGCGAGACCACCCAGATCGGCGAGAACGTGACGCTCTACCAGGGCGTGACGCTCGGCGGCACGGGTAAAGAGACGGGCAAGCGTCACCCCACGCTCGGCAACAACGTCGTGGTGAGCGTGGGCGCCAAGGTGCTCGGAGCGATCGAGGTCGGCGACGACGTGAAGATCGGCGCCGGCTCGGTCGTGCTCCAGTCCGTGCCGCCGCACTCGACGGTCGTCGGCGTGCCGGGTCGTGTGGTGGCCACCACGGACCCGGCCACGCAGGAGCGCCGCCGCGTCGAGGTGCTGCCCGACCCGGAGGCCGAGATGCTGCGCTACCTGCAGCAGAAGATCATCGAGCTGGAGGCGCGGCTGGCCTGGCTGGAGCAAGCCGCCGACGGGACGTCTTCCGACGTGGCGGACACGCCCGACGACGAGCAGCGCGCCATCCCCCTGCCGAGGTCCGGGGGGCACTCGGCATGAAGATCACCAACACCCTCGGCGGCCAGAAGGAAGAGTTCACGCCCAGCGGCGACGTGGTGCGCTTCTACGTCTGCGGCATGACGCCCAAGTTTCACCCGCACGTCGGGCACGCCCGGATCTTCGTCGCCGCCGACGTGATGCGCCGCTACCTGGAGTACCGCGGCTACCGCGTGCACCACGTTCAGAACTTCACCGACATCGACGACAAGATCATCGCCCGCGCGGCCGACGAGGGCGAGAGCGCCGCCGAGGTGGCGAAGAAGTACAGCGATTCGTACTTCGACGCCATGGACCGCCTGAACGTGCTGCGCGCCCACGAGTACCCGACCGTGACCGGCGTGATGGCCGGGATCATCGAGTTCGTGCAGGCGCTGATCGAGCGGGGCTACGCTTACGTGGCCGACGGCGACGTCTGGTTCTCGGTCGAGCGCTTCCCGGACTACGGCGCGCTGTCCGGCCGTCAGGAATCGCTCGACGAGGCGCTCGTGGGAGCGCGCAAGGAGCTCGAGCCCGGCAAGCGCGACCCGCGCGACTTCGCGCTGTGGAAGAGCGCCAAGCCCGGCGAGCCGGCCTGGGAGAGCCCCTGGGGGCCGGGGCGCCCCGGCTGGCACATCGAGTGCTCGACGATGGTCCGCGCGACCCTCGGCGACACGATCGACCTGCACAGCGGCGGCATGGATCTCATCTTCCCCCACCATGAGAACGAGCGAGCGCAGAGCGAGGCGCGCACGGGCAAGCCGTTCGTGCGCTACTGGGCCCACGTGAACCTCGTGACCACCGCTGGCGGCGAGAAGATGTCGCACTCGCTGCTGAACTTCCGCACCGTTCAGGACGTGCTGGCCGTCTACGAGCCGATGGCCCTGCGCCTCTACCTGCTGCAGACGCACTACCGCTCGCCGCTCGCCTTCCGCGAGGAGGCGCTGGCGGCGGCGGCGCGGGGGCTCGCGCGGCTGCGGACGGCCGCTGAGCCGCTAGGCGACGAATTCCAGGCCACGACGGACGGTGAAAGCCAGGCGACAGCTGGCGCCAGCGACGCCGCCGCCAGCACGGCGCGCGAGCGGTTCGTGGCGGCGATGGACGACGACTTCAACACGCCCGCCGCCCTGGGCGCGCTGTTCGACCTGGCCTCGGAGATCAACCGGCGGCGGACGGCCGCGCGGCAGGGCGACGCGACGGCCGCGGCCGAGCTGCCGACGCTGCAGGCCACGCTCCGCGAGCTGGCCGGCGTGCTCGGGCTCGACCTCGCCGGCGGCGCCTCTGATGGCGGCGAGGCCGCGGCCGCCGAGCCATTCGTCGACCTCTTGCTCGAGGTCCGCCGCGAGCTGCGCGCGGCCAAGCAGTGGGCGCTGGCCGACCGCATCCGCGATGGGCTGCGCGAGCGCGGCGTCGTCGTCGAGGACCACCCTACCGGCAGCACCTGGCGCTTCGAATAGCTGGCACCCCGGCTGCACGGCAGCGACAGGGAGCGCATGCTCGAGACGATCTACGGCCGCCAGGCGATCCGCGAGGCGCTGCGCGCCGGGCGGCGGGTGCGGCGTCTGCTGGTGGCCAGGGGCGCCCGCGACAGCGCGGTGCTGCGCGAGCTAGCCGCGCTAGCCGCCGAGCAGGGTGTGCCGGTCCAGGAGGTGGAGCGCACCCAGCTCGACCGCCTGGCCGACCATCACCAGGGCGTCGCCGCCGAGGTCGACCCGTACGCTTACGCGGACCTCTCGGACCTTCTCTATGCCGTTCGCGGCACGCGCCCGCCGCTCTACCTGGCCCTGGACAGCCTGCAGGACCCGCAGAACTTCGGCAGCCTGCTCCGCACCGCCGCCGCCGTGGGCGTGTCCGGCGTGGTGGTGCCGCAGCACCGCGCCGTCGGCGTCACGCCGGGCGTGCGGCGCGCGTCGGCGGGCACCGTCGAGCGCCTGCGCGTGGCCCGCGTCACCAACCTCGTGCGCGCCCTGGAGCAGCTCAAGGCCGCCGGTGTCTGGGTCGTCGGACTGGATGCCGCCGCGCCGCAGCGCTACGACACCGTCGACGCCAGCGGCCCGACCGCGCTGGTGGTCGGCAGCGAAGAGCAGGGCCTTGGTCGCCTGGTGCGCCAGACCTGCGACTTCGTGGTGTCCCTACCGATGGAGCCCGGCGTCGAGTCGCTGAACGCCGCCGTGGCCGGCTCGATCGTCCTCTACGAGTACTACCGCCAGCGTCTGCCACGAGAGTAGCGGATCGGCGCTGGGGCGTGCTGTTGAAGCGGCAATCCCCTCGTAAGGTGAGGGTGGCTGTTAGCGGCTCGCCACCGCTAGCAGCGCCGTTGCCACGACGTGAATCCCGTCCGGTCGTTGCTGGGCTCGCAAGCGTTCAGCAAGGGTAGCTCGTACACGCTCGGTCTGAGCAGCGTCCAGGGCCTCCAGGCGGCGGCGTGTTCCGGTGCCTCGGGCGGTCTGCCAGTACTGCTCTAGATCGGCGTAGCAGAAGGTTTCGGAGTCTGCCACTACCCTGATGTCGGTGAAGCCCGCCTGCTGTAGCGGGCGCATCAGGTCGTCGGGCTCGGTGATCCAGCCGGGTGACTGTGCACCCTCCAGCCCCAGATCTCGCAGGACGGCAACGAGGTCATCGGTCTGACCTACGCGCCAGGTGGACACACCGAGCCGACCCTCCGGCCGGAGCACCCGCCGGAACTCGCCCAACGCGCGGTCCAAATGGGGGAAGAACATGATACCGAAGCCGCAGAACACGCGGTCGAACGCCCCACTGGGAAAGTCGAGGTGTTCGGCGTCCATGACGCGGGCACGAGCAGCCAACCCTCGGCGACTGGCCTCCTCGTTCGTAGCTTGGACCATGCCCTCGGCCAAATCGACGCCGATCGCTTCGCCCGCCACGCCGACGCGATCGGCGGCTGGGAACAGTACCGCACCGCGGCCAGTCGCCACGTCGAGCACCCGCTGCCCGGGCTCGACGCCAACCAGGGTCACCAAACGCCGTCCGAAATGCGCGAAGGCTCCCGCTCCTGCATCGTAGTCCGAGACGAGGCGATTGAAGATCGCTGCCCGCGGCGCCGTATGAGTCCCATCGTCGTCGCTCATCGCAATCTCCTCGCAGCGCTGGCGATTCGGCACGGCACACTTTACCCTGAGCCGTCGGCGGGCTCGTCACGCTCAGCGAGCGACAGCGTAAGGCGTGTGCCACCGATCGTGCAAGTCTGCGTAAAGGAGACTCTGGCGGGGTTTGACGCACCGAGCATGGCTGCAGCTAACCGCCCTGGAGGATGGCCTCCACGCGCTGGCGGACGTCGGCGGGCACGCTCAGGGCGCGGAAGCGCTCACGGCCATCGCGCGGCAGCGTGGCGTCGATGCCGAGCTTGGAGCGGCGGCCGATCGCCTGACTGATCGGGTCGATCGACCAGAGCGGCTGGTTTTCGAGGACCACCAGCCCGCGGTCCGGTTGCATGCGCGTCGCCGTCGCCCACTCCACCAGCCAGTCGTCGTCCAGGTCCACGTCGTCGTCCAGCGCGACGGCCAGCTTCAGGCCACGCCCCATCTCCAGCACGCGGCGCAACAGCGCCGGCACGTCGGCGTCGTGGTCGCCCGCGAGCTGCACCAGCACGACGGTGCCGAGGTGCTTGTAGCGGAGGCGTCGCACCATCGGGAACTCGGCCCGGAGCTGCGGCAGGTGCCGCAGCTCCAGGCTGAACGCGGTCAGCTCGGAGACCTCCTGGCTGAACGGGGCGAAAGCATGGTACAGCGGCGCCCGGCGGTGGGTGATGGCGCGCACCTCGCCGGTCGGGCTCTCGAAGGTGAAGTAGTAGCCCGACGACTCGCCGAACGGCCCCTCCGGCTCGCGCCGGTCGGGATAGACGACGCACTCGACGACGATCTCGGCGTCGGCCGGCACCTGCACGTCGATCGTGCGACAGGCGACCAGCGGGATCGGGCGCCCCAGGAGCCCGCCGGCCAGCGCCAGCTTGTCCTCGCCCGGCCCAACCGGCACCACCGAGGCGAGCGTGACGGCGGGGTGGGCGCCCAGGACCAGCGCCACCTCCAGCGGCTCGCCGCGCTCGTGGGCGCGGGTGAGGAAGGCGCCCAGCGGCGGGTTGTTCAGGTAGATGCCGATCTTGCGCGGGCCCTTCACCGCCACGCGGTGGATGCCGACGCCGCGTGGACCGCCGTCCGGGTCGCGCCCGATGGCCACGGCCGAGGTGAGGTACGGATAGGCGTCGTCGGTGTGGTGCGTCAGCACCGGCAGCGCCGTGAGCAGGTCCGGGTCGGCGTCCAGGACGACCTCCTGGGCGGGCGCGGCGCCCGAGGTGGTCTCCGGCGGCAGCGGCCGTTCCAGGAACGACGCCGTCGCTTCCAGCAACGCCGCCGGGCCGTCGAGGCCCAGCGCCCAGGCGATGCGCTCGCGCCGGCCGAACAGGTTGCCCACGACGGGTATCTCGTAGCCCGCCACGCGGTCGAACTGCACGGCCGGCCCGCCGCGGCGGTCGTACCAGGCCAGCGCGTAGGGAATCTCCAGCCGCGGCGACAGCTCGGCCGTGACGTGGACCAGCGCCCCGCGACGCTCCAGGTCGGCGAGAAACGCGCGCATGGGCACCCTCCGCTATCTTACGGGCGGTTGCCCCCCCTCGGACTCCGCCCCGTCCGTTCGATACCGCTCGACCGCGAGCAGGATGGCCCCGAAGGCGGCCGCGATGGGCGCGAAGACGATCCCGGTCACCAGCAGCGCCGAGGCGGCACCACCCAGCACGTCGCGCACTTCCGCTGCCGGGCCGACAGCCACCGTCACCACCGCCAGCAGCACCCCGAGCGCGGCGACGAGCAGCGAGAGCACCAGGCCGGCCGCGGCTCCCACCAGCGCCCGCATCCCCACCGAGCGGCCCTCGAGACGGGGCGCGAGGCGGCGAAAGATCATCCACTCGATGGTCAGAACGATCAGCCCGAAGACCGGCCAGAGCGCCGCCATTAACGGTTCTTGCGCAGCACCGCAGCGTAGTCGCGGAACGCGGCCTCCAGGTCGTACTCGGGCGCCCAGCCCAGGTCTTCCTGCGCGCGACTGATGTCGAAGCCAGAGTTGCGCAGCGCGCGGGCGAGCGACTCGTTCATCGGGCCGCCGATGGAGATGTCCGCGCCCGGCTCGATCTTCTTCACGGCGGCGACGATCTCCTCCAGGCTGTAGGTCCGGCCTGGTCCGAGGTTGTAGACGCGGTGCTTGAGGTTGTCGGCGAAGCAGGCAGCCACTACGCCTTTGGCGATGTCTTTGGCATAGGTGTACTCGCGGCGTGCCGGCCAGGGCCGGACGCGCAGCGGCCGTTGCTCGACGGCGGCGGTGATCAGGTCGTGCATGAACTCGCCCGCCGCCGAGCCGCCCACGAAGGTGCCCGGCCCGAACAGCGCCGAGAAGCGCAGGGCGATGAAGTCCAGCTTGAACGTGCCGGCGTAGGCGTGGCCGAGCAGCTCGCTCGACGCCTTGGCCGCCCCATACAGCGGGTTGTAGCCGTAGGGCGAGGTCTCCGGAATCTTCTGGTTGACGTCCATCTGATTCGCGCGGTCGTACACGCCCTCGGTGCTGGCGAAGATCACCCGCCGCACGCCCATGACGCGGGCCGTCTCGAGCACGTTGATCGTGCCCTGCAGGTTGATCTGCAGGCCCGAGTACGGCTCCTCCTCGACCCGTCCGCCGATCAGGCCGGCCGTGTGGACGATGACCTCCGGCTGGTGCTCGCGCGTGACCTGCATCAGGTGGGGCAGGTCGCGGATGTCGCCGCGGATGATCGGGAGGCGGTCGACGTCGAGCACGGTCTCCATGTAGGCGCGGTTGGGGGCGAGATCGTAGAGCACGGGCTGCTGGCCCTGATCGAGCAGACGCTGCGCGGTATGCGTGCCGACGAGTCCCGCTCCGGTGATGAGGATCGTCATGGCCGCCTCCCTCCTGGTAACGTATCAGTATAGGCATCGCCAGGGCATTCTAAGAGTCGCCGGACGAACCCGCAAACTCGGACGCGGCGGCCGGTCGAGCGAGATGGCGCGGAGCACGAAGCGGCGGGCCGGTTCCGTCGCGGGGCAGAGGGGTGGAGGGCGGGGATGCACGACCAGCGTGACTGTATGGGGCGAGGCGCCCGGGGGCGAGGAGGGCTAGGCCGCCGCCCGGCGGGGCGGGTTGCCGGCGCGCTGGTGCTGTGCCTGGCGCTGTCGGCGTCTGCCGTCCCGGCCCAGGCGGGCACCGGCAGCAGCATTGGAGGGACCGCGCAGGCGCAGCTACCGGAAGGGTGCCGCGTGCCGAGCGACGAGCAGCTCGAGGCGGGCGGCGCGCTGGAAGCGATCATGCTCGCGCTGCACGGGCTGGTGGTCGAGCAGGTGCCGCTCGAGTACGGCGTGGCCTTCGGCGATCCGGGCCCGTGCCCGGGCGGCTCGCTCGACGCCTACCGCGGCGTCGACATCATGGGCTGGGCGCTAGAGGTGTCGGGGCCGGCCGTGCCCACGATCTGCTCGCCCGACGACCCGCCGGTCCTGGAGCTGCCCCTGCGGAGCACGCGCTGCGTCGATCCCAGCACCGTGTTCGCCAGCCGCAACGCGCGCGTGCCGTACGGCGAGTTGCGCTCGCGCGCCCCGTTCCCGCTCCTGCTGCCGACCACGCTGCCCGACGACGTCGCGCCGCACTGGACCACGCTCCGCGTCACGGACTGGCGGGCCGACGCGGGCAACCCGCGGCAGTACGGGACGATCCTGCGCTACCGCGGCGCTGACGAGGATAGCTGGCTGGTACTCCTCGAGGACACGGGCGCGCTTGGCGACTGGATGGTCGACACGCTCTCCCAGGACGCGCCGACGGTACCCCTGCGGGGCACGCAGGCGGTCGTGCTCGCCGGCCTGCCGGAATACGACGGGCCGGGCCAGGGCCTGTTCTGGGAGGAGAGCGGCCTGCGGTTGGTGCTGTTCGGCACCTATCCGCTCGCCGAGCTCACCGCGGTGGCCGAAGCGATGACGCTCCAGCCGCCTCAGCCCAGCGTCGGCCGGCGCGATCCCCAGTCCGTCGCCGCCTCGTAGGCGCGCGCCAGCCGGAGCACCGTCGCCTCCGCGAACGGCCGTCCGACGATCTGCAGGCCGATCGGCAGCCCGTTGTCGGTGAAGCCACACGGGACGGTGATCGCGGGGAAGCCGAGCAGGTTGAACGGCCGCGTGAAGCGTAGCGTCGTGCCGCGAATGTCCTCGACGGTCCCGTCGGGCCAGCGGATGGTCGTCTCGTCCTGCAGCGGCGCGGCCACCGGCACGGCGGGCGTGAGCAGCGCGTCGAAGCGGTCGAACAGCGCCTCGGTCTGGGCCACGAGCACGCCGCGCGCCCGTTGGGCCTTCAGCAGGTCGGTGGCGAGGATGGTCTGGCCGACGCGCAGCCGGCCGAGCACGAGCGGGCCGTAGTCCTGGGGGCGCGTTCGGAGCCACGGCTCGTGGAACGCCGACGCCTCGGCGAACAGGATCGTGGCGCCGGCCGTCACGGTGTGCCCGGCCTGCGGCAGCGGGACCTCCTCCAGGCTGGCGCCGAGCCGAGTCAGGGTCTGCGCCGCCTCGCGCACGGCCGCGTCCACCTGCGGATCGACGCGCTCGAAGAAAAAGTCGCGTGGCAGCGCCAGCCGCATCCCCGTCGCACCGTGCTCCAGGGCGGCGAGGTAGTCGGGCACCGCCGCCGGGCTGCTGGCCGGATCGCGTGGGTCGTGGCCGGCCGTTGCCTGGAGCACCAGCGCCGCGTCGCGCACCGTCCGCGTGATCGGGCCGACGTGGTCCTGGGACCAGCTCAGGGGCACCACGCCGTGCCGGCTGACGCGGCCGTAGGTCGGCTTCAGGCCCACCAGCCCGCACACGGCCGCCGGCTGGCGGATCGAGCCGCCGCTGTCGCTGCCCAGCGCGGCGGTACACAGCCCGGCCGCGACCGCTGCGGCGGAGCCGCCGCTGGACCCACCCGCGATGCGGTCGCGGTCCCAGGGGTTGCGACAGGCCCCGTAGTGCGGGTTGATGCTCGTCGCGCCGAAGGCGAACTCCTCCATGTTCGTCTTGCCGAGGGAGATCGCCCCGGCCGCCCGCAAGCGCGCCACCACCGTCGCGTCCTCGGTCGGCACGAAGTCGCTCAGGATCTTCGAGCCCGCCGTCGTCCGTACGCCCGCGGTGTAGAAGAGATCCTTGAGCGCCAGCGGCACGCCGTGGAGCGGCCCACGATACTGCCCCGCAGCGATCTCGCGCTCGGCAGCCGCGGCTTCGGCCAGCGCCGCCTCGCCGGTCACGGTGATGTAGCTGGCGAGCTGGGGATCGTGGGCC
>Ga0070741_10005710_pt1 | contig 27327 bp, 49 predicted proteins | sample Coa_R1_4_FD_66440 | JGI IMG/M metagenome (GOLD analysis project Ga0070741, IMG submission 66440) | Surface soil microbial communities from Centralia Pennsylvania, which are recovering from an underground coalmine fire - Coalmine... | ecosystem: Environmental > Terrestrial > Soil > Unclassified ...
CTGCAGGTCCACCCACTGCCCGGCCCGCCGGCGCGAGGGGATGGCGGACGCGGAGCCGTTGACGACGCGGAGCACCCGCCCCGGCACGGGGGCCACGACGGGCTGCCCCGCAGGTCCCATGATGTCGAGGCCCTGGTGCTCGCCGCCGCGGTCGCCGGCGGTGTCCCCGAGGCGGGTCACCGACGCCGGGTCAATCGGCCAGGTCATGAAGGCGGCGCGCGGTGCCGTCCCCATGGCGTGGGCGGTGCCGCGAGTCAGCAAGAGCAGACCTCCGCCGGCGAGGAGCAGGAGCGCCGTGCCTTCACGTGCCACGTCCCCTCCGAGACCCGATGGCCAGGAGCAGCCCGACGGCCGCCGCCCCCGTGAGCAGGGGCGCTGCTGCATCGGCCAGCTCGCCCGCGGCCATGCCGACGAGCTCCGCCGGGAGCACGTAGAGGCTGGACCCCTTGCCGGTCTCCTGGACCGTCGCATCCAGCGAGTCCCAGGCGGCAAAGTAGCTCGCCTTGTAGGCGACGCGCTGCGACGCCTCCAGCTTGCTGCCCTCCGCCTGGTTGAAGAAGTCCTTGGCACGCTTCAGGTGCTCGACCGCGCCCTCGTAGCGCTTGGCGCGGTGGTACAGCAGCGGCAGCGCCAGCTTGTCCAGGATGCTGGCGCCGAAGCCTGCTTCGAGCCCTTTTTCCGCCTGGGCCACCATGGACTGCGCAAGGGTCCGCAGCTCCGGGATGGAGCGCCCTTCCAGCTCGTCGGAAGAGGGTCTCTGCGGCGCAGCGTCCATGGTGGCCCCTGGTCACGTTCGGATCTCCTGGTCCTCAGCGCCCCGGCTCGACCCAGGCGCCGTTGTTCCCGATCGACCAGTCGTAGTACCACCCCTGGATCGGACCACGGCCCGTCACGGTGTCCCCCTTGTTGGGGATGCGCCCGGTGAAGTTCTGTCCATCCCACCCGAACTCGTTCAGGGAGTCCTTCGGGGGCAGGTAGTTATAGTGGACGGTCTTGTTGCCGACGGTCGTACTGCCCTGGCCGCCGTTCATGTTGGCCCGGGGATCGCTCACGTACTGCCCGAGGGGCCCCGAGGGAGCGGCCGGCAGCATGCCGGCGCCGCCCATGGCGCCACCGCTCACCAGGGACATGAGCAGCTCGTCCGGTGCCATGAGGTCAGAGATCACCTCCGCCGCGGTGATGAGGAAGGGCCGCACGAGCTCGCGCAGCAGGGTGCCCTTGTTCTCGGCCTTGAGGGCGGCGAGCATCGCGTTGATCTTGTCGTTGAGGCTGACGCTGGGATCGGTCGCGTCCAGCACCTTCCCATCGGCGAGCTGAACCTTGATGTCCAGGTCGCCCCAGAAGAACATGACCAGGCCGAAGATGATGTCGGCGCCCTTGGTGAAGATCTTGCGCCGGCGCTCGTTCCCTCGCTGGATGAGGGTTTGCAACCGTGCCGGATCGATGCGCCCGCCCACGGCGAGCATGAGGAGCATGGTGTTTCCCATTTTTCAGACCTCCAGTGGATTCCTGAGTCCCAGGGACTCGTTGTTGCTGTCGTCGTCCTCGTCCTGCCGGCGGACCGGCTTGGGCTTCTTCTTCGGGGGCGGCGCCTCCTCGTCGTCCTGCGCCGCCGGCTTCTTCTTGGGCGCCGGCTTGTCCTCATCAGCCGGCGGCGCACCGCTCGGGTTGTCCTTCGCCCAGTCGGGCAGCTCGTCGCCCTCGACGTCCTCCAGGACCGGCCCGGCGCCGCCGAGTCCGAACACCTTGAGCACGCGGCTACCGGCCCAGTGCGCCCCGCCGAGGATCTGGTTGTACCATTCGTCGGCCTCGTTGGCCGGCTGCTGGGTGAACATCCCCGTGTAGCTCCGGGCCGGATAGTCACGCGGCGCAACCGTCTCCAGATCCACGAGCATGTGGTCACCCTTCGGGCTCATGAGCGAGGGCCACACGTGCCGCGCCCCGTTCGGCAGGTCCCGGTCCCACACGTGGACCGTCCACGTGTCGTCGAGAAACCGTGTAGCCCCTGCGACAAAATGCGCCGTCGCCTCGTAGCAGTTCATCCGGGGGGGCCAGATGCGCGCCCGCTGGGCGGGCTCGCACCGGTCATCACACCCGCTCCTGCCGGTGTCGCGCTCGTAGGGCCGCCGCCGGATCGACTGCCACAGGTCGTCGAGGTCCCGGAACGCCCCGGTGGGGATGCGCGCGACGTAGTCCGCCATCGCCCCGGACAAGCACTGCCCGCCCTGGGTCGGATGCTCGTGATACACGACGTGCGCCACCGCTGCCCCCGGCCTACCGCTCGAACTCGCCGCGGGCCATCTTGCCCGTGACCTCGTTCATGGCGCGGACCACGGCGCGCTGTCCCTCCGGGTTGATGTCCACGCCATCGCGCCGCATGACCTTGAACATCTCGTCGGCCATCGACTGCATGGTGTCGGGGCTATTGGCCCACAGGCCGGCGGCCTCCCTGACGCCCTCGCGGTCGCCGTCCAGGCAGGGCTGTAGCGCGTTGCCCGCCTGCTTGGCGCCGCCCTTGGCATCCTTGATGCCGAAGAGGCCCTTGACGATGCGCCACACCACCGCGCCGACCTTCCCCATCATGCCGTCGGTGAGGCGGTCCACCATGCGGCCGTGCTGGGGGCTGTACTTGGTGACCGCCACCTGCAGGCCGTAGGCGACGATCACCGTCGTCACCCCGCCCACGAACTCGGCGCCGCGGGGGTGCTTGGGCCATTTCTTGATGCCCCAGTCGTAGGCCCACTGGGCCAGGAAGCCGCCCAGGACGGCCGGGCTCTTGCTGACGGCCCAGGTGAGCGCCCCTTGCGGGCTGAGCTCCGCGTTTGACGTGGTGTCGCTCCGGTCGATGCCGAGGGCCTTGGTGTAACGTCCCATCTCACTTGTCTCCCGGTGGTGACGGTGCCGGCGTTGCCGGCGCCTCGGCGCCACCACCCAGTGTGTTGACGATTCCCTTGAACACGGTGACGACCTCCCCGAGCTCCTTCACCTCGCCCACCAAGCCCTTTTGGGCCTGCGGCGCCTGCTTCTCCCGCAGGAGGCCAAAGGCCAGCTCCTTCAGGTCGCCGGTTTCCTCCTGCAGCTTCTTGGCCAGCTCCGCGGAGTGGCTGACCGTCTTGGACACCTCGGCGAGGGCCTGGGCCGATGCCTTGCCCGTCTCCTGCTGCGCCGCGGCCAGGGCGCTCAGGCTCTTCTCGTGAGCGCTGCTGATGGCCGCGACCGACTTATCCACGCTCGCCATACACCCAACCTTGACCGCCTCCAGGACGGCCATCCCCTTGTCGAGCAGGGCGATCCCGCGCTCGAAGAGCATGATCACCCGGGCATCCACGCCGCCGCCGTCCGCCGCGTTTTTCTTCGCAGCGCGGTAGAACTTGTATGCCTCTGCCGTCACCACGGCGCCGGCATTGGAGCGCACGTTGTCCTGGTCGAAGAACTCGATCCGCAGCTTCCACGACCATTGGTTGTCGTCGGGCCGCTCGATGCGCCCGCCGGCCACCTGCGCGTCCAGGTACTCCCAGAAGGCGCCATTGCGGCTCGCCGAGACCATCACCTCTGTGTCGGTGAGCGGCCCGGCGTCGTCATCCAGCGGCCCATCAAAGAGCGGCTGCGCGTGGCCCCGCCCAAGGATGGGGCGTACGACCACCCGCACCGCCGCCGGGGGAACATCTACCCCAAAGAGCGTAGGCCGGCTCGTGGTCGTACTGCTCATGGCCGCATGGCTCGTGCCTCACGCACGCATGAAGGCGTGCAGGTCCACCCGCCCCGGAGCCCCCGGAGCGCGCTGTCGGTTACCCTGCTTACGGTAAACGCAATGAATCTTGGGTCAACCGTGTGACCGTTACTAACTGCCACACAACGGTAACGCTTCGCGTCGGACAGAAAAAACTTTCGCGTTACCGATATTCAAGTAACGCTTCCCATTGTTCGGCCGCGCCTGCTACGATTGCGCCGTGAACGACCGTCAGAGCGACGATCGCGCATGCCAGGGGCCCAAGTGTAGCAACACCATCGGGAAGCGGCGGCGCCAGGGAAGCATGTACTGTTCGGCGCGCTGCAAACAGCGCGCATACCGCCGTCGCCTGCGGCGGGCGGCGCTCGTGGCGAAGCAGGCCGCGGAAGCACGGAGCGCACCATGAAGCGTGCGCTGCCCTCCGTGGTGACGTGTATCGGCCACGTCCTCTCCCTCGCATGGCTCCAGGGCGGCCCCTGGTACGTCGGCCTCGTCGGCCTGCTGTGTGACAAGCTCGATGGCACGCTTGCGCGCCGCCTGGGGGTCAGCTCCGACTGGGGCGGCCTCTATGACTGGCTGGTCGATGTCACCATGGCGGCGCTGGTCCTTGACCGCCTCGGCGTTCTGCCGCTCGCCGTCCTCTTCGTGCCCCTGCAGGTGGAGCTGCGCCAGCGCGGCCATCACGTGAGCGGCCGGGCGCTCCTCATGGGCATCGAGCTTGCGCGCCGGCTCTGGTGGGGATGAAGCTCTGGCGCCACCAGGTGGAGGCGATCGAGGTCTGCGCCGCGGCACACCAGGGTGAGCGGTCCCGGGTACTTGTCCAGTTCCCGACGGGCACGGGCAAGAGCGAGGTAGCGATCCAGGTCGCGCTGCAGTGGCTCGCCGCCCACGCCTTCGGCCGGGTCCTCATCGTGGTCCCCACTTCGCCGATCCTGCAGCAGTTCCGCCGGCGGCTGGCTCAGGTGACCCGCACACCGATCGCCATCGACCAGGCGGAGCTCCATGCCCCGCGCAGCGCCCGCCTGGTGCTCGCCTCCCAAAACAGCCTGTGGGATCGCCTGCCGCAGTACCGACGGGATGTGCTCGTGATCTACGACGAATGCCACCATTCCAACCTGGATGCCGATGAGAACCTGCGGATTGCGACGAGCTTTGACCACGTGGTGGGCATGACGGCCTCCCCGTGGTCGCGTGGCTGCCTGGCTCTCTTTGGGGGAGCGGCCCGGGTTCGGCTCGGGCTCGACGAGGCGCAGGCCCGCGGCATCCTGGCGCGCCACGAGCTCCGCCCCTGGGCCCCGCCCCAGGGGCCCCACGGCATCGTGTTCTGCGCGTCGAACAGCGAGTGTGCCGAGCTGTCCCGGGCCCACCCGGGCTCAACGTGGGTTGGCGTGAACAGCGGCCAGGTCCCCGAACGGATCGCGGCCTGGAAGGCAGGCCGGCATGGCGTCATCTACGCGAACCGGATGCTGCTGGAGGGCTTCGACGAGCCCCGGTGTGGGAATGTCTGGATCGCCCGCTCGACGGAGAGCGACATCATGTATGTCCAGATGGTAGGGCGCTGCCTTCGCTTCGCGGTGGGCAAGGTGGCGAGGATCTACTACCAAAGCGAGGAGATCCGGGCCGGCCTGGAGCGGGCCCTAGACCGTGCAAGGGTCGGGCCTGATTCAAGCCCCATTTGAAGCCGATTTGAGCCTGATTTGACGAGTCAAATCAGTTCCTCGACGAGGACACCGACTCTGATTTGAATGGAATTCAAATCCTCCGATGGCTTCGGCAGGTAGTTGTGGCGGTGCCCTCCGGGCACCTGCCGTGATACGCTCCCACCATGGCCGGCTCAGCGCGCCACGTTCCCGCCCATCGGATCCCCTACACATGGATGGAGCTGCTGCAGCACGCGGGCACGCTCCTCGCCGGCGTCCTCCTGGGCCTGGGCCTCTTCCTCCTGGAGCTGCCCACGCTCACCCGGTGGGCGTCCCGCCTGGCCGCGGTCACGGTGCCAAGTGCCCGGACCAGCCGGGCGCCGGCGCGCTGCTGGCGCAACCGCCTCCTGCGCGCCCAGCCCCGGCGGCACGTGGGGCAGGGGGACCAGGCTGTCAGGGTCACCTGGTAGACCTGGGGACGTGGCGGCATGGCCCCCGGGGTGGGGCCGTTCAGGATGCCGCCGGCCTGCGCGGACCGACTCCGCTCATGTCGATTATGATCGTGCGGGACGGCCAGACGTCGTATTCCCTCTTGACCCACCACGCCCCCCTCTTGCCGAAGCACATTTCGACGAGGGCCTTCCTGTGGTAGCGATCCGACAGGCGCAGCGCCAGGCGGAAGGCTTGGCGCTTGTTGTGGCGGGTGAGGCTGTCCAGGCCATCCACCGATATTACATACTCCACGCTGAAGCGCCGCCTGGCCATCCGTCCACAGTAGCAGCGGGGCCGCTCCGATGTCGGCCTGCCTGAGCGGGGCAAAAGGGTTCCCTTTGGCCGGGGGCCATCGGGCCAGCGCGCCCCGTCTGAGCCGATGACCCCAAAACGAGTACCCCTTTTGCCGCGACGGGGCGGGGTGTCCGGCCTCACTTCACACCGGCGAAGAGCTCCTGTTGCTGTCCCGGGATGGTCTCGCGGTACTTCTCCAGCACGAGATCGATCCCCTGCCGGATGTACTCGGCGATCGGCACCTTCGTCTTTCCCTGCAGGAGCTTGAGCGCTGCGTTCTGCTCGGGCGTGATGTAGATGGTGGTGGAGACCTTCCTACGAGACATCCTGACGAGCTCCTTTATAGCGCCGGCGCGCGGTCCTGTCGCTGCACCCCAGGCGCTCCCCGATCTCGGCCCACGTGAGACGCTGGGCCCGCAGCGCGGCCACCTGCTCGCCGGCGAGATCCAGGCGGGGCCGGCCGCAGTGGATGCCCCGGCCCGCGGCATTGCGCATGCCGACGATCGTAGCTTCCCTGAGCTGCTCGACTTCAAATTCTGCGACCCCTGCGAGGATGGTAACCACGAGGCTGGTCATGGCGTCGGGCCTGGGCCCGACCTCGATCCCCTGGTTGGTGGCAACGAAGATCACGCCAAGCCGCCGGAGCTCCGCGATGCTGGCCTGCAGGTCGGGCGAGCTGCGGCCGAAGCGGGCCAGGCGCCAGACCATGACGATGTCGAGCTCACCGCGCCGCGCCGCGCGCATGAGCTGCTGGAAGCCGGGGCGGTCGTTGCGCCGGCCGCTGCCGGTCTCCTCGATGTCGAGGACAATCGAGACGCCCCGCACCTGTGCCGCGGCATGGAGCTCCCGGCGTGCCATGCCGGGATCCTGGTCAAATGAGCTGGCGCGGTGGTAGAGGCCCGCGCGCAGGGGCCTCACCGGGATCGCTGATGAAATAGCCATTCCTGCACGGCCTCCGTGATCGCTTCGCTCATGTCGATGTGCCGCGGGGCGCAGTGCTGCACGAGCTCTGCCTCCACTTCAACGGGCAGATACACGGTGCGCCGGTAGAGGTGCCGTCCATCCTTGCGCCGTAGCAGGACGGTGGACCCTGCCCCTGAACGCCCGGACGTCTGGACGTCTGAACGTTGGGACGTCTTTCCTTGTGCGACGAACCGATCCGCCGCGGCGGGGTCCGGTGGCTGCCGGATGGTCACCTTGGGTTTCTTCGTCATCGGTACTTCCTCCGCAGCTCGTCGAGGAGCTGCACGATTTCCGCGGCCGCCCGGCTGCCCGGGGCGTAGGTGGTGACCCCCATGCCCGCGGCGAGGGCCTCCTGGTAAGCGATCCGGTCGCCCAGCTCCGTCCGCAGGATCGGAAGGCCCCCTTGCGCGAGGGCCTCCCGCGCCCCCTCGCCGAGTGCGGTCCGGCCCTTCTTTCTATTGATGAGGATCGCGGCCTTCAAGTCGGGTTCCACCTGCCGCGCCGCGCGCAGCAGCTCGATCGTGCTGGCCAGCGCCCAGGCGTCCGCCGCGGAGGGCCCGCAGGGGATGAGGGCGAGGTCTGCCACCAGAAGCGCGGCCCGGGTGATGGGGTCGATGCGCCCGGGGCAGTCGATAAGCACCAGGTCCGCGCCGCGGTGGACGTCCTCCGCCTGTCGGTGAACGTCCGGGGGCATGACCTCGACCACCGGCGCCGGCCGGCCGGCCTCCTCGGCGACGGCGGCCCAGGTCCGCACGGTGGCCTGTGGATCTCCATCAAGGATCTTGACCCGCTGGCGCCGGCGCAGGGCCTCGATCCCCAGGTTGATGATGACGGTGCTTTTGCCGGGGCCGCCCTTCTGTCCGATGCAGGCGATGATCATGCCTGACGCTAGACGTCCGAGCGTCCAGGCGTCAAATCGTCCGGGATGCCTGGCGAGCTCGCTTCATCATGCAATCGTTTTACCGCAACGCACTCTAATAGTTTCCCAATGGCAAAGATTGCAGCAGACAAATAACGTCACACAGCAAAGGTTGCAATGAGCAATCTTGCCGTCGCTGTGAATCGATTGAACTAGGTTTTCTATAGTCAAATACACTCGCACCGCAAAGGTTGCTGGTGGCGACCTACATGATGATGTACCCATAAATGCTCAATACATGGTTTGTGCATCTGGCGGCTCAATGTTGGGTTGTCTTATGTAACGTTACATAAGACCGAATCTTATGTGACGTTACATAAGACCAGGGTAGGCCGGGCGCGGCCTACTGCACATAAGATCCCTACCAGCCCCGCCGGGCGCGCATGCGCTGGTAGGCCGCGTTGACCTCCTGGGCCTCGCTGTTCTTGCCGCCCTTGTCGGGGTGCGTCCGTCCGATGGCCCGGCGCCATGCCCGCTTGAGCTCTTCCCAGGTGGCCCCGACCGTCGCGCCGATCGTCGTCGCGTCGGCGGTATCCCGCAGACCCCCGACGTCATCGGCGCCACCAGGCCGGGGCGCCCGGTGATCTGCACCTGGCGGTGGTGGGGACCAGTGCCCGGCACCAGGGCGCTTGCGCCGGCCTGTCCCGGGGGGCGGGGTCTTGCTGCGCCGCGGACGCGGGGGCGGGGGCGGCGGGGGCGCCTGGCGCTCGGAGCGTGCGCCCACCTTCCTCGCCGGCGGTGAGAAGCGCTTCCCCATGTACCGCGACTTCACCCGGCCCAGGTCGTCCCGCCAGTAGGCGTACCAGTAGGGGCCGTGCAGCTCGCCGGCGGCACACCTGCAGTTGTGCTTGCCGCACCGGATGGACTGGAGCTGATACGACACGCTCGGGTCGTCGATGATGAAGCGTCTTCGCCGCGCGCCCATGGTCAGCCCTCGTCCCAGCCCGGGGGCAGGTACCCGAGGAGCTCCATCACCAGGTGGCGGGCGCGCTCGCTGGCCTCCGTCTTCACCGGGCACACGTCAAGCCAGCTCATGGCCTCGTGAGCATCAGCGCGGGCCTGGGCCGCGGGCATGCGGCCCGCGCGCTGGAGGGCCTGGCGGGCCTGCTCAACCTCGGGGCCGTCGCATCCTTCGAGGGCGCGCAGGGCCTCGACGAGGGGCCCGGCCCGGAGCGATGCCGCGGCCCGCGGCGCCGGCGCCGGCCTCTCCGGCGGGGGCCCTGCGGCCTTCCCCACCTCCGCGGCCCAGAAGGCGCGGGCCTGCGCGCCGGTGACGTGCGTTGTCACCGGCAGCGGGCCCGGGTTGTCCACAACCCCTTTGCTGACAGCCTCTTCCCGGTTTGATCCATGGGATCCAGAAGATCCAGAGGAAGAGCAAGACCGAGGTTCCGACGGCTGGTAGTTCTGACCACCCTTGATCGATCCCGACTCGCACGCGGTGCGCGCGTGCAGGTCCGCCCGCCACGCTTGCTCCTGGCGGCGAAGCTTCCGTCGCTGCCGGCGCTCCCGCTCCCGCTCCCGGCGGGCGAGGCGCTCCCGGCGCTCCTGGTCGGCCTTCTTGCGGTTGCGCCAGGCGCCCCAGAAGGTCCGCAGCGTGCCCCCGGGCCGGTAGGCCATGGTGAGCTCCCGGTGCGTGTGCTCGCGGCCATCCCGGCCGATGAAGCCGGGCGCGTAGCTGAAGCGCGGCTCAGGCTTCACCATGCCCAAGTCGGCCAGCTCCCCCAGGGCCCGCTGCAGGGTGCTCAGGGAACAACGCAGGAGGGCCGCCAGCTTGGGTTGCGCCCCTAACAGGGCCTCCTTGCCCTGGTCGATGCAGTAGCGCCCCAGGAGCGACAGGACGAAGGGCGCCACGCCTCGGCGGAAGCGGATGACGCGCTCGCTGGCCGCGTCGATCGTGCCCGCCAGCAGGTCGGGGATCCCATGTTCCAGCTTCCCTTGCGCCTGGAGGCGCAAGAGGGCGTCCACGCTGTAGCAACGCTCCGGGCGCACGGGCCGCGGGTTGTGCTGCCACGCCCTCAGCTTCCGAATGACGGTGATCCGGCGGGGCGAGAAGCGGCGGCCCTTGCCGCCCCGGGGCCGCCGGCCGCGAGGGTCCTTGACCACGCCGGCCGCTTGCTCGCTAGCCAGCATGGGACACCCCCTGTCGCTGCACGGTGGCGGCCTGCCACAGGGCGTGAACCTGGTCGAGGTCACCGGCGATCCGGGCTCGCGCCAGCATCCACCACAGACGCGCCAGGTTGACGAGGTGGGGCCGGGCGCTGTCCCGGGCCGGGACCAGGCGCACCTTGCGCCCTGGGTCGCGCCAGGCCCGCCAGGGCGTGCCCGGATGCCAGCGGAGGGCGACCAGGTAGAGCTGACGGAGATCAGCCTTGCGCATGGCGCACCCCCGGCCGAACACCTACTTGATTATTTTTGGTAGTCTTGACAAAATGCTTCTGCGGAGTGTGGGATTTTGGCCGGCCTCCCTTGGCGCCGCGACGATCCCTATCGTCGCTGATCGCGCCGGTGTCCTGCCCCTGGCACCCGCACCCGAAGGCCAGGAACCTAGACATGGGCCACCTCGCCCTTGAGGCGGGCCCGGAAGATCCGCACGACGTCCGCGGGCAGGCCCTCCAGCTTGTCCACCAGGTAGCGCAGGTAGCCCGGCTCTACGTTGTCCAGCGGCAGGCCGCAGAGCTTCCCGCACCCCATGCGGAGCTTGTCCGGGTCGCGGCGGTCGCGGTAGAGCCAGTACGACCACCGATCCGACTCTTCGGCGAGGAGCGGCAGTAGGCGGGCCTGCTCGGCGAGGGCCTGCGCAGGGTCCGCGGGGATGATCCCGAGCTGCACCAGGTGCAAGAGGAGCTCCCCGGTGGCCTGCGCGTCCGCGGCGGCGCTGTGCGCCTGGTCCAGCCTGATCGCATACTCGACCGTGCAGGCTTCCAGGGTTCGCTTGCGCAGGTCCCGGCGATGCCACCGGATGAACACGAGCACATCGAGGACCTGCGCGGGGTCGATGCGCGCGGGCACGCCGGCGCGCTCCATCTCCGCGTTGAGGATCGGCACGTCGTAGGTGAGGGCGTTGAAGCCGGCCAGGCGGGGCAGGCGATCGAGGTGCGCCAGGAAGCGGGGCGCCACCTGCGCAAAGCTCGGCTCGCCTGCGACATCGGCGTCGGTGATGTTGTGAACCTGGGTGGCCTCGGCAGGGATGGGGCAGCCCGGGTTGATGCGCTGGCGCAGGCGCGTCACCTGTCCATCCGGGGCGAAGTGGGCGGCCCCCAGCTCGCAGATCCGGGCCTCCGCGGGGTCGGTGCCCGTCGTCTCCGTGTCGAAGACAAAGAGGGGGCGGTCTCGCCAGCCGACCAGCGGGCGCACCTGTGGCGTCACGAGTTGCATTTGCATCGCGTCTCTCCTCGACGCGCAGGGCCCCTGGACATGACGACCAGGCGGCGGATACACGATCGGCCTTGTGCGACGCGCCCTTCTCGACGATAGGCGGGCGTAGCTGTGGCCTTGAGCAAACCCACCGCCCTTCCCTTTTTTGACAAGGGGAGGGCGTATGCTAGGGTTGCCCCTGCGTCTCTCGATTGGTTGTTCAGTCGGTCAAAGGGGGTGCTAGCTGGGTCTGGTGGCCTCCTCTCTCGTGAGGGCGCAGGCCGTTGCCGCGTCACCGGCAGCGGTTTGCGCGGGGTCCGTCCCCCCTGGGGTGGTAGGGCGCGGAACGTCAGGACGTCCAGACGTCTCGACGTCCGCGCCGGAGCTCCGCAGCTCGTAGATGTCCGGCAGGGTGAGGCGGCACGCCGTCCGTGAGCAGCCCAGGTGATCGCCGGGCGCGTCGTGCCCGCCGGGCTCATGGCAGCGGCCCTCATGGGCCCAGCCGCGGCCCCGGCATCCGCAGGTGGGCGGGTGCGCCGTGGCCCTCATGAGCAGGCCCCGCAGGACTTGTTGCGGGTGGCGCCGCAGAGCCTGCAGGCCTCCCATGTGCAGGTCTTCCAGGACTTGCAGCACGGGACGGTCTTGCCGTCCTCGCCTTGGCACTTCTGTTCTTTGCAGCACTCGGCGCCGCTGTCAGGGCGCCAGTCGTGGTCGTGGCCCGCGCCGGTGAGGAGGAGGGCCAGCGCCAGGAGGAGGCTGCGCTTCATCGCCCACCCCCAGCCGCGGCCCAGGGGCGCCCCCGTCGTGGTACACTGCCCGGATGACCGCTCCTGAGCCGCAGGTGCCCCCATCCCCAGCGGACCCGCTCCAGCGCATCATGGTACACCTGGCCACCTTGCGCGGCCTCAAGCCCACGCCGGCGCAGCTCGTCGAGATCGACGGCGCCGCCGCGGCCTGCCTGGCGGCCCGCGAGGACGAGGATCGGCAGCGGCAGCGTGAGCTGACGCAGGATGAGCTGGCCCCGCTGGGCGCGCTCCTGCGCGCCCGCCTGGGCCGGGTCTACCACCTGCGCCGCAAGGTGTTCCACCAGCGGGCGCTTCTCCTGGCCGCGATCCTCTACAGCGTGTTTCAGCTCGCGCAGCACTTCGACGAGCGCACGGCCGCCGCGGTGTTCCTGGTGGGGGCGGTCGTGGTGGGCCTCTTGCCGCAGGTCCTCGACCAGGCGGTCGGTGTAGAACCGTAGAGGATAGTGCCCGACGGGCCAGCGACGGGCGCGGGGCAGGGCAGGGCAGGGGGCTAGCGGGCCCGGGGGTGGTGCCGACGGTAGAAGCGCCGCAGATGGGGCCGCGCCAGGTGCGTATAGACCTCGGTGCTGTTGATCGAGGCGTGGCCCAGCATGGCCTGAATGGCGCGCAGCTCCGCGCCACGCCACAGCAGGTGTGTGGCGAAGGTGTGCCGGACCAGGTGCGGATAGACCCGGTCGGGGATCCCGGCGGCGCGGGCGTAGCGCTTGATCAGGACCTCGAACCACCGGGGCGACATCGGACAGCCCCGCACCGTCAGGAACAGCGCCGCCGTGGGCGCATGCCCGCGCGCCAGGTGCGGCCGGCTCTCGCGCAGGTAGCGATCGATCGCCTTCCGCGCCGGCTTGCCGACGGGGACGAGCCGCTCCCGGCCACCTTTGCCGACGGTGCGCAGGTAGGTCCGCTGCAGGTCGGTGGCGCGCAGCTTGACGAGCTCCGACACGCGCAGGCCCGCCGCGTAGAGCAGCTCGATCATCGCCAGATCGCGACAGCCCCGGGGGGTCGCCGGGTCCGGTGCCGCGAGGAGCGCCAGCACGTGCGCCAGGCTCAAGAACTGCGGGAGCGGCCGGGGCCGGTCGGGCAGCACCAGGTGCTCGGCCAGGTCTGGGCGGCCGGCCCAGCGGAGGAACCCCTTGACCACGACCGCGACGCGGACGTGGGACCGGATGGCCAGCGTGCGGCCCAGGAGCGCCGCGAAGGCGTGCAGGTCCGCGGGGACGAGCTGCTGCAGGTGCTGGGCCGGCATGGCGTGCCGGAAGCGGTCCAGGTCGCGCCGGTAGCGCTCCAGCGTCAGGGGCACCAGGCCCCGGTCCAGCGCGCAGGTCTCCAGGTAGAGATCGATCGCAGCCCCCAGGCGCATGCATTCCTCCGGGGGCCTGCTGTGACAGGCCGCACACATGCGCGCCGGGGTCTGCAAGCCGCCGGCCAGGTGGGACCGCGACGGACCATGGCGGGCGAGACGACGAAAAATAGCGGGATGGACCAGAGGTTGGTGGCCATGGCCAGCCCAAGGCGATCGGCAGGGGCCCGATCGCCGGGGTGCGGACCCGCTTGATTGCCCGCAGGGGTCCGCACCCAAACGGTCGTTGGGGCCACAGGAGCACCTGCGATCCGAAGGACGGCTTAAATAAGCAAACCGTCTCAGCAATAAACCCCCGTCGGATACCGAAATTAGAAAGTGCCGATAATGTATATACCGCGATCTCTGCGTTCCCAGCCTCCGACGGAACGGCGAGATGTGCAGGTTGTAAAGCAGGGGATAACCTAGGAAATGTAGGGATAGCACGATTGATTCGCGCACAGAGGAAGAAATATGTTGACGCACGTATAGCGTCTATGGATCCATTGCCCATGTAAGTCCTCATGGCGATCGGACGTGCCGCCAAAGCTTCGTCTGGTCGCCTTTTTTTCAACGAGCCGATCGCCCATGCAGGCGATTTTCGGGCCATACACTACCATATATGGTCCATTTCTAGATCCTGCCTTAAGCTGCGGAGTGCCTAGATGGCCACCAGCAGGAAGAAGCCCCTTCACCTTGGCCTGCCCGCACGTCTTAGAGATGTGCGCGCCGAGCGGGGCTTGAGTTTGAGGCAGCTCGCCATTGATGCTGGGGTGGGGCCTTCGACGCCGCACCAAATCGAGGGCAAGCCTGGCCGGCAAGTCTCTACTGAGATAGTCGAGAAGCTCGCCGGGGCCCTGGGGGTCTCGCCTGCCTGGCTGGCCTATGGCCTGGGGCCGCGGGAGACCGGGAAGGGGTAACCCGGTAACCCTCTACCGCGGGGGGAGGAGGTCTACCGCTGCTATGACTTCTTCGTGCCGGGGGCCGGGGCACGCGCCAGCGCCACAGTGCAGCCATGCACCGCCGAGCGGGTCTGGCGTAGCCCTCTCGGCTCCGCCCGGCCCGGCGCAGCGCCGCCAACTAGACCCCTCACCGTCGGCCATATTTCCCTTGCGAGGCCGATCCTCATAAGGTATACCTTCGGTGTACCTTTTAAGGTAAACGGAGAGCACCAAGCGTGAACAAGGTGCTCTCCTAGCACGCCGCGGTGATGGAAGCACCGCGACGCACCGGGAGGGACCATGCCCCAAGTCCATACGTGTGTCAAAGCTCCGCCTCGCTGTGTCTGCGGTGCGACTGCTCTCGACGGGCAGCGCACCTGCAGCGGCTGCGCACCTGCCGTGCCGGTCTACCGTCCCGGCGAGGCCACGCCCCCGGGGGCGCGCTTCTCCCCGCCCACCTGCCCGACCACCGCCATCCGGCCACCGGCCCGCGGAGATACGCAGCCCTTCGCCGATGACCGGACGCGCCTCATGTGGTCCGTGGAAGTGGACGGCCTGCGCCTCCTGTGCGCCGCAGCAGGCGACATCGAGGAGCTGAGCCAGGAAGAGGGGGCCGCCGGTGCCCTGAGTGCCGCGTGAGGGTCGGACGGCGGAAGCCCACCCTATCCCGTCCCCAGCGTGAGGACCTGGCGCAGCGCATCCACCAGGCGCGCACGGCCCAGGGCCTCACCCGGGAGCAGCTTGCCACCCGGGCGGGCATCTCGCGGCAGACCGTCCACAACATCGAGGCCGCCCGCGGCTGCCCGCTCCGCGCCGTGCTCCGGGCCCTCGGTGATGCCCTGGGCTTGAAGTTCCTGCCCCCCGCGGACGACGACACGCCCCCGCGTGAGGACCTGGGCCCCGCCCCGTGGGAGGATCCCGCCAAGCGCAGCGCCGCCGGCGTCGCCGTCCACAACCTGGTGCTGCTGTGAGGGCGGGCCTGGTCCGCCTCGTGATCGGTCTCCTGCGCCTGGAACTGCCCGAGGCCGACGCCGGCCCGCCCGGGTTCCTGCAGGAGCGGCTGCTGTCCGCGGTTGAGGCCCTGGAGACGGCCGAGCATCACCTGCAGTGTGTCGATCAGGTCTCGCCGCTCGGCGAGTGTCCCCGGCTGCGCTGGTGGGGGCGTCGCCTCGTCGGGCGGATGGGCCATGCGTAGCCCCAGGATGCGCGCCGTGGCGATCGGCCCCATCTTCATCGCCTTCTGGCTCCTGCTCGGCGCCGCGGTCACCGACGTTTCCTGGATGTGGCTCACCGGGGGCCTGTCCGCGAGCGTGGGCCTGTTCGTCTTCATCCTCAGCGAGGACCCGGGGGAGGGCGCCTAGTGAACCTGTGCGGCGCGCTACGCCCTTCCGGCGCGTTCTGGAGGGCCTTCTCAGGCCATTTTCCAGGAGGACCCGGTCGCGGACCCCCCTGCAGGGCCACGTACAGAGCGGGGCGGGCCCCTGAAGAGCAACTCAGCCCCTACGTTATCGGCCAAGCGGCGGGCCCGCCCCGCGCGCCCATCCTAGCACACGCCAAAGGGCGACCCGGTATGCTGCCGGCACCCTACGAAAGGAGAGACTCCATGTCCAAGCTCGTCCTCATCTGGTCCAACAAGCACAGGGCTTGGTGGCGCCCCGACGCTAAGGGATATTCACGAGATCCCGGTGAGGCCGGCATCTACGACCCTGAGAAGGCGGAGAAACTGACGCGGCCGGGCTATGGCGGGCAGCTCGTCACGCCGCGCACGGCCGCCGAGTGTCCGCGCTGCGGGCGTGCGGTGTGGACCCTCGATGAGGCCCACCACCGCCCCGGGAATGCGGTTCTGTGCGAGGAGGAGGGACCACGATGATCACGCTGCATCGCCTGCGCCGGCGCGCTCGCTGGCTCTTCCCGCTGGCCCTGTGGATCGCCATCCTCAAGTGGGGCACGCACCCGGTCATGGACTGGCTCAAGGCGCACAACAAGCTGGCCGCGATCCTGCTCGCGCTGGCGTACCTGTGCTGGCGTGAGGACCTGGAGGGCCCGCCCCGGCGACGTCCCCGGCCGCTGGACCCGGACACCCTGCGGCGGAGCGCTGCGCTGTGAAGCCGGGCACGCGGGTCAAGCTGGGCCTCCGCGCCGCCCTGCGCCGGCGCTATGGCTATGCGGCCCTGCGCCTGTTCCGCCTGGCGCTGCTCTCCGCCCTGCAGGCGCTGCTCTCCGCCCCCGATGCTCCCCGGGGCCCGGAGCTCGCCGCCGTCCTCCGCCTCTACCAGTCCGGCCTGCGCCGACTCCGGCGCCGCTGGCCAACCCTCGACGCCAACGACTACCGATCCCGACCCTACTAGGAGATCCCCATGCACCGGCACTCAGCCTTGCTGACGCTGTGCCTTGTCTTCTTCGGTCACAAGATGACCGCTCACGCGCAGGTGCAGCAGCTCGCCCCGCCTCTTGGCCTGGGCAGCCAGGACAAGCTGATTGTGAGCGACCCGCACAGCGGCCCGACGGGCGGGCACTTCCGCCTGCAGGTCACCTTCCCCACCACAGACCTCAGCGAGGGGTTTGCCGGTCACGTGGGGCTGTCCTTCTCGCTGTTCCGCTTCGTCGAGGCCGGCGCGGTGCTCTCGGCGCAGCTCCTCGCCGGCGATGTCCTCTTCCGTCAGGGGCCCGTGCTCCTGTGGGCGCGCGTGACGCCCGTAGGTCGGGTTGATGGCTTCGCCCTCGGCGCTGAAGTGCAGTACGCGGTCGGGCGCGGGCCCTTCGATGGGGGCGGGCAGCTCGTGCCCGACTTGGAGACGTTCAACCTTCTCACCGGCTGGCGCAAGAGCATCCTGGACCTGTCGCTGCAGGTGGGCTACCAGATGGCCGACCATGGGAACTACATCGGCGGCCAGGCCGGCGCCGGCGCCTGGGTGACCCTGTGGAAGAAGCAGGGCCTGCAGGTGGGCGGGGAAGCCGTGGGGCGCCTCGGGGATGCCGCGGGCGAGACGCGCACCGCCTGGCTGGCAAGCTTCGGCCTGCGCCTCTACGATGAATACGGCGTGCAGGCCACCGGGGCGTATGCGATCGGCGACGTCCCCGGCGCGCACACCCACGGCATCACCGCGAGCCTGGGCACGAGCTTCGGACCCGGGTACAAGCGCCCGGAGCCTGCGCCGCGCTACCAGTCGCCCACGCCGGCCCTGGACGCCTGGTGGTGGCAGCTCTTGCACCCCCCCCAGGCCCCACCTCCCGGCGTGCGCCCGCCGGTGCTCCTGCAGCCGGAGCTGCCGGGCGCCGCCTGTCGCGTGGACGCGATCCAAACGTGGCTTCCGTGCCAGGTTCGGGCCTGGCGCTCGGAGGCCGTGGGCCGCTATGTCGAGCGCACGCTCGACCTGACCCTGCAGGGCCCGCAGAGCCCGCCCATCTACCCGCCCGCTGTGGTGGCCGTGCCGCTGCCGCAGCTCCACCCGCCCGGCGTCGCCCAGGTGCCAGGGATGCGTCCCCCGGTCTTGGAGCCTTATCCCCCCTCGGTGCTGCGTCCTCCGGGCCGCGTGAATCGGAGCGGTGGGTTCACGATCTGGGAGCCGCCGACGCTGCCGCCGCGCCAGCCGGTGACCACGTCCACGGGCCGCCCCCAGGAGCCGGCCCCGGAGTATGACCCCATCCCGCAACGGCCACCCGCCGATCCCGAGGCAGCGGCGCGGGCGCTGCGGGAGGAGCTGGAGGGCGGCGCGCAGTCTGCACGCCAGACCCCACAGCCAGCGCCAGCGCCTCAGCAGCAGCAGGTGAATTCAGCGCAGACGCCCACGCCCCGCGGCAGCAACCATCCGAACACGGCCGCGGCGTCCCGGCGCGGGATGGATCTGCACAAGACCAAACTGCCCGAGGAGTTCCAGGCGAAGCACCCGGAGACGGAAGTAGAGTTCACTCCCCCGGGCCACAAGGGCCAGGACATTCACATCAAGGGCGGCAAACACCCCTCCGAGTACCCGGGCTCGACCTGGCCCAAGGGCGTGAACCATGGCGACTTCAAGCCCGACACCCCCGGGGGTCACAAGACCTTCCGGCACGACCAGAAAACCAAGTGGCCCGAGCCGACGCACATGGTACCGTATGATCCAGCGACAGGAAAACTGCGATGATCGAGCGTGAAGTTCAGTTCGGTGATGCCCGAGTGCCCCTTCCCGAGGGATGGGACGATCACACCGAGGAGAGCGAGGGCCTACCGACGCTCTACCGAGGCGATGGGGTGGGCGCGCTGCAGTTCACAGTGGGGAGCTATCGCGGCGGCAAGGCGCCGCAGCCCAGCGACGAGGAGCTTACGGGGCTGCTGGAGAGCCAGGTCCGCCAGGCCGGCTTGTCCTCGCCGCCCGAGCACGCGATGCTGCAGCATGGCCCGATGCGCTGGGTGACGGCCAGCCTCCGCAGCAAGGACATTTTCTATCGGCTGTGGCTCGGCAGCGACGGACTCAATCTGGTATTCGCCACATACAACGTTGCCTGCGACTCGCGCAGCACCGAAGAGGAGGCCGAGGTAGACGCGATCATCGCCGGCCTGCGTTTCCCAGAGCCGGGCGCGCTGCGCAAGGCCAGCTAAGGCTCAGCCGGCCGCGGCGGCTTCCTCGCCCTCGGCACGCTGGCCGCTCGCCTGCGTGGGCTGGGGCAGCGGCTTCCCCTCGTGACACAGCTTGTACTTCCTGCCGCTGCCACAGGGACAGGGCGCGTTGCGCCCCTGCGTGGCGGCAGAAGCCTCGACGCGGGGGGCTTCCGGCCTCACTTCGGGCGTGGGCCTGGCCGCTGGCGCCGGCGTGGGCCTCTCGCCGGTGTCCGGCACCTCCTGGGCGAGCTCTTCCAGGACCAGGATCGCGCCCTCCTGGCGCTTCACCAGATCGCGCGCCCGGGTGAGCTCCGCTTCCAGGTCGGTCACCGTGTTCCTGGTGGTGAGGAGCTGCCCTCTTATCTGGTCGAGGCGCTGCTGCAGGCGGGTGCGTAGGTCGGGGCGGGGCGCGGGCGGGTCAGCCGGGGGCATGCCCGCAGTGTACCACGGGCGGCGTCACGGACGCGGGGCAGGGGAGGCAGGGCCCGGTGTCGGGGCCTGGTAGTAGCCGGGCGCCGGCGCCGGCGCGGGGGCCTGGTAGTAGACCGGCGCGGGCGCGGGCGCCTGGTAGATGACCGGGGCCGCCTGCGGGGGGCCGTTCGTGTAGCCCTGGTAGCCCTGGCCGCAGGTGACCGCGGCGTGCATGGGCGTGTAGATGCCGAAGGTGAGCCAGGCGATGATCTGGTTGCCGAAGCTCCGCTTGGTGTCCACGACAGCGACGGCACGATTGCCGCAGTACTCCGCGGCATTGACCTCCCCGCCCACGAGTCCCCAGAGCCAGCCGGACACCCACCGACTGTGGCGATCGGCGGGTTGCACGCTGGGGAAGCTCACGCGGACGTGATGGGTACAGCCGGTGGTGAGTGTGAGCGCTAACATGCTGGCGACGAGTCTAGGTCTTTGCATGGTCCCTCCATGTGCGGCGCAGCATAGGCCGGCGCCGCCCTTCACGCAATCCTTGACCCGCGCCCGACGGGCTCGTAGAGTTGCTCTGCCCCGCCTGTTAGCTCTCGCGCTGCCCCCCCCACGGCGCGAGGGCTGGCCGACGGGGCTATTTTTTCCTGGTGGGCTTCTTGGCGCTGGGCTTCTTGGCGCTGGGCTTCTTGGCGCTGGGCTTCTTGGCGCTGGCCCTGGCGCCAGCCACGCCGATCGGCTCCCAATACCTCACCGCCTGTCCGCCGATGTGCTTCACCCGCTCCTTGTGGATGATCTCCTTGCTCGACGTGCAGACGCGCAGCTTCCTGGTCTTGGCCGCGGGCATGGGCTACCCCACCCGCGTCTTCTTGTACTTGCGCCGCCGGCCGGTCTTATGGTCCACGCCTCCATACTCGATCTTCGACTGACCGATGGTGAGGCCGCGGCGCTTCTTCGGGGTCGTCGTCCTCTTCTTCGGCCTGCGGGCGCGGCTCTTGCCGGCCGTCGTCCGCCTCCGTGCGCCCGTGCGCGTCCTGGGCGTGCTCCGCCTGGGGGTCCGCTTCCTGGTGGTGGGCTTGCGCTTCTTCATCACTCGCTCCTGTCAAAATGGGACGTCGTCCAGGTTGGTCTTCCTCTTGCGCGTGCGCTTCGGCTTCGTAGGGATGCGGGGCTCTGCGCTGTCGAGCGTCAGCGTTGCATAGCGGCCATCCTTGGTGGTCCAGGTCTTGTAGATCCCGGTCTCGGTGCGGTGCCATTTCGGCTTGTCGGCCTTCGACTTTTTCGGCTTCTTCATCGCTTTTTTACCGTCGGGGACTTGGGCTGTGTGATCGGCTTCCCGCGCAGCCTCATCCCCGCCTGCTTGGGCGTGCGCCCGCCCTTCTTCTCGTTGCACTTCCTGCAGGCGTAGACCATGTTGCCCCACTGGGTCCGGCCCCCCTGGCTCTTGGGCCGCAGGTGGTCGAAGACGATGTTGCACCGCTCGCCGCAGTATTGGCAGCGCAGGGTGGAACGGGTCTCGCGCTTCTTCGTCGCCCTTGGCTTGGGGCGCGTGGCCTTGCGGCCACGGCAGAAATCCGCGTGGTTGGCGAGGTTTCTGATCCCGCGCTTGCGGCACCTGGTGCAGGTCACGTCCTCACCCCGGTCCGCGCCGGAGCTCCTCATGGAGCTCCGCAATGGTCATGAGCGGATAGCGCAGGCGCAGCGTCGAGCGGTGGCGATCCTCGAGCTCGCGCATCCAGGCGGGCCAGAGGGCGCTTCCGGGCTCGACGAGCCAGGCGCCGCCCACGTCGCCCCCCAGGCGCCCGGAGAACCGGCGCACGTAAGGGTTGCTGCAGCAGTGCCCGGCGGTCGTGTGCGCGTCCACGTGGAAGTCCACGAAGGGCTGCCCGTCCACCCCGACACAGCGGGACAGCGTGTCTCGCAGGAAGTCCGCGGGCCCGCCATCCCCGCCGGCGCCCGCGGGCCCGTCCACCCCGCCGCCGAGGGAGCAGGCGTAGAAGGCAATGGCCACCCCGGGCGCGGCGGAGCTGGCGATCCGGGCGGCCAGGCCGGGGAGCTGCGCCAGGCGCGCGAGCTGCAGGCCGCGCCGCGTGCCGTGGCAGATGAAGGCGAGGAGCTCCAGGGGCCCGGCCTGGCCGGCCTCCTCAATGGCCGCGAGGACCTGGCGGGCCCGCGCGCCGTCGTCGCGGCTGATGTCCACCTGCACCGCGGCAGAGGAGGGCAGCCTGTAGTGATGCAGCAGCCGGTCGGCCTCGACGCGGAAGGCGCCGGTGTAGTCGCCGGGCCCGTGGTCGCGGTCGGGCAGGAGGACCAGGGCGCGCGGTGCCATCGTCAGCCTTCTTTCTTGGTGCCGTTGGTGTGATCGGACCCGGGCGCGTCCTTGCCCGGCTCCGGCGGCGGACGGGGCAGCGTCTTGGCGGAGTCCGGCGTCTCGGCAGACGCCGGCGGGGGGTCCCTGGGCTTGGACGGGATGCGCTCCAGTGCTCCCGCTTCATCACCCTGCGCGGTTCTGCTGATCCCGTCCCCGCCCCTGGCTCGGCTCATGCTGCCTTCGCCTCCGTCTGTGGGGGGTTGGGGTCCTGGGGCAGGGGCGCCGGCGGCCTGGGGTCATCCCCAGGGGCCCGCGGCGGCACCTCCGGCGGCGGGGACGGCGCCGGCGTCGGCGTGTCCTCCTCTGCGTCGCTGGCGAACGTCTGGCGGGGCATGCTCAGGTTCCCCCGCCGCGCGGGGTTCCGGGGAGCTCCACCACAGGGAGCGGCTGCGTCGTCCTGCGCTCCCCGGTCGCCTCCGCGGTGGGCGGCGTGGGGATGGTCGTGGTCGGGGCGAAGCCGGCCACCGGCACCGCGGCGGCCGGCGCTGGCGGGGGCGTGGTCCAGGCCGCTTCGCGGGCGCTCACCTCCTCCGCTTGGCGGTGGGCGTCGGCGGCGGCCTCATCGGTGTCCTGCAGGAGCGCCTGCGCGAGCTGCCTGCGCACCGCTGGGGGCAGCCCCTTGGCGGCGCCCAGGAGCGCCTGTCCGAGGAGCAGGGCGAGGGCTTCAGCGGCCACGGGGCACCTCCATGGGCTTGAGACCGACGACCGCGCACGCAGCCACGGCCACCCCGTACTTGCTCTTGCACTCGCTGTCGTCGCCCTCGCCGGTCTTGGCGAGCTGCTTCTGCAGCGCGTCGCAGGCTTGGCTGGCCTCGTCGCTGTGCTTGGCGCACTCGCTGAGCGGCTCGCACACGGCGGGCTTGACCCGCACGGCCCCGGGCGGCGGCGGCGTGCAGCTCTCCTTGTGCCGCGTGTTGGCCTGGGTGGCCAGGCTGTCCAGGTCGTGGACCCGGGCGTTGATGACGCGCGGCAGGCAGCCGGCCATCAGCAGCGCGAGGGCGAGGGCGGAGGCGTGGCGCATCTTCATGAAGCAGCTCCTCGTGGTGGGTGATCAGGCGGCCGGGGCGAACACGGCGGCCAGGTGCCCGGTGGCGTCCTGGATGTGCGCCTTCTCCAGCTCGTCGCACACGCCCGACAGGCGGGCGCGGTCCTCATCGGCCAGGCCCTCCAGGGCGACGCGGCTCGCGCGTAGCTTCTCGGCCTTGCTGATGCTCTCCTTGGCGGCGGTGTAGTGGTCCATTGGTCGATCTCCTTTGTCCCTTACGTGAGCAGACCGTAGGTGCGCAGCGCGTTCCACACGAGCGTCAGCGTGGCCACGATCTGGTACTGGTTGTTCCTGATGGTGTTCGCGTCGTTGGCGTAGGTGCTGAGGTCCGTGAAGTTCGCGAACGTCAGCGGCAGGCCCCCGGAAGCGATGTTGTTGGTGAGCGTGCCGCCGCCGGTCTGCCGGGCGGCCGCCGCCACGCCGAAGAAGCTGAGCGTCGCGCCGCCGGCTCCGAACTTGAGCGCGCCCGTGAGGGCCGACGCATCCAGGCCACCGGCGCCGGCCGCGAATGACAGGCTCTTGCCCGCAGCGATGGACGTCGAGCCGTTGATCGTCAGCGTCGCGGAGGCGTTGCCCAGCGTCACCTGCGTCGCGTCCACCGTGCCGAGATTCAGGTTGCTGGCGGCGTCCAGGAGCAGGTTGCCCGACGTGGTCTTGATGGTCGAGCTGCCCTGTGCGACCAGGCTGAGGGTCTTGGTCGCGTCGCCCGCCCAGGAGAGCGAGCCCGTCGGCAGGGCGGCGTTCCCTGTCATCGAGCCGAGCGACAGGCCCCCCGCGCCGGCGGCGCCGGCGAGCGACTTGCCGCCGGCCAGCGTCAGCGCGCTGTTGCTCGTGATCCCGAGGTCCATGATCAGCGTGCTGCTGCGATAGAAGTTGATGCCGCCGCCGCCGTCGAGGTTGATGAGGGCGCTGCCGCTCGTCGTGTACCCCTGGTTGCCGGAGCTGCTGAAGGACAGTGTCTTGGTGGACGCGCCGGACCACGACAGGTTGCCCGTCGGGAGCGCCGTCGCCCCGGTCATGGAGCCGAGCGACAGGCCGCCGGTGCCGGCGGCCCCGTTGAGGGAGATGCCGGCGGCCAGCGTTACCTTGGCGCTGTTGGTCACGCCGACATCGAGGAGGGTCGCCCCGTCGAGCTGAAGGTTGATGCCCGCCACGCCGTTCAGGGTCAGCATGCCGGCGCCCTGGTTGCCGAAGACAAGCGCGCCCGATGGGAAGCTGCCCCGCTCCAGGTCACGGACGCGGGTTTTCAGCTTGGCGATTTCGTGAAGGGCGCTCGACAGACTCATGGGCTCACCTCGACAAGGTTCTTCAGCATCTCTCGCCACGCGCCGGCCGCGTGGCACCAGTCCCGCCCCTCCACCGTCTCCCTGCAGGCGCCGGCGCGCTCCTTCAGGTTCCAGGTCCGCACCTCGCGGATCGCCTCTGCGAGGGCCTGCACGTCCCGCTGCACGATGAGACCCGTTTCACCCGGGCGAAGGACTTCGGGCACCAGGCCCACGTCGGTCGAGATGACCGGGCGCCCGCAGGCCGCGGCCTCCAGGAGCGGGTTGGGGGTCCCCTCGCCGATCGACGCGCAGGCGTAGGCCGAGACGTGGCGGTAGAAGCGGGTCGGCATCTCCGCCTGTCGGATGTACCCCTGCTGAAAGTCGCGCGTGACGAGCTGCACGCCGGCGAGCCGGCACGCCTCCCGGATGAGCTCCACGCCCTTGTAGTCGCCCGCGCGACAGGCAGAGTTGCCTGTCCACCCGATGGTGAACCGCTCCGGGAAGGGCTGCCGAGCGAACAGGCGCGTATCCACCCCATCGGGACAGGTCCAGACGGGCCGGCGCGGGTCGAGGGCCTCCAGGCGCGCGGCGATGCGTCGGTTGGCGACAAGCATCGCGTCGGCCTTTTGCACCGCGCCGGGGAAGTCGGGCACCCCATCGGGCCAACTGACCTCGTCGTAGAGGCACAGGACCCATCGCCTGGCGCGCACGTGCTCCTGGGACAAGGGCAGCTCCGGCCACCAGAACACGACCGCCACGTCATACTGCGGGGCCAGGTGGATGCCGTTTTGGAGCTCGTCCCGTGAGACGGTCTCGATCCGGCACTCGTGCAGATGCCGCTTGAGGGCCCTTGCGATGTTCTCGAAGGCCCACCCGCGCCCCGAGATGCACAAGAGCACGCGGGGCCGTCTGCGCGTCGCCGTTGCCATCTAGTAGCGCGCCGGCGCCGGCGTCCCCTCGGCGATGACCTGCCAGGGGCCGCCCGGGGGCTCCTGGCCGTGCGAGTAGCCGGCGGGCAGGCGATAGAGCGCGCCTTCGTGGAAGACGCTGTCGCCGGCCGCGTAGCTTGTGCCCTCGCCCCACTGCCCGCGGAAGCTGTCCACGGGGTTGACGGGCTCCTTGCGCTTTCTGTTGCTGGCCATCGCTCACTCCTTCGGCACAGGGGGGAGCGGGCCCGGGGCCTCCCCCGCGGGCCCGCTCGGGTCTTGGGGCTAGGTGCGAACCAGGGTAGCCGCCGGCAGGAAGTAGAAGGTGTTGGCGGCGATCTGCGCCAGGGCGCCGGCCGTCACCTCCGCCCGCACCTTGTAGCTGAAGGTGTGGTCGCGGGAGTTGTCGGACTTCAGGTCCCCGATCACGTGGTTGGCGAGCTCGATGGAGAGCCCGAGCACGCCCGTTCCGAACTCGGCCGGCAGGTCCTGGTCGGGCGCCAGCACGGGCGCCGGCTTGTGCAGCTCGATGTCGTAGTTGGCCGGGACGTTCACGACGAAGGTGCCGCTGACGTTCGTGTAGGTGGCCACCTGATCGTCCGCGTGCCCCGTCGTGCCCGCGGGGTCGGCGATCGCGGAGATGACGGGCGTGTAGATCTTGGTGCCGTAGACCTGCTTGACCGACACGCTGGTGGGCGGGAGCTCGTGGGCCACGACGGCGTAGAAGGTCTTGCTCGTGATGTGGCCCGCCTCCCACAGATCGCGCACCTGGCTCAGCGTGTACTGCTTGGACAGCACGGCCACGGCGGTGCTGTCGATGTCGCTGGCGTTGGCGGCGGTGGTGAGCGTCGCGTCCGACAGCGCCGGGAAAATGGTGCTCCCGTCGGTGGTGTTGGCGGGGTTGCTGCTCGCGTCCGCGCCGGTGCCCGAGACGACGACGACCGAAGACCCCAAAAGACCCTTCAAATTAAGCGGCATGGTGCTCCTCCTGCGTTGATTCGTCGGACCGGACAGGGTCCGGTCGGTTCATTTATCTGCTGCGTCCCCGCACGCGGGCGCGCCTCGTGCTGTTGGCCGCCCCCCCGCCCAGGACCCGCGCCAGGTCCCAGGCGCACGACATGAGCGTGGCCACCTCGGATTCCGTGGCGATGCGCTCCTCGCTGCCCTCCTCGGCGTTGTCTGCCCGCTGCTGCTGGCTGTCCGCTTGGCGGCGCCACTTGCTGACCAGGGCGCCGGCGGAGTCCCGCAGGTCCGCGAGCTCCGCGTTGAACCCGGGTCCGTAGCTGCCCCGGTCTCCCGCGTTGGTGCCCCGGTCTTCCGCGTCCCCCTCCTGTCCGGGCCACACGTCGTTGGCCGCCCTGCCGCGCACGCGCGGGCGCTCGCGCCCCGGCCTGGCGGTGCCCATCATGCCCCCCGTCCGCTGGCCTCCGTTGGCGGCCTGCGCGCTGGGCGGGCGCGTGGGCTGGGGCCAGCGCCCCCCCACCGTCCACACGCCGTGGGCGACGGAGTAATATTCTTTCTTGTCCGGGTCGTACCAGATCCCTCCCTGGTCGGGGGAGAACCAGCGGCCGGACTTGGGGTCAAAAGTGAAGCCGTTCACGTGAGCACTCCTGGCTGCGGGCTCGCAGCGCACGCGCCGCCGGCCACCTGGGCCGTCAGGCGCAGATCGTTGTGCAGCCGCCTCCGGCTGCGCACCAGCCACACCAGCGCCGCCGTTGCGAGCACGGGGGCCAGGAGGCACACGACGACGGACCCCAGCCAGAAGAGCACCAGGCGCACCCAGGGGGCGCGCATCGCGTGCAGGGCGAGCCACAGCAGGGCCACCAGGGCCCCGCGGCGCAGATGGGCCCGCACCCTACCCACGGAGCACCCCCCCGAGCCGGCGATCGAAGCGATCGATCCCGGTGGGCGGCAGGACAGAGAGGGGGTCCACCGGCTCGCCGTAGCCGCCCTTGCCTCCCGTGCCGGGGCGGCGGATCTCGAAGTGGACATGTGCCGGCGTTTTCCCATCGACACCCGAGGTCCCGGGCTCGGCGATGTAGCCGAGGGTGGCGCCGCGCTCAACCTGGTCGCCGTCCTCGACCTCGATGTCACCAGGGCGCAGGTGCAGCATCCGAAGCACCGCGTGGGGCACCACGAAGTCCGCCCCGGCCTGCAGGTCCACCCACTGCCCGGCCCGCCGGCGCGAGGGGATGGCGGACGCGGAGCCGTTGACGACGCGGAGCACCCGCCCCGGCACGGGGGCCACGACG
>Ga0070741_10005711_pt1 | contig 27326 bp, 25 predicted proteins | sample Coa_R1_4_FD_66440 | JGI IMG/M metagenome (GOLD analysis project Ga0070741, IMG submission 66440) | Surface soil microbial communities from Centralia Pennsylvania, which are recovering from an underground coalmine fire - Coalmine... | ecosystem: Environmental > Terrestrial > Soil > Unclassified ...
GGCGTCCGGCTTCAGGGCTGCCGCTACTGCTTGGCTTTTTCCGCCTCGGCGAGGCGCGCGCCGCGCAGCATGTCCTCGAGCGCGTAGTTCCCCTCGGCGCACGCGTACTCGTAGAGGGTCTCGTGCGTCACGACCCACGGATACTCGCCGGTCCACGGACGATCCCACGTGTCCGGATCCTCCACGGTGAAGCGATAGACCAGGTTCCCGTCGGCCATCCGCGAGATGCGCTCGACGACGTGCAGCTTGTCGCTCGAGCCGCGGAACTGCGTCTTGCCGGTGAAGTTCGTCGTGTCGATGACGAGCGTATCGCCCTCCCAGTGCCCGACCGAATCGCCCATCCACTTTCTGATCGCCGGCGGCAGGTGCGGCTGGTTCATGCGGACGACGCGCGCGTCGTGCACCATCTCGGTGAGGATCATCACGGTGTCGCGCGTCTGCACGATCTGGTGGAGGTTGTTGTAGAAGTAGTTCGGCAGCGCGGGCGGACCCGCGGTGGAATTGAACCCCATCAGGCACCGCTCGGCGAGCGGGCGAAGCTCGGGTCCGTCGAACGCTCCGGGCGGTCCGGAGGATGCGGATTCGGCCGCGTCGGGGCTGACCGCGCCGGCGAGGTACCGCGCGTTCCGCTTGCGGCCGATCTCGTTGGTCGGCGGGATGTGGCCGTCGGGCGGATCGATCACGATCGAGCTGCGCTTCTGCCCTTCGACGGTTGCCAGCTTGTTGCCCTCGGCGAGCCAGAAGCGGTTGTAGCCGCCGACCACGCCGCCGCCCGCGAACTCGAGGACTTCGAGGTACGACTTGGCCTGCGGGCGCTCGCCGCCCGCCGGCGGCGCGTCGCGATCGCCCTTCAGCGGCTTGTCGTCCTGCACGTTGCGCTCGGCCTCGTATTTCTCCGCGGCGTCGGCCTGCTCCTTCGGCAGCACCAGGTCCTTGACGCCCGGCAGGCGTTCGACCGGCGTCATCGTCGCCAGATCGTACATGCCGGTGAAGTCGGGATGGCCATCGGCGGTGCGCGCGACCGCCGGGGTCGTCGCGGGCGCCTTCGGTTTCTGCCGGGCCGCGACGGACGGTTTCTGCTGGGCCGCGACGGAGGCGACGGCGCAGATGCCGATGACCGCGATCAGAGCTTTGCGCATAGGAACACTGTCTAAGGTTGCGGGACCGAAGTCAACTGGAGAAACGCGGCGATCCGCCCGTTCAGGAAGTCGCGATCGGCGGGGTCCGCGCCGGCGCCGGCGGGGTGTCCCCACAGCGACGGAATCGGCACGAGGGAGACGCCGGGGATGAACTGGGCCTCGTACTTCGCGTCGGTGAGCGGAAAGTAGAGATCCGTCTCGGACGGCATGTACAGCACGGGAGCCTTGATCGACCGGAGGGCGCGCGGAAGGTCGCCATCGAAGCCGGGCGTCCGGCCGACGTCGTGCCGCTGCCAGGTACGCGCCTGCAGGATCAGATCGTTCGCGTCGTTGTTCGCGAAGAAAGTGCGGCGGCGGGCGTCGAGTTCCTGTTCGAGCGTCCGCTCCGGCGCGTTCGTCTTCCACAGCTCCTGCCGCCACCATTCCTGCGAGTACAACCAACCGAGCCACACCATCCCGAACGCTTCGATCCCCTTGCGCGGCGGCGACGCGTAGTCGCCGTTGTTGAACGTCGGATCGGTGGTCAGCGCCGCGATCTGGCCTTCGAGGCGGACGATGCCGTGCGGCCAGGCTTTGGCCGTTCCGCTGGTGGCGACGATGCGATCGGCGAAGTCGGGATAGCTGACGGCCCACTGGAACGCCTGTTCGGCGCCCATCGAGAAGCCGACGACGGCGCGGAGATGCGTGACGTGCAGTTCGTCGACGAGGAGTCGATGCGTGGCGTCGACGTTGTCGCGGATGGTCGTCACGGGGAAGCGTGGTCCGTGGAACGGTTCCGGTGTATTGCTCGGAGACGAGGAGTGGCCGTTGCCGAACATTTCGGTCGCGACAAGGAAGAGCTTGGCGGGGTCGAGAGCGGCCGGTGTCAGACACCGACGCGGGTCGGTGTCTGACACCGGCGCCACCGCGCGCGGTGTCAGACACCCAATCAGCCAGTCGTACCCGTGGTGGTTCGCCATGTAATGCGACGGCAGCAGGACGACATTGTCCCGCGCGGCCGACAGCTGGCCGTACGTCCCGTACACCACTCGCGCCTCGGGGAGGACCGCGCCGCTTTCTGTCTTGAAATCGCGGATGACGAATTCGCGGTGCGCGGCGCGATCGACCGCCGCGGTGGCCTGGATCACCAACAGCGCCGCGACGAGGAGGCGATAGGACATAAGGCCGCGATGATATGGCACCCGGCTTGCGGGCGCCACGCCCCATGCACCTGCTCCTTTTGATCGCCGCCCTCGGCGGCAGCGCCTCGTCGGTGACCGCCGATCGCGTGAAACTGCAGGCGGCGCTGCTGCGGATCGAGGCCGCGCAGGGCTACACGCTGCACGAAATCCAGTCCGCCACAGGTACCACGGTGCGCGAATACGTGTCCTCGTCGGGGGACGTCTTCGCCGTCGCGTGGAGCGGTCCGGCGATTCCCGATCTGCGCCAGGTGCTCGGCGACTACTTCGCCACCTATCAGACCGCGGTCGACGCGTCCCGCGCCGCGCGCCGCGCGCGCGGCCCGCTCTCCATCGACACGGCCGACTTCGTCATCCAGGTGAGCGGCCACATGCGATCGTTCGCCGGCCGCGCCTACCTCAAACGTCTGATGCCGGCCGGCGTGCAGCCGTCGGCGATCCGGTGACCGAATGATGCCGCGCCTGTTTCTGGTCGCCACGCTGCTGATCGCGCAGGTCAGCTCGCAGTGCGGGTCGAGCTCGACGTCGCCGTCCACCTCGGCGCCGAACAACACGCTATCGGTCCTCGTCAACGCCGGGCCGCACGGCGACTACATCAACGGCCTCTTCACGAGCGTCGTCGTCTGCGTGCCGGGGACATCGAACTGCCAGACGATCGGCGGCATCCTCGTCGACACGGGATCGGAAGGGCTCCGCATTCTCAACACGGCGCTGACGCTGACGCTGCCGCAGCGCACGGCCGGCAACGGCGCGCCGCTCGTCGAGTGCGCCCAGTTCGAGGACGGGTTCACGTGGGGACCGGTGCAGACGGCCGACGTCAAGCTGTCGGGCGAAACCGCGAGCGCGATTCCGATCCAGGTGATCGGCGAGGGGCAGTTCCCGAACATCCCGCAGCAGTGCACCAGCACGGGCGTCGCCGAGGACACGCTGGCGACGCTCGGGACGAACGGCATCCTCGGGATCGGCAACTTCCGCGAGGACTGCGGATCGTCGTGCGAGGCGAACGGCGCGTCGAACCCCGGCTTCTACTTCGCCTGCCCCTCGTCGGGCTGCGCGACCGCGGCGGTGCCGAGCGCGAGCCAGCTGCAGAATCCCGTGTGGCTGTTCGGATCGGACAACAACGGCGTCACGATTCAGCTGCCGCCGGTCGCGGCCGGCGGCGCGACGACGATCGCCGGCAGCCTGATGTTCGGCATCGGGACGCAGTCGAACAACGCGCTCGGATCGGCCAAGGTGCTCACGACCGACGCGGACGGCAACGTCACGACCGTCTTCAACAACCAGTCGTACTCGAACTCGTTCATCGACTCCGGATCGAACGGGATCTTCTTCCTCGACGCCGCCACGACCGGCATTCCGGTCTGTTCCGACGTGACCGACTTCTACTGTCCGCCCCGCACCCAATCGTTCAGCGCCACGATCCGCGGCGGCAACGGCGCGACGGCGGCGGTCTCGTTCAACGTGGGGAACGCCGATCAGCTGAGCGGCCGCTTCACGGCGTTCTCCGAGCTCGCCGGTCCGAACCCGGGCGGCTTCGACTGGGGCCTGCCGTTCTTCTTCGGTCGCACGGTGTTCGTCTCGATCGCCGGGCAATCGGCGCCTGGCGGCGCGGCGCCGTACATCGCGTTCTAGCTGCCGGCGGTCGGTCATCGGCGCGGGTGTCGGACGATCGACAACCGTGACCGATAACCGCGTATGATCACGACCGTGTCCGACCCCGCCGCGTTTCTCGACGCCATCAAGGCCGGCGACTTCGATCGCGTCAAGGCGCTGGTGTCGGCGCATCCGCAGCTCGTCGCGTCGCGCAGCGCAAAAGGCGAGACGGCGCTGCTGACGGCGGTCTATCGCGGACACAAGGAGATCGCGAACCTGCTCGTCGCGCGCGGCGCCGAGATGACGATCTTCGAAGCCGCGGCCGCCGGCGAGATCGAGCGGGTCGAACGGCTGCTGGAGAGCGGCGCGCCGGTGAACGGGTTCAGCGCCGACGGCTGGACGCCGCTGCACCTCGCGGCGTTCTTCGGCCACGCGAAGGTCGTGGAGCTGCTGCTCGCGCGCGGCGCCGACGTCGCGTCGACCTCGACGAACTCGAACGGCAACACGGCGCTGCACGCCGCGCTCGCCGGCCATCGTCCGTTCGTCGCGGGGCTGCTCATCGGGGCGGGCGCGGACGTCAACGCCGCGGACGCGTCCGGGTGGCGCCCGCTGCACCTGGCCGCCGCCAACAATCACCTCGACGCAATCAAGACGCTGATCGCCCAGGGCGCCGACGTCGGCGGCACCAACGCTCAGGGGCAGACGCCGCTGTCGCTCGCGCAGGAGAAGAACCTGCGCGAAGCGGCCGCGCTGCTTCGGCGGCACGGCGCGTGAGGCCGGCCGCGCACGCCCGCGTCAGCGGCGTTCGATCGACACCGATTCGATCGTGATCGGCTTGATCGGCCGGTCGCCCGGCTTGCTGGTCGCTGTGCGGCCGATCTTGGTGACGACGTCCATGCCCTCGGTGATCTCGCCGAAGACGCTGTGCTTGTTGTCGAGCCAGGGCGTTTCGGCGAGCGTGATGAAGAACTGGCCGCCGTTCGTGTTCGGCCCGCGGTTCGCCATCGAGAGCAGGCCGGCCTTGCTGTGGCGGAGTTGTGGATGGAACTCGTCCGCGAACGTGTAACCCGGGCCGCCGGTGCCCTGGCCGAGCGGATCGCCGCCCTGGATCATGAAGCCGTCGATCACACGGTGAAAAACCGTGCCGTCGTAGTACGGCTGTTTGACCTTCCTGCCGGTGCGCGGATCGGTCCATTCTTTCGTGCCTTCGGCGAGTCCCGTGAAGTTGGCGACCGTGTTCGGCGTCTCGGCGTCGAAGAGCCGCGCCGTGAAGTTGCCTTCGCTCGTCGTAAAATGCGCTAGAACCATGGCGCGATCATACCGGTTCCTGCAATACGACGTGTTCACCGACCACCTCTTCGGCGGCAATCAGCTCGCGGTGTTCCTCGACGGACGCGGGTTGTCCGCCGACACGATGCAGGCCATTGCGAAGGAGATGAATTTCTCGGAGACGACGTTCGTGCTGCCGCCCGAGACGCCGGGCACCGAGGCGCGCGTGCGCATCTTCACGCCGGCCGAAGAGCTCCCGATGGCCGGACATCCGACGATCGGGACGACGTTCGCGCTCGCGCGCACCGGCGCGATCGAGAAGAGCCGCGAGCGCCTCGTCCTCGGCCTCACGATCGGGCCCACGCCCGTCGCGCTCACGTGGAAGGGGGACGATCTCGCGTTCGCGTGGATGACGCAGGCGACGCCCACCTTCGGCGCGACCATCGGCGACCGCGACGCGGTGGCGGCGGCCCTGTCGATCTCGCCGGCGGCGATCACCGCGACGGGCCACCCGGTGCAGGTCGTCTCGTGCGGCGTGCCGTACCTGTTCGTGCCGCTGGCGGCGCGGCGCGCCGTCGACAACGCGCGGCTCAACGCCGCCGCCTTCGAGTCGCTCAAGGAGACGTCGAGGACGAGCCCGCACGGCGTGTTCATCTTCTCGGCGGAACGCGGCGCCGATCGCGCCACCGTCTACAGCCGCATGTTCGCGCCGGATCTCGGCGTCGCCGAAGACCCGGCGACGGGAAGCGCCAGCGGGCCGCTCGGGTGCTATCTCGTCCGCTACCAGATGGTGACGCCCGAACGGGCCGGCGCCATCCTCAGCCTGCAGGGCGTCAAGATGGGGCGGCCGAGCCACGTGCACGTCGCCATCGGCACGAGCGGCGGCGACATCACCAGCGTCCGCGTCGGCGGCGAAGCGGTCCTGGCCGGCGAAGGAACGCTCTACGTCTGAACGCGGAAGCACGAACCGGGAAACGAGAACTGGAGAGACCATGAACCGAATGTTGATTGCGTTGTGCGCCTTCGCGCTGGCCGTGACGGTCGCCGCGCAGGGCAAGCTGAGCGACCCGGCGTCGCTCGCCGAGAAAGCGCCGGCGACCTACAAGGCGAAGTTCGATACGAGCAAGGGCGCCTTCGTCATCACCGTCCACCGCGACTGGGCGCCGCGCGGCGCCGATCGGTTCTACAACCTCGTCAAGAACGGGTTCTACGACGACGTGCGGTTCTTCCGCGTGATCGACGGCTTCATGGCGCAGGTCGGGATGAACGGGACGCCCGACATCCAGTCCGCGTGGGACCGCTCGAAGCTGCAGGACGATCCCGTCAAGGAGAGCAACAAGAAAGGCTTCGTGTCCTTCGCATCGGCCGGTCCGAACACACGGACGACGCAGTTCTTCATCAACCTGGCGGACAACGCGCGGCTCGACAAGCCCGGCGCGTGCGGACCCGGCTGCGCCTTCCCGCCCTTCGGCGAAGTCACCTCGGGCATGGACGTCGTCGAACAGCTCTACAGCGGATACGGCGAAGGCGCGCCGCGCGGCCGCGGACCGGACCAGGGCCGCGTCCGCATGGAAGGCAACGCGTACCTGAAGAAGGAGTTCCCCAAGCTCGATTACGTGAAGAAAGCGACGATCGAGAAATAGGGGCACGGCCGGTCTGGCGCGCGGGCCCATCGGTCTGCCGTTTGCTACCCGGACCCTTCATGACACCAGCAGCGTCAGGCGTCGACCCGGCCGTTCGTGCGCTGATCGAGGCGCGCAATCGCGATCCGTTCGCGGTGCTCGGCCCGCACCGCGACGGACGCGACGTGGTCGTTCGCGCGTTCCAGCCGTCGGCGCGCGCGATCGATCTCCGCCTGCGCGCCACGGGCGACCTGCGCGCCATGACGCGGTGCGATCCCGACGGGCTCTACGAGCTGCGCCTCCGCGACGCGGCCGAGGAGATGCCCGACTACCGGCTGCGCATCACCTTTCCCGGCGATCACGTCCTCGAGCTCGACGACCCGTATCGCTACGGACGGGTGCTCACCGATTTCGACCTCCACCTGTTCGCCGAAGGGACGCAGCGACGCGCGTACGAGAAGCTGGGCGCGCACCGCATCCGCGTCGGATCGACCACCGGCGTCCACTTCGCCGTGTGGGCGCCGAACGCCGAACGCGTCAGCGTCATCGGCGACTTCAACGCCTGGGACGGCCGCGTCCACCCGATGCGGTTCCTCGTGCCGTCCGGCGTGTGGGAGCTCTTCGTTCCCGATCTCGCCGACGGCCAGAAGTACAAGTTCGAGATCCGCGCGGCCGGCGGCGCCATCCTCAAGAAGACCGACCCGTACGCCGTGGCATTCGAAGTGCCGCCGCAGACGGCGGCGATCGTGCGCGACATCTCCGGCTATCGGTGGGGCGACGAGGAGTGGATGCGCACGCGGCCCGATCGGCATCGATGGTTCGACCGGCCGATGACCATCTACGAAGCGCACCTCGGCTCGTGGGCGCGCGTGCCCGAGGAGGGGAACCGGTTCCTCTCGTACCGCGAGCTGGCGCATCGGCTCGTGCCGTACGTCAAGGATCTCGGCTTCACGCACCTCGAGCTGCTGCCGGTGATGGAGCATCCGTTCTCCGGGTCGTGGGGATACCAGGTGCTCGGCTTCTTCGCGCCGACGAGCCGCTACGGCGCGCCGGAGGAGTTCAAGTACTTCGTCGACCACTGCCACCGCGCGGGCCTCGGCGTGATCCTCGACTGGGTGCCCGGCCACTTTCCGAAGGACGAATTCGGCCTCGCGCGCTTCGACGGCACGGCGCTCTACGAGCACCAGGATCCGCGGCAGGGCGAGCACCAGGACTGGGGCACGCTCATCTTCAACTACGGCCGCAACGAGGTGCGCAACTTCCTGCTGTCGAACGCGCTGTTCTGGCTCGACGAGTACCACGTCGACGGGCTGCGCGTCGACGCGGTCGCCTCGATGCTCTACCTCGATTACTCGCGCCGCCAGGGCGAGTGGATCCCCAACAAGTACGGCGGCCGCGAGAACCTCGACGCGATCCGGTTCCTCCGCGAGCTGAACACGCTCACCCACGGCGATCCGCCGGGATCGATCACCGCGGCCGAGGAATCGACGGCGTTCGGCGGCGTCAGCAAACCGGTGTATCTCGGCGGCCTGGGCTTCACCTACAAGTGGAACATGGGGTGGATGCACGACGCGCTCGAGTACATCGAGCAGGATCCAATCCACCGCCGGTGGCATCACGGCAAGCTGACCTTCTCGATGCTCTACGCCTACACCGAGAATTTCATCCTGCCCTTCTCGCACGACGAAGTCGTCCACGGGAAGCGGTCGATGCTCGACAAGATGCCGGGCGACGCGTGGCAGAAGTACGCGTCGCTGCGCACGCTGTACGGATACCTGTACGGCCACCCGGGCAAGAAGCTCCTGTTCATGGGCAGCGAGTTCGGGCAGTGGCGCGAGTGGAGCCACGATCGCAGCCTCGACTGGCACCTGCTCGACGACCCGGCGCACGACGCGCTGCGCCGCTTCGTGCAGACGCTGAACTGGTTCGTCAACACCGAGCCGGCGCTGCACCAGCTCGATTTCGACCCGGCGGGCTTCCGCTGGATCGACTGCAACGACAACGAGAACAGCGTCGTCTCGACGATCCGCTACGCGAGGGATCCGCGCGACTTCATCGTGATGGTGTTCAACTTCACGCCCGTCCCGCGCGGCGAATACCGGATCGGCGTCCCCGAGCCCGGCTTCTACGCCGAGATCCTGAACAGCGACGCGGCCCTGTTCGGCGGCAGCAACGTCGGCAACGCCGGCGGCGTCGAGACGGAGCCGGTCGCGGCGCACGGCTTCGATCAATCGATGCGTCTGGCCGTGCCGCCGCTCGGGTGCCTCTACCTGAAAAGGCGTTGAGACGCTCGCGCGCGGTCGCCGTCGCCCTCGTCATCCTCGCGACCTTCACCGACATCGTCGCCTACTCGATCGCGGTGCCGGTGCTCCCCGACTTGAGCCGGAAGCTCGGCGCGTCGCCGACGATGATCGGGCTGCTGTTCGCGTCGTTCGGCGTCACGTTGCTCACGGTGTCGATGCCGAGCGGCGCGCTGTCGGACCGCATCGGGCGCAAGCCGCCGCTGGTCGGGGGCATGCTGCTGCTCGTGCTGGCCTCGCTCCTGTTCGCGTTCGCCGACACGCTGCCGTGGCTGTTCGCCGCGCGGCTGGCGCAGGGCGCCGCCGACGCGGTCACGTGGGTGGTGGGCTTCGCGCTGATTGCGGATCTCTATCCCGCATCGGCGCGCGGGCGCGTCACCGGCATCGTCATGATGGGGACGAGCTTCGCCTTCATGATCGGACCGTCGATCGGCGGGTGGCTGTACGAGCTGGGCGGCATCCGGCTGCCGTTCGTGTTCGTCGCGCTGCTGGCGTTCGCCGCGATGCTCGCGTTCGTCTGGTTCGACGTGCCGGCGCTGCCGGCGGACCGCGAGCCGGTGCCGATCGGGCTCGTGCTGCGCGTCCCCGCCGTCGCGGTGTGCGCGGTCGCCGTGCTCGCGGTGTCGTCGACGCTGTCGATGCTCGAACCGGTGTTGTCGCTGCGGCTGAACGAACTGGGGGTCAACCCCGCGCGCATCGGCATCGTGTACGGCATCGGCGCCATCGCCACCACCGCGGTGCATCCGTTCTACGGCCGCGCCGCGGACAGATGGGGCGCGCGGCGCATGACGACGCTCGGGCTGCTGCTCGCCGGCTGCATGCTGCCGCTGCTCGGCCGCGCGTGGAGCTTCCGCTCCGCCGTGGGGCTCTTCGTCGTGCACGCCGTGTGCGCGTCGCTCGCCATCACGCCGTCGCTCGCGTTCATGGGCGAGGCGACGTCGGACGCCGGCGTCGAATCGTTCGGCGTCGCGTACGGGCTGTACAATCTCGCGTGGGGCGCGGGCCTGCTCGGCGGCCCGGCGGCGGGCGGGTTCCTGTTCGAACGAATCGGATTCGCGACGCTCTCGTCGTGGTGGGGACCGGCGCTGATCCTCGTCGCGATCGGGCTCTCGCGCGTACAATTGGTCACCTCAAGGAGATCCGTATGCGAACCGCTGCAGCCGTAATCGTCGCCGGCCTCACGCTGACCACCGTCGCCGTGCGCGCCGACGTCCGGAGCGACCAGAAGACGCGCGTCGAATTCGGCGGCATGCTCGGCCGGATGGTCAACATCTTCGGCGGCAAAGGCGCGCGCGAAGGCACGACCTCGACCGTCGCGGTCAAAGGCGACCGGAAGGCGACGCTGAACGATTCCACCGGGCAGATCGTGGACCTCGGCGAAGAGAAGGTGTACGACCTCGACCTCAAGAAGAAGACCGTCAGGGTGACCACGTTCGCCGAGCTGCGCCGCCGGATGGAGGAGCAGGAGAAGAAAGCGGAGGAGGAGGCGAAGAAGGAGCAGCCGCAGGCGGAGCAGAAGCCACAGCAGCCGACCGACGAAAAGCAGATGGAGTTCGACGTCGACGTCAAGAACACGGGGCAGAAGAAGACGATCAACGGCTTCGATACGCACGAGGTCGTGGCGACGATCACCGTCCGCGAAAAAGGCAGGACGCTCGAGCAGGGCGGCGGACTCGTGCTGATCGCCGACGAATGGCTCGCGCCGAAGATCCCCGCCATGAAGGAAGTGGCCGACTTCGATCGCCGCTACTACGAAAAGCTGTACGGACCGATGATCGCCGGCGCGTCGGCGGAGCAGATGGCCTCGGCCATGGCGCTGTACCCCATGCTCAAGCCGGCGATCGGACGCATGAACGCCCAGGACGCCCGCATGGACGGCACGCCGATCTCGACGACGGTCACCGTCGACGCGGTGAAGTCGGAGCAGCAGATGGCGGAAGAAGCGAAGCAGAAGAGCGACGACGACAAGAAGAGCGCCGAAGGCGGCGTCGGCGGGCTGGCCGGACGCCTCGCGCGGCGCATGGCCGAAAAGAAGATGTCCGGCGGCAACGACGCGAAGGCGCGCGCCACGGTGATGACGATGACCGACGAAGTGCTGAAGGTGACGACCGACGTCAGCGCGGCCGACGTCGCGGTGCCGGCAGGGTTCAAAGAGGTGAAATAGCCGCGCTATCGCGCCGCCATTTCCTCGATCCGTTTCCACTCGGCGTCGGTGACCGGCATCACCGACAGGCGCGAGATCCGCACCAGCGGGAAGTCCTTGAAGGCAGGTGTGGCCTTGATCTCCTTCAGCGTCACGGGCCGCGCCAGCTTCTTCACCGGGACGACGTCGACGACCGCCGACTTGCCGGTGGCGTCCTTCGGATCCGCATACGCGTCGCCCGCGGCGCGCGCGACGCCGACAATCGCCCTCTCGTCGCCGGTGTGGTAGTAGAAGATCCGGTCCCCCTTCTTCACCGCGCGCAGATGCTTCTGCGCGACCGGATTCTTGACGCCCGACCATACGGTCTTGCCATCCTTGTCGAAGTCGTCGTAGCTGTAATGCGTGGGCTCTTCCTTGAACAGCCAGTTCATGCCGCGCATTCTACGTGATTGCGTACGGCCGCCGGTCTGCGTGCTGTTCGTGGGGATCAATCCGGGCATCCGGTCCGCGCAGCTCGGGCATCACTTCGCCGGGTACTCGAACCGTTTCTGGAAGCTGCTGTACGAATCGGGGCTGGTGCCCGAGCCGATCGGCACCGAAGACGATCGCCGGCTTCCCGAATGGGGATACGGGATCACCAACCTCGTGCCGCGCGCGACGCCGGGCATCGACACGCTCCGCGCCGACGAATACATCCTCGGCGCCCGCGCGTTGCGGCGGAAGGTGCAGCGATGGCAGCCGCGCATCGTCGCGCTCGTCGGCGTGACGCTCTTCCGATCGCTGTTCGCGAAGCGGTCCGGCGAGCGCGTCGGCCTCGGCGCGCAGCGCGAGACGCTCGGCGGCGCGGCGGTGTTCGTGCTGCCGAACCCGAGCGGGCGGAACGCGAATTTTTCCTATCAGGAAATGCTGGATGCGTTCGTCGCGCTGCGTACACACGCGCGCCGCACCTGTAGGAAAACGCGACGGAAAGCGCCCGCAGACCCGGGCAGTCGGCTTGCATAACCCAGTCCTCCGGTGAAGTCTGTACCGGATTCAGGCGCGGTGACGGCATTGCGCCGCGAGCTGGGGCTCGCGTGCGATGCCGACGGCTGCATCACGTGGGCCGATCAGGCGGCCGAGGCGCTCCTCGGCGCCTCGATCGGCGCGCGGCTCTCCACGTACGCGGCGCCGGGCCAGGAAGCGCGCGTGGCCGAACTCGTGCGGGAGGGCCGCCACGCCCGCGTCGACGATTTCGACGTCGTGCTGCTCGTCAACGGCGCGGCGAAGCGCCTGATGTTCTCGGCGCAGCCGACGCTGGACGGGATCGTGCTCGTCGGCAGCGTCGCCACCGAGGCGCTCGCCGGCGCGCTCGACCTTGCGGATCGCGCGCAGGACGAAATCACCAGCCTGAGCATCGACAACGATCGGCAGCAGCGCGAGCTGCTGCACCGCGGCGAGGAGCTGCTGCGCCTCAATCGCGAGCTCGACGATTCGGCGCGCGGCGTCATCGCGCTGCACAGCGAGGTGCAGGAGCAGGCCGATTCGCTCCGCCGCATCACCGAGGTCAAATCGCGCGTCGTCGCGAACGTCAGCCACGAGTTCCGCACGCCGCTCAACGCGATCATCGGCCTGTCCAAGCTGCTCCTGAACGGCACCGACGGGCCGCTCACCGCCGAGCAGCAGAAGCAGGTCGGCTTCATCCTGCGGAGCTGCGAAAGCCTGGTCGAGCTCGTCAACGATCTGCTCGACCTGTCGAAGATCGAAGCGGGGAAGGTGGGACTGCGGCCGGAGACGTTCACGGCGCCGTCGCTCTTCGCGGCGCTGCGGGGCATGTTCAAGCCGCTGCAGAACAGCGATCAGGTGTCCCTGGCGTTCGTCGCGGGCGCCGACGTCGGCGAGCTGAACACCGACGAAGGGAAGATCTCGCAGATCCTGAAGAACCTGATCACCAACGCGCTCAAGTTCACCGAGCGTGGATCGGTCACCGTGTCGGCGTCGGCGGGCCCGAACGGATCGGTCACCTTCAGCGTCACCGACACCGGGATCGGCATCCCCATCGAGGACCAGGAGCGGATCTTCGAGGAGTTCGCGCAGGTCGACAACCCGCTGCAGCGGAAGGTGAAGGGCACGGGCCTCGGCCTGTCGCTGTCGCGGCGCCTCGCCGAGATTCTCGGCGGTACGCTCACGGTGACCAGCGCACCGGGCGCCGGGTCGACCTTTACGCTGATCGTGCCGCGCGTGCACCCCGAGGTGGAGGAGATGGCGCACCTGGCCGAGCGCAGCGCGGCGCTCGAGCCGGGCAAGCCGCCCATCCTCGTCGTCGAGGACGATCGGCAGACGCTGTTCCTCTACGAGCGGTACCTGCGGAACTCCGGATTCCAGATCATTCCGGCGCGCACGATCGAAGAGGCGCGCGAGGCGATGGCGCGCGTCCGGCCCGCGGCGATCGTGCTCGACATCATGCTCGAGGGCGAGGCGTCGTGGTCGCTGCTCTCCGATCTGAAAGCGACGGCCGACACGCGCGACATCCCGATCATGGTGGTCACGGTGACCAACCGCGAGCAGAAGGCGCGCGCGCTCGGCGCCGACGAGTTCGTCATCAAGCCGCTCGACCAGCAGTGGCTCACGCGCAAGCTGGCGGCGCTCGCGCGTCGGCGCGGCCCGATCAACACGATCCTCGTGATCGACGACGACGAAGTGGCGCGCTACATGGTGGCGAAGCTCCTCGCGGAGACCGACTACGAGGTGATCGAGGCGGCGACCGGCGCCGACGGCGTGCGCCTCGCGCGCGAGCGCCAGCCGCAGGCGATCTTTCTCGACTTCGTCCTGCCCGGCATGAACGCGTTCGACGTGCTCGACGAGCTGAAGCTCGACGCGTCGACGCGCCACATCCCGGTGATCATCCACACCTCGCGCAATCTCGCGGACGACGAGCGGCAGCGGCTCGCGGTCGACGCCGCGACGATCCTGCCGAAGCAGAATCTCAACCGCGAGGTGGCGCTCGGACGCATCCGCGAGGTGCTCGCGAAGACCGGGTTCGCGGCCGTCGAGCGGGGGGAATCGCCGCGTGTCTGACCCGCGCCCGTTCGTGCTCAACGTCAACGACGACGAGGCGAACCGCTACATGGTGACGCGGATCCTCGAGCAGGCGGGGTACACCGTGTCGGAGGCGGAGAACGGCCGCGAGGCGCTGCTGTTCGCGCGGCGCAAGCCGCAGCTGATCGTCCTCGACGTCAAGCTGCCGGACATCAGCGGGCTCGAAGTGTGCCGCCGGCTCAAGGCGGATGCCGAGCTGCGGAAGATCCCCGTGCTGCAGACGTCGGCGACGTTCGTGTCGGCGGAGCGGCGCATCGAGGGGCTCGACAGCGGCGCCGACGCGTACCTCGCCCAGCCGATCGAGCCGCCCGAGCTGATCGCGACCGTACGATCGCTGCTCCGCACGCAGCAGGTCGAGCAGGACCTGAAGACGGCGAGCGAGGACTGGCGCCGTACGTTCGACGCGATCGCCGACGGCGTCGCGATCCTCAAGGCCGACGGCACGGTGATCCGCTGCAACGAGGCGATGCGGCGCATCGCCGGCAAGTCGTGGCAGCAGTTGAACGGCGCGCCGGCCGCGAGGCTGATGCCGAACGACGGCGCGGCGACGACCGACGTGGTGCACAAGGCGGTGCAGAACCGCGTCCGCACGGTGTCGGAGCTCTCGATCGGCGGCCGGCTGCTGCGCCTCGTCGCCGATCCGATCCTCGACGAGCAGCAGCAGGTCGAGCGCCTCGTCTTCATCGTCACCGACATCACCGAGCACCGGCATCTCGAGGAGGATCACCGCACGCGGGCGGCGCAGCTCGCGGAGCTCGATCGGCGGAAGGACGAGTTCCTCGGGATGCTGGCGCACGAGCTGCGCAATCCGCTGAACGCCATCGCGGCGGCGAACAGCCTGATGGACCGCGTCGGCGCGCAGGACGCGCGCAACCAGCGGCTGCGCAACACGCTGCGGCGCCAGACGCGGCACCTCGCGCGGCTCGTCGACGATCTGCTCGAAGTGTCGCGCGTGACGCGCGGCAAGATGCGGCTGCAGCCCGAGCCCGGCGACCTGCTCGAGATCCTGCGGTCCGCGGTGGACAACACGCGGCCGACGCTCGAGGCGCGCCGGCAGTCGCTCGACCTCGCGCTGCCCGAGGGCGTCATCGGGGTCAACGCGGACGCGCTGCGTCTCGAGCAGGTGTTCGTCAACCTGCTGATGAACGCGAGCAAGTACTCGGAGCCCGGGGCGCGCATCAGCGTGTCGGTCGATTGCGCCGCCGGCGACCGCGCGATGGTGGCGGTGAAGGACGAGGGGATCGGCATCCCGGCCGACAAGCTGACAGCGGTGTTCGATCTGTTCTACCAGGTGGACCAGTCCCTCGCGCGATCGCTCGGCGGTCTTGGCATCGGCCTGACGATCGCCCGACGGCTCGTCGAGCTGCACGGCGGCACCATCCGTGCGCACAGCGCCGGCCCGGGGCGCGGATCGGAGTTCGTCGTGGAACTGCCGGTCCTGGCCGCCGCGCTGACGCCGGCGCCGAAGGCGGCCGATCTCGATGGCGGCGTCGCGCTCGGCGGAGACGCGACGGTGCTGCTCGTCGAAGACAATCGGGACGCCCGCGAGACGCTGCGCGCCTGGCTCGAAGAGCTCGGCTACCGGGTGCACGCGGCGGCCGACGGCTTCGAAGGGCTCGACGCGGCGCGCGCGCACAAGCCGACGATCGCGTTGATCGACATCGGCCTGCCGGGCCTCGACGGCTACCAGCTGGCGCGCCTGCTCCGCGAGAGCGACGAGTGCCGCGAGGCGTTCCTGGTCGCGATCACCGGGTACGGGCGGCCCGAGGATTCTGCGCGCGCGCGCGAAGCGGGCTTCGACGTCCACCTGGTGAAGCCGGTGCAGCCCGAACGGCTCGCGCACGTGATCCACGTGCGGCGGAGCACGGCGACGTCGAGCGGCGTCGCGCGGTAGGCTACTGCCGAACCGCGGACAGGGACCGGGGTCAACTACAACAACCACTCACCGGACCGCTTCCACCCCACCGCGATCAGCTGATCCTGGACTTCCTGCTGGCGTCGTCTGAGCGACGCGAGATCGGCGAAGTGCTCGACGTGCTCGGACTCGTCGGCGTCGAAGACGTGCAGTTCGTATCCACCGGTCGGCGGATGCAGGACTTCGATGCGCGTGTGCTTCCCGTCGCGTTCGAACCACCACAGCACACCGGAAATATCGGCTGATCGTCCGAGAAGTTCAACTCCCCGGGACGCAGCAGCTCAACCGCGGGCCGCGGCCTCGATCGCGGCCACGTCGATCTTCCTCATCGTCATCATGGCGGCGAACGCGCGCTGCGCCCGGCTGCCGCCCGCCGCCATGGCGTCGGTCAGCGCGCGAGGCGTGATCTGCCACGACACGCCCCAGCGGTCCTTGCACCAGCCGCAGGCGCTCTCGGCGCCGCCGTTGCCGACGATCGCGTTCCAGTAGCGGTCGGTCTCTTCCTGATCGTCGGTGGCGATCTGGAACGAAAACGCCTCGGTCTGGCGGAACGCGGCGCCGCCGTTGAGACCGAGGCAGGGGATGCCGGCGACGGTGAACTCCACGGTGAGGACGTCGCCGGCTTTGCCGCTCGGGTAGTCGGCCGGCGCCGTGCGAACGGCGGTCACTTCGCTGTCGGGAAACGTCGCGGCGTAGAACCGCGCGGCGTCGAGCGCGTCCTTCTCGAACCAGAGACAGATGGTGTTCTTCGGCTTCGTGTTGGGCGTGGTCATCCCAGTACTGTAAAACAGGACGCCGTAACCGCCGCACGGCCCGACGCTGCGCGCGCGTCAGCCTCTGCGATATCGCTGGCGCCGCATCGCCGCCGTCGCGCGCTGGATCTCATCGGCCGGCACCGCGAGGCGCACCAGCGCCTCGCGTGTCATCTCGACGGCGGCTTCGAGCTCGGGGGAGGTCACCTCCTCGATGCCGAGCGCGTACAGCTCGCGGACCGCCTCGAGCCCTTCGGCGCGCGCGATGATGGGCACGCCGGGGTGGAGACGGCGCGCCGCCTCCGCGATCGCGCGAACGTCCGTGTAGGCGGACACCGTCACGAGCATCGTGCGCGCACGCGCGAGCTGCGCCGCGTCGAGCACCGCCGCATGCCCGGCGTCGCCGTGGATCACCGCGAGGCCCGCGCCGCGCGCCCGTTCGGCGCGGCGGTCGTCCAGTTCGATCAGCACGGACGGCAGGCCGAGCGCCGTCAGCGTTTCGGCGATCGATCGCCCCACCCGGCCGCCGCCGGCGATCACCACGTGGTCGCCGAGTCCACCCTGCGGAAGGTTCGCCACCTCCACGCCTTGCTCCGGTTGCGGCTGCCCCACCCACGCGTAGAGCCGCGGCGTCGCGCTGGAGACGATTGGCGTCAACGCCATCGTCGCGACCGTCGTGTTGAGCACGACGGCGTACATCTCGTCGCTGATGGCGCCGTCGGCCAGGCCGACGCGCGCCAGCACGAAGGCGAACTCGCCCACCTGGAACAGCGTCAAGCCGACGGCCAGCGGGACGACCCGCCGATAGCCGAAGGCGCGGACGATGGCCGCGAAGATCGACGCCTTGCCCGCGATCACGGCGACGATCACGACCGCCACGGTTCCGATGTGACGCCAGGCGACGCCGGGATCGAGCAGCATCCCGACCGACACGAAGAAGAGCATGCCGAACACGTCGCGCAGCGGCACCACGTCGCTCAATGCCTGATGCGCGTACTCGGATTCGTTGACGACGAGGCCCGCGATGAACGCCCCGAGCGCCAGCGACAGCCCGAACGCATACGCCGCGTATCCGACGCCCAGCGCCACGGCCGTCGTCGCGAGGAGGAACAGCTCGCGCGAATTCCACCGGGCGACGAGCGCGAGCAGCCGCGGCACGACCCGCGTCGCGACCAGCACCGTCAGCGCGAGAAGCGCGAACGCGCGGCCGGTCGCGACGACGACCCGCAGCGCACCGCCGGTCGGGCGACTGAGCTCCGGCAGCAGGATCATCAGCGGCACGACCGCGAGGTCCTGGACGACCAGCATGCCGAGCATCACGCGGCTCGAGAGCGTCCCGACGCGATCCTGCGCCTGCAGCGTCTTCAGCGCGATCATCGTGCTCGACAACGCGATGAGCGCGCCGAACCACAGTCCCGGCCGCCACGCCCAGCCGAGCGCCCCGGCGAGCGCGGCGCCGAACGCGATCGTCACCACGGTCTGAAGCGTTCCGCCCGCGAGCGCAACCGCGCGAACCGGCGCGAGCTCTCGAAACGAGACCTCGAGGCCGAGCGAGAACAGCAGCAGCGCGACGCCGAGCTCGGCGAGCTGCTCGATCCCCTCGACGTGCCGAACCGTCACCCCGCCGGTGAACGGCCCGACGACGACGCCCGCGACGATGTAGCCGACGATCAGGGGCTGCCCGGCGCGATGCGCCGCGACGCCGCCGACGAGCGCCGCCGTCAGCACGAGCGTGAGGTCTCCGATCAGCTCCATGCGTCCGCCAGCGTACACCGCGGCGCGGAGCCTCCCGGCGGCGCACTTGCCGGACGCCGAACGGCTGACCGCACGCGTTCGGCGACGCTTCGTGCTACATTGGCTATGGATTTGCTGCGCGCTCGCCGGCCTCCAGCGTAACGAGCCTTCGTGACTCGCTCCTTCTGAAGTTCAGCCTGCCTACGAGGCGACATCCAACCGACGCCGATGACGGCGATCGGAACCGTCGCAACCGAGGAGTGTGTGTCATGGGTCGGAAGTTGTATGTCGGCAACCTGCCGTACGAAATCGGCGAGAGTGAATTGCAGCAGCTGTTCGCGAGCGCCGGTTCGGTGGAATCGGCGACGGTGATGCGCGATCAGTCGACCGGCCGCGGCCGCGGCTTCGGCTTCGTCGAAATGAGCACCGAGGAAGAGGCGCAGCACGCCGTGACCACGCTGAACGGCACGCAGGTCGGCGGCCGGAACCTGACCGTGAACGAGGCGCGCCCGAAGCCGACGCGCAGCGGCGGCGGCGGCGGATTCGGCGGCGGCCCCCGTCGGCGAGAGCCGCGCTGGTAGCCGCTGCCGGCGAAACGGCGCGGGCCGCCGCGCCGAATTCGATATACTGGGGTCATCTCGCTTTTCTGAGTTTCCGGCCAATCGGGCCGAACCCTCACCAAAGCCCGCTTGGGAGGGTGTCAATTGGCCGTCCAACGTCGGTCCGATCCGGAGTTCGACGCCCGGTGGTCGGGCTGGATCGCGCGCGGCGCGGAGCGCGACCGGAGGATTCGCCGGCGTCTCACGTTCGTCCTGCCACTCTCGATCGCGTTCGCGATTACCTTCGCGTACGTGTGGTATACCCGCTGAACGCAACGAGGAGCCGATGGTGAAACGTCCGGATGGGATGAACGCATTCGAGTTCGCGGTGCTCTCGGGCCTCCGCGCCACGCAGCTGAACCGGGGATGCACGCCGCGCGTGCCGCCTTCGGCGAAAATCGCAGTGACGGCGCAGCACGAAGTGGCCGCGCGCCAGATCGTCGCGTCCGCGCGCGCCGTCAGCGCCGAACCGGTCAAGTGACGAGGAGGTCCATGCCACGCGTTCATCTGGTCAACCCGAGCACGCAGTCCTTCGGTGTCGCCGTCATCACGCCTCGCTGGTTGTACGTCCTGGCGGCCGCGACCGGCACGCAGTGGGGCGATCCGCAGATCGTCGACGAAACCCTCGAGCCCCTTGCCCTCGACACGATTGAGCCGGGCGACGTCGTCGGCATCGGCATTCATACCGGCAACGCGCTGCGCGGCTACGAAGTCGGCCATCAGGTGCGCGCGCGCGGCGCGTACGTGGTGTACGGCGGCATCCACGCGACGCTGTTTCCCGACGAGGCCGCCGCGCGCGGCGAGGCGCACGCCGTCGTGCGGGGCGACGGCGATCTGATCTGGTCGCAGGTGGTCGCCGACTGCTTCGCGGGGCGTCCGCAGCCGGTGTACGAGGGCGGCCGCGTCGGCGGCGGCGACTTCGTCTCGGCGCGCTGGGATCTGCTGCCCGATCGCCGCTACATGTGGGCGTCGGTGCAGACCGTGCGCGGCTGCCCGAAGCACTGCTCGTTCTGTTCGGTGTGGCGCACCGACGGCCAGGAGCCGCGGCAGCGCGGCGTCGATCGCGTCGTTCGCGAGGTCGTCGAGCTGCGGCGCCTGGGCTTCCGGTTCATCGCGCTCGCCGACGACAACTTCTACCCGGTCAGCTTCGAGGATCTCGCGCAGGCGCGGCGCCGCGCCGACGGCGCGCGGCTCGCGGAGCTGCAGGCGCTGCGCGACGAGCGCTTCGAGCTGATGGCGCGGCTCGCCGAGCTGCCCGACGACCTCGTGTTCTACACGCAGATCACGATGGAAGCGGCCGAGGACACCGCGTTCCTCGACGCGATGAAGCGCGCCAAGATTCTGGGCGCGCTCGTCGGCGTGGAGTCGGTCACCAAGGACGGCCTCAAGGACGTCTACAAGGGCTTCAACCTCGCGGGCGACGAGCTGATCGCGCGGCTCAAGGTGTTCCGCCGCCACGGCATCCACGTCCTCGGCTCGTTCATCTTCGGGCTGCCGAGCGACAACGCACGCACGTTCGACGCGACCGTGGAGCTCGCCGAGAAAGCGGACCTCACCTTCGCGCAGTTCGTGCTGCTGACGCCGTTTCCCGGCACCGTCGACTTCGACAAGTGGGCCGCCGAGGAGAACCGCCGCGGCACGGCCGTGGACGGCGTGCCGATCACGCAGCACTGGCTCATTCCCGAGGAGCGCCGGCCGCGCCTCTACACCGAGCATCCGACGATGTCGCTCGAGGAGATCCGCGTGGGCACGCAGCGCGCGTGGGATCGGTTCTACAGCCTGAAACAGGTGTGGGCCCGCGCGCACGTCGTCGAATCGCTGCGCGCGCGGGTCGCGTTCGTGCTGATCTCGAAGCTCTATCGCCAGATGTACGCGAACACGGGGATCGCGACCGACAGCGCGCGCGTCCAGCGATCGGCGCGGTGGGCGCGCTGGATCGGACACGCCTGCCGGCGGCTGTTCCTCGGCAAGCCGATGCCGGATCTCGCGTTTCCCGGCGAGCCCCTCCAGCCGGCGATCAACCAGGGTTAGCCCGAGCGGCGCGATGCCGGCGGACGGCGCTTCGGCGGCCTCCGCTGGCGCGCGGCGCGGGCGCGCTGGCTCTTCTCCTTTTCGGATTTCACCGCCACACGGGCCTCCGCCGTCAGACGGATGCACTCGCGCGTCTGGACGCGCAGCTCCTCGATCATGTGCTCGAGCCGTGCGAGACGTTGCTCGTGTTCGTCTTTCGCCGTGGGCATGGCTTCAGGATACGCCCCGCGCCGGCGCAGCCGGCAGCGGATAGCGCAACGATACGCGCGTGCCGCTGCCCGGCGCCGACGCCACCTCGAGCGTTGCGCCGACGAGCGACGCCCGCTCGCGCATGCCGAGCAGACCGAGACCGCGCCCGGCTTCGTTGGCCGCCGGTTCGAATCCGATCCCGTCGTCCGCCACGACGAGCTCGAGCAAGCCGCTGCGGACGTCGAGGCGCACGTCCGCGCGCGTCGCATGCGCGTGCGAGGCGATGTTGCTCAGGCTCTCCTGCGCGATGCGGTAGAACGTGACCGCCACGTCGCGCGCAACGTCCGGCAGAGCGGCCGGCGAGACGACATCGACCGCCACGCCTGCGTGCGTCGACCATTCGTGCGCGAAGCGCGCAATCGCGGCCGGCAGCCCGAGCTCGTCGAGCAGGTCGGGCCTCAGCTCGCGCGCGAGGAAGTCGACCTTGTCGCCGAGCGCGCGCGTGAGTTCGAGCGCGCGGGCCAGCGCCGCCTCCCCGGCGTTCGCGGGGGCCAATCGATCGCGCAGGTGTTCGAGCTCGGCGCGCAGCGCGGTCACCTGACCGCCGATCTGGCCGTGCAGATCGCGGGCGATCTGCGTGCGCTCCTCCTCGCGCGAGGCAATCAGCCGGTGCATCAGGTCGGTGACGTGGCCGTGCGCGACCGTCCGGCGCGCGACCTCGCGCTGCAGGTCCTCGGTCCGTTCCGCGACGTGCGCCTCCACGCCGGCCGTGGCGCGGGTTAGCGCGTCGACGGCGTCGCGCTGTGCCGTGAGATCGCGCGCAATCGTGACGAAGCCGAGCGCGGCATCGGGCCCCAGCCGTGTCGTGACGCTCACGCAGGCGAGGTGGGCGCCGTTCTTCCGGACGTACACGTGCTCCTCGACGCTCCGTTCGTCGCGCCGCGCGCGCTCCAGATCGGCGGCGAGCGCCCCGGCGGCGCGGTCGTCGGGCGCGAACAGCATCGACGCGTGCCGCCCGACGACGTCGGCGGCGGCGTAGCCGAACATCCGCTCGGCGCCGGCGTTCCAGAAGGCGATGTCGCCGCTCGGCGTCATCGCGAAGATCGCGTAATCGGTCGCGCAGTCGATGAGCAGGCGCAGCCGCTCTTCGCTCGTCCTCACCTGCGCCTCGGCCGTCACGCGGCCGGTGATGTCGAGGAAGGTCAGCACGACCCCGTCGATCCGATCGTCCGAGGTGCGATACGGGAGGAGACGCATCAGGTACCAGCGCCCGCCGGTGCTCTGGATCTCGCGCTCGATCACCTGGAGGCGTTCGAGCACGGCGCCGACGTCCTGGTGGAGGCGGTCGTAGGCGAGCGTGTTCGCGATGTGGGCGAGCGGCCGGCCGATGTCGGTCTCGACGAGGTGGAAGACGTCCGCGGCACGGGGGGTGAACAGCTTGACGCTCTGGGCGCGGTCCACGAACACGGTCGCGATGTCGGTCGAGTTGATGTAGTTCTGGAAATCGTTGTTCGTGGTCGCCAGCTCGTCGATCTTGGTCTTCAGCTCCTGGTTGACCGTCGTCAGCTCTTCGTTCACGGACTGCAGTTCTTCTTTGCTCGTCTCGAGCTCCTCGGCGGCCGAGCGCAGCTCCTCGTTCATCGCCTGCAGCTCTTCGTTCGACGCCTTCGCCTCCTCGACCTGGCTCTCGTACTGCTCGACCGTCGCCGCGAGCTGGCGCCGCACGCGCTCGAGCTCCTCCTCGAGCTGGGTGACGGGTGCCTCGCTCGGCGCGATGAGACGCAGATGCGCACGGGGCGCCGCGTCGGTCTCGTTGGACGGCTCGAACAGCACGAGCAGGAAGCCGCGCGGGGGATCGTCGTCGCGCAGCACGGGCCGGACGCTGACGGACACGCGCGCGCCGTCCGCGTCGAGCGGCACGTCGCGCACCGCCACGCTGGCCCGTTCGCGTACGGCCTGATGCAGCGCCGTGCGGACGTCGACGCGCAGCTCCGGCCGGAGCAGGCGAAGCAGGTCGCGCGACGGCTCGCCGGGCGGCACGATGAGGTAGCGCGCCGCGGACTCCGACACGTGGACGATCTGATAGTCCTCCGTCACCACGATGGACGGCGGCGAGTACTGTTCGAGCAGGCGCTGGTGCAGATCCGCCGGCGTCTGCCGCTCCGGCGGGCGCATCTCCGGAAAGCGGACGTCGCTGCGCGGAGGCGCGGCGACGGGCGCGTCGATCGTCGGCGGCGCGAGCCGCGTCGCGACCGTCCGGCTCTCGTAGATGCGCGCCGCCTTGTCGAACGGCGCGAACAGATCGCTCGCGCCTTCCGCCGTCTCCGATCCGCCGAGAAAGAGGTAGCCGCCCGGCCGGAGCGCGAAATGAAACGTTTCGATCAGCCGCTGCTGCATGGGGCGATTCAGGTAGATGAGCACGTTGCGGCAGACGACGAGATCGAGGTGCGAGAACGGCGGATCCTTGATGATGTCGTGGTGCGCGAAGAGCAGCATGTCGCGCAGCTCGCGGCGCACCCGGTAGCGCCCCTGGTCGCGGGCGAAGAAGCGCCGCAGCCGCTCCTCGGAGAGGTCGGCGACGTCGGCTTCGCTGTAGACCCCCTCGCGCGCGATGCTGATCGCGCGCTCGTCGAGGTCGCTGCCGAACACCTGGATCGACGGCGGCGCCGCCAGCGCGCCCGCGGCCTCGGCGAGCAGCATCGCCACCGAATACGCTTCCTCGCCCGTCGCGCACCCCGCGATCCACACGCGCAGCTGATCGGACGACTGCTTACCGGCGAAGAGCTGCGGGATCACGCGGCGCTCCAGCGCCTCGTAGGCCTGCGCGTCGCGGAAGAAGCTGGTGACGCTGATCAGCAGCTCGCTCAGGAGCACGCCCGCTTCTTCCGGCGAATCGCGCAGAAACTTCGCGTACTCGCTGAGCGTCGCCACGCCGTGGACGAGCATCCGCCGGCCGACGCGGCGCAGCACCGTGCCCTGCTTGTAGCTCGAGAAATCGTGTCCCGTGCGGACCCGCAGCAGCGTGAGGAGGCTGCGCAGGCCGTCGGCCTCCTCGCCCTCCACGGACGCGGAGAGCCGCGGCGCCGCCAGCCGCGCGAAGTAGCGCGCGATCGTGTCCGGCATCGCGGCCACGGGCAGCGCGTAGTCGACCAGGCCGGTCGCGAGCGAGTTGCGCGGCATGTCGGCGAACTCGGCTTCGGTCGGATCCTGCACCAGGACGAGGCCGCCGTGCTCCTTGATCCACTTGATTCCGCTCGACCCGTTCGGGCCCGTCCCGGAGAGCACGATCGCGACGGCCTTCGCGCCCTGCGCTTCGGCCAGCGTTCGGAACAGGACGTCCACCGGCGCGTGCCGCTGCTCCGCCGTCATCACCGGAGCGGCGACGACGTCGCCGTCGTTCACGGTGAGGCTGCTGTCGGGCGAGATCACGTACACGCGCCCGCCGGCCAGCCGCGTGCGGTCCGCAAGACGGACGACGGGCAGTGCCGAGGCGGTCTGCAGCACCTGCGCGAGGTGGCTCTCGTGATCGGGCGACAGATGCAGCACCACGACGAACGCCGCGCGGCTGTCGCGCGGCACATGCGCGAAAAACTGTTTCAGCGCGGCGATGCCCCCCGCCGACGCGCCGATCGCCACCACGATGTCTGGCGCCGTCGCTGCGGCAGAGGCGTCATCCCGTTCGACGCTCATGCGATCTCCAGTTCGACGTTAGTGTAGCCGGTGGCCTCCGGCTTGAAACAGATCGCCGCCGAGGTCGATGAACCGAATCGTCGCGATCGGCACCTCGTCCGGCGGTCTCGAAGCGCTCCGTGCCCTGCTCGGCGCGCTGCCGGCGGATTTTCCCGCGCCGGTCTGCCTGGTCATCCACATGGCCGCGGACAGTCCCGGCATCGTCCCCGATATCCTCAATCGTGCGACGGCGCTCGAGGTCCGCTACGCGGCGGACGGCGAACCGCTGCGCGCCGGTCAGGTGCACGTCGCGCCGCCGGATCGGCACCTGCTCGTCGAGCCGGGCCGCGTGCGCGTCAGCGCCGGACCGCGCGAAAACCGCTTCCGGCCCGCCATCGATCCGCTCTTCCGGTCGGTGGCGCAGGTGTTCGGTCCCGGCGCGGTCGGCGTCCTGCTGAGCGGAAGCCTCGACGATGGCACCAGCGGGCTGGATGTGATCAAGCGGCTCGGCGGCATCGCCGTCGTGCAGTATCCTGCCGACGCACTGTTCCCCGAGATGCCGCAGAGCGCGATCGACCATGTCGCTGTCGACCATGTCGTGCCGCTGGCCGAGATGGGTCCGCTCCTGGTCGACCTGATCCGCACCCCGCCCGACCGGCAACCGGAGGCCGTTCCCGAACAGGTGGAGGTCGAGGTGAAGATCCCGAAAGCCCACAATCCCATCGAGGCCGGCCTCGAACACATCGCCGACCCGTCGCGGTTCGCCTGTCCCGAGTGCCACGGCGTGCTGCTGCAGTTGAAGGGCGGATCGCGCATCCGATTCCGGTGCCACACCGGGCATGCGTACTCGGTCGACAGCCTGGTGGCGGCGCTCAGCGACGGGATCGACGAATCGCTGTGGAACGCGTTGCGAGCGCTCGAGGAAGCCGGCCTGCTGCTTCACGCGATCGCGCACCTCCAGTCGGAACGGGGTGCGGACGCGAGTCAGATGGCGGCCCAGGCCGAAGAAGCGCAGCTGCACGCCGACGAGATCCGCGCGCTGGTCGGCCGCCGCAAGCCGCTGACGACGAGACGGCGCGCGAGCGGCGACTGAGGGCGTCAGTCCCTGGTGACGACCGCGCGCAACCCGGTCTGCCGGAGCCGGCGCGAGCGCCGGCTGTCGGCGACGAGCGCCCGGCTTGCCGCAATGGCGTCGGCGAGATCCTCGGCCGCCAGCGCCACGTCTTCGATGGTGGCGGAGGTGTCCACGAGAAGCGCCTGCGTGGGCGTCAGTCGCACGTACGTGCCGTTCGGCGCGACCAGCCAGTCCATGGCATCAGTGTAAGTCAGTTCGCGCGGCGCAGCTTGCGCGTCCGCTGGCGATATTGGAACGCGCCGCAGCCGCTGGCGCACTCGTAGTAGTCCCATTGCTCCGGGTGGCGCGCGCTGACGCCGCCGACGTGGCTCTTCAGGTAGCGCAGCGGCTGATCGCAGGCGGGGCACACCAGCGCGGGCGGCGGAAGCGGCGGGGTCGAGGTGTCGCCGCGCAGATGCGCGCGGCTCAAGGTCGTGCGGCGCCCAGTCGGCGTGTCGCCCCGATCTGGAGATGCGGCCGGCGGAGCGGAGTCGTCGTTCGCCGCAGCGTCGTCGCGGCGTGTCTGACACCGTGCCGACAGCAACCGCGAGATCTCGTCGGCGAGGCGTTCCGGCAGGCACGGCTTGACCAGGACGACGTCGGCGCCGGCATCGTAGGCGCGCGCGATCGCGGCGTCGAACGCGTCGCCCGTGACCATGACGATCGGCGCCGTCCGCGTCACCGCGTCCTCGCGGAGCAACCGGCACAAGTCGTAGCCGCTGATGCCGAGCAACCGCGTCTCGGTGACGATGACGTCGGGAACGTGCGCCAGCGCCTCGGCGAGCGCCTGCCGCCCATCTTCGGCTTCGTCGATCACGTACGAACGCTGCTTGAGGAACTCGCCGTACATCTGACGGGTATCGGGATCGCGGTCGACGAGCAGCGCACGGGCTGGCGCCGCGGCAGGAATGCGCGCTCTTTTCCTCACGGGTCGAACCCTGATGGGTATTGCGCCGATCATACGTCCGGGACGGAAGACGGACAAGCGATCCGAAACGGCGGCG
>Ga0070741_10005713_pt1 | contig 27320 bp, 22 predicted proteins | sample Coa_R1_4_FD_66440 | JGI IMG/M metagenome (GOLD analysis project Ga0070741, IMG submission 66440) | Surface soil microbial communities from Centralia Pennsylvania, which are recovering from an underground coalmine fire - Coalmine... | ecosystem: Environmental > Terrestrial > Soil > Unclassified ...
GCTCGCCGGATTGTTCTCGGCGCCGTCGATCACGCCGGTCTGCAGCGCGCTGAACACCTGGTCGTAGCCCATGGCGACGCCGTTGCCGCCGAGCGCGTTCATCATGTCGATGAAGATCGGGTTGCCGATCACGCGAATCTTCATGCCCTTGAGATCGTCGATCGATTTGACCGACTTCTTGGTGTTGTAGATGCTGCGCGCGCCGGCATTCATCCAGCACAGCGCGACCAGATTGGCATTGGCGTTGGCCGTGATCTTGTCGAGCAGGTCCTGGCCGATCTCGCCATCCATCATCTTCTCGGCGTGCGCCATGGTCTTGAACAGGAATGGCATGTTGACGACATTGATGTCGTCGACGATGGGCCCGAGCGCTCCGGCCGAGACGCGCAGCAGCTGGATCGCGCCGATCTGGGTCTGCTCGATGGTTTCTTTCTCGCCGCCGAGCTGGGCGGAGGGGAACATCTGCACCGACAGCCGCCCGCTGGTCGCGGCTTCCAGTTTCTTGCCGAGACTCTCGGTTGCCGCGACCGTCGGATAGCCCGCGGGTTGCACGTCGGCGGCCTTGAATACCGCCTTGGCTTGCGCGGGTGCCGAAGACAGCGGTGGAAGCGTTGCGGCAGCACCCAAGGCGGCGCTTAGCTTGATGAACTCGCGGCGTTTCATGCGATGCCTCCCATTCCTCGTTGTTGTTCGATCGATCGGCTAACTCGGCCCGTCAAAGAACTCCGGATTGATGTCCTTGATCGCAGAAATGTCCCGGAACAGCCGTGCGAGATGCTTGCCCATCGCCGCCGCGGCGCCATCGCCGTCATGTTGCTCGATCGCGGACAGGATGGCTACGTGCTCGGCGATCACGCCGGTCATACGACCCGCCTGCGGCAAGGTCAGCCGGCGCATGCGGTCGACATTGACCTTCACCTGGAGGATCAGCCGCCAGATACCCGGATGTCCGGCGATCTCGGCGATGGTGGCGTGGAACAATTCGTCGGCCTGATGGAAGGCGTCGCTGTTGCGCGCGGCATCCGCCTCGCGCTGCCGCTCCACGATCGAACGGAGCGCCAGGATCCGGCTTGGCGCGGCGAGTTGGGCGGCCATGCGCGCGGTGGTTTCCTCGAGCGCCTTGCGGACGATGATCGCCTCCGGCAACGCGGCGACCGGGATGCGCGAAACGATGATGCCGGATTGCGGGAAGATTTCGACCAGACCCTCGTCGGACAATTTCAGGATGGCCTCGCGCACGGGCGTCCGGCTCACGCCATAGGAGAGCGCGATCTCGGCCTCGGAAAGCGCCGCGCCGGGGCGGCGCTGCAGCGAGACGATCTCCGCACGAAGGTCGGCGTAGATCCGCGCCGACGCCGTTGCCGTGCGCGGCCGGCCGTTGCGGCGAACGCTCGTCGCTGGCGCGGCCTCGGCTTTCCTGGTCATGCGTGTCGCCATAATTGATATATTAGTATATGAAAGGCGGCGATTGGCAACCGGGAATTGCGAAGTCTCCGCCGCCGTCAGCCGCGTTCGGCGGCAAACCCGGCGCGGGCGCGTGCATCGCGGGCTTCGGCGCTTGTGAGCAAAACGATCAGGCCTTGAGCTTCGCGCGCATGCGCGGCCGAGGTCGTCACCGCGGCCGTGTACATGGTCGCGAGCTCGCAGCCCTTCGGCAGCGCGCTTGAGAGCTGAACGCCGTCGGTGCTGATGATCTCGGTGGATTGCGTGCAGCCGATCGGGCGCTTTGCGCTTGACGCCGCGAGCTCGCGCATCGCGGTCGCGCCGTTCGGATGGATCTTCAGGCGGTTTGCGACCTCGTCGGCAATGCCGAGCTGTGCCAGCACCTTTGCGACATGAATGCCGGCGGTCGAGGCCTTGATGTCGGGAACATGGATTTCGTCCGACGCCAGCAAGGCGTCGCGCAGATCGTCGGCGTTGTTCACCGTGACCTTCGGATCGCGCGCGCGAACCGCGAGCGCGGTCTCGACCAGGCCCACATCCTTGATCGAGGAGGGCGCCACCAGCCTTTCGCCGGCAAGCTTTGCGACCAGCGCCGATGTCAGGACGATGACATCGGCGGCAACGCCATTGCGCAGCTTGTCCGCCATGGCGCCGACCGCGCCGAATTCGCCGGATATGTCGAAGCCGGTCCGAGCCTTGAACTCCGCCGCGAGACTCCCGACCAGCCCCTGTGCCGCGCCGCCGCTCAGGATGTTCAGGTCAGTCATGAAGCGGCCATCGCCGCAATCAGGGCATCACGCGTGATCGGCAGGTTACGCACGCGCACGCCGAGGCAATCGAACACGGCATTGGCAATCGCCGCCGTGACCGGGCCATGCGCGGCTTCGCCCGCGCCGACCGGATCGATCTCGGAGCGCTGGATGACCTCCACCTCCACGTGCGGCGTTTCGGAGAATGTCAGGATCGGATACTCCGTCCAGCTGTTGCTGGTGATGCGCGACCGGTCGAACCGCACGCGCTCTTTCAGCACCCAACTCGTCGCCTGGATTGCGCCGCCCTCGATCTGGTTGCTGACCCCGTCGGGATTGATGGCCTCGCCGACATCGGTCGCGAGCCACAGCCTTTTGACGCGGATATCCGCATCGCCCTCGATCTCGGCCACCGCCGCGCAATAGGCGCCGGTGTTCTTGTAGCGGGAATAACCGACGCCATAGCCGATGCCCGGCTTTTTCGCAGGCTTCCAGTTCGCGCGCTTCGCCGCGGCGCGGATCACGTCCCTGCCGCGCTCATCGCTGAGATGCCGCAGGCGGAACGCCACCGGGTCCTCGCCGCGTTCGGCCGCGATCTCGTCAAGGAAGGACTCGATCGCGAACGTATTGCCCTGTCCGCCCAAGGTCCGCAGCGCCGAGGTGCGCACGGGCATGGTGAGGAGCCGATGACTTTCGACTTTCCATGACGGGAAATCGTAGAGCGGCACCGAGTTGCGGTCGGCGCCGCCGCCATTGGCTTGCGGCGGATTGCCCGAGGTCGCTCGCGGGAAGGGCTCGGCGATCTCGTAGCCGGCGAGCAGCGTCGGCTTGGTGCCGCGGCCCGGCCGCGCCGCGTGACCGTTGCTCCAGATCGCATGCCGCCATGCCACGATCTCGTTGCTGGCATCGAGATCGGCCTCGATCTCGATCGCCATCGCCGCGCCGAATGGTCCGTGAGTCATCTCGTCGGCGCGCGTCCACTGCACGCGCACCGGCTTGCCGCCTGCGGCCTTCGCGAGCAACACCGCATCGAGCGCGACATCGTCGGCGGCGTTGTGGCCGTAGCAGCCGGCGCCCTCGAGATGCTCGACGGTGATGTTCTCGACCGGGATCTTCAGGACCAGCGCCATGTCGGCGCGCAACAGGTAGACACCCTGGCTGTGGGTCCAGACGTGAACGCGGTCGCCGTGCCATTGCGCGACGGCGCAGGACGGCGCGATCGAAGCGTGCGCGATGTAGGGGCGGGTGTATTGCCGCCTGACCGTACGCGCCGTCTTGCCGGGATTTGGCGATGTCCTGGTGTCGATGATTGTCGATTCCACCGGCTGCACCTTGAGGAAGTCAGCCAGATTCTTCTCGTCGGGCAGAGCTTCACCGGCGGACCACCTCGCGCCCTTGCGCAAGGCAGTGACCGCGGCATCCGCGCTTGCTTCGCTTTCGCACACGACACCTGCGAACGTCCCATCGCGCACGACGGCGACAAAACCGGGAACGGCACGCGCCGCGTCGTCCTTCAAGCCCTGCAGCTTCGCCTGCGAATTCTCCGGCCGCATCACCCGGCCATGCAGCATCCCAGGCAAGGCCAGGTCGTGGATGAAGCGGCGATGGCCGAACACCTTGTCGGGAATGTCGAGCCGCTGCACCGGCTGGCCCGCCAGCGCGCGCTTTGCGACCGGCTTGGCCTTCGCGCCCGGCGTCGCATCGCGATCGAGCGAGACTTCGCCGGTCAATTCCCAATAGCTGGTGCTGACATTGCCGGGACCGGAGATCGTGCCGTCCTCGATATCGAGTGCGCCGGCGTCGACGCCAAGCTTTTCCGATGCAGCGGACAGGAAGATCTGCCGGATCTCGGCGCAGGCGGCGCGGATCGCGCGGCCGGATTGCTGGATCGACAGGCTGCCCGAGGTGACCCCTTCATTGGGGCTCCCGGCCGTCGTGGCGCGTACCATGCGGACCCGCGCGAGATCGATGTCGAGCTCGTCGGCCGCGATCTGCGCCAGCGCAGTGACGATGCCCTGGCCAATCTCGACCTTGCCGGGCGAGAGCGTCACCTGTCCGTCCGCGCCGAACTTGATCCAGGACGACAGCTTGGGATTTGCGGCGAGACTCACCGGCAATGTCGGTGCGGTGCTGCTCATGACGCGGCCATCTCGTTGGCGGCGCGCAACACCGCGCGCACCATGCGGTTCTGCGAGCCGCAGCGGCAGAGATTGCGGTCGAGCGCGGTGCGCACTTCCGTTTCGGTCGGCTTCGGGTTCTGCTTCAGCAGGGCCGCCGCGCTCATCAGGATTCCGGCGACGCAATAGCCGCATTGCATCGCCTGCTCCGCAATGAACGCGCGCTGCAGCGGATGCGGCTTCTCGACACTCCCGAGGCCCTCCAACGTGGTCACATCCTTGTCCGCGACCGACCACAACGGCGCATCGCAGGAGGTGATCGCGCGATCGCCGACGATCACGTGGCAGGCGCCACATTCGCCGGCGCCGCAACCGAAATGCGGACCCATAACCCCAAGCTTGCCGCGCAATATATCGAGCAGCGGCCGATCCGGATCGGCGTCGATTTCGGTCGGCGCGCCGTTGAGGCGAAAGCGAATGACGGGCATGGCGGTGAGGGCGGCCTTCAGGTTTTATTGAATTTCTTGACCACTTCCGCCCATTTCGCAATATCGCCGCGCAGATATTTGTCGAATTCCTCCGGGGTCATCGACATCGGCAGCGCGCCCTGCGCCTTCCAGAGCTTGACGATATCCGGCCGCTTGACGAAGGCGTTGGTGGCCGCGGCGAGCTTGTCGATGATCGGCTTGGGCGTTCCCGCCGGCGCCATCAGGCCAAGCCAGATCGTGGCCTCGTAACCGGGCACACCCGCCTCGCTCGCGGTCGGCACGTCTGGCAGCACATCGGAACGTTTCGTGCCCGTGGTCGCGAGCGCACGCACCTGCTTCTCTGCGATGTTCGGCGCCATCGCCGGCACTGCGTCGATCATCATCTGCACCTGGCCACCGATCACGCCGCTCCGCGCCTCGCCGCTGTTGCGATAGGGCACGTGCAGAACGTCGATGCCGGCCATGGCTTTGAAAAGCTCGCCCGCCATGTGATAGGGCGTGCCCTGGCCGGAGGAAGCGTAATTCAACTTGCCCGGCTGCGATTTGGCGAGCGCGATGAACTCGGCCAGCGCCTTCGCCTGCACGGATGGATGCACCACGATCACGAGGTCGGAATAATTCACCGGCGCGATCGGCGCGAGGTCCTTCATCAGCTCGTATTTGCGCTGCGCCGCCGGCACCAGCGACTCGTTGGCGGTCTGTGTGTTCGACATCATCAACAGCGTGTAGCCGTCGGGCGGCGCCTTCGCGACTTCCTGCGTGCCAATTACGCCGCCGGCGCCGGTGCGGTTCTCGACCACGAAGGGCTGGCCCATGGCTTCCTGGAAGACGTTGCCGATCAGCCGCGCCGCGACGTCGGCGGGCCCGCCAGCACCAAAGGGCACGATGATCTTGACCGGGCGCGCCGGATACTCCTCGGCCTGCGCACCGCACAGCGACGCCATGAGCAGGGCTGCCAGCAACGCAGTTGCAAACCTTGGGGCTGTCATTTCATCTCTCCCGGAAAGCTTGTTTTGTTGCAGTTTAATCTAGCTGCAATGCAAATTGACTGTCGACGATAGACTAGGTGGACGGCGCAGGAATAAAGGATAATTTGCGGGGTCCCTGATCTCGCCAGCAACGGAAACGCCCAATGAAAAATCGCAAGTTCTCGCGTCGTGACCTGCTCAGGGGCGCAAGCGTTGTCGTGGCGAGCTCGACGTTCGCGACGCGCGTGATGGCAAGCAGCCCGCCGCCCGAACCGGTGACGCAGGCGCTGATCGACGCGGCGAAGAAGGAAGGCCAGATCAGCTACTACACCTCGACCGACCTCCCAGTGGCCGAGAAGGTGGCGAAGGCCTTCGAAGCGAAATATCCAGGCATCAGTGTCCACACCGAGCGCACCGGCGCCGAGCGCGTGTTCCAGCGCATCGGCCAGGAATATTCCTCCAACATCCACGCGGTCGATGTCGTCAACTCCTCGGACGCCGCGCATTTCATCGTCTGGAAGCGCGATGGCATTCTGCTGCCTTACGTGCCCGAGGATGTCGCGAAATATCCCGCCGAGCATCGCGACGTCGACGGTCAGTTCGCGAGCTTCCGCGTCTGGCTCTCGATCATCGCCTACAACACCAATCTGGTGAAGGCGGAGGAGGCGCCGAAGAGTTTCGCCGACCTGCTCGATCCCAAATGGAAGGGCAAGATCGTCAAGGCGCACCCCGGTTATTCCGGCACCATCATGACCGCGACCTATCAGATGCAGCGCGATCTCGGCTGGACCTTCTTCGAGCAGCTCGCGAAGCAGAACATCATGCAGGTGCAGTCTTCGGCCGATCCGCCGAAGAAGCTCGATCTCGGCGAGCGCGCTGTGATGGCCGACGGCAACGAATACAACATCTTCCAGCTCAAGGAGGCCGGCCGCCCCGTCGAGCCGGTCTATGCCAGCGAAGGCTCGCCGCTGATCATCGGCCCGAACGGCGTGTTCAAGGACGCGCCGCATCCGAACGCCGCAAGATTGTTCCAGTCGTTCTGCATGAGCCGCGAGGCGCAGCAGCTCATCATCGACGTCGGCGGCCTGCGCTCGGTGCATCCGGACACCCAGGACAAGGCCGGCCGCAAGCCGCTGAAGGACATCAAGACCATGAAGGACGATGCGGCGGCGGTCGAGAAGCAGGGCGATCAGATCAAGGCACGTTACTCCAAGATCTTCCACGTTTGATCGCGGCTCATGAGTCCCGGCCCGCCGAAGGTGTCGGTTGCGCAAACGCTTGCCGACAAGATCGTTGCGCTGAAGCCGGGCAGCCTGCCCGCGACCACCACGCGCAAATGCGAGGATTTGCTGATCGACGTGGTCGGCCTCTGCGTCACCGCACGCAATGAGGACTACGTCAAGAGCGCGCTCGGCGGTTGCGACGATGACGGCGCCTGCACCGCGATCGGACATGCGCGCACGCTGACCGCGGTGGGCGCGGCGTTCGTCAACGGCACTGCGGCGCACGGCGAAGACTTCGACGACACTTTCGAAGGCGGCCCGGTCCATGCCGGCGCGGTGATCGTGCCGGCCGTGCTCGCGGCCTGCGAGCGCCATAATCCGGATGGCCGCATGGCGCTGATCGGGATTGCCGTCGGCACCGAGGTGCTGTGCCGGCTCAGCCTCGTGGTACCGAAGGCCGTGCACAAGGCCGGCTTCCATCCGACCGCGATCTTCGGCGCGATGGGCGCGGCTGCCGGCGTCGGCGCGGCACTCGGTCTCGACGCCAAACAGATCGTCGATGCGCTCGGCATCGCCGGCAGCATGGCGGGCGGCATCATCGAATATCTCGCCGAGGGCGCGTGGACCAAGCGGTTGCATGCCGGATGGGCCGCGCAATCGGGCCTGCGCGCCGCGCTCTTGGCACGCTCCGGCTTTGTCGGGCCGCGAACGGTGTTCGAGGGCGTGCATGGCCTGTTCCAGGGCTTTGCGCACACGACGCAAGGTGACTACGCTGCCCTGACCGGCGATTTCGGCACGCGCTGGGTCACCGATACGCTGGCGTTCAAGCCCTATCCCTGCGGGACAATGGCGCAGCCCTATATCGATTGCGCCCGGCGGCTCGGCGCGCGCGTCAAGCCCGAGGACGTGCGCGAGTCGTGTGCGAGGTGGCCGAAGGCACGGTGCATCGCTTGTGGGAGCCGCTGGCCTCCAAGCAGCGTCCGCCGAACGGCTATGCCGCGAAATTCGCGGTGCCGTATCTGCTCGCGACCGGCTTCGTTCATGGCGGCGTCGGTCTTTCTTCCTTCACCGAGAGCGCGATCCGCGACCCGCGCGTGCTCGCGCTGGCGGCGAAGGTGAGGTTCGTCATCGATCCCGCCAATCCCTATCCCAACAATTACACCGGACACATCCGCGCGACCTTGAAGGATGGTAGCGTGGTCGAGGAGCGCCAGCCTTATCTGCGCGGCGGCGCGCAGGAGCCGCTGACCCGGCAGGATGTGGTCGACAAATTCCTGCTCAATGCCCAGCATGGCGGCTGGACAAAGGCGCAAGGCGATGCTGCCTTGAAGCTGATGGCCGGTCTTTATCAGGGCCGCATCGAGTTGAGCCCGTTGAGGAATTGATGTCGTCATGGCCGGGCTTGTCCCGGCCATCCACGTCTTGTTGATTGGATAGAGAAGGAAGACGTGGATGCCCGCGTCAAGCGTGGGCATGACGAGGAGAGGGTGGGAATGGTCAGAGAACTCGACGGCAAGGTCGCCATCGTCACCGGCGCGGGACGCAATATCGGCCGCGCCATTGCGCTGACCCTCGCTGACGGCGGCGCATCGGTGCTCGTCAATGCGCGCAGCAACCGCGCCGAGGCCGATTCCGTCGCCCGGGAGATCGAGGCCGCCGGCGGCAAGGCCAAAGTCCATATCGGCGATGTCGCCGATCCGAAGGCCGTACAGGCGATGGCCGATGCGGCGCTCGCCGCTTTCGGCCGCATCGACACCCTCGTCAACAACGCCGCGCTGCGGCGCGAAAAATCCTTCGCCGAGATGAGCTACGCCGACTGGCGCGAGATCATGGACGTCACCCTGGACGGCGCCTTCCACACCACCAAGGCCTGCGTCGCCGCGCTGCGCAAGAGCGGGGCAGGGACCATCATCAATATCGGCGGCCTCAGCGCCCATAGCGGCGCCAAAGACCGCGCCCATGTCGTCACCGCCAAGGCCGGCATCGTCGGCTTCACCCGCGCGCTCGCGCATGACCTGGCGGCTTCCGGCATCACCGTCAATTGCGTAGTTCCCGGCTTCATCGGCACCGCGCGTCCGAAGGACCAGCCACAACCCGCCCATCACCTCACGCACAGCACCATATCCGGATCGCGCGGCACGCCCGACGATGTCGCCGCCATGGTGCGGTTCCTCTGCGGTCCCGCCGCGCGCTACATCACCGGGCAGGCGATCCACGCCAATGGCGGGGCGTATCTGGGCGCCTAACCCGGAGCCAGCGCGGATTCGCATGGGAATTGCCGGATAAATGCACTCGGCGGCCCGGTTTTTTGATGTTACCGTTTTGGCATGAACCAGCACGCCAGGCTCGACGCGAAGATCGACATCCGCCACTCCACCTGTCCGCACGACTGCCCGTCGGCCTGCGCGCTCGATGTCGAGGTGCTGGACGGCCGCAGCATCGGGCGGGTGCGCGGCTCGAAGAAGCAGACCTACACGGCGGGCGTCGTCTGCGCCAAGGTCGCGCGCTACGCCGAGCGCATCCATCATCCCGAGAGGTTGCTTTATCCCTTGCACCGCACCGGGCCAAAGGGCTCCGGCCAGTTCGCGCGCATCTCCTGGGACGAGGCGCTCGACGAGATCGCCGCGCGCTTCGATCAATGCGAGCGCGCGTTCGGGGCCGAATCCGTCTGGCCTTATTACTACGCCGGCACCATGGGCATCGTGATGCGCGACGGCATCAATCGCCTCGCGCACACCAAGAAATATTCCCGCTTCTACTCCACCATCTGCGCCAACATCGCCCGCATCGGCTTTGCCATCGGCACCGGCAAGGTCGCCGGCGTCGATCCGCGCGAGATGGGCGTCTCCGATCTCGTGGTGATCTGGGGCACCAACCCCGTCAACACCCAGGTCAATGTGATGACCCATGCCACGCGCGCGAAGAAAGAGCGCGGCGCGCGGATCGCGGCGATCGATGTCTACAACAACGACACGATGAAGCAGGCCGACATCAAGATCATCCTGCGGCCGGGCACCGATGGCGCGTTCGCCTGCGGCGTGATGCACGCCCTGTTCCGCGACGGCTACGCCGACCGCGCCTATATGGCCAAATACACCGATTGCCCCGACGAGCTCGAAGCTCATCTGAAGACGCGCACGCCGGAATGGGCGTCCGCGATCTGCGGCGTGCCGGTCGCCGAGATCGAGGCTTTCGCGCGCGCCGTCGGCGAGACCAAGCGCAGCTTCTTCCGGCTCGGCTATGGCTTCACCCGCAGCCGCAACGGCGCGGCGCAGATGCATGCGGCGCTCTGCATCCCCGCGGTGACCGGTGCCTGGCAATATGAAGGCGGCGGCGCCTTCTTCAACAATCTCGCGCTCTGGCATTTCAACGAGTCCATCATCGAGGGCCATGACGCGATCGACCACAAGACGCGCTGGCTCGACCAATCGCAGATCGGCCGCATCCTGACCGGCGATCCCGTCGCCTTGAAGGGCGGCGGCCCAATCAAGGCGATGCTGATCCAGAACACCAATCCGGTCACCGTCGCGCCGGAACAGAATCTCGTGCGCCAGGGCTTTGCCCGCGAGGACCTGTTCATGGTGGTGCACGAGCAGTTCATGACCGAGACTGCTGAGATGGCCGACATCGTGCTGCCGGCGACCATGTTCATGGAGCACGACGACCTCTATTACGGCGGCGGCCACCAGCACATCTCGGTCGGGCCGAAGCTGATCGATCCGCCCGGCGAATGCCGCAGCAATCACGAGGTGCTGCAGGGTCTCGCCCAGCGGCTCAAGATCAGCCATCCCGGGTATGAGATGACGCCGCGCGAGCTGATCGACGCGACTTTGAAGCTCAGCGGCCACGGCGACATCGCTGGCCTCGAGGCCGATCTCTGGCGCGACCTGCAACCGGACTTCCGCACCTCGCATTATCTCGACGGTTTTGCGCATGCCGACAGGAAATTCCACTTCAAGGCCGATTGGGCGCGTCCGCCGCTCGGCCTGAAGATGGGCGACATCGACGCGATGCCAGGCCTGCCCGATCACTGGCGCGTCATCGAGGAGGCCGATGAGGCCCATCCGTTCCGGCTCGCGACCAGCCCGTCGCGCTCGTTCCTCAATACCTCCTTCAACGAGACGCCGTCGTCCCGGGCTCGCGAGGGCAAGCCTTCGGTGATGATCCATCCGCTCGATGCCGCCTCCCTCGGCATTGCCGACGGCGATACCGTGACGCTCGGTAACACCAGAGGCGAGACCTCGCTGATCGCGAAGTATTTCGATGGCGTGCGGCGCGGCGTGCTGGTCGCGGAATCGATCCATCAGAATCGCGAGCATATCGGCGGCCGAGGCATCAACGTGCTCACCGGCGCCGAGGCGGTGGCGCCGATCGGCGGCGCCGCGTTCCACGACAACAAGGTCTGGATCCGGAAGGCGCACGCTGCGGCCTGAGAACGCGCTTGCAGTCGGCGGCCAATCCCGCGAATGTTTCCAGCGAAGGAAACACACGAGCGGGTAAACCATGACTGACAACTCCGTCATCCTCGAAAAGCGCGGGCAGGCGTTCTGGATCACCATCAACCGGCCGGACAAGCGCAACGCAATCAATGGCGATGTGATTGCCGGCATCTCGCAGGGTTATCGCCGGGCGCATGAGGACGGGGATGTCCGCGTCATCGTCCTGACCGGCGCCGGGGACAAGGCGTTCTGCGCCGGCGCCGATCTCGCCAACTCCGGCGCGGCGTTCGCGCGCGATTTCTCCATGCCGAACTCCGACTACGCCGATCTGTTGCGGCAGGCGCAGAACGCGACCAAGCCCGCGATCGCCCGCGTCGGCGGCACCTGCATGGCCGGCGGCATGGGGCTTTTGTGCATGACCGACATGGCGGTTGCCGCCGATCACGCCATCTTCGGCCTGCCGGAGGTGAAGGTCGGCGTGTTTCCGATGCAGGTGCTGAGCCTGCTGCAGTCGATCGCGCCGCCGCGGCAGGTCAGCGAGTGGGCGCTGACCGGCGAGCCGTTCGATGCGAAGGCGGCGCACGAAGCGGCCCTGGTCAATTACGTCGTGCCGGCGGCCGAGCTCGACGCCAAGGTCGACTGGCTGATCGCTCGCCTCGTCGACAAGTCGCCGACCGCGATCCGCCGCGGCAAATACGCCATGCGCGCCATCGCCTCGATGTCGTTCGACGAGAGCATCGCCTACACCGAAAGCCAGATCGCGATCCTCGCCATGACCGAGGACGCCAAGGAGGGGCTCAAGGCGTTCGGCGAAAAGCGCAAGCCGGTGTGGACGGGGCGGTAGCCCGTCCGCGCGGCGATTTCCGATTCACATGTCAAACAGCGATTGCGTCGTCATTCCGGGGCGCGCCTCTTGGCGCGAGCCCCGAATCCATACTCCCGATGGTGGTTATGGATTCCGGGCCCGCCGCTTCGCGGCGCCCCGGAATGACGAGGGAGAACAGGGACACACTTTCGCATTCCCGCGGCGCGATTTGCGTCCGGGTGATGCATATTTCTCGTCGCTCCCTCGAAACCGAGGGCGCAGGGAATGCCGGGCGCTGGCCGCACCCGCAGCCTCGTTTGCGAAAACAAAACAAGCAAACGAGCATAGTCACTACAGGTCAGCCGAAACGATCCGGCACTCCCTGCGCAATGGCTTTACGGCTTACTCCGCGCTCTCCCCGGGGTACCGGGCTTTGTAGCCCCCGTCGCGAATGGATCATCTCCATTCGCTTGATCCCAGCGTCGGGGAATCAGGACCACACGGCTTGACCGTACGCCTTGGCGCGCATCATCTCACGCGCTTCCGCGTCCATTGCATCCCGCCCCACGTGTCGTGACGATTGGCCGAAACGTCCCTCGTGTTGGGGCGAGGTGGCCACAGTAGACCACGCATTCCGTTTTTCGGAAAGAGAAATGTTTTTGCGGCGAAGGCTTGACTTTTCCTCCATATTCTGAATAGCCGAAGTGTTTTGCCCGTCGTGTCGTATGGGCAACAGTGCCGTCACGTCCGCAACGGCCGCGCGAAGCTGAGCTCGTGACCGTCGGGATCGGTCAAATGGAAATAGCGCTCGCCCCATTCGGCATCGCGCGGCAGGGTAGAGGGCGCAAGGCCGGCCGCGAGTGCGCGCTGATGCATCGCATCGACATCCCCGGCATAGAAGATCGCGCGGCCCCACCATGACCAGCGCTTGTCGTCGCCCAGCGCGATCAGGTTGAGATAGCCGCCGCCGGCGCTAAAGCTGGTGAAGGCCGACGTCTCGCAGCCATGCAGGATTTCGAAACCGAGCACGGCGTGAAATCGCACGCTGCTGCGTCCATCGCATCCTGCCCGACGTTTCGTGACGATTGGCCTAACGTCCCTCGTGACCGGGCGGGACGGCGGCAATCACAATTCACGATTTTCGGAAACAGGAATATTTTGGCGAAAGGGTTGGACAGAGCCTTCCACGGCAGCGTCCAGGTGTGTTGCTCGTCGTGTCGAACGGGCAACAGTGTTCTGAAGGGCGGCGATCGTCGCGGGACGAAACCATTCGGTATTGAAGCAGCGTTCGTTTGAATCCAATTCGGTTCGCTCTGAGGCAATTTTTTCCGGCTGATTTCGCAAGACTCAGTGTCCGCCCCGGCACAGCCAATCGCAAATAGAATCGTTAGCATTCGGCAATGTTTGAAATCCAATCGATAAGTTGGGGGTCGTACTATGTCAAAATCCTTGATCGCCCGTGCCGGGCTTGCTGCGCTCATGACGACCATGCTCGTCCCGTTTGCCGATTGCGCGTTTGCGCAATCAGAAGGCGGCAGCACCGCAGATATTGAAAAAGAAAATGCGGCCTTGCGCGCCAAGGTCCACCGCCTCGAGGTTCAGAACGAAAACGCCGGCCTGCGCGCAAAACTCGATCAGCTTCAGGGGCGTCAACCGGTTCAGGTCTCACGGCCGGTGCAGGTCTCGCAGCCGCAGATCGACGACGGAGCGCCGGCTCCGCTGGTCACGCGGATCGAAGCGGCGTCGCCCGGTCGAACCCTTGTGATGGCCGACTTGCCGATGAAGGCGGCTCCCGTCCTGCCGCCAATCTACTCGTGGACCGGCTTCTACATCGGCGGCAACGTCGGCTACAGCGTCGGCATCGATCGTACCGTTGGCGATCTGGTCACGCCAGGCATCACGGCAGTGTCGCCCGGCTATACGATTGCTCCGGCCGGCGTGATCGGCGGCGGCCAACTCGGCTACAACTTCCAGGTCGCGCCCAATTGGCTGTTCGGCTTCGAAGCCGATTTCCAGGGCAGTCAACAGAAGTCAAACAGCTGTTTCGCCATTTGCGAGGTTGCCAATCAGCCCGTCATTGGAGGAACCGTCAGCCAGGTGATCTTGCCGACCACCACTCATACCCTCGACTACTTTGGAACCGTGCGCGGCCGCGTCGGCTATGTCGAAGGCAGCGCGTTGTTTTATGTGACGGGCGGCGGTGCTTACGGTCGCGTCAATCAGAACGTGGATTTCACAAATTCGTTCAGTTCACCGGGGCCACCGCCGGTAGCCTCGGCAATCTCGCAAAACATCTCAACCATTCAGAACAAGTTTGGATTTACCGTCGGTGCGGGAGCTGAGGCCTCGCTCGGCGGCAACTGGACCGCTAAGATCGAATATCTTTACATTGACCTCGGGACCATTGGTCCGACGACCCTCAACTCCCTGGCGGCCGGTGGTCCGCCGGCACCGGCTACGCTGACCGCAACGAGCAAGATCCACGATAACATCGTGCGGGCTGGCCTGAACTACAGACTCGGCGCACCGGCCGGTCCCGTGAGCGCATACAATGCGATGGCCGCGGTGCCTCCTGTTTCGCCGATCTACAACTGGACCGGCTTCTATGTCGGCGCCAATGCCGGTTACGGTTTCGGCCAGAGCCGTCACCAGACCAACGGCGACTCGATCTTGGGTGACACCGATGTTCCCTTTACAAGTGCAGGGAGCGACATCACCCCGAAGGGTTTCATTGGCGGCGCCCAGGTCGGCTACAACTGGCAGGGAAGCCCGAATTGGCTGATCGGCTTTGAGGCTGATCTCCAGGGCTCGGCCATCAAGGACACCACATGCGTCTCCATCGTCTGCTTCAATGCGAACGAAGGTACCAACTCAGGTACCAACACCGTCAACCTCACACATCAGATCGACTGGTTCTCGACCGTGCGGGGCCGGCTGGGATTCGTCGCCGACAACAACCTCTTCTATCTCACCGGAGGCGCGGCGTTCGCCCATGTCAAACAAACTATCAATACCAACTCGTCCCTCTCGACGGGCGGCATCTTCCAGACCGACTCGTCAGCGACGGACATGATCGGCTACGTCGTGGGTGGCGGCATCGAAAGGATGATCTGGGGCGGCTGGAGCGCCAGGGCCGAATATCTCTACATGAATCTCGGCGACCTTCGATTCGTAAATTCCATTGGCGCGGCGCCCAACACTCTAACGTTGACCACCGACAGCAACGTGCGGGAGCACATCGTCCGGATCGGCGCCAACTATCACTTCACGGCGGCTCACTACTGAGGGATGCCAAGGACTGCGCGCCGGTGCTGCCCGGCGCGTAATCCGCCTCCAACAAGACTCGCCATCGGATGCCGTCAATCACCGCGGTCCAGGGCTTCGGTCAGTCGCGACGAGATGCATTCCTGGACTCTCCTCGACCTTCGATCTGAGGGAGCACACTCAAGGAATTGTCCTTGAGCGAACCAAATTGGACAATCGCGAACACCTTCTGCAACCGTGACGTGCAAGAGAAAGCATGCAACGATATTGCGCGCAGGACCAATTGTCGCATGTCGCGTTTCAGATATTAAAGCGGGAATCCCGCTCCTACTATTCCGCCGGTCGTGATGATCTTTCTTTTTCGCGGCGGAATCGCCCTTCACGGATTTGGAAATTCGAGTGTCTGTTTCCGGGAAAGTCGTGCCAGCCGGCGCGGAATATTCGGTCCGGCGGTTCGTGACGGATTCGCTGCCGGAAGGGCAGCGGCTCGCCGCCTGGCGTGAGGAATTCGGCCGCGCGATCGTCCGCACCGAGATCGAGCCACTCAGCGACGAAGTGATCGAGGCTGAAGCGACGCTCGGAGAATTTCTGGAATTCCGCTGGCTCAGTTTTCGTGGCTCACCGATGCACTTTCATCGCACACGTTCGATGGCCGCTTCCGGCGATGACTACATCGGCCTGATCATCAACCGCGACATCGGGTCCGCCCTTTCCCATCGTAATCGTGATCTGACGCTGAATTACGGCGATGCCTGCGCGGTGTTGACCTTTGAACCCGGCATGATCGCAAGCCGAGGCCATTTGAATCTGCTGATTCCGCGCGCCCGCCTCGCCTCGCGCCTGAAAACGGTTACGGACCTGACGGCGAGCCGGATCGGCGCCGATACCGATGCGCTCCATCTCCTGATCGGTTACCTCAACGCCCTGCCGGCGGGGCTCACGACGCATTCGGCGCGACTGCAACGGGCCGTGGTAGATCATATCTACGACCTGACCGCGCTGGCGATCTGCCCCGGCCGTCCGGCGGACGAGAACAGCCTGAGCGCGACTGCGGCGGCCCGGCTCGAACTGGCGTTGGCCTATCTCGACACGCACTTCGACTTTCCCGGCCTCACGATATCGACGGTCGCGGGTGACCAGAACATCTCGCCGCGCTACCTGCAGCGGCTGATCGAGACCACTGGCTCGACATTCTCCGAGCGTCTCAGCGAATTGCGGTTGCAGCGTGCGCTGACGCTGCTGACCGATGCGCGACACCGCCGCAGACGTATCGCCGAGGTCGCATTGCGATCCGGCTTTTCCGACGTTTCCTATTTCAACCGGATATTCCGCAGGCGATTTGGCGAAACGCCGCGCAGCGTGCGTGGCCGACTGACAGGCGTCGTACGCGACTAGTTGCGTCAGGCCGGTTTCCGCAGCGGCCGCGCGAAGCTGAGCTCGTGACCGTCGGGATCGGTCAGGTGAAAATAACGCTCGCCCCATTCGGCGTCGCGCGGTGTGGTCGAGGGTTTGAACCCCGCGGCGAGGGCGCGCTGATGCATCGCATCGACATCCCCGACATAGAAGATCGCGCGGCCCCACCATGACCAGCGCTTCTCTTCCGGTTGCGCCACGACATTGAGATAGTCGCCGCCGGCGCGAAAGCTGGTGAAGGAGGAGGACTCGCCGCCATGCAGGATCTCGAAGCCGAGCGCGCTGTAAAATCGCACGCTGCGCTGCATGTCATGGGTCGCGAGCGTGATCGCGCTGATGGATTCGATCATGGCGTTGTCTCCGCAGTTTCAACTCGTCATGCCCTGCCCGCAGTCAAGCTTGCGCAGACTGCGTAAACTTGTCTGCGCTGCCGGGCATCCACGTCTTTGGGCGGCGTTGAAAGAAGACGTGGATGGCCAGGACGAGCCCGGCCACGACGAATCGTTACGTCATCAACTCGTCACGGCGCCCGCCGTGGTCTGCTGGCCGCGGCCCTTTCGCCAGACCGGATCGGGGCGCGACCATAGCACCTTGTCGCGGATCGCCTCCGCCAGCGCCTCCGCCTGCACGGTGAGGAAGCGCTCGCCTTTCTCAGCCGTCGCCGAGCGCGGATCGCCCCAGGTGCCGGTGACCGGCGCGCGTTCGGAGAAGGAGTAGAAGCGCGAGAAGCCCGCCGGCGCGTGCACCGGTGCAGGCGCCTGCTGCATGGCTTCGTCGAGCTTGTCCTTTTTCACGATGTCGCCCGCGATCGCCATCATGAGCGAGGTCTCGCCCTCGCAGGCATGCTTTGGCGCGGTATCGGAGTCGAAAATCGCCGCGATCTTGTCGCGCGCGAGGAACCAGGGCGTCGTCGCAACGATGGGAAAGTCCCAGGCCACCGCCAGCTCGCGGCAAGCCACCGCAAGCGGATCGATGTTGCCGCCATGGCCGTTGACGATGAGCAGCCGCGCAAAACCGATGGCGCGCAGCGACCGCACGATGCTTTCGAGGATCGCGCGGTAGGCGGCATAGTCGACGCTAATGGTGCCGCCGAACGGCAGATGATGCTCGCTGAGGCCGAGCCACAGGCCGGGCAGCACGGCGACCGGCATATCATTGACAACCAGCCGCGCGGCCGCGATCGCAGCGGCGCTGGCGCTCGCTGTGTCCGTGATCACGGGCAGGTGCGGCCCGTGCTGCTCCAGCGAACCCGCAGGCAGGATCGCCAGCGCGCCCTCGCGCGCAGCGATTGCGCGCAAGTCCGGCGCGGTCATGCGCGCCCATTCGACTTCAATGCTCATGGCGGTCTCCTGAAAGAATTGGCTGAAGCAGCTTAAAGGCGTTCGCGGCGCCGCGAAATATCCGCTTCACCCTCGGCAGGCGCCGCGAATGAGCTTGCCCCGGGGCCGCGCTGGATCAGCACGCCGCTCGGTACCGGAACCAGCCGCCCCGACGCCAGCTTGCTCATCGCGCTGGCGAAACAGGCCCGATCGGGACAAGCGACATAATTTTGCGAAAAACGCTCAAACTGGCTTACCTGGATGTCTTGCCCGTCGAGTCTGGAAGACACTCGACCTTGCCGGCGCTCGCGGCGGCCGCCTTGATGGTTCGCTCCCAGGCAAGACGATCCTTCTCGTGCCGGCCGGCGAAATCGAGGAAGTCCCGATTGGACATCAGTTGCCATGCAACCGAGTAGTAGAGCTCGGCGCCGAGCGCGCCGATCAGACTGTCGTATTTCGTCACCAGGACCTCACGCGCCATCTGTTTCAAGTCTATGAATCGCTGGGTCTGGTCGCGCACGGAATTCGGGGTTTGCCCGCCCAGGACCGAGCGGTTGCTGAAGTTGTTGTTGCCGTGACGGCGGTAGGCACCGTGCGTGCCGTCGACCACGAGCGTTCCGCCGACCGAGTGGGCAAAGCGGCCGAAATAACTGTCGATGCTTTGGGCGCGCATTTCCTCCACAGTAGCCGTCGACGGCACAAGGTGCTCGATCAGGCTTCTGCGGAACATGATTGCGCTCGTGGAACTCCAGATCCACCTTTCCAGCAGCCAACTGCTCCACCAGGCCGGGACGTAATGCAGGCGGCCAGCGAACGGCTGCATTCTGTCGGGCGAATGCGCCGCCCAGTGCCGGGCTTGTGAAAGATCCACCCACGCGCTTCCAGGTTCAAAAGCGCGCCACTTCTGGTGCCAGTGGCGGGTACCAGCCAGCACTTCGCCAGTCGCGTTCATCTGGATCTGATCGCTGACGCTCAGCGCCCCCGAATACAGGTCGTTCAAATGGGCATTGACGTGGGTCGAGACAAAATCCGGGAACAGCAGGTCGTCGGAATCGAGATAGGTGACGAACACGCCGCTGACTTCGTCCAGCATGGCGAGGGCGTTGCCGAGCTGTCCGTGATTCACGTCCCGTCGCAACAGCTTGAAGAACGGGCGGCGCGCACGGCCGAGCGCGGATTCGATGGCCGCGAGTGAATTGTCAGTGGACCCGCAATCGACGACCAGGCACTGTATGTTCCCGTAGTCCTGCTCGTCGACGGAGCGGATGGACTGCGCGATGAAATTCCCGTAATTGTAATTGATGATGACGACGGTCACCAGCGGCGCGCGGAGCGGCGCGTCGATCTCGGTAGAATTCGTCTTCAAGTCGTCGTTCATTGAAATTGTGCGGTCCTCACGATAATCCATTGCACGTCACCTGCCTTCGGCAGCCCTGTAAGGCTCCTGGCCAACGCCATCGCTTCGGCAAACTTCTGCTAGTTGCAGGAGCGACGGCATCATCACGCGCGGGACGGTATCCATCGCGCTTCGCTCCGGCAGCGAGGTCCCTCATCGATCTGCCACACCACCACGAGACCTCCGCTTTTCCCATGCGAATGCTCATATGGGGCACCGGCGAAATCAACCGAAAAGGGGAGACGATCCGAGGACAAAGGAACATTCCGATGGTCCGATCGCAGTATTCCCATCCCATTGCGGCCAACGCGTTTGCGAATGTTTGGAATCGAAGGACCGCTGGCAAAATATTGATTCCAGTGAGGCTTTGGATTTTGACGTTCGCTTGCGAGTGTGCGGCCGGGGTGTGGCGAATGTCAGATCCGCTGCATCGGCATGGTCTTCCGCCGATAGCTCGAATATACGCGTTGGATTGGCGTATGGCGCCGGGAGTTTCGATTTGCTCGAACAACGGGAGCGCGGCAGCCGGTTGGACCAGGCGGCAACCGACTTCGCAAGCGCAGTCCGGCTCTGGCCGCTCTGGATGAGGCTGGGCTGGAACGACATCCTTCACCGCTATCGGCGCTCGACGCTCGGGCCGTTCTGGTCGACCGCCAGCATGGCGGTTACCGTCATGGCACTTAGCCTGGTCTACTCGCAGATTTTGGGTCTGCCGGTCCGGAAGTTCATGCCCTACGTTTGCGCGGGACTGATCGTCTGGAACTTTATCAGCGCGGTCATGACGGACGCCGGCAGCCTGTTCTCGGGCTCCGAGAGCTACATCAAGCAGATCCGGTTGCCCTATACGCTGTATGTCTGCCGCTTCATGTTCGGCAAAGTCATGTTGTTGATTCATGAACTGCCGATACTGATCGTCGTGTTGCTGTATTTTTCGACCTGGCCCGGCGCCGTCGTTCTCTGCGTCATTCCGGGCTTTGCGCTGCTCGTGGTCAACGGCCTGCTCGTCAGCCTGACGATTGGAATGATATCGGCGCGCTTCCGTGACGTCCCCCGCATGATCGCCAGCCTCCTGCAGGTCCTGTTCCTGATCACGCCGATAATCTGGATGCCGGGCCTGCTCGGACCGCGGCAGTTTGTGGCTGGATACAACCCTTTCTTTCACCTGATCGAGATCGTTCGTGCACCGTTGCTCGGAACACCGCCAACGCAGCAGACGATCTGGGTGTCGCTTGCGATCACCGCGGCCAATGCGCTGGCTGCGGTGATGCTGTTTGTCCGTTTCCGCGCCAGAATAGCCTATTGGATCTGAACCAGATGAACGTCGACGCGAACGGCAACGCCCTCATCAGCCTGGAGCAGGTCAAGGTTTCGTTTCCGGTCTACCAGGGTGGATCACGGTCGTTGAAGAAGCGCGTTCTGTTCCACGGCTCGGCGGGCAGGATCGGTCGCGACGCCAGCGACCAGATGGTGGTCGAGGCGTTGCAGGACGTATCGTTTGCATTGAAGGTCGGCGAACGTCTGGCGCTGATCGGGAGTAACGGCGCAGGCAAGACGACGCTGTTGCGGGCGATCGCCGGAATCTACGAGCCCACCCAGGGTCTGGTAATCACCCGTGGCCGCGTCTCTCCGATGTTCGATATCAGTGTGGGGATCGACGCCGACTTGAGCGGGTTCGACAATATCCGCCTTCGCGCGCTCCTGCTTGGGCTGTCGGCGGCGGAGATCGAGCAACGGCTGCCGGAAATCGTGGAGTTCACCGAACTCGGCGATTATCTCGAGATGCCGCTGAGAACTTATTCGGCCGGCATGATGCTTCGGCTCAGTTTTGCGGTTGCCACCTGCTTCGCGCCGGAAATCCTCCTGATGGACGAATGGATACTGTCGGGCGACGCTCATTTCATGAGCAAGGCGGAGACGCGTATCCGGAACTTCGTCGACCGCGCCAGCGTCATGGTGCTGGCCTCGCACAATCTGGACCTGTGCCGCCGTTGGTGCAGCCTCGGTATTTGGCTCGAGCGAGGCAACATCAGGGCGTTCGGCCCCATCGATTCAGTCGTTCAGCAATATCAAGCCTACGTCGCCGCCGTTGACGCGCGCTGATCATTGATTGATCAGGCCAAGCCTATAGCGCCAATGCATGATGAATTGCCGCAGCATATACGGCACCATCTCGCGATACAGCTCGGACTGGCTCGGAGCGCGGCCGAGCGATCTGCGCCTTAGCATCTGCATCTCCATGCGGCCGCGTTCGTAGTACTTCGTCGTCTTCTGTTCGTCGTGCACACGGAAGCAGGCAAGGAACCGCGGTATCCGCGCCATGCGGAATCCCGCAGCTTCCGCGCGCAGCATGAAGTCCCAGTCCATCGCGTATTGAAAGTCGTTATCGATAGGACCGACCTTGTCCCACACCCTTTTGCGCCAGAACATCGATTCCTGCGGCACATAACCGGCATATTTCAGAGCGTGGCTGTCGTGCGCGGGATAGACGGCGCGGCCGATTTCCATGCCGGCGTGGTCGATAAAGATTCGATGGCCGTAGATGATGTCGACGTCCGGCAGCCGCTCGAAGCTGTCGGCGGCGATTGCAAGCGTTCCCGGCAGCAGCGTGTCGTCGCTGTTGAGGTAGGCCATGATCTCGCAATCGACGCCGTCCAGTCCTCGATTGATTGCATCAGCCTGCCCCTGGTCGGGGACGCTGCGCCAGGAAATCCGATCGCCAAAGCTCTTCAGAACGTCCACGGAGTTGTCGGTCGATCCTCCATCCTGCACGTGGTAGTACAGGTTGGGATAGTCCTGGCCGAGCACGCTGTCAATGGTTGCGCGCAGGAAGTGACCCTGATTGAAGCTCGGCGTCACGATGGCGATGCGGGGAGGGCGCGGCGGCAACGGCGGCGGCAGCAATGCGGGAGGCTTGAGTGGATGAGGAGAATGCTGCTCGAACGTCCACATCGGCGGACGCAGCCAAAGACGCCTGCCATGCACGCGCGACCTTGCATAAGCTTCTCTCAGCTGTGCCTGGCTGTCCTCGAGAGCATCGAGCCGTTTCTCGATCGCCGCGAGTCGTTGCAGGAGTTCTTCGTCCTTCATCAACGCCTATCCGGTCAAGGTCGGGTCGTCGTCTTTGCACGGTCGAACCCGATCGAGAAAAGCGGCAGGCCCAGCCGACGGCCGGAGCCGGCTCCGGCGGACGGCTCCCTTAGCTCGGGCACGATAATGACGATATCGGTCTCTGCAGGCAATGCCGTGGGGGTTGCGATGTCGAGCGCGAGGTTTCCTGCATCATCGACCGAAACAGCCTCCGTCGGCAGCACTCGTGCTCCGGCGACGACGACAATGTCCGAAAGGTCGATGCGCCGGCCGATGTTGCGTGTCTCAAGCACCAACCTGCCACCACCCGGCAACTCAAGTCGCAGCAACAGCACCGGACAAGTCCAGCGAAAGTCATCCTGCCCGAACCGCTCCAGAGCGTGCAGGCCGATGACTGCAAGCCGGCCAAGCGCAGCAGCCGGCCATCGTTCCTGCTCAGCGCATGGCTGCAGGCGCGGCAACGGATTGCGTGTCATCCACAGCATGGACTCGGTTCTTACGACGCGGCGATGGGCGTCGATAAAGCGCTTCCACCTCAACCCTTCGCCGGCCGGCAGGCGCATTATCAGCCACTCATCAAGGCGGGTGATGACGGCGAGCATCCGCGCGCGTTCACGCAGGCTCAACAACGCCGTCGGCAGAAGCGCGCAGGCCTGCTTCAATAGATGCAGGCTCTGGTGCGGCCGATCCATCGCCGCGAGCAAAAGGCCTCTCACCAGGCGCCGCGCGTCGCGCGCGGCCAGGATCATGTCGGCGCCCTGCGACGGGGACGGTCCAAAATAGGTTTCAAAAAAACCGGCAGCTCTTTCCTGGCGGGCCGCGAGCTCGCCGCGCGCGTAGTCGGCGGTATCCTCGTGATGGTCCGACATTTCCGGTGTCAGGATGTGGTTGACGTGGGAGGCCGGCACCAGCGCAACGAGCTGGCCGCGACGATTCAGGTCCGCTGACAGCAACACTGGCGCGAATTGACCGTATCGCGGCTCGAACGGCCCCGTTTGCCCGAAGACATCCCGGCGAATGGCGAAGGCGGTGCGGTGAAGGCGAGGCCACGTTGACGGCGCAGCCCAGCCGCGATGACATTCCGCGAACCATCGCCTCAGCAGCGTGGCGATCTTGCCGCCCTCGATGTTGTTGATCGAGAAGTTGCAGGCTGCTTCGTCGGGATTGGCATCGATCCATGCAGCCAGCGCGGACAGGCTGCCGCGCTCGGGTTGGGCGTGGGCCTCGACGAAGAGCAGCCAGGGCGTGGTCGCCTCGCGCGCCCCGGCGTTCCAGTAATCCGCGTCGCGGCCGTTTCCGGGTATGCGTATGACGCTGTCGTAGCTCCGCAGAAGCTTGCGCACGGCGGCATCATCGAATGCGGTTTCCGCGCTCGCCACCACCATGATGCGGTACCTGCGCGCATCCAGATCCTGTTCGGTCCAGGGCCTGACGCGTTCGGCAATCTCTCCGCGCAGTTCGAAGACGGGAAAGATCAGGGTGAACAGAGGCAGGTGCCGGTCGTCGGCCGTTGCATCGTGCGCCGTCTCTTGGTCAGGCTCGCCCCGGCCGATTTGCTCGGAGACGCGCCAGGTTCCAGTGTTGGCGAGAAGCTTGCGTTTGTTATCCAGTCCCACCGTCCAGTTGGCGTGGAATACAAAGGGAAGGAGCTCGCCTTCCATTCGGCAAGGCGTGTCGCCGGCATTCGTCAGGTTTCGATATCCGAGCCCGTTCGGGAACAGCGCCTCGGGCAGGCAATAGATATCGCGAAGCCAGGTGGGATCCTCCTCGATGAGCTTCTGGATGGCGGGCTGGTCATCGAGACGATTTTCTTGACCGCGCTCGCTGTCGTGGATTGCAATTACCTTGGCAAGGAAGGTGAGCGCACGTTCCGACTTCGCGAAGAACGCAAACCCCGAGCAAAGCGCGGGCGGAAACCGGGGCAGACCTTCGGTCTGGAAAGCCATGGGGTAGGCTGACGCGACCTCGGCAAGATAGGGCAGCGGATTTCTCAGCCAGGCAACATCCAGGTCCGCGTAAAGCACGTGGGCGTGCAGTTCGAGCAGGCGCTTGATGAGAAAAATCTTCGTCCAGGAAATCTCGGTAAACTGTCGTGTACCGAAGCTGAAATAGCTTTCCGTCTCCGCAACTTCCGACAGCTCCGGCATCGAGATCACCTGAATCCCGGAAGAATGCGCCGTCACGACGTTCCTTACGCAGCCGATCGCGGTATCGGGGCAGCCCACGACGATTTGATCCGCTGCTATCCCGACCTGCAGGATTCCGTGAAGCGCGTTCGACAAAAAGGCTTCCATGCCCCGTGTGCAGAACAAGGCAATGACAGGTCTGAACTGGTGAACGGCGCTGGTCATTCACTCGTTGGTCTCTGTTACCTTTATTATCATTGCGATGCCGTTACCCCGGATTGGCCTTCAGCCCCGCGGCCTCGATGCCGGCAACGGCGCAAATCTCGTCATTGTCTGAGGTATCGCCGGACACGCCGACGGCCCCCAACAGCGCTGCCCCATCCTGGATCAGCACGCCGCCGGGCACCGGCACCAGCCGCCCCTGCGCCAGCGCGTTCACGGCATCGACGAAATAGGCTTGCTCCTGCGCGCGCTGGAACAGCGCGCGCGAGCCCATCCCCATCGCCAGCGCACCCCAGGCCTTGCCATGGGCGATCTCGGCCCGCATCAGGCTGGTGCCGTCCTGCGCGGCGGTGAGCTTCACCGCGCCGCGGATGTCGAGGATGGTGACGACCAGCGGCTTGAGTTTCTTCTCGACCGCCTTGGCCAATGCCGCATCGAGAATCTTGCGGGCAATGTCGAGGGTCAGTTCAGCCATGAATATTGTCCTTGTTGAGAGATGAGGTCTTTGCGCGATCGAGGCTGATCGCGAGCACTCGGGCGGCGTGAAGCGCCTCGCGCGGCGTGCCGTCCTTGATCTGGTGCCGGCAGGAGGTGCCATCGGCGACGATGATGGTCGAGGCGTCGGCGCGGCGCACGGCGGGAAGCAGTGAGAGTTCGGCCATTTCGATCGAGGCGCCGTAGGTGTCGGCGCCATAGCCGAACGCGCCCGCCATGCCGCAGCAGGAGGATTCCACGATTTCGACCTCGAGATCGGGGATCAGCCGCAGCGCCTGTTCGACCGGCTTGAACGCGCCGAAGGATTTCTGGTGGCAATGGCCGTGCAGCAGCACCTTGCCGCCGATCGCGCCGAGCGGCAGTTTCAACCTTCCGGCCTTGGCCTCGCGCACCAAAAATTCCTCGAACAGCAGCGCATGCGCGCCGACCGCCTTCGCGACCTCATCCTTGCGCAGCGCCAGCAGCTCGTCGCGCAGGGTGAGCAGGCAACTCGGCTCGAGTCCTACGATCGGCACGCCGCGTGCGGCGAACGGTGCGTAGGCGGTGACCAGACGATCAAGCTCGGCGCGCGCCTCGTCGACCAGGCCAGCGGAGAGGAAAGTGCGGCCGCAGCACAGCGGGCGGCCAACGGGTTTCGGCAGGTGCACGCGATAGCCGCCTTCGGTGAGCACGCGCAGCGCCGCGTCGAGGTTCTCGCGCTCGTAGGTGCGGTTGAAGGTGTCGGCGAACAACACGACCTCGTGGCCATCGGCCGGGCCGACGACCTCGGCGTCGCTGTGGAAGGTGTCGCTGCGAAAGGCGGGCAGAGCGCGTTTGGCGCTGATGCCGGCGACCTTCTCGAACAACGCGCGCAGCAACGAACTGCCATTGCGCAGATTCGCGAGCCCGGCAAAGCGCGAGGCGAGAGGCGCATAGCGCGGGAGATAGCCGACTAGGCGGTCGCGCAGCGACAGCCCGCGGCTTGCGACCCGCGCGGCCAGCACCTCGATCTTCATCCGGGCCATGTCGACGCCGGTCGGGCACTCATGCCGGCAGGCCTTGCAGGAGACGCAGAGTTTGAGCGTCTCCATCATCTCGTCGGAGGCCAGCGCGTCGGGCCCAAGCTGGCCGGAAATCGCAAGCCGCAGCGTGTTGGCGCGCCCGCGCGTGACATCCTTTTCGTCGCGGGTCGTGCGATAGGACGGGCACATCACGCCGCCCTCGAGTTTCCGGCAGGCGCCGTTGTTGTTGCACATCTCGACCGCGCCCTGAAAGCCGCCGCCCGCGCCGGTGTAAGCCGACCAGTCGAGCACGGTCTTCAGCTCGCCGACGCGATAATCGGGCGGATAACGGAACAGCGTGCGGTCATCCATCCGGGGCGGATCGACGATCTTGCCGGGATTGAGCATGTTGTGCGGATCGAAGCGGTGCTTGACTTCCCTGAAATCGGCGACGATGCGCGCGCCGAACATCGCCTCATGGAATTCCGAGCGCACGATGCCGTCGCCATGCTCGCCGGAATGCGAGCCTTTGTATTCGCGCACCATGGCGAAGGTTTCCTCGGCGATGGCACGCATCGCACGCACGTCCTTTTCCAGCCGCAGGTTCAAGACAGGGCGCACATGCAGGCAGCCTTCGCTCGCATGCGCATACATGGTGCCGCTGGTGCCATGTTTGGCGAAGATCTTGTTCAGCCGATCGGTGTAGTCGGCGAGATGCGGCAGCGGCACCGCGCAGTCCTCGACAAAGGAGACGGGCTTGCCGGCCTCCTTCATCGACATCATGAC
>Ga0070741_10005714_pt1 | contig 27318 bp, 24 predicted proteins | sample Coa_R1_4_FD_66440 | JGI IMG/M metagenome (GOLD analysis project Ga0070741, IMG submission 66440) | Surface soil microbial communities from Centralia Pennsylvania, which are recovering from an underground coalmine fire - Coalmine... | ecosystem: Environmental > Terrestrial > Soil > Unclassified ...
CCCGATTCCGAGCAGCAGGAATGCATCAACAAGGCACAGGCGCTGTTTCGCGCCGCCGAGGAAGCGCGGCGCTTCGCCAGCGGCGCCAAACGCGGACAATAACCTCGCCGCGGCGCTCTGCTTGACCCTCCTAGGGGCGGCGTCTAAGACCTTGAGCGGGCACGAGAAGAGCCGCGATGATCGTCCTGATCGATAATTACGACAGCTTTACCTTCAACCTGTTCCATTACCTGGGCGGGCTCGGGGCCGATGTTGCCGTGCATCGCAATGACAAGATCACGGCGAGCGAGGTCGTCGCCGCGGAGCCGGAAGCGATCGTGCTGTCGCCCGGCCCTTGCACCCCTGATGATGCCGGCATCTGTCTCGAGCTGGTGACGAAGGCGTCGGCAAGCATCCCCATTCTCGGTGTCTGTCTCGGCCACCAGGCGATCGGACAGGCCTTCGGCGGCAAAATCGTGCGCGCGCCGGTCCCCGTGCACGGCAAGCTTTCGGAAATTAAGCATCAAGGCACCGGCGTGTTCCGCGGCATCAATGCGCCGTTCTTCGCGACGCGCTATCATTCGCTGGTCGTCGATCGCGAGACGATGCCCTCCGCGCTCTCGGTCAACGCGGAGACCGGCGATCGCCTGGTGATGGGTCTGGCGCACAAGGAATTGCCGCTGCATGGCGTGCAATTCCATCCGGAGAGCATCGCGTCGCAGCACGGCCATCTGATCCTGCGCAATTTTCTCGATATTGCCGCGAATTGGAACGCGGCGCGCGGCCGGCGCATCAAGAAAAGTCCCGCGCTGCAGCACTGAGGGGGCAAGCCGTGGCAGACGATTTCAAGGCGCTCATTGGCAAGGTCGCGACGGGTGCCACGCTCGGCCGCGAGGAATCCGCGCGCGCCTTCGAGCTCATGATGTCGGGCGAAGCCACGCCGTCGCAGATGGGCGGATTGCTCATGGCGCTGCGCGTGCGCGGCGAGACCATTGACGAGATCACCGGCGCGGTGGCGACGATGCGCGCCAAAATGATCCGCGTGGAGGCGCCCGCCGATGCGGTGGACGTCGTCGGCACCGGCGGTGACGCCTCCGGTTCCCAGAACATTTCCACCTGTGCCGCCTTTATCGTCGCCGGCGCCGGCGTGCCCGTCGCCAAGCATGGCAACCGCGCCTTGTCGTCGAAGTCGGGCGCCGCCGACGTGCTGATGGCGCTGGGGGTAAAGATCGAGCTCACGCCCGCGCAAGTCTCGCGCTGCATCAGCGAGGCCGGCATCGGATTCATGTTTGCGCCCGCGCATCATCCGGCAATGAAAAACGTCGGCGCGACGCGCGTGGAGCTGGGCACGCGCACGATTTTCAATCTGCTCGGGCCGCTGTCCAATCCGGCGGGCGTGAAGCGGCAAATGGTCGGCGTCTTTTCGCGGCAATGGGTCGAGCCGCTCGCCGAAGTCTTGCGCAACCTCGGTTCGGAAAGCGCCTGGGTCGTGCATGGTTCGGATGGGCTCGACGAGATCACCATCTGCGGCCCGACCGCGGTCGCCGCCCTGGAGGACGGCAAGGTGCGGCAATTCGAAATCACCCCTGAGCAATTCGGCTTCAAGAGAGCCGCGCCGGACAGCCTGCGCGGGGGCGATGCCAATGCCAACGCCACGGCGCTCCTCGACGTGCTTAAAGGCAGGCGCGGACCCTATCGCGACGTTGCGACGTTCAATGCCGCGGCGGCGCTGGTTGTCGCCGGACGGGCGGACAGCCTGAAGGAAGGCATCAGGATCGCCGCCAAATCCATCGATTCCGGGGAAGCGGAGGGCCGCCTCGATCGCCTCATCGCCATATCGAATGCGTAGGACATGGCCGACATTCTCGCCGAAATCGAAAGTTACAAGCGGCAGGAGATCGCCGCCGCCAAGCGGCTGCGCCCGCTCGGCGCGATCGAAGCGGAAGCGCGCGCCGTCGCCGCGCCGCGCGGCTTTCTGCATGCGATCGAGCGCAAGATTGCCAGCGGCGACTACGCGCTGATCGCTGAAATCAAGAAGGCGAGCCCGTCGAAGGGGCTGATCCGCGCCGATTTCGATGTGCCGGCACTGGCGCGCGCCTATGAGGCGGGTGGCGCCGCCTGTCTTTCGGTGCTAACCGATGCGCCGTCGTTCCAAGGCAAGCCCGAATATCTCACGGCAGCGCGCGCGGCGACGCATCTGCCGATCTTGCGCAAGGATTTTATGTATGACCCTTATCAGGTCGTCGAAGCCCGGGTGCTGGGCGCCGACTGCATCCTGATCATCATGGCCGCCGTCGATGACGCCATTGCCGCCGAACTGGAGGCGGTCGCCTTCGAGCACGGCATGGACGTGCTCGTCGAAGTGCATGACGAGCGCGAATTGGAGCGCGCGCTGCGGCTGCGGTCACGGCTTATCGGCATCAATAATCGCGACCTGAAAACCTTTGCCACCACGCTCGCGGTGAGCGAGCGGCTGGCGCCGCAATTGCCGCGCAATCGGATCGGCATCGGCGAGAGCGGGCTGTTCACGCCGGCCGACCTGGCGCGGCTGGCGCGCACGGGCATTTCCGCCTTCCTGATCGGCGAGAGCCTGATGCGGCAGCCCGACGTTGAGGCGGCGACGCGGGCGTTGCTGCGCCGCGACGCGCAGCAAGCGGCGGGCTGACGATGGCAGGCAAGCTTACCCATCTCGGCAGGCGCGGCGAAGCGCGCATGGTCGACGTGTCGGCCAAGGACGTGACGGAACGCGTAGCGGTGGCCGAAGGCCGCATCATCATGCAGGCATCGACGCTTGACCTCGTGCTGGCGGGCGACGCCAAAAAGGGCGACGTGCTCGGCGCCGCGCGCATCGCGGGCATCATGGCGGCCAAACATACGCACAAGCTCATCCCGCTTTGTCATCCGCTGCCCATCACCAAGGTCGAGATCGAGATCGAGCCGCATCACAAACTACCCGGCTTCGTCGTGCGCGCGACCGTCAAGGTCACCGGCAAGACCGGCGTGGAGATGGAGGCGCTGACGGCGGTGTCGGTGGCCTGCCTCACCATTTACGATATGGTCAAAGCCGTGGAACGGGGCATGCAAATCGAAGGCATCCGGCTGATCGAAAAGAGCGGCGGCGCCTCGGGGCATTTTCGCGCGAAGGAGTAAGCCTTGTCCTTGATGGCGGTCGACGAGGCGCTGGCCAAGGTGCTGGCCAATGCAAAACCGCTGCCGGTGGAACATGTGACGCTGTCGCAGGCCGCCGGCCGCGTGCTCGCCGACAATGTGGGTGCCAAGGTCACCCAACCGCCGGCCGACGTCTCGGCGATGGACGGCTATGCCGTGCGCGCTGCGGACATTGCCGCCGCCCCGGCACGGCTGAAAATCGTCGGCGAAGTCGGGGCCGGTCATCCTTTCAGCGGCACGGTGGGCGAAGGAGAAGCCGCGCGGATTTTCACCGGCGCAGTGGTGCCGGCCGGGGCCGATACGGTGGTCGTTCAGGAAAATGCCACGCGCGACGGTGACTTTGTCGTCATCAACGTTTCCGCTTCTGCGGGAAAAAATATCCGTCGCGCGGGTCTCGATTTCCGCCGCGGCGAAATATTGCTGCACCGAGGCCGTCCGCTGAGCGCGCGCGACCTTATGCTGGCGGCAGCGATGAATCATGCTGCCTTGCCGGTGCATCGTGCGGCGCGCGTCGCGATCCTCGGCACCGGAGACGAGCTCATCCTGCCGGGCACCGTTCAGAAATTTGGTCAGGTTTTCTATTCCAACGGCTTCGCCCTCATCGCGTTGGCTCAAGGGGAAGGCGCGACAGCGATTGATCTCGGTATCGTGCCCGATAGCGTGGAAGAGACTACCGACGCAGTGCGTCGCGCGCGTGAAGCGGGCGCCGATATTCTCGTCACCTGCGGTGGCGCGTCTGTCGGCGAACATGACGTCGTGCAGAAAAGCCTGGCCGCCGAAGGGTTGGAGCTGTCGTTTTGGAAAGTGGCGATGCGGCCGGGACGCCCGGTGATGCACGGGCGCTTAGGCGGGATGCAGGTGCTTGGCCTGCCCGGCAATCCCGTTTCCTCCTATGTCTGCGCCCTGCTCTTCTTGGTGCCGCTGATCCGAAGGCTGCAAGGCCGCCGCGATCTTTCGCTGGCCACCGGTTTCGCACGGGTGAGCCAGGATCTTCAGGCCAACGATGAGCGTATGGATTTCCTGCGCGCCACGCTCGACGGCGCACCGGGCGACCCTGTCGCGACGCCGCTTCCGGTGCAGGACAGCTCGATGATGGCGGCCCTCGCCAAGGCCGATTGCCTGTTGATTCGCGAGCCCCATGCCGCGCCGCTGAAGGCCGGCGCCGTCTGCCCCATCGTTAAGCTCACGTTTTAGGGCATCCCCGAGTTCTTCACCTCGAATTAAAGACTTGCGGAACACAACTGGAACAGATAGTGTCCGTTCATGCTTTGTTTCGTGCCGTTGCCTAATCATCCGAGCCGGGAGAGAGCCACTCTATGTTGACCCGCAAACAGTTCGAGCTGCTGCGCTTCATCCACGAACGTCTCAAGGAGGCCGGCGTGCCGCCGTCCTTCGACGAAATGAAGGACGCACTGGACTTGCGCTCGAAATCGGGAATCCACCGGCTGATCACCGCACTCGAAGAGCGCGGCTTCATCCGCCGGTTGCCGAACCGCGCCCGCGCCATCGAGGTGATCAAGCTGCCCGACTCGGTCGCCCATGGGGTCGGATCGGCACGGGCGCGCGGCTTCACGCCGAGCGTGATTGAAGGGAATCTGGGCCGGGTGCGCGCGGTCTCCGATGACGATGGCTCCGCACGTCCGGTGGCCGTGCCGGTCATGGGTCGCATCGCCGCCGGCACGCCGATTGAGGCAATTCAAACACGCAGCCACGTCGTCAATATGCCGCCTGATCTGCTGTCCGCGGGCGAGCATTTTGCGCTGGAAGTGCGCGGGGATTCGATGATCGAAGCCGGCATTCTCGACGGCGATCTGGCCTTGATCCGCCGCAGCGACGCCGCCGATACCGGCGATATCGTGGTGGCATTGATTGACGACGAGGAAGCCACGCTGAAGCGATTCCGCCGCCGCGGCGCCTCGATCGCCCTCGAGCCGGCCAACCCATCCTACGAGGTCCGCATCCTGCCGCCCAACCGCGTGCGCATTCAGGGCAAGCTAGTCGGACTGTTTCGCAAATATTGAGCGGCGCGCACAGCGCCAGGCCTTCAATCGCCGACTTGCAGATCCTGCGGCCGCGGCGTTGCGTCGCTTGGCTGCGGCGCGTCGATTTGCGCGCCGGCATCGGTCGTGTCGGCGACCGGCGCCCACGGCCGGTCGTAGCCGCGAGACCGCGCCGGGATCAACTCGAAATCCTTGCCCCGCCGGATCAGGGCGACCGCGCCTGTACGCCGCTGCCGGTCGCGGTCGATCAGCAGCGCCGCGCAATCGTGCGGACCCTGCCGCGGCGTTACCACGACGGCATCGCCGCGGCAGTCCTCCTCAAAAGCCTGCGGCGATAACGACAGCGCGATGCGCCGTCCGTCGGCAAGCCGAGCAATGCAGCCGGCCGAATCGCAGGCGACATCCTTGCGCACCGACGGATCGTCCGCGGGGCGGCCGTCGCCGTCGGCGGCAAGCCAGTCGTTGGCGGCAAAGTCCGTTCCCCCGCCCTTGGCGACCGACAACAAGCCACTTGCGCCGCGGACGGCGATGCTGCGGCCATCGGGCGCGACAAGGACATCGGGTAATGGCGCAGCGAGCGCCCACAGGCTCGCCGCGGCTGCGGCGGCCAATCCGCTCCAGCGCAGCGGGCTGCGCAGAAGGCAGATTAGGATCAATCCGGCGGTACCCAAGAGCAGCGGGCCGACGCCGAAAGCAGCGATCCGTCCCACAGCGCCCGGCAGACCGGCAACCCACAAAGCCACGGCGTCCATCCAGACGATGCCTTGCCCCATGAGGCGCCAGAAGATGCCGTCGAACCCAAAGGGCAAGGCGACCACCCCAAGGATTCCGGCGGGCATCACCCAGAAGGAAACGATCGGCATCGCCAGCAAATTCGCCAATACGCCGTATGGCGCAAGACGATGGAAATGGTAGGCGGCGTAAGGCGTCGTCGCGAGACCGGCCACCAGCGACGCGAGCGCGAGGGCGGCGAGTTCCCGGCCGCCCCAAAAGGCGGCGCGCATCCCGAGCGAACTGTCCGCGTTCGGTCTGAGCCATTGCGGCTGCTGATAGACGGCAACCAGCGCCAAGGTTGCTGCGAAGGACATCTGGAAGCTCGGCTGAACAATCGATTCCGGCGACAGCAACATCACGGCAAAAGCGGCGACGGCAAGCGTGCGGAAGGTCAGCGCCGGACGATCGAGCATGACTCCGACGAGCACGAGGGCGAGCATTACAAAGGAGCGCTGCGTCGCCACCTCGGCGCCCGAGAGCAACAGATAAAAGCTGGCAACGGCCAGCGCTACCGCGGCGGCAAGCTTCTTGATCGGATAGCGGCTCGCCAGCGTCGGGACCAGCGCCAAACCCGCGCGCAAGAAGAAGAACACGACGCCGGCGACGACCGCCATGTGGTAGCCCGAGATCGAGAGCACATGCGCCAGGCTCGAAACATACATGGCATCATTCACCGGCTTGGAGATGGCGTCGCGCTTGCCCGTGATCAGCGCCGAGGCAATAGAGCCCTCATCGCCGGCCACCGCGGTGCGGATGCGCTGGTCGATGGCGTCGCGCATTCCGGCAAGCGCGGCGGCAATACGCAACGAAATGCGCGGTGGCGAAGGCGGCGCCTGCGGCGTGATATGGCCCATGACAAACCCGGAGGCGCCGATTTTCTGGAAATAGAGATCACGGGCGAAATCGTATCCGCCCGGGCGAAGCGGCTCGATCGGCGGGGTGAGGCGCGCGTGGAACGCGACGAAGCTGCCGACCGGGGGCGCCATGCCCTTCCGCACCGCCACCCGGACGCGCTCGGGCAGCGGCCGCCCGGAAACGGTCACGCCGGCAACCGACGGTATATGCACGACGATGCGGTCGCTGCGTTCGCGTTCTTCGCGCACCTCGATCCAACCGCGCAGGCCGAGATAGGCCGGCCGGCTGAGCACCGGGTGCGCCGCGGCGGCCGCGCGCAGCGAGGCGACGGTGAAGCCTGCGCTAGCGGCAGCGAGACCAAGCATGATGGGAAAGGCGGCGGGCCGCGCACGAACCGTGATAGTCAGGGCCGCGGCGACGACGGTCAGCCCCACCGCCGCCCAAGGCGACGGTTCATGATCCGCGGCGAAATAAACGGCGATGCCCGCGCCGAAGGCGAGCGGCAGCCATGGGAGCAATCGCCCCGGCGCGAAATCGGCTTCCGCCCACGCCGCCAGCGCATCGCCGAAGCCTCGGAGTGAATGGCTCCAGAGGCCCGGCACGGCCCGAGCCGGTCGCCGCCCGGCGGCGGCGCCGAGCGGCCAGGACGTCGCACGTTCTTTCTTGGATTCGCTCATGCGCGGCCCCCGACCCGCGCTGCGGCTTCCCGGCTATGCTACACGAGATGGCGATCGAGGCCAGAGACTAGGCGCCTTCGGAGCTCACTTTCGCCCAGGTGTCGCGCAGGCCGACGGTACGGTTGAAAACCAAATGGCCCGGCGCGGAATCGGCATCGCGCACAAAATAGCCCTGGCGCTCGAATTGCATCGGCGCGTCGGCATGGTCCGTGGCCAAGGCGCGCTCCAGCTTGGCATCGCGGAGGATTTCCAGCGAGTTGGGATTGAGATCGGCGGCGAAGTTGCCGGCATCGGGATTTGCCGCGATGAAAAGCGGGTTATAGAGCCGCACCTCCGCGCTCACGGCGTCCATCGCAGAAACCCAATGCAAGGTGGCTTTGACCTTGCGCCCGTCCGGGGCATCGCCGCCGCGCGTCGCCGGATCGTAGGTGCAGCGCAATTCGACCACCTCGCCGGCGGCATTTTTCACCGCCTCGCGGCAGGTGATGAAATAGCCGTAGCGCAGCCGCACCTCGCGTCCGGGCGCCAGGCGAAAGAATTTCTTCGGCGGGTTTTCCATGAAATCGTCACGCTCGATGTAGAGTTCCCGCGAAAATCGGACCATACGCTTTCCGGCGTCGGGGGCGTCGGGATGGTTCGCCGCCTCGACCTCCTCGCTTTTCCCTTCGGGATAGTTCTCGATCACCACCTTCAACGGCCGCAGCACCGCCATGCGCCGCGGCGCGCTCTTGTTCAGTGCCTCGCGAACCGAATGGTCGAACATTGCCATGTCGACCACGCTATTGGCTTTGGCGACACCGATGCGGGCGATAAAATCGCGAATGGCGGCGGGCGGCACGCCGCGGCGGCGCAGACCCGCCAGCGTCGGCATGCGCGGATCGTCCCAGCCCCTCACATGGCCGTCGCGCACGAGCAACGTGAGCACGCGCTTGGACAGCACAGTGTAGCTCAGATTGAGCCGCGCAAACTCGATCTGCCGTGGACGCGAGGGCACCGGCAGATTGTCGAGAAACCAATCGTAAAGCGGCCGGTGATCCTCGAATTCGAGCGTGCATAGCGAATGGGTGACGTGCTCGATCGCATCGGATTGGCCATGGGCGAAATCGTAGCTCGGATAGATGCACCACGCCGTGCCCGTGCGTGGGTGTTCCGCGTGCAGAATGCGATAGAGCACGGGGTCCCGAAGGTTGATATTGCCCGAGGCCATGTCGATCTTGGCGCGCAGCACGCGCGCGCCGTTGGGAAATTCGCCGCTGCGCATGCGGCGAAAGAGATCGAGATTTTCCTCGACGCTGCGTTCGCGAAACGGGCTGTTCTTGCCAGGTTCGGTCAGCGTGCCGCGGTTGGCGCGCATTTGTTCCTGCGACTGATCGTCGACATAGGCCTTGCCGGCGCGGATCAGGTGCAGCGCCCATTCATAGAGCTGTTCGAAATAATCAGACGCGTGATAGAGGTGATTTCCCCAATCGAAGCCGAGCCAGCGCACGTCTTCCTTGATCGCGTCGATATATTCCTGCTCTTCCTTGGCCGGATTGGTATCGTCGAAGCGCAAATGGCAGCGCCCGCCGAATTCCTGCGCCACGCCGAAATTCAGGCAGATCGACTTGGCATGGCCGATATGCAGGTAGCCGTTGGGCTCGGGCGGAAAGCGGGTAACGATTTCCCTATGCCGCTTGGCGGCAAGATCGCCGGCGACGATGTCGCGGACAAAATCCCTCCCGGCCTCGGCTGCGTCGCGGGTGTCGGGACTGGAATTTGCCATTCGCGATGCTCCTAGACAGGCCGTCCGTCAAAAGAAGCCCGCTATGTGCCAAAAGCCTGACGGCGCGCCAAGGGCGATTTGACCTGGACATATCCGCCCGCAGCTATGCTAGACGGGCCGCGGCCACCATAGATCATTCACGGCATGACCGAACCCGTCGTCACCCGTTTCGCGCCCTCGCCTACCGGCTTCCTCCATATCGGTGGAGCGCGCACCGCGCTGTTCAATTGGCTCTACGCGCGCGGGCGCGGCGGCAAGATGCTGTTGCGGATTGAGGATACCGACCGCGAGCGATCGACCCAAGCTGCCGTCGATGCCATTTTCGAGGGTCTGCGCTGGCTCGGCATCGAATGGGATGGCGAGGCGATATACCAATTTTCCCGTTCCGCGCGGCACCGCGAAATTGCCGAACAATTGCTCGCCTCGGGCAAGGGCTATCGCTGTTACGCCAGCGCCGAGGAATTGGCCGAAATGCGCGAAGCGGCGCGCCGCGAGGGCCGCGCCAAGCTCTATGACGGGCGATGGCGCGATCGTGACCCCTCCGAGGCGCCACCCGGCGTGAAGCCGGTGATCCGCTTCAAGGCGCCGCTGTCCGGCGAGACGGTTATCGAGGACCAGGTCCAGGGCCGCGTGGTCTGGCAGAACGAAAACCTCGACGACCTGGTGTTGCTGCGTTCCGACGGAACGCCGACCTATATGCTGGCCGTCGTCGTGGACGACCACGATATGGGCGTAACCCATATCATCCGCGGCGACGATCATCTCACCAATGCCGCGCGGCAGAAGCAAATCTACGACGCGCTTGGCTGGAATGTGCCGATCATGGCGCATATCCCGCTGATTCACGGCCCCGACGGCTCGAAACTTTCGAAGCGCCATGGCGCGCTCGGCGTCGATGCTTACCGTGCCATGGGCTATCTGCCGGCGGCCATGCGCAACTATCTGGTGCGCCTCGGTTGGAGCCACGGCGATCAGGAAATCTTCTCGAGCGACGAGATGATCGCTGCTTTCGATCTGCCGCAGATCGGCCGTTCGCCGGCACGCTTCGATTTCGCGAAACTCGAAAGCCTCAATGGCTATTACATCCGGCAAAGCGACGACGCGGGGCTGCTGGCCGAGATCGAGCGGCTCTTGCCGCACATCGCCGGCGGGCCGGAACTCGCCGCACGGCTGACGCCCGACCTGCGGCAGAGATTACTTGTCGCCATGCCAAGTCTTAAAGAACGGGCGAAGACCCTTATAGAACTAATTGATAATGCAGGCTTTCTGCTGGCGCCCCGGCCGCTGCGCCTCGATGAGAAGGCGCAGGCCTTGATCACGCCGGAAGCGCGGCAATTGCTCGCCGGTCTGGCCGCCAAGCTCGATGCCCTCGAGCCTTGGAGCGCCGAGGCGGCGGAACAGGCTGTCCGCGCTTTCGCCGAAAGCCGCGGCCTGAAGCTCGGCGCCGTCGCCCAGCCGCTGCGTGCGGCGCTCACCGGCCGCGCGACCTCGCCAGGCATCTTCGACGTGCTGATGGCGCTCGGCAAGAGCGAGAGCTTGGCGCGGCTCCGCGATCAGGCGGCCGAAACTTAAATTTCCGCACCCCCACATTGGGGACGAGGCCCGGACCGCCTATATGAAAGGCACGTCACCGGCGCTGCATCTTGCAGCGCACACGGGGATGGGCTACGCAACCGCAGCGGATCTCTCCTCCCGTGGGCGCCGGCCGGCACGGACGCTCATCTCGCCCTCGACCAGAGATCTCCTCTCACCTTTCGAGGTCCTGACCATGGATGCGAAGACGGCCGCAAACACCAAGACCGCGAAGCTGACCGTCGGCCAGAAAAACTGGGATTTTCCGGTTTATGACGGCACGATCGGGCCGTCCGTCGTCGATATCGCCAAGCTTTACAGCGAAGCCGGGATGTTCACCTACGATCCGGGCTTCACCTCGACGGCGAGCTGCGAATCCAAGATCACCTATATCGACGGCGACGAAGGCGTGCTGCTTTATCGCGGCTATCCCATCGAGCAACTGGCCGAGCACGGCGACTTCCTCGAAACCTGCTATCTGCTCCTCTACGGGGAATTGCCGACCGCCGCGCAAAAAGCGGACTTTGACAATCGCGTCACGCACCACACCATGGTGCATGAGCAGATGAGCCGTTTTTTCCAGGGATTCAGGCGCGATGCGCACCCGATGGCGGTGCTGGTGGGGAGCGTCGGCGCGCTGTCCGCCTTTTACCACGATTCTACGGACATTTCCGATCCGCACCAGCGCATGATCGCCTCGATCCGCATGATCGCGAAGATTCCCACCTTGTCGGCGATGGCCTTCAAATATTCCGTCGGCCAGCCTTTCGTCTATCCGAAGAACGATCTGGATTACGCATCGAATTTCCTGCGCATGTGCTTCGCTGTGCCGTGCGAGGACTACAAGGTCAATCCGGTTCTGTCGCGCGCCATGGATCGCATCTTCATCCTGCACGCCGATCACGAGCAGAATGCCTCGACCTCCACGGTGCGGCTTGCCGGATCGTCCGGCGCCAATCCTTTTGCCTGCATCGCCGCCGGTTGCGCCTGTCTTTGGGGTCCGGCGCACGGCGGCGCCAACGAAGCCGCGCTGAAGATGCTTGCGGAGATCGGCACGGTCGAGCGCATTCCCGAATACATCAAGCGCGCCAAGGACAAGAACGATCCGTTCCGCCTCATGGGCTTCGGCCACCGCGTCTATAAAAATTACGATCCGCGGGCCAAGATCATGCAGCAGACCTGCCACGAAGTGCTGAAGGAACTCGGGATCAAGGACGATCCGCTGCTCGACGTGGCCATGGAGCTTGAGCGCATCGCCCTGCACGACGATTACTTCATCGAAAAGAAACTCTATCCGAACATCGATTTTTATTCGGGCCTGACGCTCAAGGCCATGGGTTTCCCGACCACCATGTTCACCGTGCTGTTCGCGCTGGCGCGCACGGTGGGCTGGATCGGTCAATGGAAAGAAATGATCGAGGACCCGAGCCAGAAGATCGGCCGTCCGCGCCAGCTCTATACCGGCGCCACGCGCCGCGATTACATCCCGATGTCCCGGCGCCGCTGAGCGGCCTCGGCCGCCTGCAACACAATATCGGCGGCCCGTGCGCTCGGATTGGCGCGGCCGATCTCCAATAGCTCATCGAGCCGCGCGAAGGCCTGCAACTGCCGGCGCCGCTCCGGCGAATCCGCCATCAGCGGGATAAGCGCGGCCGCGAGTTTTTCGGCTGTGCAGTCTTCCTGCAGAAACTCGGGAATGACGTTTTCGCCAAGCACGAGATTGGCGAGGATGACCGAAGGTACTTGAACGATGCGGCGCGCGATCATCGCTTCGATCGCCGATACCTTATAGGCCGCCACGGTCGGCACACCGGCTAGCGCCAATTCCAGCGTGACCGTGCCGGATTTCGCCAAAGCGGCGCGCGCCGACCGAAATGCCGCGAGCTTGGCGTCCTCATCGACGATCACGCGTGCCGAAAGAGGCCAGGCGGCGGCCGCTTCCCGCACTTCATCGACGACATGCGGCACCGTCGGGATCGCTATGTCGACGGCGCCGGCACGGCGCACCATTGCCAGCGCCTGCGCGAAAATGCCCAGAAGGCGCCTGATCTCGCCGCGGCGGCTTCCCGGAAATACCAAAAGCAGCGGCGGGTTCGCGAGCCGCCTCGCGGCTTCCCCTTCGTTGGGGCGATAGAGCTTTGTCCTCTCGATCAGCGGATGTCCGACATAGCTGCAGGGCGGGCCGCCAAGCCGCGCAAGCTCGGCCGGCTCGAAAGGCAAGATCGCCAGCACATGATCGATGTAACGGCGCATCGCACGCGCGCGCCAAGGCCGCCATGCCCAAACGGACGGAGAAACATAATCGACGATGGGGATCCGCGGCGCCGCAGTCCGCACGCGCCGCGCGACGCGATGCGTGAAATCCGGGGTGTCGATGATCACCAATACGTCCGGTTCCGTCGCAACGACCGCGGATACCGTTTGCGCGATCCGGCGGAAGATCGCCGGCAGATTACGCAAGACGGAGCCGAAACCCATCAGCGCCACGTCGCCGAGTGGGAACAGGCTATCAAGTCCTTCCCGCGTCATTTCATGACCGCCGACACCAGAGAAGGCGATTTCACCAGGATGGCGCGCCCGCAGCGCGCGCATCAGCGGCGCGCCAAGACGGTCACCGGATTCCTCCCCCGCAACGAGAAAGACGCGCAGCGGCCGGGCGACAGGCGGCGCCGTCATTCCGCAGGTCCGGGCTTGCGCAGACCGACGACGAAGAGGTTCCGCTCGTCAGCCAGGGCCGCCACGCGCTGCGGTTCAGCCATGATCGTGCCGCCGGCCAAGACAGCAATGCCATTGAGGCCCGCATGCGCTGCGCCTTCGACGGTTTGCGGCCCGATCGACGGCAAATCGAAACGCCAATCCTGTCCCGGCTTCGGCGCCTTGATGAGCACACCGCCAGAACGGCCGCGATTGGGCAGTTCGGCAACCCGAGCCAGCAAGCGGTCGGTGCCCTCCGCCGCCTCCACCGCGAGCACATGATTGCCTGCCACGACGACGCCTTGGCCGACGTCGTAGGGTCCCATTGCCTTAATGAGGCCTAGGCCCCGTTCGATATCCGCGCGATCGATCTCTCCTGGCGCTCTCCGGCCGAAGATGCCTTCCGGCACCAGAATTTCGGGAGCGACCTCGTGCGGCCCGATCAGGTGGAATCCTTGCGCCTCAAAAGCCGCGGCAATTCCCGACAGCAAATGGTTGTCGCCGCCGCGATAGGCGGCAATGATCCTGGGCAACGCGCGCAGGGTGCCCAGATCGAAGCGCAGCCGCGATAACCGCGGCCGGGACAAGGTGCCGATGAAGACCATGTCGCGGCAGCCTTCACTGCGGGCATGGCGGCAGGCGGCGCCGAATTGGCCGAGCCCGATCCAGTGATGGGTATAGGCCTGGACCCGTTTCGGATCGGTCCAACCGTGGATCGGAATCAGCACCGCGCGGCGGCCGCGTTTTTGCACCGCATCGGCCACGGCGAATGGCAAGCTGCCGCCGCCGCAAACGATCGCCAGCGGCGCCTCATCGCTGGTCATGAGTCTTCGCGCCCGGCGAGGGCGCTGTTGCGCAGCGGCGGATGCGCGAGCTGGCGTTCGCCGCCCTCATTGATGAAGGCGATGAGCTTGCCGACCAGCGGATCGCCATCGAATTCCTTGGCCACCGAAACGACCCGGTCGCGAAAGTTACCGGTCCCGGCAAACAGCTCCTTATAGGCCCTGCGCAGCCGATGCATATCCTGCTTGCTGTAACCGCGGCGCTTCATGCCGACGACGTTGATACCGACCAACTTCGCGTGCTGCCCAACCGCATAGCCGAAAGGAATGACATCGTCCCTGACGCCGCTCACGCCGCCGATCATAGCGCCTTCGCCGATGCGAACGAACTGATGCACACCGCCAAACGCACCCAAAAAAACGTAGTCCCCGACCGTCACGTGGCCGGCCACGGAAGCGTTATTGGCGAAGGTGATATTGTTGCCGAGCCGGCAATCGTGCGCCACGTGCGAGCCGACCATGAAAAGGCAGCCGCTGCCGACCTCGGTCGTTCCGCCGGCATCCTCGGTACCGGTATTCATGGTGACATGCTCGCGAATCTCGCAATTCGCGCCGACGATGAGCTTGGTTGGCCCGCCGCGATATTTCACGGACTGCGGCGGCGTGCCGAGCGAAGCGAAAGGATAGATCACGGTATTGGCGCCGATGCTGGTATGCCCCGCGAGATGCACATGTGCCAGCAGACGACAGCCGTCCCCGAGCACGACATTCGGGCCAATGATGCAGTAGGGCCCGATCGACACGTCCTTGCCGAGAGTCGCGCCCGGAGCGACGCGCGCGCTGGGGTCGATCGTCGTCACTGCCGCCTCACTTTTCCGCAATCATGGCGCCAACTTCCGCCTCAGCAACGAGTTCACCTCTCACCTGCGCCTCGCCGCGGAACCACCACATGGTCTTGCGTCGGGCAATCTTGCGGATGTGATATTCTATGGTGTCGCCGGGCACCACGGGCTTGCGGAACTTCGCCTTGTCGACCGTGAGAAAATAGACGGATTTCGCGCGGCCGCCGGAGGCATGTATGCACAAGACCCCGCCGGTCTGGGCCATGCCCTCGATGATCAGTACCCCGGGAAAGATCGGCTGATCGGGAAAATGACCGAGGAACTGCGGCTCGTTGATGGTGACATTCTTGATGCCGATGGCGCGCTCGTCCCCGACCATTTCGATGACGCGGTCGATCATCAGAAACGGATAGCGGTGCGGCAGCAATTTGAGTATCTCGGCGATACCGGCCGCCTCGAGCGTCGTGCCAACGTTATTCATAAGATTTCCTCGTCATTCCTCGGCCGCAGCGGAGCCCTTCGCACCTGCGCTTTCCTGCCGGGCGATACGCTCGAGAATTTTCATTTCCCTGAACCATTGCTTGACGGGCTTCGCGGGAACGCCGCCCCAACGCGCTCCCGGTGGGACATCGCCGTGAACGATGCTGGTCGCCGCGATCTGCGCGCCCTCGCCGATTCTGACGTGATTGTTGACGCCCACTCGGGCGCCAAGCACCACGAAATCCCCGAGGGTCACGCTGCCGGAAATCCCAGTTTGCGCCACAAGAACGCAATGGCGACCGATTTCAACATTGTGTCCGATCTGCACCAGGTTGTCGATCTTTGTTCCCTCCCCGATAACGGTGTCGCGGATCGCGCCGCGGTCGATGGCGGTGCCGGCGCCGATTTCGACATCGTCCTGGATAATCACCCGTCCGATCTGCGGCACCTTGATATGGACCGCACCCCCCATGACGTAGCCGAATCCGTCCTGGCCGATGCGGCAGCCGGTGTGAACGATGACGCGGTCGCCGATGAGCGCGTATTGGATGGATGCCCCGGCGCCGATCGAGCAGTCGCGCCCGATCCGCACGCCTGGGCCGATGACGGCATTGGCCGCGATCACCGTTCCTGCCCCGATCTCCACCTGCGGTCCGATGACCGCGCCCGGATCGACCACGACTCCGTTTTCCAGCCGCGCCGAGGGATGAACCAGGCTGCTCGGGCTGACGCCCTTGGCGTCGAATAAAGACGAGGGCCGCAGCGCTTCAGGGAAGAGCTCGCGCAGCACTGTGACAAAGCTCCGGTAGGGATCGTCGGCGCAGAGGGCCACGGTGTGCGGCGGAGCCTGCGCCGCAAAACGCCGCGCGGTCAGGCAGACGCCGGCATGGGTCGCCGTGAATTGCGCCAGATAGGTTGCGTTGTCGAAGAAAGTCAGATCGTCCGGCCCGGCGCGATCCAGCGCGGCGACATTAGAAATGGCACGATCGAGCGAAGCGCCCTTCGGCGGCTCGGCTCCCGTAAGCTGTGCGATCTCGCCAATAGTGAGGCGACGTTGGGCCTTAAAGGACAAGGGCGTGCTCATCCTCCGCAACCGGCAACGAGCGCCGCGCCGCAATCAGAATTTGGTGCCGCCGCCGAAGCTGAATTCCTGGACCTTGTCGAATTCGGTCTTGCTCAGCGGGAAGGCATAGTCGATCCGCAGCGGTCCAAATGGCGAGGCCCAGACAATGCCCGCGCCCACAGACGCGCGCACCTTGTCGCTATCCTCCACCTGCATCGTTTCTCCCGTCTCCGGGAAGAAAGTCGGCCCGGAGTAGTGCCACAAGGAGCCGGCATCGGCGAATACCGAGGCTTTAACGCCGATCTCCTTCGGCATGAAGAAGAGCGGATACTGCATCTCCATGCTGGCGCCCCAGTAATAGGTGCCGCCAAGCGCCGTGCTGGTGTCCGGGTCCCGCGGGCCGATACCGCCCGGCGCAAAGCCGCGAACCAGCCCCGGCCCCGCCTGGAACTGGTCAAGCATGCGCAGCTCCTTCCCGCCCCAGCCGCTGAGGACACCGCCCTGCAGATGCAGCACCGCGACAAGGTCCGATAGCACTTCGTGGTACTTGCGAATCTCTGCCGATGTCCTGAGGAAGTTCACATCGCCGCCCAGACCGGCGACATCCTGCGTGACGCTGGCGAGAAGTCCTTTGGTCGGGTTCTTGTTGTCATCGACGGTGTTGTAGGTCGTCGTATATCCGACAAGAGACGTAAGGACCGGACCGCCCGCCAGCTCAATTCGGATTGGCAGCGCGGCTTCGCCATTGTCATGGCACTTGTTCTGATTGTTCGCGGTGCAATCGTCGAGGTTAGACGGCAGCGTAATATCCTGCTGGTAAATCGAGTAGTGCAAGCCAAGGCTTACTTCCTCGGTGAGCGCAAAGCCAAGCCGGAGCTTCGTACCGACCGTGCTCGTTTCATAGTCCGAATATCGGGTGGCGTCGTTTTGCCTGGCGAAAAGATCGATGCCCCCGAGCATGCGATAGCCGAGCAGATAGGGCTCCGCATAGGACAGGTCGATACCTTTGGTCTTTTCACCATACGTGACGGCAACCTTGGCGTATTTGCCTTGTCCCATCAGGTTTCGTTCGCCGATGCTTACCGTGGCGAGAAATCCGACGGCGGAGGAATAACCGCCCTGAATGGAGAATTCGCCGGTTGCGTCCTCTTCGACGTTGACGTTCAAGATCACGCGGTCGGGCGCCGAGCCGCGTTCGTTGGTGATCTTGACCGTCTTGAAATAGCCGAGGTTCTTCAGCCGCCGTTCGGCGCGATCTACCAGTGCGCGATTGTAGGGGTCGCCTTCGCCGATATCGAATTCGCGGCGGATCACATAGTCCCGCGTGCGATTATTGCCGTGAATATTGATGCGCTCGATATAGGCGCGCGGGCCTTCCTGAATGAGATACGTAAGATTAACCGTTCGTGCCTGGACATTGCGGTCGCCGCGCGGTTGAACCGTGGCGAAGGCGTAACCGCGCTTCGACACTTCGAGCGCCAGATCGTCGACGGTCTTTTGCACCGCTTCGGCATCGTAGACATCGCCCGAGCCAGTGCGCAGCACCGATCTCAGCGATGCCGCGTTGATGTCGCGGACATTCGACTGAATGTCGACCTTGCCGATGTGATAGAGCGGCCCCTCATCGATGGTGAAAGTGACGATGAACCCCTGCTGCGCAGGATCGTATTGCGCGTTCGCCGAAACGATGCGCACGTCGGCGTAACCGTGGGAAAGATAAAAACGGCGAAGCAGGTCGCGGTCCGCTTCGATGCGGTCCGGATCGTAGACGTCCGTGGTCTGCAGAAAGCTCAGCCAGTTGCTCACGCTCGTCTTGATGACGTTTTTCAGCCGGTACGAGGAATAGGCGTGATTGCCGACGAAATTGATCTGCCGGACGCCCGTCTTTGGCCCTTCGTTGATTTCAAAGACCAGGTCGACGCGATTGTTGGGCAGATCGATGACCTTTGGCACGACGCGGACATCGAACCGGCCGCCGCGCTGATAGATTTCGACGATGCGCTGCGTGTCGGCCTGGACCGTCGGACGCGAAAAGGTTCCGCGCGGCTTCGATTGGACTTCGTTGCTAAGGATTTCGTCTTTGACCTTTTTGTTGCCTTCGAACGCGACGCGGTTGATGACCGGGTTCTCCACCACGGTCACGATCAGGCGACCGCCAGCCTGTCGGATGTGCACGTCCTGGAAGAGATTGGTGGCGTAAAGCGCCTTCAGTCCGGCGTCGATCTTGCCGGCATCCAGGGGCTCACCGGGGCCGGCATGGAAATAGCTGCGGATGGTATCGGCCTCGACGCGGCGATTTCCTTCCACCACGATCGAGCTTGCGGATTGGGCGAAGACCGGGGTCGCGGCCAGAAACCCGGTACCGACAGAACTCGTAATCAACCCCCCGAGGAGACAGCCCATCAAGCCGAGCCCCCGGAACAACCCCACCCACCGTCTCATGCGCAATGCGCCCTTAATTTTTTCGCTACCGCGCCCAGGAACACAGGCAAGCCTTGAAGAATCCTAGCTTGTACAGCCTTTTCCCGGCAGTGCAACCAGCTTTCCCCTCCGGCTTGGCTTTACCCGCAAAAAGTTGCCCTAACGCAACGGTTTATGACGTTGCCAAGTGTATGATGTCATTAAAAGTTGCAAAGATCATCAACATCAACACGATCGCGAGCCCGATGCGGAATCCGACCTCCTGGGCCCGTTCGGAAAGCGGCCTGCCGCGGGCCGCTTCGATCCCATAGAACAAAAGGTGACCCCCATCGAGGAGGGGAATCGGAAACAGGTTGAGGAGTCCAATCGAAACCGACAGCACCGCGGTCAAATGCAGGAGCGCCGCAAGGCCGATCGTTGCGACCTGGCCGGAAACCTGCGCAATCCGAATCGGACCGCCGAGCTGATCCGCCGCTTCGCGGCCCGTCACCACGCCGCCGATGTAGGACAGCGTCCGCACGACGATGAACCAGGTTTCCTCGGCACCCATTTTCACCGCCGCCAGCGGCGAAGCCTTCTCCAGTTTGACGTCGGCGGGCGACATCGAACGCGTGATGCCGAGCAGCCCGATCCGTTCCTTGTTGCCAAAAGCGTCGGTGATTTCCTTAAGCTTCGGCGTAGCCGTGAGCGTGAGCAGTTTGTTGCCCCGCTCAATCTCAATCCTGAGCGCTTGATCGGCGCTGGCGCTGACGATGCGCTGCATATCGGCAAAGGATTTGATGGCTTCGCCGTTGATGCTCAGGACCAGATCGCCGGGCTGGAATCCTGCGGCTTCGGCGGCGCTGCCGGCCTGCACGGCGTCGACCCGAGGGGCAGTAAATGGCCTACCGTAAAACGTGAAGATCCCGGCGAAAATAGCAATAGACAATATGAAATTTGCCAACGGACCGGCAACGACCACCGCCGCCCGCCGGCTGACCGGCTTGTGCACAAAGCTCAGCTCGCGTTCGGCTTGGCTCATTGCCGCCGCGCGATCGCGATCCGGTGTGCTCGCGGCGTTTTCGTCGCCGAAAAACTTCACATAGCCGCCGAGCGGAATCGCGGAAATCTTCCAGCGCGTGGCGTGACGATCGTTGAAACCGACAAGCTCGGGTCCGAATCCGATGGAGAAGACCATGACCTTGATGCCGACCCAGCGGGCGACAAGGAAATGGCCGAACTCGTGGAAGAACACTACGATCGACAGGACAAAAAAGAATGGAAGTAGATAGCCGAGGGCGCCGGAGCCAACGGAATAGATACTCGATACAAAGTTGGAGAACATGAGTTCCTCGCCTACCCCGTTAGCAATCGGCCCTTACTTTTCCCTTTAGGAGGCCTTTGCGGCAATTTCGGGCAGAAGTGCCGCAGCCATCGCCCGGGCGCTTTGGTCTATGGCGATGGCGTCTTCCACGCTGGCCGGCTCAGCCCGCAGCCCGGCGCGCTCGGCGGCCTCGAGGGTGGCCTCGACCAGCGCGGCAATCCCCGCGAATCCGAGCCGCCGGCCGATAAATTCGTGGACTGCAACTTCGTTGGCGGCGTTTAGAACGGTAGGCGCGGCACCACCGCTTTCCAGCGCGCGCCGCGCCACGCCCAGCGCCGGAAAACGTTCCAAATCCGGAAGCTCAAAAGTCAGCGTCGCGATCTTGGCCAGGTCGAGCCAGGGGGCCGCCTGCTCGATACGTTCCGGCCAAGCCAAGCAATGGCCGATGGGTATGCGCATGTCGGTCGCGCCGATCTGAGCGATGGTGGAGCCGTCGCGAAATTCAACGAGGCCGTGCACCACCGATTGCGGGTGCACGAGCACGGCGATCTCCGATGATGTCAATGCAAACAAATGATGTGCCTCGATCAATTCGAGGCCTTTGTTCATCAGTGTCGCGGAATCGATCGTGATCTTCACTCCCATGGACCAGTTGGGATGGCGCGAGGCCTGCTCCGGCGTGGCCTTCCTGATCGCTTCCGCCGGCCACATACGGAAAGGACCGCCGGAAGCCGTGAGCATCACCCGCCGGACATCCTGTCGGCGGCCCGCCGCCAAGGCCTGAAAGATCGCGTTGTGCTCGGAGTCGACGGGCAGGATGGCGGCGCCGGCCGCGGCGGCGCGTCGCATGAAAAGCGAGCCGGCGCAGACCAAACATTCCTTATTGGCGAGCGCCACGGTCGCCCCGCGTTCCGCCGCTGCCAGCGTCGGCCGCAGGCCGGTCGCGCCGCTGATCGCCGCCATCACCCATTCGGCCGGGCGTTGGGCAGCTTCCATGACGCCACTCTCGCCGCCGCCTGATTCGATGCCCGATCCCGCGAGGGCCTCCTTCAGAGCGGGATAGGCCTGCGGATCGGCGACCGCCGCAAAGCGCGCGCCAAGCTCCCGGGCGAGACGCGCGAGCGCAGCGGCATTGCGATGCGCAGTCACCGCCTCGATCCGGAAGCGGCGGCGATCGCGCGTGAGCAAATCAATGGTGCTGGCGCCGATCGAGCCGGTGGCGCCCAGCAGGGTCACGCTGCGGGGGGCGGGTTCGGCGGACGTTCGTGCGCGGGCCAGCGGTGCCACCATCACTTCACCATTGCAGAAGGCCCTGCCCCGCGGCATCCAAGCCGTCGCGCAGACTGCCGAAGATTGCGGCCACGGTAGCCGCCGCAGCGTAGCCGTCGAGCCGGTCCATGAATCCGCCGTGGCCGGGGATCAGATGACTTGCATCTTTGACGCCGAAACGGCGCTTGATCGCGGATTCGAACAAATCACCCAGTTGCGCGGAAATCGAAAGCGCGAGCGCGATGACACCGATCGCCGCAAGATTTTCCAGGCCCGCGAACTTGGCCACCGCCACGCCGGCGATGACCGCGCCGGCGGCGCCACCGACCGCCCCCGCCCATGTCTTGTGCGGGCTGATCGCCGGCGCGAGTTTCGGACCGCCGATTGCCTTGCCGCTGAAATACGCAAGGATATCGGTCGTCCAGACGACGGCGAACAAAAAGATCATGGCCTCGAAACCCAATTCCGGGTCGCGGCGTAAAGCGAGCGAACTCAGCAGCACGGCGCCCGCGTAGAGCAGACCACCAGCCGCCCATACATGTCTCGCAGAGGGAGCAAAGACGCCCGTACCCAAGGCACTCAGCGCGACGATGAGCATGGGCGTTCGCGTCCTGCCGATATAGGCGAGTGACATCGCCAATATGAGGCCGCCGGTTCCTAGAGCGAGCAAAATCTGGTGACCGGGCCCGGAGACAAGCCCATTCCATTCCCACCAAATCCCGATCGCCGCGATCAGCCAAAACGCCGCAAAAAAAATTCCATCCAGGTACACGGCGGCGACGGCGATCGGCGCCAGCAACGCGGCGGAAAGGACGCGGGAAACCAGTTCGCCGGACAAAGCGTTCATCGGACCTTTGTTGCCCGCGACCGGGGCGGGTTCCGCTCCGGGCACGTTAGGATCCAGTCCGTGCGGCGAGGCCGCCAAAGCGCCGCTCTCGCCGGCTGTATTCGGCGATGGCGCCTTCCAGCGTATCGCGATCGAAATCGGGCCAATAGGTGGGAACGAAGACAAGCTCGCTATAAGCCGCCTGCCAGAGCAAAAAATTGGAAAGGCGTTGTTCGCCGCTGGTCCGGATAATCAAATCCGGGTCCGGCAAGTCGCCGGCGTCGAGATATTCGCCGAGGGCTTCGGCAGTTACGCTGTCGATGGCCCGTCGGCCCGCTGCCACCTCTTCCGCCAGGCGGCGCGCCGCGCGCGCGATTTCCTGACGGCCCCCGTAGTTGAAGGCAACCACAACCACGAGACCGCGGTTGTGGCGCGTCAGTTCCTCGGCCTCTTCAAGCAGCCGGCGAATATCGGAGGCAAGGCCATTGCGCTCGCCGATGACGCGAACGCGCATATTGTTGCGGTGAAGATCCGCGAGGTCATGACGGATGAAGCGGCGCAGCAGACCCATCAGGTCGCGGACTTCGGCAGGAGGCCGCGACCAATTCTCCGAGCTGAAGGAAAAGATCGTCAGCACGCGGATGCCTAATTCGTTCGCCGCGCGCACAGTGCGCCGCAAGGCTTCCACGCCACGGCGATGTCCCTCCGTGCGCGGCAACCCGCGCGCCGCCGCCCAGCGACCATTACCGTCCATGATGATGGCGACATGCCGCGGCACAGCAACCGGATCCCCGGAAGCCACGGCGGATAGCTCTGCCTTGGGTAGCGACGTCATGGGCTTCACGTCCTGTTCCTAGACAGTCAGAATTTCCTTTTCCTTGCCAGCCAAGATCTGGTCGACTTCGGTGATCGCGTGATCGGTCGCCTTCTGTACCTGATCGGCGTCGCGGTCGTGATCGTCCTTGCTGATCTTGTGATCCTTTTCCAGCTTCTTCAGCACATCGAGCCCGTCGCGCCGGATATGACGAATGGCGACACGCGCCGTCTCGGCATATTTATGCGCGACTTTAACCAATTCCTTGCGTCGTTCCTCGTTGAGCTCGGGAATGCGCAGCCGCAGCACCTGGCCTTCGGTCGCGGGACTGAGCCCGAGATTGGCATTGACGATCGCTTTCTCCACCGCGTGCACCATGGACTTGTCCCAGACCTGGACACTGATCAGGCGCGGCTCCGGCACGCTGACGGTAGCCAGCTGATTGAGAGGCATATGCGTGCCATAGGCCTCGACCTGCACCGGATCGAGCATGGCCGCCGAGGCGCGCCCGGTGCGTAGCCCGGCCAGCTCATGTTTGAACGCCTGCAATGCGGCTTGCATGCGGCGCTTGAGTTCGTTCAAATCGTGAGTCGTCGCGGTCGTCATGACACCCCTCAAAACGGACCCGCCGCCCGGAATGCCGCCGGTCCGGCTACGCGGCGCCAACCAGGGTCGCCCGCCCTTCCCCCCGCAATATAGCCGTTATCGCGTCCGGCTCGCGAATGGAGAAGACGATGATAGGCATACGGTTTTCCCGGGCAAGCGTGAATGCCGTGGGATCCATGACCCGAAGATCGCGATCGATGGCCTCCTGATGGGTTAAGCGGTCATAACGCTTGGCTTTCGGGTCTTTTTTTGGATCGGCCGTATAAACCCCATCAACATTGGTCGCTTTCAGTACCGCTTCGCCGGCCAGTTCCGCTGCGCGCAGCACGGCCGTGGTGTCGGTGGTGAAAAATGGATTCCCGGTCCCCGCCGCCAGCAAAATGACCTGCTTTCTGGCAAGCGCGGCAAGCGCGCGGGCGCGGGTATAGGTGCCGCAGACTTCGGGCATGGCCAATGCGGAGAGCGTGCGCGCTGACTTGCCTTGCCGCTCGATCGCGGCTTCGAGCGCCAGGCAATTCATCACCGTTGCCAGCATGCCCATGGTGTCGCCGGTCGGACGCGACACGCCGCGCGCGGAAACCTCGATGCCGCGGAAGATGTTTCCTCCACCCACAACGACGCCGAGCTCGACGCCGAGCGCCGCCGCCGCGGCGAGATCGGCGGCAATGCGATCGACGGTCGGCTGGTGGATGCCGAAGCCATCGGGTCCCGCCAAAGCCTCTCCCGAGAGCTTGGCGATCACGCGACGGAAGACCGGCTCACTCATTGCTGCGATCGCTTTCTATCGCCGCGGCGCAAAGGCGCCTCGAGATGGCCTCAGCCCTGTCCGGCGGCCGCCGCCACCTCGGCGGCGAAATCCGATTCCTGCTTTTCTATACCTTCGCCGAGCGCGTAACGCACGAAGCCGGTGATCTTGACGGGCCCGCCAACGCGCCCCTCCGCTTCCTTCAGCGCTTGGGCAACGCTCTTGTTCGGATCATGGATATAGGGTTGCTCGAGCAGGCAGACTTCCTTGTAGAAAGTCTTCAGTCCGGATTCGACGATCTTTTCGACCACATTATCCGGCTTGCCCTGCTGCCTGGCCTTGTCGCCGAGGATGTCTTTTTCTCGCGCCACAACGTCGGGAGCGAGCCCCGCCGGATCGACCGCTTGCGGATTGGCCGCCGCAACATGCATGGCGACCATCCGGCCGAGCGTCGTCAGTTCGTCGGTCTTGCCGGCGGATTCCAGACCGACGAGCACCCCGATCTTGCCAAGGCCGTCGGTGACGGAGTTGTGGACATAGCTGCCGACGACGCCTTTGCTCACCGATAGCGAAGCGGCGCGCCGCAGCGTCATGTTCTCGCCGATCTTGGCAATGGTATCCGCAATCGCGTCGGCGACGCTCACGCCGCCGACCTTGTGTGCCTTGATCGCGTCGACGTCGGCGCCGGCATCGAGCGCGACCTGGGCGATCATCTTCACAAGGCCTTGGAAGAGATCGTTGCGGGCGACGAAATCCGTCTCTGAATTGACCTCGACCACCACGCCCTTGGTCCCGGCGAGCGCGACGCCGATCAGGCCTTCGGCGGCAACGCGGCCCGCCTTCTTCGCCGCCTTGGCGAGGCCCTTCTTGCGCAGCCAGTCGACCGCCGCCTCCATGTCGCCGCTCGTTTCGGTGAGCGCCGTCTTGCAGTCCATCATCCCGGCGCCGGTCTTTTCGCGCAGTTCCTTGACGCTTTGAGCGGAGATATTCGCCATTATTCGTTCCAATCTGTCGGCGGCAGCATGGGGGCGGCCTATTCGGCGGTTTCGGCGGTGAAGGCCTTGGCCTGCGTGATCCAGGCCTCGACGCGGCCGGGAAGACCGACTTCCTCGCCGACGTTATGCGCCGCCGTGGGGCTTAGCTCCGCAATCTGCCAGTAGTGGAAGATGCCGAGATCGTTGAGCTGCTTTTCAATCGCCGGCGAAATGCCCGGGAGCTTCTTGAGATCGTCGGCCACGCCGCGCGGGCCTGGAAGCGGCTCGAAGCCGAGACCGGGCGATGCCGCAGACGGCAGTTCTTCGGCGATCGGCTGCGCCGCCGCTCCAATGTCAACGCCCATTTCGCCCTGCGCCCGCGAAATGCCGTCGATCGAAGCCTTGGCGACGAGATCGCAATAAAGCGCTATGGCGCGGCTGGCGTCGTCATTGCCGGGGATCACGTAGGTGATGCCTTCCGGATCGCAGTTGGTGTCGACCACCGCCGCCACCGGAATATTGAGCCGCTGCGCTTCTTTGATCGAAATCGCTTCCTTGTTGGTATCGAGCACGAAAAGCAGATCGGGCAGGCCGCCCATGTCGCGGATGCCGCCCAGCGCACGGTCGAGCTTGTCGCGCTCGCGCTGCAAATCGAGGCGTTCCTTCTTGGTATAGCCGGCCGCAGTTCCGGAGCTCAGCATCTCGTCGAGCTTCTTCAAGCGCGCGATGGATTGCGAGATTGTCTTCCAGTTGGTCAGCGTGCCGCCGAGCCAGCGCGAATTAACGTAATACTGCGCCGACTTCTTCGCCGCTTCGGCGATGGCATCTTGCGCCTGGCGCTTGGTGCCGACGAAAAGGACGCGCCCGCCATTGGCGACGGTGTCGCTGACCGCTTGCAGCGCCCGATGGAGCATCGGCACGGTCTGCGTCAGGTCGATGATGTGGATGTTGTTGCGCGTGCCGAAGATGTATTCCTGCATCTTCGGATTCCAGCGGTGGGATTGATGACCAAAATGGACGCCAGCTTCCAAGAGCTGGCGCATGCCGAATTCGGGGAGCGCCATTACCTTTTTCTCCGGTTGATCCGCCGCGGATGCGTGTGAGCCCAAGGGCCACCGGATGGCCTCTATGGCCCATTGTCGGGGCCTAAAGCCGTATCATCCGCGTGAGTGATGCTGGGCCTTATATAGGTGCAGTCTCGGGGATGCAAGGCGGCATCCTGGAGCCACATGGGCGCCGCAGCGGTGGGGCTGCTCAGCCGATAGGCCACGCGCGCGGCGATGAACCGCATGGCGCTTCGGGCGTTATCAAACCGTCACACAAAATTTGACTCGGGGCGGCGGCGTGAAGGAGCGCACCATGACAAGCCATCCCATTCGACACAATCGGCCGACCAATGACGAGCTGCATCCGTTCGTCTACCAGTCCCTCATCGCCCTGACCCTGTGGCTCGTACTGTCCGTCTGGGTTTTCTTCGACCGCGGGGGCTATGTGGGCCTTGCGCTTGCCGTGGTCACGTTGTTCTTCCTGATCGCCGTCGGCATCCCGGTCGTTCTCTGGCTTGCTTGGCGACGCAGTTGTGCGCCTAGCGATCGGACGCAAACCGGTGAACGATTCGACGAATGGGTCTCGCATTCGTTCGACACATGGACCGGCAGCATCAGCGGCAAGGAAGCGGCGCTGCAAATCCTGCTGCCGATCGCCGCGGTCGC
>Ga0070741_10005715_pt1 | contig 27317 bp, 14 predicted proteins | sample Coa_R1_4_FD_66440 | JGI IMG/M metagenome (GOLD analysis project Ga0070741, IMG submission 66440) | Surface soil microbial communities from Centralia Pennsylvania, which are recovering from an underground coalmine fire - Coalmine... | ecosystem: Environmental > Terrestrial > Soil > Unclassified ...
ATGCGCTGAGCGGTTTGGAGAGCGGAAGCACAACTTCCTGTCCGTTGTTTTCTTTCGCCTTTTGCGCCTCTTGCGCCAGGGTCTCGCCAGTTACTGTTTTGCAATTCCCTTTCAGAATGCCGGCCTGCAGAAGTCGTTGCGCCATAAGCCGGGTGCCGCCGGCTTGATATAAATCTGTAGCCACAAAGCGTCCGCCGGGCTTGAGGTCGGCGATCAGCGGCACGCGGCTGCTGATGCGGTCGAAATCGCCGATGTCGAGCTTCAATCCCATCTCGTGCGCAATTGCCAGCAGATGAAGCACCGCATTGGTCGAGCCGGCGCTGGCAGCCACGCTGCAGATCGCGTTTTCCATAGACTCGCGGGTGATGATGTCGCTGGGAACAATGTTCTCTTTCACCAGGCGCATCACCAGTTTTCCGGTAGCCTGCGCCGCCAGACGCTTTTCGGGAACCATCGCGGGAATCTCATTTGCACCCATAGGCGAGATACCAAGAAATTCACAAGCCATGGACATGGTATTGGCGGTGAACTGCCCGCCACAGGCGCCCGCTCCGGGACATGCCTGCTGCTCGATCTCATTTAATTCAGCGTCTGACATTGAGCCGCGGGCGTGCGCGCCGACAGCTTCAAATACATCCTGAATGGTGACATTCTTTTCGTGGAACTTGCCGGGAGCGATGGAACCGCCGTAAAGCATCACGCCGGGAATATTCAGCCGCGCCAGCGCCATTACCGTGCCAGGAATTGTCTTGTCGCACCCGGAAAGGGCAACGATGCCGTCAAACAGGTTTCCACGCGCCACCAATTCAATGGAATCGGCAATCACTTCGCGGCTCACCAGCGAAGCACGCATGCCTTCACTGCCCATGGTGATGCCGTCGGAGATCGAGACGGTATTGAATTCCATGGGCGTTGCGCCCGCTTCGCGTATTCCCTTCTTTACTTCCTCCGCCAGTTCGCGCAGATGGTAGTTGCATGGGCCTATCTCAGTCCATGTATTCGCCACGCCAATAATCGGTTTTGCCAGGTCATCTGGCGTAAACCCAATGGCATGCAACATGGCCCGCGCCGGGGCGCGGCTTGGCCCCTGTGTAATCGCCGCACTGCGTTTAGAGTTTCCGTTGTTCACGTTTTCCCGATCCGATTGGCTTGCTTATTTGTCTAACCTGTTTGTTTACAAGCAGGAAGAATTTGTCGTCACCCGCATACACTTCATCCGGAAGCCCGGGCAAAAAAAGCTGTAAAGCTATTTTTAAACTGCCGAGACGTATAAGCCAAGATTATAATTATTATGATTTCATAATGAAAGCTTTTGATATTTATTTTATTTATATCCAAAGTAACCCACGTTGCGGGGCCCGGGGGAAAGTGCGGGTCTTCTTACTGCGAAAGGTACAAGAATCAATTAGGGGGCTCTATGTTTTATGAGTTGAAACAATTATTTTTTATATTGAATTTCTGGTGAACATAGTATAACTTCCCCGATTTGCATAGCACCTTCCGTAAATTTGTTTGCTCACCCAATCAAAGATCGAAATTTTTACCTGCAAAAATACTTTCAAACCCTATCGAGGTGTCCTCCCCTTATGAAAGAGCAAAACGATACAAAGCAGTCACGCACATTTCTCCGCCGTACCTTCCTGAAGCTGGGCGGCGCCAGCCTGGCCGCATGGGCTTCCGGTTCATTGCAATTGAACTGGGCACAAGGCGCTGACCAGGCCTCGCGAAATAAGCCTGTAAATCCCGTCGTGTTGAAATCCTCGGACCTGGAGGTAGTTCTGGACCGAAAAGACGGCCTGCCCTATGAGTACCACCTGCTCCGGAATAACGCGCGCTTCCGGGGCGAAGACTACGGTACACCGATAGCAGTCACCGTTTGCGACCGCAGCCAATGGAAGTTCCCGGCATTACCGGTTACGGCCTCGAAGGTAAAGGCAAGCAAGGACCAGGCGGATTTTCATTTTGAGGCGTCCCAGGATGGCAAGCCTGCGGTGAGTTTCACGGTCCGCTACCATTTATCGGGCGCAACCCTCACGACCACACTGGAAGACGTCCAGGAGCATGAAGGGTTTGAGCTTATCCAAGTGGCCATGCCGCATTTGGCAACAGTGCGGGAAGAGGATAGCTCCGCTGCCTGGGTCGCTCACGGGGAGAGCGGGGGCGACCTGGCCATGTTGAGCGAAGCCAAGGCTGGCAGTCTGCCTCCGAACCGATTTTGGGGAAATGTTCTCGCTTCCCTGCCTGTAGTGATGATTGGAACCGACCGCGCCATCTGCGTGCAAGAAGTAACCGCCTTCATGGATGGCACATCGTTAGACGTTATCGGAGCAGATGGTCACCGGCGGGCTTCGCTGGGAACGATCCAGACATATCGCGTAAATGGCAGTGGATGCTATGACTTAAACCTTGATCCCAACAGCAACCCTTTAAATTGTGGGAAGAGCGGAACACCAAACCTGCTGATCGGGCAGAAGTCCTCATGCCGCCTCGACTTCATTACCGATGTGGATGGAAACGGGACCGTAGACTGGCTGGATGGCGCCAAGTCAGTGCGCAAGCGCATGCCTGTCATCCCTACTCATTATTATGATGACCGGCTCGCCTATGGCATTCACATTGATGAACCTCACTTTGAAAAACCGGGTGCGACCTTTGAGGAAAGCGAGGAGCTGATTCGCAAGGTAGCCGCGCTCATTGATAACTCTCCTCAGGTGGTTCATCTCTGGGGCTGGCAGTATCGCGGCAAAGATACCGGGTACCCGGCCGTCGCCGAAGTAAATAAAAGAGCGGGTGGATACGATGCGCTGATGCACCTGATGGAACAAGGCCCCAAATACAACTGCAATGTTACATTCTCAGACAATTACGATGACGCCTACAAAAGCAGTCCGGCATGGAATCCCGACATTATCGCGCGACGGCCGGACGGCGGCCTATGGGAAAGCCGCAATTGGACAGGCGAGAATTCTTACATCATCGGCCTCGCGAAATATATGAAAGGCCCAGGCCTTGAGCGGGCGCGGTACACCTGCGAACACTATAAGCTGCACGACAGCACTCACATTGACGTGCTTTCGTATTATTCAATCCGCAACGACTGGGATCCGGCTCATCCTGCGAGCGGGGTCAAGAACCTCTTCGAGGGTCGCTATAAAGTCCTCGAGGAATTTGCGAAATACAAAGTTGACGTCAGCTCCGAGGCATTGCGCTATGCCTTCATCGGGAAGATCAGCTCCTTCTGGTATCCGCCGAGTCCAGCGCCGTGTCCGTTTGGAGGCAAACCTATCCCAATGCTGGCTACCATCTATCGGCAGAGCGCGGTCTGGGGCTTTAATATCGGCGGCGGCCGGCGCACCACGGTGTCTCCATCGGAACGAGCGGTTAACCTGCTCTTCTATAATGGCGCGCCTCACACCTTTATTACCGTAGATACAGACCTGCGGAACTTCATCGAATCCTACTATTTAATGTGGGTACCGTGGTTTAAGCTGAACCACCGCAACATCGAATCGTTCCACCGCGACGGAGAGCGCACCACCATTGGCCTGGAAGGAAATTCAAAAATCGACCTGGACTGGGCCAACAAGACGTATTCCGTGACCCTGGATGGAGCGGAAGTTGCGCGCGATGGCAGCACATTCTGTCCGATGGATGACGGGCGCATCGCTCTTTACAGCACCGAAGAAAAAGAATTGCCGGCAAGTTTGCCTGTCGGCTGGGACCCAGCCAAGGTTGCAGCCATCGCTCTCTCAACGGAAAAAGCGACGCCGCTGCCGACCAGAATCGAAAATGGCAAAGCGATGGTGTCGGTTCCAGCTCGGCAGCCGGCAATGCTCTACCGCGATGGTGAGAAGGCGAAAAAACGCCTGCTCTCCGGATCTTGAAGTCTGGAGCAAAGTAAATTTTCAACTCGGGGCAAATTCTGGGTAATGGTACAGTTTGAAATATTCTGCACAGGAAAGCATGGGCAGAATGCCCCACGGTGCGGGCAGGACCACGACTGGAATTTCTTCGTCTGTGCACCCCATGCTAGGATGATTGGCGGCTCACTTTCACGAGGCACATTGCTATGACAAAGCTGGAAGCGGTGATTCAATCTTCAAAACTGGAATCGGTCAAGGAGGCACTCCTGGAGGCCGGTGTGGAGGGCATGACTGTGATCGAAGTCCGCGGCCACGGACGTCAGAAAGGCCACACCGAGTTCTATCGCGGGCGCGAGTACACCGTGGATTTGCTGCCGAAAATCAAGCTTGAGATGGTCCTGGCGGACGAATTGGTGGAGAAGGCGGTGCAAACCATTATCGCTTCCGCGCGCACCGGCAAAATCGGCGACGGTAAAATTTTTCTCTCACGCATCGATGAAGCGATCCGCATCCGCAACGAGGAGAGAGGGGTTGCGGCACTGTAACCCTGCTGTGACTACCCGATACTTCTATTCAGGAAAAGCCGAGACGTAGCAAGCTAGGTCTCTATAGACAAATTTACATCTATGTCAGCACAGGTCTATCTCACCGATCTGCACGATCAATATGTCAACGAATCCGCGCGGATTCGCCAGGCTTTTGATGCCACCGCAGACGGCGCCAGCGCTTCCCAGCGGCGCTCGGCCCTCATGGATAGCGTAATTATCGGCCTCTGCCGGCAACTACTGCCGCCGGAGCTGCAACATCTGAATGGGGTCAGTATTGTTGGCTTGGGCGGCTATGGCAGAGGGCTGTTGTTGCCACACTCTGACGTGGATTTGCTGGTCGTGTTCGATAACGCAGCCACTAGTGAGAAGTTCACCGGCCCCCTCGGACGCGTGTGCCAGGAGATGTGGGACATGAAGATCAAACTTCGTCCTACGACGCGCATTCTGCCGGAGTGCTCCAGGCTCGACCGGGAAAATGTGGAGTTCACCATTTCCCTGCTGGATTGCCGCCTGATCTCTGGAGACTCGAAGCTGTTCGCGATGCTGCACGACAAGCTTATTCCAGATTTAGTTCATCGCGAGTGGCAGCCGCTGGTGCAACTGCTCTCTGACCTGACCAGGAGCCGCCACGCGAAATATGGAAACACCATCTTTCATCTGGAACCTAATATCAAGGAATCTCCCGGAGGATTGCGCGATCACAACGCCGCAAGTTGGTTCGCCCTGTTGGCCGCTCTGGAAAAGCAGCGCGCATGGCCCGAGCAAAAATCCTTATTCGCGGCTTCGGTGCAAAGCGACCTGCATTCATCGCTCGATTTTTTGTTGTCGCTGCGCTGTTTTTTGCATTACCGCTACGGCCGCGACGACAACACTTTAAGCTGGGAGGCGCAGGACGAAGCCGCGGCGAGAAGCATCGGCGCCAGCAACCACAAGATTACGGCCGCGGGCGACTGGATGCGCATTTACTTCAAACATGCACGCATGATCCACAGCGTGGCCCACCAGTATCTGGACGAGGTGCCTCCGGCGCGCTCTTCGCTCTACCAGCAGTTTCAGCGCTGGCGATCACGGGTCTCAAATGCGGACTTCTCGGTGGTCAATGGCCGTATTTTTCTGCATCAGTCCACAGTAACAATGACGCCTGACCTTGTCTTTCGCGGCTTTGAGTTTATGGCCCGCCACGGCTTTAAGCTGGCCAGCGACACCGAGCGGCGCTTCGAGCAAGCCCTCTCAGCCGTGGCCGACAGTGAATTGCAGAGCGCCGGCGTCTGGCCGCATCTTCGCCAGATTCTTATTTCAACCCACGCCAGCCAGGCGCTGCGCAGTATGCATGGACTAGGCTTGCTCAAGCGCATTGTTCCCGAATATGAACTGATTGACTCGCTGGTGATCCGCGACTTCCATCATCGTTATACCGTAGACGAACACTCGTTTCTCACCATCGAGACTCTGCACAAGCTGAAAGAACCGGGATCAGATTGGGAAAAGAGATACACGGAGATCCTGGCCGAGCTGGAAAAGCCCGAAGTGCTGTATCTGGCGCTGCTGCTTCACGATACTGGCAAAGGATTGCCGACCGGACATCACGTTCAGGGTAGTTTGCAGCTTGCCGAGGAGACCCTGAAGCGCTTGGGAGTTACACCCGAAGAAGGCGAGCAGGTGAAGTTCCTGATTGGCGGGCACCTGGATATGTCGGCCGCGCTGCGGCGCGACATCTTCGAAACAGCTACTATCCGCGCCCTGGCGGCCAAGGTAGGCGACCCGGAGCGGCTCAAGATGTTATGCCTGCTCACCTTCGCCGATATCAGCTCGGTGAATCCGGAGGCCATGACGCCGTGGAAAGCGGAAAACCTTTGGCAGCTCTACATTGCGACCACCAACTACCTGAATCGCAGCGTGGATGAAGACCGCTTCCACGCGGCCACCGAGGCGGCCACGCTGGAGCGCATCAGCGCGCTGGCCCACAAGCGCAAAGACGAGCTGCAAAAATTCCTGGAAGGGCTGCCGCAGCGTTATTTACGGAGCCACACCCCGGAGCAGATCATCGCGCACATGGAGATGACGGCGCATCTGCGGAACCATCCGGTGCAGCTTGCGCTGAATCGCACGCGCGATCTATACGAATTTACGATCGTCACCCCGGACCGGCCATTCCTGTTTTCCACCGTCGCTGGAGTGATCTCCGCGTGGGGAATGGACATTGTCAAGGCAGGCGCATTTTCCAACCAGGAAAGAATTATCGTCGATACCTTTTATTTCAAAGACCGCTTCCGGACCCTGGAGCTGAATCCTTCCGAGCATGAGCGCTTCAAGAGAAGCGTTGTCCAGGTGCTGAGCGGAGATGATACGCTGGAGCGCCTGATGCAAAAGCAAGCATCGCGAAAACAATCGCCGGTAAAGATCAACGTAGAAACAAAACTCAATTTCGATAACGAATGCTCCTCCCACAGCACGCTGCTCGAAGTCATTGCCCAGGACCGCCCCGGACTGCTGCACCAGATCACCTCACGCGTAGCTCATGCCAAGTGCAACCTGGAAGTAGCGCTGATCGATACCGAGGGGCAGATGGCAATCGACGTCTTTTATCTGACCTTTAAAGGCGCAAAGCTGACGGAATCGCTCCAGGAGGAATTGCGACGGATGATTGCGGAAGAGTTGAATTGAAGAAGAAAAGCATTCAGCAGTCAGCAATCAGCATTCAGCAAAAACGCAGCAATTAATGACAACGAAAACTGCTGCTTGCAGGCTTTTCGCAGATTGCGCGCTACAAGAACAGCCATCACTGTTGGCTATGCTTGGGCTTGCAGGGTATTGGCCGCCTTGGAAGTAGCACCCTCCCTCCCCCCATTACTTGAGTAGTCGAGCGATATGTTGTTTCGACTTAATGCGAATGCATGAGTAGTGCCCACGCGACTGCCGGCGAGAACGCCGGCGCTATGTCAGACTGAACCATTACCTAAACTTGAAGAAATTTGAAAATGGCCGTTCGTGTCTGGAGTTGTGGGGGGTGGGGGTTACTAAGTAACCTTTTAGGCGTGAGCAGAACTATCCCTTCGCCGCCCGGGAGCCAGGGGAGGCTGCCGCTCCGGGTTTTCAAAGATCGGCTGGGCAAGGCGCCCAAGATAGATCATGCCAGCAATTCCACAAAAGGCAAGAATTTGATACCAGAGTTCAATTTTTTGATTGATACAGATGAAAAACAACACTTCGACAAAACTGCTACCCGCGGATTTCACGGATAAGAAACGCCCGCCGATTTGCCGGCGGGCGTTGTGGTCTCAAAATTTGATTTAGATCCACGTAGAGACGTAGCGAGTTACGTCTCTACGTGAGATTTATTTCTAGAAGCTAAGCCTCAGAGCCAGCTGCATGCGGCGTTTGAGGGAAGCGGCGGTATATCTTCCGAAGGATGGGTTCGTCTGTGCGAAATTGCCCAGGTAATCAAGCTGGAATTGCGCTTTGGTATCTACGGTGGTGAAGTTGGTGTGATTGAAAACGTCATAGGCTTCGGCGCGGAATTGGAGTTTGAAGCGCTCGCCGGGCATGGGAATATTCTTGAAAAGAGACATATCCCAATTGTTGATTCCCGATCCTCGGAAGTAGCTCCTGGGACCAAAATTCAGAGTGCCCTGGGGCGCGCCTTCGAGAGTGCCTCTCACCGGCGGAGCGAAGATAAAACCATTGAGGTTGTTGGTGTGGGCAAAGGGTGTAGTAACGTTGGTTACATTTCCCGAGCCCAGAATAATCACGCGGGCAGCTTCGGAGGAACCGCTCCAGGAGGTTGCGCTATTGCTGCTATTGCCGGTGGGGCAAACCGAGCTGGCTGTGACTGGAACGCTTCCCGCCAATTGATTTCCAGACAGGACACAGACGTTATCGAGCGTGATGGCCGTGGGAGCGCCACTCTGGAGAGTAGTGATTCCCGAGATTCTCCAATCATCCAGAAGTCCACGGACGAAGCCATTATCCCAAAGCTTGCTGGCCTTGGGAAAATCGTATGTCCAAGAAGCCTTGAAGATATGGGTATGATCGTAACCGGCCAAGCCATACTGCCATTGGTGGAAGGGGATATTCTGGAAGATGAAAGGAGTATTGAGAACTCCACTATTTTCAGCATCGGCAAAATCAAAGGCTCTTGACCAGGTATAAGCAAGGCCGAAGTCGAAAGATTTTGCGAAACGGCGGTTCACTGCAACTTGCAGTGAATTGTAGTTGGAACTTCCAGCGTATTCGAGTTGATTAATCGTCGTATAACCGGAATAGGGACGAAAAAGGTTACTCGATGTGCCGCTGGGAAAGGCTGTAGGAGTGGTGGTGGCGCCGGCGGGAAGAGCATTCATATCTACCTCCCAGAGCAGATGGCGGGCCAGCGAGGCTACATAGGCGACATCCACCACGGTCTTGAAGCCAATCTCGTGCTGGATGCCGAAGCTGTAAGACATGACATAGGGCACCTTGCGATTGCGCTGGAAGGCGAAGGTCGACGATGGGAAGATGGTGCCGTTGACACTCGGGTTCACAGTATCAATGCCCGATGTAGTCAAAGGACCCGATGCAGGCGCGGTTGACAGTCCGAATTCGATATTGGGAGTGAACTGGAGGGGGACGCTCCTGAAGTCATTGGTGAAAAAGTTGTCTCTCTCGCGGAAGTCGTAATACATGCCGAAGCCGCCGCGAATGGCGGTCTTGCCATCGCCAAAGGGATCATAGGCAAAGCCGAAGCGCGGGGCCGCTTTCACGTGATCACTATTACGCAATCCGGGAGGGTAGTTGGGAGCGAATGCCTGGGCAAAGCCCGGAACTACTCCGTTAGCCACCGTTCCATTTACGGGATTGCCGGTACCTGGGATATCAGCTCCGTTCAGCCCTTTAGGTGTTGTTGGCGCATTGGTGTATAGCTGCACCTGCTGGCTGCGATCATACAGTTCAGGAACAAAACCAGCTTCATTGGCAGGTGCGTTGTGGAAGGGCCGTGACCAACCCAGGCGAAGCCCAAGATCGAGAGTCAGATTGCGAAGAATCTTCCAGTTATCCTGCGCAAACCACTCGATGCCGGTGTAATGCGAGATCAGAGGCGGACGAGTGTTGTTCTCAGTGTAATTTTGAAAGTCACCAATCAAGGCGTTGGCGTAAGGGTTGCCGGTGTTGCCCAGGGCGGTTGTGTAATTAGAGCTATTGGAGCTGAAGTTGTAGGTCCCGGTAAAGTTTCCGTTAACCCCTTTGTGTTCCTGCCAGTACTCAATGTACATACCGGTCTTAGCGGTGTGGGGTCCCCAAACCTTGGTGATGACGGGATCGAAGGTGAAGACATTCTCGACACCGGTGATGGGGTAACGAGAACTAACCGACGGATCGGCGGGATTGCTGACGCCACCAAAGCTGGCTGTAGGCAAGATTTGCAGAGGATTATTTTGCCGATCTAGCTGGGGCAGATTGATCCCGGTTCCCGGAACGCTGCGGGTCGCCACGATCGCCGGCGACGGGTGGTTCCCCTCGGTCCAGCGCGATGCGACGAACCTGCCTTCAAAGACAAGAGTAGGACTGAAAATATGCTGTCCGTCAATGGTGACGAAGCGGGCAATGGGGTTGTACTCACTGGGTAGCCATCCCCAGTTGGCATTTCCGGCAGGAACATTAAAACCCTTTTCATCATCCCACCAACGGTTCAATACGACATAAAAAAGATTGTTGGCGGTCGGGTTGTAATCCACGCGCAGGGTCTCAGTATGCTTGGGGATCGCCAGGCTCTCTTGAACCTGATAGTTGAAGTTCGATCCAATGACATTGGGCAATGGAAACAAGTTGAGGTAAGCCTGGGTGCGCGGGTCAATCAGTCCAGCAGGAATCACGCCAAGAACGCCGCCGCTCTGGAAGCAACCGGTGGTGACTGCTGGAGTAGTTTTGGTAGCTGCCTTGCACGCGTGGCCTGGAGTTTTATCGAAAGGGTTCGCAATCAAGGCAGGAGCACCACCAGCACTTTGACTGAAGTTGCCGACCCGTTCCAACGCTGTGGGTACAGTGACCTGGCGAACATCCTGGGGCCGCAGTTCACGCTGTTGCTCCTCGGAAACGAAGAAGAATAATTTCTTCTGGTCACGCGGGATGATCTTGGGGATATACACCGGCCCGCCAAAATTGGCGCCCGCGGTTATGAAGTGATAAGCGGGGTCTTTAAGGGGCTTCGTGGGATCAATGCCGTGGTTGGTCTTCGTAAAAGACTGGAGAGCATTAAATATGTTGTTGCGCTGATACCAATACACGGCGCCGTGGTACTCGCGACCTCCCGATTTGGTCACGGCCTGAACGGCGGCGCCTGCCTTGCGGCCAAACTCGGCCCCATAAAGGCTGCTTTGCACCTTGACCTGGGAGACTGCGTCCATGCTGATGAAGGTGTTGTAGTTGCCTCCATTGGAATTCTCAATGGGCACTCCATCAATTGTGATGTTGTTCTGGCCAGTTCGCCCTCCGTTCACATTGAACGTGGAGTTACCACTGAAGCTTTGCGCTTCCGCGCCGGGGTTATAAACTACGCCGGGCTGCAAGGAGGCGAGCACAGAAAAATCGCGGTTGATGACGGTGAGGTCCTGCACCTGCTCGCTGGTGATGACGCCGGAGCGTTCGCTGCTGGCGGTTTGCACATTGGCGCCCTCGGCGATGACATCAACGGATTCGGTGGCTGAGCCTATCTGCAATTTGATCTGCCCGGCGGAAAGGTGGTCGCTGGGGTTGAGAACAATATCTTTCTTGTCATACTTCTTAAAGCCGCTGTGTTCGACCGTCAACGTATATATATCCGGTTGCACGGCGTTAAAGGTGAACTCGCCGCGCTGGTCCGTCGTCTCCGAGCGAATGGCGCCGGTGCTCTGCGAGAGCAGTTTGACATTCACGCTCGGCATGATGGCGCCGTGCGGGTCTTCAACGACTCCGGTGATGGAGCCGGTTACGGTTTGGGCTGAAAGGGTTGCGATCAGCAGGAAAATAGAGGCAAGAAATACAGCGAGGTTCTTATGTGTCATTTATTTATTCTTCTCCCCACGTGGCTCATGCCGCTGCATCGTGGCGCAACGGTCAAAGTTGAAAGTACAGGAGCGCAGCTGCGCTTCTGCGTTAGTTCATGGGCAGGGGAAATAGTCGTCTTGGAGGCCCTGCCCTATTAAACCGGGGAGAAACGTTACATCAAGAAAGCTAAAGATTTCAATGAGAAAAATTAAACATTCATAATATGAAATCTTTCACTATATGAAATTACAAGTTATTTTGGATCATAAAACAGGCATTTTAAAATCCAGTAATAAGCATGGATTGAACGGCATTGCAGAAAAGTATTTTAACGAACGCCACATAAAAGAAACGCCCGCCAGGTTTGGCGGGCGTTGTTCGAGTTATTTTCAGTTTCGAAAAATTCAGCTCTATTTCCTAGAAGATGAGCTTTAAAGCCAACTGCATACGCCGTTTGGGCTGAGCGTCTGCATATTTTCCGAAATCTGGATTGTATTGCGCGAAGTGGCCCAATGAGTCAACCTGGAACTGGGCTTTCGTTCCAGCATCGGAGGTGGTGAGGTCTTTGAAGTTAGTGTGGTTCAATAAGTCATAGACCTCGGCACGGAACTGGAGATTGAAACGCTCGTTCAAGGGAATCTGCTTGAACAGGGACACATCCCAATTGGCGAGACCTGGACCGTTGTAATAAACCCTGGGTCCCAGAGCCACAACACCCTGGGGCGCCGGCGCCAAGGTAAAGTTATTGAGTCCGACAACATGGGCGAAGGGCGTGGTCACGTTGGTGGTCGCGCCCGGCAAGACGAGAACACGGCTGGCCTGGGTGGTTGAACCGCTCCATGCAGTTCCACTGTTACTGCTGATCCTGCTCGCAGTTGGGCACCCGACAACACTTCCAGCAGCAATACCCGGCTTCAAAAGACAGACATTGTCGAGCTGGAGTGGATCGGGCGCACCGGTCTGATAACTGGTGATACCCGATATCTTCCAACCGTCAAGAACTCCGCGACTAAAGCCGTTATCCCAAAGCTTGCTGGGTTTGGGGAATTCCCACGTCCAGGATGCTTTGAAGATATTGTTGTGATCGAAACCGGCCCGGCCATAAGCCCATTGACGGAAAGGAACGTTGAAGACGAAAGGATTAATGACCTGCGTAGCCTCGGTATCGGCAAAATCAAAAGCCTTGGACCAAGTGTAGGCAAGACCGAAGTCAAAGGATTTTGCGAAACGCCGGTTTACCGCAACCTGCAATGAATTGTAGTTGGAGGTTCCCTCATATTGGTTCTGCAGAATATCAGTGTAGCCGACATACTGCCGTGTTGCCGCAGAGGGCAGATTCTTGGTCGCCGCGTTTGTCGTCGCTCCGGGGGGAACGGGATTCAAGTTCAACTGCCAGAGTAAATGGCGGCCCAAAGAGGCTACATAGGCAATATCGACGACAGTTTTGAACCCAAGCTCGCGCTGGATGCCAAAGCTGTAATCCATGACATAGGGCACCTTCCGATTCCGTTGGTAGCCATTTGTCGAAGACGGAAATATAACCTGGGTCACCGATGGATTCACGACATTGATGCTCTGACCAAACTCGATGTTAGTGGTGAACTGAATGGGAGGATCCTTAAAGATGTTGTTGTAAAAGTTGTCTCTCTCGCGAAAATCGTAAAACATGCCGAAGCCGCCGCGGATCGAGGTCTTGCCATCGCCGAAGGGATCGTAGGCAAAGCCAAAACGGGGAGCGGCTTGAACGTGACCGCTGTTACGTAATCCAGGTGGATAGTTGGGGTTAAATGCCTGCAAGAAGCCTGGGAATTGCCCATTGGTAACAGTTCCATTCACAGGATTGCCGCTGCCAGGCACAATACCGCCGTTCGCGCCTGCAGGTGTTGCCGGCGCACCCGGCATGCCGTACAGCTTTACTTGCTGCGTGGGGTCGAAAAGCTCAGGAACAAAGCCGGCTTCATCTCCCGCCGGGTCATGGAAGGGACGCGACCAGCCGAGACGAACTCCTAAATCAAGAGTCAATTTTCGAGTTATTTTCCAGTTGTCCTGCGCAAACCATTCCAGACCGGTGTAATGAGAGATGAGCGGCGGACGGGTCGTAGACTCGGTATAACTGCTAAAGTGACCCATCAAAGCATTGGCATAAGCGTTGCCGGTGTTGCCCAAAGCAGTGGTGTAGCCATTGGTGTTGGAACTGAAGTCGTAGGTTCCTGTGAAATTTCCGTTAGGCGCTTTGACCTGCTCCCAATACTCAATGTACATGCCAGTTTTGAGGGTATGAGCGCCCTCAACTTTGGTCAGTACCGGGGTAAAACTGAAAACGTCTTCCGTACCGGTAATAGGGTAACGGGAGTTAATTGTCGGATTCGCAGGGTTTTGAATTCCATTAAAAGTAGCCGCCGGCAGAATCTGCAGCGGATTATTGAATGCAAAGAGTTGGGGAAGGTTAATCCCGGTTCCCGGTCTGCTGCGCGTAGCCACGACTGATGCCGTGGGGTGGTTCCCTTCCGTCCAACGCGAGCCCAGCACCGTGCCTTCGAAGATAAAAGTCGGATTGAAGATATGCGTGCCTGAAATCGTGATGGTACGAGCGATGGGATTGTATTCACTGGGCAACCATCCAAAAGCGGCGTTTCCTGCGGGGACAGCAAAGCCTTTTTCGTCATCCCACCAGCGGTTCAGCACGGTATAGAAGCTGGTCTTGTCAGTAGCGTTCAAGTCGAGCCGCAAGGTTTCAGTATGCTTTGGAATTTGCAAGCTCTCTTGAATCTGATAATTGAAGCTCTTGGTCGCTGTGCCGGCTGCGTTTGGCAACGGGAACAGATTCAAGTAGGCCTGGGTGCGCGGATCAATGCTGCCCGCGGGAATTTGATTGTTAGCGAAAGGCAATCCCGTGGCCGGGTTCACCGGCTTGGTGGCAGATTGCGAGAAGTCACCATTCCGCTCAGCTTGGGTTGGCACCGTGACCTGTTGGAGCGTCTGCGGTCGAGCCTCGCGCTGCTGTTCCTCCGAGACGAAGAAGAACAACTTCTTCTGATCGCGCGGAAGAATTTTCGGGATGTACACCGGGCCACCGACATTCACTCCCGCAGTGATGAAGCGATAAGGAGGGTCGTGAATGCCATTCGTTTTGACAAAAGCCGGAAGCGCGTTAAATGCATTGTTGCGCTGATACCAATAGACTTCTCCGTGATATTGGGAGCCTCCCGATTTAGTCACGGCCTGAACGGCTGCGCCGGCTTTGCGGCCAAACTCAGCCTGAAAGTTGCTGCTTTGCACCTTCACCTGGGAAATGGCATCCATGCTGATGAACGTATTGATACTGGTGCCATTGGAATTTTCAATCGGTATGCCGTCAATGGTGATGTTGTTCTGGCCTGCACGCCCGCCATTCACATTGAACTGCGAGCTGCCGCTAAAGCTCTGGGCCTCTGCTCCAGGGGTATAGACCACACCGGGTTGCAAAGAAGCAAGCACGGTGAAATCTCGATTGATAACGGTCAAATCCTGAACCTGTTCGCTGGTGATAACCCCTGAACGCTCAGTGCTGGCGGTTTGGACGGCAGCACCCTCGGAGGTTACTTCTACGGATTCGCTGGCTTCGCCTATCTGCAATTGAATTGGGCCAGCGGAAAGATGGTCATTGGGGTTTAAGGCTATATTTTTCTTTTCATACTTCTTGAAGCCGCTGTGCTCTACCTTCAGCGTATATGCATCCGGAGGCAAGGCGTTAAAGGTGAACTCGCCGCCCTGGCCGCTGGTCTGCTGGCGGATGGCGCCGGTGCTATCGGAGACTAATTTGACGTCTACGCCAGGCATGATGGCGCCGTGAGGATCTTCGACCACGCCAGTGATGGAGCCGGTAACGGTTTGGGCTGAAAGGGTTGCGATACACAGAAAAAAAGAGACGAGCAATACAGCAAAACTTCTGAGTGACATTGATTTTCTCCCCCGCACGATTTTATGCCCCGCGTTAGAACGCAGTGGCTTGGAAAGCGAATTGGCAGCGCGCAAATTGTGCGGATGCGCTCTGTCATAACGTGCCGCATGGATCGGCCTTTGAGATCTGGCCGTCTCGACCCTATGCAGCCGGAGGAACGTTATAACAACAGACCGGGAAAGTTCCATTCTAATTTTCAAAAGTTTGGATTATGAAAATCAGAATTTACTCATTAAAATATTTCACGTAATGAAATTTAATTCCCTGCCTCTGGAAAGATGCCGGGATCCACATGAATGCCCACATGCTACTCGGCTTCGAATGCATAGCGTCCTTTTTTCTCGGAGGCTACCGCTTCGATGACCTTCAGGAAAGCGCGCGCGGCATGCGACAGGCTGGAGTTCCTGCGATAGACGATGCGCAGCTTTCTTTCAAACTTGAGTTCGCGGACCGGGACATGAACCAGTTCTCCACGGCGGAGTTCGGTCTCAACGCATACGCCCGGGACCAGGGCCACGCCGTTTCCCATGGCTACAAAACGCTTGATGGCTTCAATGGTTGGCAGCTCAACCTGCATATTGAGCGGGGTCTTATGGCGGCGAAACGCTTCCAGGACTTTGGCGCGATATTGGGAAGGAACGTTGTGGGCGATAAAAGATTCGGCGCCAAGCTGGCGAATGTGCACCTCTTTTGCAGAGGCCAGGGGATGCCGTGGATGCACAACGAAAGCAAGCTCGTCTTTGTAGACCACCGTGGAGCGCAGGCCCGTAACATCAGGACTGAAAGAGAGCATTCCCATTTCAACTTTGTGATTCAGCACCTCCTGCGCAATCTGCGAAGACAAGGAGCGCTGCACGGTGACCTTGATCATGGGCGATTGGCGGCGGAATTTTTCCAGCACCGGCAATAAATAGATAGAGGTGAATTCATTGGCGGCAATGGCAAGTTTCCCGGCGTGCAATTGGCGCAGCTCAACAATCGCGCTTCCTGCTTCGGAGCGAAGATTGAGCAGCTTTTCGGCGTAGTCCACCAACAGGCGGCCGGCGTCGGTGAGGTTGGCGTCGCGCGAAGAGCGGTCAAACAGTGGCTCGCCGACGTCAGATTCCAGTTTGCGTATGGTCTGGCTCACCGCAGGTTGCGTGCGATGCAACTTTTGCGCGGCCCGCGAAAAGCTTCTGGTTTCGGCAACCGCAAGAAAAGTTTCTAGTTGGAACAGTTCCATTTGCGCGTACGCCCTCCAAATGGCCGGTGAATTCTTAGATAAATTGTCCTTATTATACGCAAATAATTATAAAATTAGCTTATGCCATTCCGTTGCTTGCCGCATGCAGGTGGTTGGCAAACTGCTCACGCATTTAAAATACTTCTTCCTTCTCAACGGAAACACAACCGGCCGGCTTGCTTGAGGCCGGTACCCTGATGCTGTGTCTGGAGAAATGATGGCAAAGATGATTGATCAGATCCGTAAAGCGGTGCGCGGCGAGGCCCCTTCGGCGCCGGTGGCACAGTTGATCGGCTTTCGCATAACCGAGGTGGACCCCGGACGCGCAGTCGTTCATCTGGAAGCCACGGCGCGGCACAGCAATCCCATGGGAACACTGCACGGCGGAATCCTTTGCGATATCGCCGATGCTGCCATGGGCATCGCCTACGCCAGCACACTGGAAGAGAACGAATCTTTTACCACCCTGGAACTCAAGATCAACTTCCTGAAGCCGGTTTGGAATTCCAAGCTGGTCGCAACCGGACGAGTCGTTAAAAAAGGCCGGACCGTGGGCATGACCGAGTGCGACGTCGTGGATGAAAAAGGCAGCCTGGTAGCGCGATCCAGCAGCACCTGCATGACCCTGCGCGGAGATATGGCGCAAGGCCGATAGAACTCCTGCAGACTGGATCACGCGCCCGCTTCCCATCTGCTCTATTAAATCGTTATAATTCAGCGCTGGATTGTACAGATCGTGAATCGGAGTGCCTGCATTATGAAACGTCGAGCCATGCTGCTTCTCTTCTCTCTGCTGTTTTTGCCTCTTCTGTTTTTGATTGCCGGAGTTAGGGCGAATGGGCAAAGCAAACTTTCAACCAGGTGGGAAGAGCTTACCGCGCCCGATTTTGTGCAAGCAATCCAGCGCTCGCAGGGGACCTGCCTGCTGCCCTTTGGCATATTGGAAAAGCACGGAGCACATCTCCCGCTGGGCACGGACCTAGTCAACGTGCGTTACCTCAGCCTTACGGCCGCGAGCGAGGAATATGCGGTGGTCTTTCCTGAGTACTACTTCGGACAAATCTTCGAAGCCAAGCACCAGCCCGGCACAATAGCCTACAGCCTACAGCTTCAATTGCAACTCTTGCAGGAGACCACCGATGAGATGGCGCGCAACGGCTGCAAGAAAGTGCTGATCATTAACGGGCACGGCGGCAACGAACATTTGCTGCCGCTGTTTGCGCAGGCGCAGATGGAGCGTCCGCATGATTATGTGGTGTATGTGTACTGGCCCTTTCCCGCCGAAGCGGGACGTCCGCAGAAAAAAGACACTGTAGACATGCACGGCGGCGAATCGGAGACCTCGCACACCATGATCGCGCGGCCCGACCTGGTGCATCTGGACCGGGTGCAGGACGATTCAGGAAAAGACCAGGCCCGGCAGAAATTGCCTGCTGACGTATACACCGGCATCTGGTGGTATGCGCGATTCCCCAATCACTACTCGGGCGATGCTTCCACCGCCAACAAAGAACTGGGCGAGTTCGACGAAAAGAGCATGATCGCTAACGTGGTTGCGGCCATCAAGGCAATCAAGGCCGACCAAGTCAGCCTGCAGGTTCAGAATAAGTTTTACGAAGAATCGACGCATCCGCTGGATACGCAGCCGAAGCAGTAGAGCAGTACTCAGTGGCAGTACTCGGTACCCAGTACTGGGTACTCAGTTAGAAGCTGAAAAGCGAGAGCGTTTTACTTCCGCTTCGGCAATGTCTTGGGCCTAGGGCCCCTGGCGGGCTTTTTGGCTGGGAGTTGTGACGCAAAGTCGATGCCCTGCTGGACCCATTTCACAAGTGCCGTGTCTGTTCTGTAACCCGCTGGGTCGATGCACACAAAGCCAGCGAGCGGACGACCGGCAAATTTCATCGGCTGCACATGCGGCTTGGCCAGCACGCGCTCACGCGCTTCGGCTCCAACGCGAACTATCAAGGCGGAACTGGTCACGCCGCAACACATGCTGCCGTTGATCATGAAGCATAGGCCTCCGATCATCTTCTTCTCGGCAATATTCTGCTGCCCAGAAAGTATCCGCCGCACCCGTTCGGCCGTTTTTTCGTCGTAGCTCATCATCTCAAAAAATCTTATGAGTTATTCGGCCGGGGTTTCAAAGCTGAGCGGCTTGCGGAACCAGTTCGTTCTCCAAACGCCGTAGACGATGCCGAGAATCATCCAGATGCCGCCCACGATCTGCGCCGGACGGCTCAAGTAAAGCCAAAGAGCGAAGCAGACGATAAATCCGAGAATGGGTGGGAAAAAGTTTCCCGCCTTCTTTTGCGGCTCACGCACGAAGTAACGCACGAAAGCCGCAGCGTTGACGCCCATGAAGGCAATCAATGCGCCGAAGTTCAGCATCTGAATGCCTAAATCGTAGGAAAAGAAAAAAGAGCCGATCAGGGCGATGGCGCCAATGAGAATTACGTTATTCCTGGGAATCTGATGTTTGGGTTCGACAGCCCCAAAAAATGATTTAGGCAGAGCGTTGCTGCGGCCCATGCCGAAGAGCAAACGGGCCGCTCCGAGGTGCGCGCCCAGGCCGGAGCCGAAGTTGGCAATCACCAGAGTGAGCCCGACAACACCGAAGAGCGGGGCCCAGGTGCGGGCGGCAGCGTAGACATAGGCCGTATCCGTATCGGGAAAGGGTTGCGAAGCTGGCCAGACAAGCTGTGCGATATAGACTTCCATGGCGGAGAGAATACCGATCACCAGGCAGGTCAGCACAGTGGCGAGAAGAATATTGCGGCGAGGATTCTCCGCCTCTTCCGACAGGGTGGAAATGCCGTCAAAGCCTATGTAAGTGAGCACGGCGATCGAGGTGCAGCCAAAGAGTCCGCCGAAGGTAAAGGTTTGTGGGTCGTAGAACGGGCGGGTGAAAAAGCCGGGATCGCTATGCGGATGTCCGAAAATGTAGCGGAGGGCGGCGACGAAGATCACAATGATGACTGCACTCATGCCAACGGTCAGAGCGGTGTTGACCCGCGCTGAAGTCTTAACGCCGCGGATGTTCAATAGCGTAAAAGTCACCGCAAAGAAAATCTTCCAGGCAAAGAGCGGAACGTAATGCGCCAGCAGCGGCGCCTGCTGGCTGAACTGATAAACCTGCTGGGCGCACCAGATGGTGCAGACCAGCGGGTTGAGGATGTAGTCCATCACCATGCTCCAGCCGGTAACGTAACCGAGACCAGGATGAATTTCCTGGGCGACATACGTGAAAGCCGAGCCCGCGCTGGGATAGGCGCGCGCCATGCGGCCGTAGCTGATGCCCGTGAAGAGCATGGCCACCATGGCAATGAGGATCGCGGTGACCACGTGTCCGTGGCCGCGGTCGCTCAGGACGCCGAATGACGACATGGGCGCTACCGGTTGAATCACGATGACGCCGTAGAGAATCAGGTCGGTAAGGGTGAGCGTACGTCGAAGCAGAGGCGCAGACGAGGGCCCCGATTCAGGGGCTATATTAGGCGTTGCCATATTGGTTAAAATCTCTATTAATACGTTTTAATACTATTATCCTGCATAGTTGTAATACAGCTGACCTTACAAAGCAAGGGTTGTTTAAGCGATTACGTTTGCAGTTGTACGGCGACGCGCAGCAGCTCCGCCACGCTCCAGGCTTGCGCGATGCATCCGCGGGGGGTGTGCGGCGGATCGCCATCGAAGATTTCTGAAATTTGTCCCAGGCCAGCGATGGCCAGGTGGGGTTCGAAGTTGCGGAGCCATTGCGAAGCTTTATCTCGCGCTTCCCTGCTCTGGCCGTTCACCTTGAGATAGGCAGTGATAAAAGGACCGAGAAGCCACGGCCATACCGTTCCCTGATGATAGGCGCGGTCGCGGGCACCCGAGTCGCCCGCATAATGGCCTATGTAGCGCGCATCTCCAGGAGAAAGCGTGCGCAGGCCATAAGGCGTGAGCAACTCGCGCTCGACTACCTGCAAAACGCTGGGGGATTTCTCTGGTTCCAAAATGGGATATGGCAAGCTGATGGCAAAAACCTGATTAGGCCGAATGGAGGCATCAGGTCCGGCGCTTCCGACTACATCAAACAGGCAACCGGCTTTTTCGTTCCAGAAAAGGCGATTGAAACTTTCACAAGCGAACGCCGCCATCTTCCCGAAGCGCTGCTGGGCATCTGGGGCGACAAAGCGCGCTGTGAATGCTTCCATAATGCGCAGGGCGTTATACCACAGCGCCTGGATCTCTACCGGCTTTCCGTTGCGCGGGGTAATGCATTGATTGTCGTGCTGGGCGTCCATCCAGGTGAGCTGGGTAGCGGGCGTTCCCGCGTGCAACAGACCATCCTCATCCACATGGATGCCGTAACGCGTGCCTTTGACGTGCCAGGCGATAATATCGGCCAGCACGGGGTAAAGATGGTCGCGGACAAACACTTCGTCGCCAGCCGCTTCCAGATATGCGCGGACCGCCTCAAAGTACCACAGGGTCGCATCCACCGTGTTGTACTCGGGGGTCTCTCCCGAATCGGGAAAACGATTTGGCAGCATGCCCTGATCAACGTAATACGAAAATTCAAGCAGGATGCTTTTGGCCAGATCAAAACGCCCGGTTGCCAGCGTGAGACCGGGAAGCGAGATCATGGTGTCGCGCCCCCAGTCGGTAAACCAGTGGTAACCGGCAATCACCGTCTGGTGGTCTCCCCGGGCGGCAATGAATTGATCGGCAGCACGGGTCAGCTGCCTCAGAAATTCACTCTGCGGTTTCGCGGCTTGCATCAATGATTTTCTGCGGTCCGACTCTTGCTTGAGCAGCGTGCTTGCTGAAGCCGCTCTATGAATTTGCGTGGAGGCTATGATTACAGCGCTCTTTTCCTGATCGAGATTGAAAAACAAAATGCAGGGATTGAACAGATCTTCTTCGTAATCGAGCCCACGGTCGCGCTCCGCTTCGTACTGAAAGCGCCGGTACCACTCGCCGTTGGTCCCAATGGCGGTGGCGTTGTGGGCCAGGTGCAGCGCGGGCAACCCGGTATAAGGCGCCATCGAGGCAAGGCCGGGAGTGACGTTTACTTCACGGTTGATGGCATTATTTTCATGCGTGGTCCAGTGATAGTCGCGAAAAGCAATCAAGGGTCGAATCTCAAGCCTGCATGACTGGTTGGCAGAAGGCAGGCCGGCAAGTTTGTATTGGATTACAACCGTGTTTTCGCCATGAACCAGGCAGATAGATTTCTCGATCTCAATGCCTTCCACGGCATAGGTAAACACCGGAAAGGGATCGAGGCGGAAGCGCTTGAGATAGTTATAGCCTTGCGGGTGTACCACGCCGGGATATTGATTGCAGGCAAGCTCAAATGGTTTTTCACCCACGACCAGGGTTTCTTCCAGCTTCGATAACAGAGCCATGCGTCCGGCGGGCGGAGTGGTGGCGGCAATGAGCAGGCCATGGTAGCGACGCGTGTTTAATCCTGTGATGGTGGAAGAGGCAAAGCCTCCCAAGCCGTTGGTCTCAAGCCATTCGCGGCGGTTGGCTTCGGCGAGATTTGCGCAAATAGCCTGATCGAATTCGATCATTACGGTTTGCCGGGAGCAGTCGAGGAAGCTGCCGCAGTTGCGACTTCATGCTTGTTGTTGGGCTCATGCTTGTTGTTCTCATGCTTGTTGTTTTTCTGCTGGCGCTCTCCGGCTTCGCAAATCAACTTAGCCACCAGGGCGGTCCAACCGGTCTGATGACTGGCGCCAAGGCCGCGGCCGGTATCTCCGTGGAAATATTCGTAGAACCAGATGAAGTCGCGCCAGCTGGAGTCGCTCTGAAATTGCTTGAGGTCGCCAAAAACAGGGCGGCGCCCGTGGTCATCGCGCTGAAAAATCCTGCAGAGCCGCCGTGACAATTCATCTGCCACTTCTGAGAGCGTCATCCAGTTTCCCGAGCGGGTGGGGCATTCGACTTTGAACTCGTTGCCGTAATAATGATGGAACTTGCGCAGGGATTCGATGAGCAGGTAATTGACAGGAAACCAAATCGGGCCGCGCCAATTGGAGTTTCCGCCAAAGAGCCCGGCGGTGGATTCGGCGGGCTCATAGTCAACCCCATGTTCCATGCCATTCAGATCTAATTTATAAGGATGGGCAAGGTGATAACGGGAGAGAGCGCGGATACCGTAGGGTGACAGGAATTCATTTTCATCAAGCATGTAGGACAAGATTCTCTGCAGTTGCTCCCGCCATGGCACCGAGAGCAGGCGGCGCTCTTTGGTGCCGCGCGTCTTCATGCTGGCGAGATTGCAGGTCAAATCCGGACGGTTAGCGATGAACCACTCCAGCCGTTTCTTGAAGTCGGGAAGGCGGTCGAGCATGTCGGGCTCCAGAGTCTGCACGGCAAATAATGGAATCAGCCCCACCATGGAGCGCACACGGAGCGGAACATGGTCTCCGTTGCTGTAATGCAGCACGTCGTAAAAAAATCCGTCCTGCTCATCCCACAAGCTCAAATTCTTCTCGCTCCCCAGATTGTTCATGGCGGTAGCGATATATACAAAGTGCTCCCAGAATTTGCTGGCCACATCTTCATAAACGGGATCTTCGCGGGCAAGCTCCAGGGCAATGGTCAACATATCGAGCGAGTACATGGCCATCCAGCTTGTGCCGTCCGATTGTTCGAGGTGCCCGCCATCGGGCAGCGGCATGTTGCGGTCAAAGACACCGATATTGTCGAGACCGAGAAAGCCGCCCTGAAAGACGTTCAAACCCTCGGCATCTTTGCGGTTCACCCACCATGTGAAATTCAACAGCAGTTTTTGGAAGACGCGCTCCAGAAATGCCCGGTCGCCCTTGCCGGTTTTCTTTTCTTCTATTTTGAAGACCCGGTACGCGGCCCAGGCATGCACAGGCGGATTCACATCGCCAAAGGCCCACTCATAGGCGGGAATCTGCCCGTTGGGATGCATATACCACTCGCGCAGTATCAGGAGCAGTTGTTCTTTGGCATAATCGGCATCGATGAGCGCCAGCGCAATGCAGTGGAAGGCGAGGTCCCAGGCAGCGTACCAGGGATACTCCCACTTGTCGGGCATGGAGATCACGTCTTCGTTATAAAGATGGATCCAGGCATGATTGCGCCCCTGCAGCCGTTGCGGAGGCGGCGGGGGCTGAGTCGGATCTCCCAGAAGCCAGCGCCTTACCTCATATTTATAAAACTGCTTGCACCACAGCAGACCGGCAAATGCCTGGCGCGTGACGTTGCGCATGTCGGCAGAGGCATTTTCAGGAATTACGGAAGCATAAAATTCATCGGCTTCCGCTCGCCGTTTCAAAAAGGTCTGGCCGAATTCGGCACCCAGGGGCGACTCACCCGGTGTAAATCGCCGGTTGGTAAGGCGCAGCTTCAATACAGTGGATTCGCCGGGCGCAAGCTCAGCCTTGTAGTGGGTGGCGGCCTTGGTGCCGGTCTGGCTGGGATTCACCGCTTCCCGTTTGCCGTGAATGACATAGTCATGGAACGCGTCTTTCACATAGGGCGTGCGGTTGGGAGAATGGAACAGGCGCTCGTAGTTAGTCTCATTCTCGGTAAAGAGCAACTCAGGATTGCCATCGCAATAGAGCGTCCATTCCCCGAGTTCGTCGTTGACAGCACGCAATGCCGCCGGAGCAATTTTGGAGTTGACCACTTCAATTTCAGGCCGGGGCGAGCCGGACTTCCACGACCAGGTGTTGCGAAACCAGAGTGTGGGCAGCAGATGCAGGGTGGCGGGATCCGGTCCGCGATTGGTGGCGGTAATCCTGATGCAGATGTCTTCCATCTCGACCTTGGCATACTCCACCAGCACATCGAAGTAACGGTTCTCGTGAAATATGCCGGTATCCATCAGCTCAAATTCCGGATCGGCCTTGGTGCGCCGGCGATTCTCTTCCACCAGTTGAGCGTAGGGAAACTCCGCCTGCGGATACTTGTAGAGATACCGCATGTAAGAGTGGGTTGGAGTGTTATCGAGATAGAAGTAGCATTCTTTTACGTCTTCGCCGTGGTTGCCTTCTTCGCCGCTCAATCCAAAGAGCCGTTCCTTGAGGATCGGATCGCGGCCGTTCCACAAAGCCGGAGCAAAGCAGAGACGCTGATGGCGGTCGCAGATGCCCGCCAGGCCGTCTTCATTCCAGCGGTAGACGCGCGAACGGGCGTGATCGTGAGGGAAATAATCCCAGGCCTCGCCGGTGGCGCTGTAGTCCTCACGCACCGTTCCCCAGGCGCGCTCGGCCACGTAAGGGCCCCAGCGCTTCCAGTGCACCTGCCGCAGGCGCGATTGCTCTAATCGTTTTTCTTCTGCAGTCAATTAGTTCTCGGTTCTCAGTTCTCAGAAAAGCCTTTGGCTTTTGGTTCTTCAAAAATTAATTGAACTCTCAACTGTAAATGAATGCCTGCAGAATACAAGGCATCTCCTTCAAACTGCTGACGGGGGTTTGTCATCGTGGTGGATGAATCAGGAATCAGGGTTCCGTTAGACTCATGAATTTATTATAGCGTCGGATTTACCATGCTTCGTTGCAAAACCAGTTGGGCCCAAAGAAGGTACGCACGGCCGCAACATTCGGATGGCCGGCAAATCAACGGCCATCATGCCTGCTTTTTATCATTCACCAGGGACACAGATTTTTCGATGGCTGCCCAGACTTTGGGGGATGGTTCTACGAGCGGCAGAAGCAGGCGGGCGCTCTGGCTGATGAACTTCAGGTCTGCCACCAGTTGCGAGCACTTGCTGCAGGAGTTCAAATGGCCCTTTGCGTCGGAGGCTTCCAGGTGATCGATGATCTCGGGAAGGTCTTTTTGAAACTCGCGGCAGCGCATGTCAGGCTCTACTCCGGTCCGTGTGGACCAGAACGGAAATGTGGGAGGAGTGGCCGGTCCGATCCAGATAAATTCCCCGCGAAAAAAGATACAACGTGAGCCAGACAAAAAACAATGCAATCCAAACAACCAGGGTGGCCAGCAAAACGCGAAGCCACATATGACGCCCCGAATTGCCTTTCCTGAAATGTGTGTATGCCAGCCGCATGGTTATCCCTGGTGGTTGGATGCCGCCTGCAAGGGGTTCGGCAAGCCAAAACCGCCATGCCCCCTCCTATGCCAGGACGAATCAGAGTGCCATAGAAGTTCTGCAGGATGATTCTATGACATTTCCGCGCTATGCGCAGGGTTTCAACACTAGGGCGCTGGCTGCATCTAACCCATCGCTTGTCCAGGCACGGATAAAAGAGGCTGCGGAAACATGCCTTTCAGGAGCATGCTTGCGTTGTCATTCCGAGGGACTAGGAGCTTTAAGGGTTGGGGTGAGCACCGATACGGCCTCGACGCAATAGGGATTCCTCCACTTCGTGTTCGAAATGACAAGAGATCAGGTTTTCCGGGACCTATAAAATCCGTGCCCCTGACACCCTGTGCTGCTGCACATGGCCTGAGACCTGAAGCAGATCTTGATTGCAAGAAATCAAGAGGCAGAGAAAACTCTGCCTCCTCGGTCTGCTTAAAAATTAAATTCAACCTCGCCCTGGTACGAGCGCGGAGTCACAAAATGGGTCCCGCTAAAGGTCGAGAGAAAGTTATAGAGCGCCTCTTGATTGGTGAAGTTGATGGCGGTAAAACGCAAGTTGGTCTTATAGCGGTCTTTATGGAAGATGTTGTCCAGCCCTACTCCGGCATCGAAAAGGTTACGGGGGGCAATACGTGGCGGATTCTTGTCGTCGTTTTCTGTTCCCGGAGCGGGAATGCGTCCGCGGGTAGAACCGAGCAAAGACGGAGCGCAACTGGTCAGCGGGTTATTGAGGGTAGCGAAGACTCCGCCGCAGGAGAGCCCAATTTGCGCCTGCTGATCTCCGGTTAATCCAGTCAAATCAACCGGGGTCGTAGTGTCGGTGGCAAAGGGCAGATGGCCGGCAACTTCCCCGCTATCGTACCGCCAATTGAACTCAATCCAGGGATAGCTTGGCTTGTACTGATACTGAAAGTGGGTGGTCTGCTGGAAAGCCTGATCGTGGTCGATGCGGAACACATTTGTGCTCACCGGCGAGTTGAATAAAATTCCTCCCAACTCAGGCCCAAAGAAACGTGAGCGCGTATGGCCCAGTACGGAGTAGGCCGAAAAGCCATGGTATTGCGGGAAGTTGGCCCGGATTCCGAAGCCGTCGATTTTCGATTTGCGCCATTGAATGGGAAAGGTCAAAGACGTATTCAGGACAACGTCGAAATCGTAGTCCGGGTTGGTGTACTTCCAGAAGTATTCGGCATCTACCACCAGGTATTTGCCGAAGGCCTGTTCGAAGCCTGTGTTGAATTGGTTCCTCCTGGCTGGAATGAGCGGCCTGGCCCCGAAGGCGCCAAAGACGTTAGTCGCAAGCCCGCCCTGCCCCGTTGAACTGGAGAGGATAAGGTTCTCGTTAAACGGAGTTACAAATACCCGCCCATACCCGATCCGCAGCACGGTGTTGCTGGCTTTAAGGTTGTACGAAAGTCCTACACGTGGCTCGATCTGGTGCCCGTGACTAAGGCCGTTGTAGTTGTCACCACGCAAGCCAAGCATAAGGCTGAATTGCTTGATGGTGAGCGTGTCCTGGGCGTAAACCGCCTCTTCCTTAATATCCGTTCTTCCCTTGAAACTGAACAGAGATCCTCCGCGCGTGAGATCGAAGGGCAGCAAGCCAGGATTGAAGTTGGGATTCACTTGCTGGCCGACACCTGTGCAAGCCGGGTCCAGAACAGCCGGATCGGTA
>Ga0070741_10005716_pt1 | contig 27308 bp, 24 predicted proteins | sample Coa_R1_4_FD_66440 | JGI IMG/M metagenome (GOLD analysis project Ga0070741, IMG submission 66440) | Surface soil microbial communities from Centralia Pennsylvania, which are recovering from an underground coalmine fire - Coalmine... | ecosystem: Environmental > Terrestrial > Soil > Unclassified ...
CCCATCCATACCAGCCCTATTCCCCAAAGATGGTATACTGACACTAATTCAGGCAAAAAACCAGCATTAGAGATCGCCTGGAGCGTTGGGAGATTTTTTGATGAGAGATACACACGTAGGACTCCAATTATATACCGTGCGGGACCAGACGGCACAGGACTTCAAGCGGACGGTGCAGCGGGTGGCCGAAATGGGATACTCCGCTATAGAGTTCGCCGGATATGGCGGCCTGATGTCCAGAGATATGGCGGCGCTGCTGGCCGACACAGGCCTGCGAGCTGCCGGTACCCACATCGGCCTGCCCATGCTGGAGCAAAATATCGAGCGTGAACTGAACTACTGTCTCGATATCGGCTGTCCCTTCCTGGTAATGCCCTCCCTCCCGCCTGAACTGCGCAACGCCGAGAGCATCCACGCTCTGGCAACGCGCCTGAACAGAGCGGGACAACGCTGCCAGCAGCGCGGCGTGACGCTGGCCTACCACAACCACGCTTTTGAATTTGAGTGCGACCAGCAGAGCAATGAATATTTGCTCGATATTCTCCTTAATGAAACAGATCCCGCGGTAGTCAAGCTGGAGTTTGATGTCTACTGGGCCGCCTTTGCGGGCGTCGATCCGGTGGCGTACCTGCGGCGCTATGCCGAACGGGTCCCTTTGCTTCACCTCAAGGATATGGCAGCCGACCGCACATTCACCGAGGTGGGCGATGGCACACTGGATATGGCGCGCATCTGTGAAGTGGCGCTGGAGGGTGGCACGCGTTTCTTGCTCGTCGAGAACGATCAGCCGCGCGTCCCTTCATTGGAAAGCGCACGCCGTTCACTGGAGAATCTCAACCGTATGCTGGAATAAGGGCGTGATTATGGCGTCATCATAGTTACCTTGTAATAGTGTAATTGTCACCCTTATATAGATACAGTAGCACATATCAATCACTTTATCCTCTCTGGAAGGAGCAGCCTGGTATGGAGATTGAAGTCCCTGGAAGTGTTCCGTGCTCCAACGCCGCTTTCGCAGCTAGCTTCGCTCAGGAGCACGGAATCGAAGTCCCTGGAAGTGTTCCGTGCTCCAACGCCGCTTTCGCAGCTAGCTTCGCTCAGGAGCATGGAATCGAAGTCCCTGGAAGTGTTCCGTGCTCCAACGCCGCTTTCGCAGCTAGCTTCGCTCAGGAGCACGGAATCGAAGTAGAACGACAGCAGCAAGCACGCGAATATGCACGTATCCATCGACGGCTTTCCTTGCTGGAAATCGCTATTGTCGTCGCTGGACTCGCCATTGTTTTTAGCGCCGGACTGGATAAGTGGTTGCGCGATCTGCTACAGGGTTTCGCTCAAAGTTTCGCTCCCCTGAACTGGCAACCGCTGGCAGGCTGGTTCCCTTTGCAGCTCTTATTGTACTTCCTGATCATCACCTTCGTTCTTACCATCGTGTTTATTCCCCTGGCGTATTACGCAGGCTTCGTGTTGCCGCGCCGCTACGGCATCTCCGTGATGACCTTCAAAGCCTGGGTCGTCAATCGCTTGAAAGGCGCGACTATCGGTTTTATCTTCCAGGCTGTGCTCATTTCGTTGATCTATGCATTGCTGGCCATCCAGCCGCGCTGGTGGTGGCTCTGGACCGGAATTATCCTGCTCTTCTTCTCCGTGATAATGGCTAATCTCGCACCCATCCTCTTTTTCCCTCTTTTCTACAAGTTTACGCCTTTACCGGAGGGAGAGCTGAAGCAGCGATTGGTGGAACTGGCAGCACGCGCTCGTACCAGCGTGCGCGGCGTTTACGTGATGAGAATGAGCGATAAGACGACCAGTGCCAACGCGGCTTTGATGGGACTGGGCAACACGCGCCGCATCGTTATCGGCGATACCATGATAGACCGCTACACGCCCGACGAGATCGAAGTTGTACTGGCGCACGAACTCGGACACCACCTGCATAGCGATATCTGGAAACTGATCATCAGCCAGAGCGTGCTTACGTTCGGAGGACTCTATATCGCTCATCTTGCCTTGCAATGGGTTGTTGATACGCAGCATGTTTACCAGTCTCTGACCGATCCAGCGACTCTGCCCTTCCTTTTTGTGCTCGTTGCCTTCTACGGCCTGATCATCACGCCGCTTGGCAATATGTACAGCAGGCGGCTTGAATATCAGGCCGATGAGTACGCGCTCCAAGCCACGCGGAAAGTGGAGGCATTTCAAGCGGCGATGGCCCGGCTCGCCAATCAGAATCTGACCGTAGTCGAGCCGTCGCCTATCATCGAATTCCTCTTCCACTCGCACCCATCCGTAAGCAAACGGATCAAGCACGCGGACGCCTTCGCCAGCTCGGCTCAGGCTTTGAGCGCATCTCTTAACGCGGACAATCGCTCTGCTACTACATCGACCGATCCATCGGGCATGTTCAGCAGCGGCTCATCCACGCCCGATTCGGCCCACTGATCGAGCTTTGCCACCATCTCCGCGGACGTACCAACAATGGAGACAGCATCGAGCATACGCGCACTGACGGCCTCGACTGCTGTCTTCATCCCGCCCTTCCAACCCTCTATCACCGCCTGGACATCCTCGCCAAAGCCGTTGCGCGTCAGCATCTGCGCGTAGTAAACGCCCATCCGCCCGATATAATAGGCCAGCGGCATCGCGGCGCTGGTGCGAGCTGCCTGCCGCTCCTCCTCGGTTGTATTGTCGCTCAGCATGACGCTGGTAACGTATGGCGCGATGGCGGCGCTATGTGGCGGTCGCCCGGCGGCACGCGATCCTTCATCCAGCAAGGCGCGCATCTCGCCCCATTTCGTGTCGGGCCAGTAGACCGGGAGGGCGCCATCGGCAATCTCGCCTGTCTGCTCCAGATTCTTTGGCCCCATCGCGGCTATATAGATAGGCAAGTCCGCACGCAAGGGGGTAAAGCGCAATTTGAAGCCGCGCTCTAGATTGAAGAACGCGCCGTGATAGACCAGCTTCTCGCCGCGCAGGATCATGCGAATAATCTCAACATACTCGCGCGTCCGCTTGACCGGCTTGGCGAAGGGAACGCCGTGCCAGTGCTCGATCACGTTGGCACCCGATGGACCCAGGCCGAGCAGGATGCGCCCGCCTGACCGCTCATCCAGCGTGGCAACGGTACTGGCGAGCAGGGCGGGGGTGCGCGAATAAATATTGGCGATGCCCGCGCCGATTTTGATGCGTTTCGTCGCGTTCACGAGGTCGGCCATCGACGTAAAAAGTTCGTAGCCCCAGGATTCGCCCAGCCAGATAGAGTCGAAGCCCAGCTCATCGGCGATCTTAACCTTCTCGACGACCGCGTTCCATTCGCCGGGGAAATTGGGCGAGTCTGCTACAAAGCCAATACGGGCGCGATACGCTTTTTTCGCAGCTTCTGAGGATGCGTCTGTCATTCCAATGCTCCATCCTTCCAAAGGAAATAGGTGGGATAACGTTCCCACTGCCAGACCATTATATCTCACGAAGATGGGCACGGAGATCAGGAGGAACTAATTACGCCTACCGACGGCAGCCGCTTCACGATCCAGCGCAGGCTAATGCCCTGCACCAGCAGCGTAAAGAGCACGACGGCGTAGGTCGAGAAAATTAATGAACTGCGATCAGGCACCTCCAGAGGGAGCGCGAGCACCAGCGCCAGCGAGAGCGCCCCGCGCAGACCGCTCCAGAAAATTGTAAAGCGCCAGGAACGCAAACGCAGCCCGGGAAAGGATGCCAGGCGGCGCGGCAGGAGCAGTACCATAATAAAGCGCGCCAGCAATACCGCGATAATCGACAGCCCGGCGACCAGTAACAGGTGAAGGGCTTCTCCACTGGCAAGAAAACTGGTCGGATTGAGCTGGACGCCGACCAGCAAAAAAAGTAATGCATTGACAACAAAGGCCACAATACTCCAGAAGTCATCGACAAAGTCGCGGGTGCGCGCGGACATGCCCATCCGCTGCCCATAGCTTCCCAGGATCAGGCCCGCCATAATTACCGCCAGAATACCAGACGCGTGCAGAGAATCCGCCAGCAAATAGACGCCATACGCCGTTACAATCGTAATGGTGGTCTCGATCAGAGGATCGTCAATGAATTTGACAAAGCGGCTAATGAGGAAGCCGGCTATGCTACCGATCAGCACACCTCCTCCGGCCTCTAATAACAGCGTTTCCAGCCCCAAGGTCAGTATCTGTCCTGTCGTCATCGCTTGCCGATGAACAAAAATAAGCACGAAGGCCAGGAAAACCTGGTAGAGCGAACCAGCCACGCCATCATTAAAGAGGCTCTCCCCCTCAATAATCGTAGAGAGGTCCTCATCCACCTTCAATTGCCGAAATAGCCCCAACACGGCTACCGGATCGGTTGGTGAGAGAATAGCTGCCAAGAGAAACGCATCCACCCAGATCAGGCCCGCGAAGAAGTGCAACAGCAACGCAATCAGTACCAGCGAGAGCAGCAACCCTGGTACAGCCAGTAGGAAAATCACCAGCCAGTTTTTACGCAAACGCTCTATCTGGATGGACCAGGAACCCTCAAAGAGCAGCGCCGGCAGAAAAACGAACAGCACAAGATCGGGCGTCAGACGCACCCCCGATACATGCCCAAAAATCCCTATCAGCAGCCCCACAACCACCAGGCCCAGCGTATACGGTACCGTCAAGCGCCGCGTGATAAAAATCACCGTCAAGGCAATAAGCAGGAGAATGACCAGCAAGCGAACAATCGTAGCGATATCCGTCATAGCATCTCTCTGAAGCAAATCGCCAATCCCATCAACACAACAAAAAATCACGCTCCATTATACGATGCTGTGACAACTGTAGGGGCAGGGCTAGCCCCTGCCCTGTTCAACCCCATCAATCGATAGGGGCAATGCTACCCTCTGCCCTGTTCAACCCCATCAATCGATAGGGGCAATGCTACCCCCTGCCCTGTTTAACCCATCAATCGATAGGGCAGGGCTGGCCCCTGCCCCCCTACTGGACCACCACAGTAAACGGGATCGCGGTGATGTACATGGGGCATATCTCCCCAGGTTTGCAGAGCGGCTGGCTCTGGAAAAGCAACTGCGTCGTTCCCGTCTCCTTCGCCACAAAACGCCAGATGCAGACATTGTCAGCCTTCCAGGCGTAACCGGCAGGCGGCTGGAGTTGCAGCCCGTGCAGAGCGGTTCCAGGCCCTCCCCATTTATGTCCGAAGGGTAAGTGTACCTCAATAATATCGCCGACATGCGCGGTGATGGTGCTATCCATATTCGTCAGTTGAATGAGGACATTGGCCTTCGTGGGCGCGCTGTCCACCACCATATCGCTCGGACAGCCAACAGAGGTGCCGTAGCCCTTCACAGGGCCGGAGGTTGGCGGCGTTGTTGGCGTTGGGGTCTGCCCCCCGCCTCCGCCCGTCGTTCCAGCATTTGAGCCACAGGCAGCAAGCATAAAAATGAGCGCGAGTATACTACAAAATAAGACCAATTGCCGTTGGGGATGCTGTCTATTATGAATTATGTGCATAGATGAACTCCTAAATCATTATTCGTCACAAACAATACTCCCTATCTATGATCCTGACGTGCCTGCAAAAGAAAAAGTTCCCTATGATTGTGTAGAGAGCATCACCAGCAATTCTTCGGTATCCGACAAAAAGCGGCGAGTGGAGAGCACCTGGTGAGCCAGCCCCAGGCGCATTGCTTCTTGCGCATTGAGCGTTTCGCCACTGCGCATCAGACGCGAGGTGTTTTCTTGCCCAATGGCGGCGGGAAGATATATAGCGGTGGCAGAAGGGAAAACTTTGGCGTTGACCGAGGGCAGGCGAAACAGCGCGTCTTCGCGAGCAATCACGGTATCGCAGAGAGCCGCTAGCTCGCAGCCAGCTCCATACGCGCTCCCCTTGACCAGCGCCACTGTGGGGATGCCGCATGCTCGCAGTTCTTCAAAAAGGGCGCAGGTCTCTCTGGCCTCACGCAGCAACTTCGCCCTGTGTTCCTCAGCGTCATCAGGAAGATCCACGCCTGCACAAAAGGCGCGTTCGCCCGTTCCGGTTATCACGATAAGATGGGGTGCCTGCCCGGTAGCCTTACGCAATGCACCATTCAGCGAGCCAAGCATTTCAGCGGTGAGCGGATTCAGGGGGTCGCGATTCAGGATCAGCCAGAGGATATTTTTGTGTAAGCGGATGTGGAGATCTGGCATGGATTTTTCCTATTATTTTATCAACTTGATTGAGTGCTCGTGCGGCGTATGTCGCACGAGCACTCAATCAAGTTGATATATCTATTATTTGCCCTGGAAAGCTCCCTGACGCTTTTCGACGTAGGCGGCGAGGCCCTCTTTGGCGTCTTCGCCCTGGAAGCAGAGCTGCTGGAGTTCGCGCTCAAGGGCGAGGGCTTCGGAGAAGGCAATTTCGGAGCCGGACTGCACAGAGCGTTTGATGCGCCCAACGGTCTTGGAGGCACGATTGGGCGGGCAGAACGTCCTGGCGTATTCCATGACCTTCTCCCAGAAACCTTCTGATTCGTAGATGTAGTTGATCAGGCCAAGCTCCTGCGCCTCTTCAAAGGTCATTAGCTTGCCCTCGGTCATCAATTCGATGGCCTTGTTTTTGGGTAGCGCGCGCGCCATACGCTGCGTGCCGCCTGTGCCGGGGAGCACGCCCAGGTTGATCTCTGGCAGCCCGACGCGACCTGCGTTGCGGCGCGCGATACGGATATCACAGGCCAGCGCGATCTCCAGGCCGCCGCCGACGGTGTGACCGTTCAGCGCGGCAATTACTAGCTTGGGCGTCTGCTCAAGACGCGTCAGAGTCTCGTTGGCGTGGAGGCAAAAATAATATTTGAAGGTCGGCGTTACGGCATTGAGCATGCTGATCTCGGCGCCCGCGCAGAAGAATTTCTCGCCCGCGCCACGAACGACGATCACATGAACATTCTCGTCGAAGCGAGCCTGCAATATGGCGTCATCCAACTGGCGCATCATCTCATAGCTATACGTATTGGCCGGGGCGTTGGTAAGCTCGATGACGGCAATCCCCTCGGTTACACTGTAATTTACCAGCGTGCGTTCTGTTGTCGTAGTCACGGTTGATCTTCCTTTCGTGCTGCGTAGTCTATCAACACGTCATCATCCTTGACGCGTTCAAAAGGTGTACGGCAGGCGTTGCAATAATATTGCACGGTCAACAGTTGCTGACCGAACAAAGAGAAGAATTCGGTATCGGTGGAACGGCAGTAAGGACAGGCGACCTGCGTCTCCCTTTCCCCGCTCTGCGGCCCATTGGTATTATATCCCATCGCCATACAGATCACCCAAGCCTTCGTCCCGCTACATCCCACTGCGACCAGGGCAACGACTGCGACGGCTCCCATCGATTCGCGTTCGCGTTAAACGATACGGGGACCTCCAGGTTGACGCTATTCAGGGTGGGCATGATCTTTTGTAGGTAGCGGCTGCGCAGTTCATCGGGCGTGGTATCAATAATTCCCTCTTTATACAGTTGCTGCATCGCCTGATCATCCTCGGGACCGTACCAGCACAGCGTCTCGTTCCAGAGCCGTTGCAGTGAATGTTCTAACGCGGCCCGCACCGCACCACCTGCTTTTGCAAGTCGTCGCACCCAGCCTTCGCCATGCGCCTCATGGGTGCGCTCCTCCTGCACGATCTTGCGCGCGCGCTGGCGTAGAGGCTCGTAGCTGGAGTTCTGGGCCGCCTCAAAAAAGGTGGTAATGGCCGTATCAAGCAGGAAGTTAGTGACCACAAAATCGGTCCAGCCCTGGAAATCCTGGTCGAGAAAGGCAACGTGATAATGGAGCGTGCGCGTCTCCGGCTCGATCTGCGCGGGATCGGCCTGACCCTGAGCAAAGTCTTCGAGCAACGGATAGAGCGTGCGGGCGTGCCCCAGTTCGTCCTGTGTCATCGCGGCTGCGGCAACGGCTGCCTCTAAGGCGGGCGCGCCATTGCACCAGAAGGCGTAGCGGCGTCCGATGGCCTGCTTATTATCGGCTAGCGACGAGAGTACAGCAAATAATGCTGGATGATCGAGCCCTGTTGTTGTCGTCATACTCTACGCTCCAATCACTGTGACGATGCTAGCGCGCGGTATCAGCACCATCTCAATCCACGAAAATTCGTCGTAAATGCTGCGGGCATAGACCTTTGCCAGCTCTACATCATCGGCCATGACATTGCCGATCTCGTGCAGCGGCTCGTCATATTTGCGGCGCGCGTAAACCAGCCAGACACAGCTCTCATTGAGCGCATCACGCCGCGACTTTTTCTCTGCTTCTACAATTGTATTACTCATGCCGATACTCCCCAGGTCCGCATAATTTCAATCCCCTCTTCGCTCAGACGCGCCTTTGTCCACACGGGGTCCCAGACAACTTCGATCCTGACCTCGCTCACTTCGGGTTCCTGCAACAGGCGTTCGCGGATATCATCCATGATGAAGTCCATCGCCGGACAGCCCATCGCGGTAAAGGTGAGCTTGAGATCAACCACGCCCTCGTGTTGGGTCAGATCAACGATCAGGCCCATATCGACGACGCTGATGGGCAGTTCCGGGTCCATCACCTCGCGCAAGGCATCCCACAGGGCGGGACAGGAGGTGTGATCGCGCGGATACGTTTGCAAAGATGGGTAAGTGGTTGTCATGCATCCTGCTCCAACAGACGCAGCATCTCTTTTTTGCCGCGCTGAACCATGCCAACGAACTCTTCATTGCTCGGTCCACGCCCCTTCCAGCGTTTCATCACATCATCCCAGGTGCAGGCGCCATCCTCAAGCAGCCAGTGCTTGGCTTTGGCATCGAAGTGGGCCGGGAAGGGACAGTCGAGGACGTACTTCTTCTGCTCTTCATCGTAATGAACGGGAACTTTGAGCTGCAACTCGTTACAGAGCGGCACGGCGGTAGACATCCAGATCTGGCGCAGTTCGTCGTTGCTATGCCCTTTAAAGCCGTACTCCAGTTGTTCCGTGTGCTTCTTCAGATCATCGGGCAGACCGAACCATTCGACGGTCAGCAAAAACATCCAGTCAACGGCCCTTTGCAGTTCTTCGTGGCCGCTATTATCTTTATTTAAGCGGCGCATCCACTGCTCGCCGTGACGCAGGTGGAAGGTCTCCTCTTTATCTACCTTCACCAGGGCGCGCTTCCAGGGGCCGAAGGTGGTGCTCTGGTAGACATCGCCGAGCAGCGTATAGCCTGCGCGATCATAGAAGGCGTTTGCCACTACCAGCTCGACCCAGCTATCCAGCGGCACATCAAAGGCGTAGGGATACTTGAAATTGCGCGGCTCACGCTCGAAGATAAGCTTTTCTGTATCCACCCCCAGATCGCGCAGCAGGCGATAGGCAATATGCGCATGCCCCAGTTCGTCTTGAATAATCGAGATGGCCGAACCAAAGGCATTGAGGGATGGAGCATGCACAGCAGCGTGATAGTAAGCGGGCGAGCTAATCAGCTCGGTATCGGCAGAAACGGTCAGAATGCGCTTCATGCCCTCAAGATACACCGGACTCATATGCTCTATAGACTCGATGAGCTGCTGCTTACGAATGCGGTTAAGCAGAGCCTCTTCACTCTGCAAAGTCGGGGTTAGAGCGGTCATGGACAATCTCTCCTTAAATGGGAAACCATGTTTCGCTATCTTATCTCTATATGGATATATCAAATTGTATGTTGGGGGGAAAAAAAAGTCAAGGAAGGAGAAGTATAGAAGAGTGCTTGCCAGTTTTGCGACGCAAAACTGGCAAGCACTCTTCTATACGAAAAAATGATTAAATTCCCATAATGATGCGAATATAGTTACGGGTCTCAAGAGGGAGATAATTCATCCAATTGACTCCGCCCAGCCGCACGGCGTTGGCTACAGTGCCGCTGCCCGCGTTGTAGGCGGCCAGAGCTTTAGCGTAATCGCCGCCGTACTGGCGCGCATAATTTGCCATGTATTGGGCAGCTCCCTTGAGAGCCTGGATTGGATCGTACGGATTGATGCCCAGGCCGGCGGCGGTGCTGGGGAGAAATTGAGCGATCCCGACCGCGCCTGCTGGCGACACGGCGTTGGGATTAAAGCCGCTCTCCTGATTGATCTGGCGCACAAAATAGTCTGGATTAATGCCTGCGTTGATGGCATCCTGCCGCGCAATGGCGATATACATACTCATCGGTAAATTCATCGGCGGCAGAGGCGCGTTGGCCTGGGTATTGTTTGTATCACGGCCCATCATATTCAAGCCCAGTTGCTGCGCCTTTACCCAGTCCGCCATGTTGCTGAAAGGGCGAAACAGGCTCTGCCCTTTGCCAAGCGGGGTCAGTGAGAGCAGCGAGATGAGCAGAACAACGGCAATAGCCATGATCACAATGCCAGAGCGGAGGTGTGGGTGCAGGCGTCGTCCCTGGCCTGCCTTCCGTCCAGTTCTCACCCGTTTTTTCGCACCCGGGATCACCACCGGTTCTCGGCCCGTAGGAGTAATCGTTGCCTCTAACGCGCTAAGCAACGATTGCGCGGTCGATGCATCCTGGAACGGCTGTGGCAATGGCCTGAGCTGGTCCGTTTGCGCCACTCGCTTCTGCTGCGAAATAGCAGCCAGTTGGTCTGTGGTGATAAGAGGATACTGTTCGGCAAAAGCATTATCGGGCGTGAACGCTGTCGGCGGGGTAATCTGGTTAGGCTCTAAATAGCGCTCTCCCATCCTATCAGAGATATTCTGCTGATATGACCGGATAGAGTGAAACTGTGACATGAATTTACCTCGTTACTAACCTACATTTTACTCTCTATCTGTGAGTCTATATAAGTAGACAGAGGTCCGTCAATCTTTTATGCGAAAACGGGCTAAAAAATACTATAAATTTCCTACGACCTTAACCACCTTTCGTCAAAACACAACAATTTAGCAAACGATGAAACATTCGTCCTTAGCCACCCCAGAATGCATAAGGTTTGCATGCTTTCTACATGATTCATACACGAGGTATCGCGCCTTCGGCGTTCAAAAATCTTTTTCTTCTGTGATGTCAAAAAATGTGCTCCGCACATTTTTTGACATCACAGAAGAAAAACCGTGCTCGCGCCTCCGGTGCGAGCACGGCAGGCGCAAGTGAAATTGCCGTAGCGATGGAAGCTAAATGCACTCCCAGGGGATTGGAAGTCTCCCGAATACTAGCTTATGCTTATTAACAAAGCGATCATAACGGTGCTATACTCTCAAAAGGAGGGCGCTATGTGGTGCTCTATCAGGAGAAAAAATGACACGAATCGTTTCTTATAATATTCTCACGGGTGGTTATAATGCGCGAGCGAGCGGGGCCAGGGCGCGGCGCATCAATGAACTGACAAAAATTCTTCGTTCGGCACAGCCTGATATCGCGGGTATCGTCGAAGCAACCCATCCAGGGATGCAGCAAAAGCCGCTGATCATCGAAGAAATAGCGGAAACGCTGGGCATGCAGCTTGTTCTAGGGGGAGAGGCGACTCATCATCATGATTACCGCCTGGCATTTTTGACGCGCTTCCCCATCGTCCATACACATATTCACCCACGTCCGGGCATTCTCAATAAACCATTGCTGGAGGTCTGCGTTGAGGAAGCGGACGGGGAGCACTTGACGGCGTTTGTCACACACCTGTCGGCGGCTTTCAATCGAGGAAGGGCAGGGGGGCATATCAGGTTGCGCGAAGCCCAGGAGTTAACGCGCATTATGGCCCCATTACGAGCGCAAAAGCAACCGCATATGGTGATGGGCGATTTCAACTCGCTTGCCCCCGGCGATCCATTCCAGGCCCATTTGCTCTTACGCTACCTTACATGGCTGGATAAACGTCGCCAGGGGCATAAACTTGCCGACGGACATCCCCATCTTGACGTTGTTGTGCCACCCGAACTGCGCATCCTCAACCCGCTCCTGCGGGCCATTCCCCGTAATAGAGTGCTAAGCACACTTTTTGATGCCGCCGCCGCCATTTACGCGCCCCGTGGCAGCATCAAGCTTTTACGCAACGCGGGATACGTCGATTGTTACCGGCATCTGCATCCATATACACATGGCTTCACCTGTCCCGCCACGCTGCCCGCTGGCCGCATCGATTATATCTTCGTCAGCCCTGATCTGGCCGCACGATTAGTAAGGTGCGATGTGATTACAGAAGGGGAAGGGATACCAGGCAATCATGCAAGCGACCACCTGGCGGTAATTGCAACCTTAGGTCCAGGTGCGCAAGCCGCCACAGACTGATAGCGAACGATAGCGCCAAAAAAGGGCAGCGCGGCGTTGGCAGATCGCTAACGCCGCGCTGCCCTTTTTATCTAGCAGGTTACTGGAATACGTCTTTCGTCTTCTCAAACAGGTTGCGGAAAATGTTTTTATCGTTCTGCTCGTTCTGCTCTTTCTCAATGCGAGCAAACTCTTCAAGCAGGTGCTTCTGCTCCGCCGTCAGGTTGGTTGGCGTCACCACTTTCACAATGACGTGCTGATCGCCCCGTGCGCTGCTATGGACGACCGGCACTCCCAGACCTTTCAGCCGGAAGGAACGGTTACTCTGCGTACCGGCGGGGATCTTCAGCAGCGTCGTCTTGCTATCGACGGTAGGAACTTCAACCTCATCGCCGAGCGCGGCCTGCGTGAAGCTGATGGGCAAATCGAACACAATATCATTGCCCTGGCGCTTGAAGAACGGGTGCGGCTTGACGGTGAGGATCACATACAGGTTGCCCGGGGTGCCACCCCGCGAGCTAACCTCGCCCTCGCCGGTTACGCGCACATTGATACCGTCATCGACGCCTGCGGGAATGTTCACAACCACGCGGCGATTGTTGCGCACTCGGCCCTGACCGCGGCACTTCTCGCAGGGGGTCGTGATGACGCGCCCCTCACCCCGGCAGCGCTCGCACATTGTCACGTTGACAAACTGACCAAAGATCGATTGCTGGACGCGGCGAATCTCGCCTGAACCCTGACAGGCGGAACAGCGCGTTGTTGACGTACCGGGTTGCGCACCGTTGCCACGGCAGTTCTGACAGGTCTCCCAGCGCGGAAGCTCTATTTCCTTTTGACAGCCAAAAACAGCTTCCTCAAAGGTGATGGTCAGATCGTAGCGCAGGTCCGCGCCGCGTTGCGGGCCCGAACGACGCTGAGCGCCTGTAGCGCCCGCGAAGAAGGTTTCAAACAGGTCGTTGATGCTGCTAAACCCACCAAAGTCGCCAAAGCCAGCACCCACCCCGTTGCCAAGTCCGGCATGCCCGTAGCGATCATAGGCGGCACGCTTCTGCGGATCACTCAGCACCTCGTAGGCTTCATTGATTTCAATAAAGCGGGCTTCCGCTCCCTGCTCTTTGTTCGTATCCGGGTGATACTGCTTGGCAAGGCGACGAAAGGTTTTTTTTACCTCGTCGTCCGTTGCGGTGCGAGCTATCCCCAGCACCTCATAATAATCTCGTTTATTTGCCGCCATCTACTGGTCCTTTATTAGTAAGCAACAGGGCGCGATTTTATCCGCGCAACTGGATTTAACACGTATTACTTTGCTCAATGACGCAATTGGTAGCATTATACCAGATTACATCGTCACGTAAAATAAAAACAACCCCGATAGTATATCTGCCTAAAGAGGCACCCACGAGGGATGCCTCTTGCTCTTGCTACATTTCCTTGTATTCGCCCTCGATGGTGTCATCGTGAGCGCCCTTTGGCTCCTCAGTATGAGGGCCGCCATCGGTCTCTGGCCCTGGTCCCCCGCTCTGACGATAGATCGACTCGCTGATCTTATAGAAGCTCTGCTCCAGAGACTCGCGCGCTTCCTTGATACGGCTGATATCGTCGGTCGAAAGGGCCGCGCGCACATCAGCGATCTTGGACTCAAGCTCGCTCTTCTGGTCCGCCGCAAGCTTATCTCCCAGCTCGGTCAGGCTCTTTTCAGAGCGGTAGGCCGCGCTATCGGCAAGGTTACGCTCCTCGACCTCTTCTTTGCGGCGACGGTCCTCAGCCGCGTGGGACTCGGCATCGCGCACCATACGATCAATCTGATCTTTGGAGAGACCACTGGAGGCCACAATAGTAATCTTCTGCTCGCGACCGGTTCCCTTATCACGCGCCGACACATTTACTATACCATTCGCGTCAATGTCGAAGGTGACCTCGATCTGTGGGACGCCGCGTGGAGCAGGTGGAATACCATCCAGGATAAAGCTACCAAGTGAACGATTGTCCTTTGCGAACTCGCGCTCACCCTGCAGAATGTTGATCTCAACGCTCGGCTGATTATCGCTGGCGGTGGAGAAGATCTGGCTCTTCTGCGTCGGGATGGTGGTGTTGCGCTCGATCAGGCGCGTGGAGACGCCGCCGAGGGTCTCGATACCGAGGGAGAGCGGGGTCACGTCGAGCAGCAGCACGTCTTTGACATCGCCGGTCAGAACGCCTGCCTGGATCGCGGCGCCGACAGCCACCACTTCGTCCGGGTTCACGCCGCGGTTGGGTTCGCGGTCAAAAATGCGCCGCACCATCGTCTGAACGGCGGGCATGCGGGTCTGACCACCGACAAGCACAACCTCGTTAATGTCGCCCGGGCGGATGCTGGAGTCCGCGAGCGCCTTCATCACCGGGCCGCGCGACTTCTCGATCAGATCCTCAACCAGTTGCTCCAGCTTCGAACGGGAGAGCGTCATGGTAAGGTGCTTGGGGCCGCTGGCATCGGCGGTAATAAAGGGCAGGTTGACCTCCGTCTGCATTGAGCTGGATAGCTCTTTCTTGGCCTTCTCCGCCGCCTCTTTCAAACGCTGCAAGGCCATGCGGTCCTGCCGCAGATCGATGCCCTGCTCCTTGCGGAACTCATCGGCCAGCCAGTTGATGATGCGCTGGTCAAAGTCATCACCGCCCAGGTGGGTATCGCCATTGGTACTTTTGACTTCAAAGACGCCGTCGCCCAGTTCAAGGATCGAAATGTCGAAGGTGCCGCCGCCCAGGTCGTAAACGGCGATGCGCTCATCCTTTTTCTTATCAAGGCCATAGGCCAGCGATGCAGCCGTTGGCTCGTTGATGATACGCAGCACTTCCAGACCGGCGATCTTGCCGGCGTCCTTCGTCGCCTGGCGTTGAGCATCGTTAAAGTAAGCAGGAACGGTAATCACCGCTTGAGTGACCCGCTCTCCCAGATACGCCTCCGCATCGGACTTCAGCTTTTGCAGGATCATAGCTGAAATCTCAGGCGGGCTATAGGTTTTTCCCTGCACCTCTACCCAGGCATCGCCGTTGCTGGCGCGCACAACTTTATACGGGACAAGCCGCTTATCGCGGTCCACTTCCGGGTCATCGAATTTACGGCCCATAAAGCGTTTGATCGAATAAACGGTGTTCTCAGGATTTGTGATAGCCTGGCGCTTTGCCACTTCACCGACGAGACGCTCACCATTTTTGTTGATGGCTACAATCGAGGGCGTGGTACGCGATCCTTCCGCGTTAGGGATAACGACCGGCTCGCCGCCTTCCATCACCGCGACACACGAGTTCGTGGTTCCCAGATCGATTCCAATAACCTTTGGCACTGTTGCCTCCTACTATTATAATTACTTGTATGTTATTTGGTTGTCACGTTTGGTTTGTTTTATTTGCCGCTTCTGAGCAGATGCTAGAACGCTGGGCAACGACAGGATCTTTTGGGCAGGGGCAAGCCCTGCCCCTACTCGTAGCCGTACTCGGCCAGCAGTTCATCCATCATCTTAGCCATGTAGCGCACAACGGCGATGGCTCGACCATACTGCATACGCGTGGGACCAACGATACCAAGCAATCCCCCCACCTTCCCTTCCTCTCCATAGCGAGATACCACCAGGCTCACATCCTTCATCTCATCCCACTGGTTCTCGCCGCCAATGATCACCTGTACACCGTGTGAGGTACGCAGATGCGAGGCCAACGCGGGCAGGAAGCGGTTTTGCTCCAGCACCTCTATTACCTTGCGGACACGCTCGCTGCGCTCTTCTTCCGGCCCCAGGCGGGTATATTCCGGCTGCTCCAGAATATTCATCACTCCTTCATGGTAGAAAACATCGCTTAACATCTCGCCGTGCTGCTCCAGAATACGCACAATCGTATGCCCGATCAGCCGCTCAGGTAACGAGAGATTTGCCCGCGCCAGCACATCATTAATTTCACTTGCGCGCTTATCCTGCAACAGTTGATTGTACTGAACGGAAAAGGCGCTTAGCTCTTCCTGCTGGATCGGCGTCTCTAAAAGCAGTCGCTGCTGCTTGACGGTGCCATCGGTCAGGACCAGCACCAGGTGCGCGGAAAAATCCGTGACAGCCAGCACCTCGAAGTGCTTGAGCCGCCCCTCGATGGAGCGTGGCTGCGTCATGACGGCGGCGCTGTGCAAGAGACGCGCCATCACCGAGGCAGTCAGGCCCACCCATTGATCCAGGTGGTCTTGCACCTGGTAAAATTGATGACGAATCAGCCGCTGCTCGTCGAGCGTTAAAGCCGATTCCAGCATCAGATGTTCGACAAAATAGCGATAGCCCAGGTCTGTTGGTACGCGCCCGGCAGAAGTATGCGGCTGCTGGATCAGGTGCGCCTCCTCCAGTCCCGCCAGTTCGTGACGCACGGTTGCCGAGCTGAAGCGGAGCCCATATTTGCGCACCAGCGTCTCAGAGGCGACCGGAGTGGCAGTATGGATATATTCTTCGACCAGCGCGCGTAAAATCTGCTCTTTGCGCTGACTTAATGGTGTCATAAAACCTTGCGACCCCTTGCGTACCCCTCCCGCCACAGCGTCGTTGCTGCTATGGATAGGATGATACAACATTTGTCAACTATGATTGCTAGCACTCTCACCACGAGACTGCAAGTACAGAATAGCACTCTCGAAAGGGGATTGTCAAGAGCCTTACCTATGAGACAGGCTGAAAGGGAAAACTGCTATGCTCTTTTATTTTTGGGAGAGCATATTACAAAAATCAAGCCAGACAGAGTATTAGACAATTTCAGCTTCCATTTGAGCCTTGAGATGCGTGAGCCGGTATCGAAAGAACTCATTGCCAAAGGTAACCATTCTAGGAGCAACGACAGAAGCTATCATCAATCCTATTTTGCCAGAACCTGTCGATTCAGTATAGGTCATGATGGTACTTTCTTGTTGAGCCTGAAAAACCAGATGATGCTCCGCAGACTTTGAATGTCTGCTCGAAGACGAATATCTTTTCGTTGTGAATGTGAAAGATGTAGGCGGGTTGGAGGCTTTTACGGTGACAGTGCCTGTACTCAAAAGCCTCCATGCTGGGAATTCTTCAGACTGGCTACTTACTCCCATTCTGTATTGAAATGTTGTCCCCACGAGCAGAGTCGGTGTCGATAGATCTTCGATCTCAATTACTGTTTCGGTTTGTTCTTGAATTCGCCGCACTTTGGCGATATGTTCGTCAAGTTCCGGGCTGGGAGGGATATGCGCATAACTCGGTTCGCTTTTTGTGGGATCTATCGTAACCAATTGAACGATATGCTGAGGCTGAAACATCCAGTCAAAGACTTTTTCTCGCGGGCGTTCAATCACAACATGAGCCGTAGACTTCATTTTTACTCCTTACCATTATAAATGACTGATGAACGCAGCCTAATCAATTTCAGCCTTCATGTGTGCTTTGAGATGCTGAAGTTGTTGCTGCACTTCTTCATTACCAAACGGAACCGCCCCTTTTCTAAACAAAACAGTCTGGAACGATCCAGGAGCCATAATAGATGCAATTTTTAGCTGTAGCTTGCCAAAGGGAATCGACTGGTGATAGGTGATAATGGTCCCTTCATGTCGAGCCTGGAAAGCCAGATGATGCTCTGCAGATAGCGAAAAACCTTTTGTTGCAAATGTGAAAGATGTGGGTGGGGTAGATTTTTTTATGGTGATAGTGCCTGAGGTCAGATATTTCCAGTCTGGAGACTCTGTAGACCGATATTGTAGTCCCATACTATAGTAAAACGTTGTCCCTACTTGTAATGTTGGCGTCGATAGATCCTTGATCTCAATTGCTATTTCGGCTTCCTCCTGCAATAGCCGCTGCTTAGCGACTCGCTCGCTCAAATGTGCAGGGACATGTCCACTATTGATGAGGTCTTGAGGAGGTTTCCTGGTGACCAATTGAACGATGTGCTGTGGCTGAAACATCCAGTCAAAGACTTTTTCCGGTGGGCGATCAACCATAATGTAAGCTGTAAACTTCATCCTTGCTCCTTTTGAGAGACTATCAAGTCTCCCAAAGACGTGATGGCAATATATGAATTCTCCTCAGAGGTGAAAAAACGTCCGTTACGGGTTCATGGTACTACTGCGTACCAGGCGTTACTAGAAGGGCCACAAGAACCCCTATAAGGAGCAGCACCACTGTTATGATGATTACCAGGACAATTGTACGAGTCGAGAACACATCCAGGATCGTTTTTCCTGGCCACCGATACCTCCATTCAATCGCTATGACGATGAGTAGTACCCCCGTTGACGCCCACCTAATAAAGCTAAAATATGGATTATCATGATAGGCATTTGGACCAAGCACGAGGGGTGCAATAAGCACATAGGTATTTGCACCAAACACGAAGAGGGCCATAACCAACACAAAAGTGGAGAGTACTCGTCGTTTCATCAGTTATTCAGCCTCTTTTTATTCTGGATCTCACATCTTCCTCCGACTTTTGTCAATTAGCTCTGAGTTTAAGCTGGAGGCCAACGACAATATCTCTTACTCTTGTGGATATATTACTATCGGTTCTTCATCTTGCCATTGATGTTGTTGTTCCAGATACTGGTACTGCTGCCTGCTTTCCTGATAGACCCCAGGTTGGGGCACGCCATCGCCCTGCGTGTAGGGCTGATAGATGGGCCGTTCTGGCTGGACGTAGACCGACTTCGGAGCCTCTGGTGGGGTAAGGAGATAGAGCCATAGGCAGATCAGACTGAAAAGGAGAGTACATACAAACCAGAGCCATTGCTGCCGCTTCGCTTGCCTGGTCATTGCTCCAATCCAGGCAATGATCTGTAACACGACTGCGACTACTAGCGGCACCTCCCCAATAGCGGAAGTAACCATCACCCAGGTTGGTGGCGGGCCCGGTGGGACACTTGGTGGGGGACAGTTGGGCGAAGAGCAGTAAACTGCTGTTGCTGCTGCTGCTACTCCAAAGGTTCCAATGCCTACAAGGAATAATCCCAGACCGATAAGCGTAAGGATTGCAAGCGTCTTCCTGCCCATCAGGGTCATCCTTTCACTTCTTGCTTCTTCGGCTTTGCCATGAGGAGCCAGAGGAGTGTACAAGGAGGACCGAAAAGGATCGTGAAAACAAACCACGCCCACTGCCGATGTTTTGCCTGTTGCACCAAAGAGTTGATCGTGCCAAGGAGTACAAATATACCTCCAAGCAGGAGCACCAATGCTTCGATAAACATAAATACATCAGCGTCTTTCGGAAATACAGGTCTTAAAAAAGTAGACCCCGGGATCCTTGAGATAAAGACAATATACGTGACGGTATAGAGAGCCAGACCTCCCAGGAGCTGGAGAGCAATGATTTTCTTATGCATAAGGATGGACACCTCCACTAACTAATGACTCTTTTTATTCATAAATTGCTGGGAAATGTGAAGCTCGCATACTTTCGCTCGTTCACCAACTTGATAGTCCATTAGTGTCAATTGTGATAAGACGGGCACCTCACAAGAAGTTGGCGATGCCGTCTCTGAAATCGGCTCGGTTGTGATGACAAGAGCGACGGCTCATAGTGAATCCAGTTTCTCAAAGAAACGTGACAGCACGCTCCGATTCCTTTCAAGATAGGCGAGCGGATGACGGTATGTGACGCCCACTTGCTCTTGATAGTAGTAGTAATAACGCAATACACCTCCTTTCAAGCTACCGCTCCTTAGATAAACTACCTCTTTTCAAGAGTCCCCTGCCTTCGTTACAACGAAGGCAGGGAGAGTGTAGCTCGTGGGAGCAGCCATGAGCTACACTTCTTACGTCTTCAAAAGCGATCTCAGGAAAAGCTCAAACTTTTCCTAGGGCCCGTAATAGGACCAAGACGTGAGTGACAAGTGTTGATCATAAGATCTCCAACAAAAAACATCCCATACCCAGCGATAATAATACCATGACCAAGCCCAGCAACCATGATAGGTCCAGCTGTGAGTGGCCCTAATTTGGAAAGTAACGCCATAGGAAACGTCACGTAAGAAGAAGTCCCATATGCGATTCTCCAGCCAATCCTGTATCGAGAGGTCGTATCCTATAAAGAGGGCACACAGAAAACCCACAAACCCCCCGGCTATATTGCACACAGCACTACCTGTAAAATACCCGGGGAAGAGGAAAGCGAAGACTATATGCACGATGTCCTCATGATTGAGGTTCATCTGAATCACCCCATCCCAATCGAACGGCCACCATTGTACCCAATTGATATGGGTCCCATTCCAGTTGAAGTGGCCTGTAGGATCAATGCTGGTCTCAGGGTTCCCAACCACATACCCATACCTGTTTAGCCCCTGCATGGTATCTGCTGATGTAAACTGGCCGACCCCGCCATCATAGTAGCGTACGTGGTCATAGAACAACCCACTTGGGTCACTTACCATGCTCGTGTAGCTGCGGGTTGTTGGCATCATGCCCGTGCCGTAGCAGGTTGCTCCATACGGCGCATACAACGTTGTAGCGGTCACATTGCCAGCGTTATCTAATGCCATGCTGATGCTACCGAGGAAGTCTTTGACCAGATAGGATAGCGTTCCGTTCACATTCGCTACCAATGCCACGCCGATACTGTAATACTTAGTGGTTGTCGTGGTCGAGCCTGTGGTGCTTACCTCCTCGTTCGTACCAATATAATTGGTCGTGGTCGTGGTGCCGCTATTGGTCACCACCTGTTGGACCCGTTCGCCTTCGCCATTGTAGGCATACGTAGCAGTTTGCGTTGGATTCGTTGCGGTATTCTGCCAGTTCGTTTGACGACTCAAGGCATCGTATGAAAGTGGCTGTCCGTTACGCGTAGTCATATTGCCAGCAAGATCATAGCTCGCGGTATACCCTGGCGCGCTGGTCACAGCATCCAGATGGTTTGGATCGCCATAAGTCTGACTTCCACTCGGACCTGTCGTCAGCCGATTAAGTGTATCGAAGGCGTAGCTCTGCTGGTAGTTTGCGGCTGTGAGCGTGCCTGCCGTGAGTGTACCACAGGGAGCAGTGCCTGTCGAGCCAGCCCAGGTCAGGCGATTCATCTCATCATAGCAGAACATTTGATGGTCGGTTCCGGCTGGCAGCGTCGTATTTACGGTGTTGACATAGCCAACGGCATCATAGCTGCGTGTCTGGTCAAAGAGCGTCACGCTGCCGCTGACTTTCTGAACTTGCTGCTCGATAGGGTTGAACAGGGCATCATAGTTCAGGTTCCATTGATAGTTACCATTGTCCACCAGCGCACTCGATGGCATTTGAGCTGCCCCGCTGCGTTCTGGTAGTTTATTGCGCTCAACAGAGTGTTGGTCGTGCTGTTCAACGTCTCCGACATCCCTGACAACCAATCCTGGCTGTTGTATGAGGTGGTCACCGCATCTCCATCAGGATACGTCAGCTTTGTTGGCTGTTTGGCATCGTTATACGTGGTCGTAAAGGGATAGGTCGTTCCGCCAATGGTCATCGACCAGGTGGTTTGATTCCCGTTCCCATCATACCCATAAGCATAACTGCCAGAGACGCCGTTACTGCTGAAACTCTCTCCCGTCAACTGACCTTTGCCATTCGTGCCTGCATCATAACTCCAGGTCGCTAATGGGCTGGCACAGGTATTGCTTGTGGCGGACATAGCCGTCTTACGGTTCAGATTGTCATAGCAGTAGAACATGGTCCCTGTAGGAGTTGCCGGGACGAGCGCCAGACGAACGTCATCAATGTTTAACCAGTTACCACCCGATGTCACCACAACTTGAGCACTATCGCTGGCATTGAGCGCCTGGTTGGGTAAACATTGCTGGGTATAGGTCGTTCCGCTTGGCAGTGCCATGTTCGCCCGCTGTATACCATTGACATTTAAGGTCAAGGTTGACCCGGTCACATTTGACGCCTCAAACAAACACAGGGAATAGGTACCCGTAGTTGGAATGGTTACGCTCTGGCTTGCGGTATTGCCACTGGTACTCAACGCAAGCAAATTGTTTCCCGAATTGGCATTATTGTTCGCCAGCGTTGCGCCTGCCAGCGTCCAGCCATTTGTCCCTTGTTCAAAGCCAGGATTCTGGATCAGATTTCGCCCGATTGATCGGCTATCCTGCGTTTCAATCTGATTGCCATTGGGATCATAGGTATAGGCAAAGTCACCCAGATCCGGATCGGACTTTGAGACTAATCGACCTGCATTGTCATACAAGGTAAGGGTCACCTTGCCCGTTGGGCCTGTCACCAGAACCGCATGGCCTGCCGCGTCATAGATCGTACTCGTCACCGCATATACAGCATATGTACTGTTGCCAGTATACTTGCGGTCGTAATCGTCGCGACCCTGAGCATCAGTCAAAACGTCGGTCTGATGATTGTTGGCATCAATAGTGATCTTCTGCTCGTAGCAACCGGTATCGCCGCTGGCCGGATTACACACCACACTATACTGCGTGGTCGTCACATGCGACAGAGGATCGGTCACCGTCCTGGTTCGTCCCAACCCGTCATAGGTCGTGACCGTCACCGCCTGTGATGTGTCTGGCAGTGAGAACGCTGCTGAACCTGCTGCGCCGGTATAGGCAGTCACATAGTACGGCCTGCTCTCTTTCACAGTTCGACCCAGGACATCATACAACGTATATTGCACGACATCTTGCCCATTTGGCGCTGGCGTGCGCATCTCAACCAGATGACCATTGCCATCATAGAATTTCCGCGTGGTCACCGTAGTGGTCGGGGCTGTGTGATCGGGCAACGTGATAGTATCCTCTTCGACACAGGGCGTCTGTGCTCCGGTTGCTATACACCAGTTGGCATAGACCATAGAGGTGTTCGGCGTTCCCGAAGTGTTGCCTGGTAGCGTTGTGGTCAGCGCCCGCCCCAGATTGTCGTAGGTATAACTGGTTTGATTAGTATTGGGATCGGTGGTCGTGGCAGGCTGCAAGCCATTACCTACGGTCCCCGAATAGTTTGCGCTTGTATTCAACGTCTGCGCTGAGCTTCCGGTTACTAGCGAGTCAGTGACCGTATTGTCAAAGCTGCGACAATTCGTATATGACGCGCCGAGTGTGGAACAGTTTTTGGTGGCAATACTCGCGTTGGCATTCGGGGTTGTCATACCTACCAGGTTGCCAGTATTTTTACCGCCGTTACTCGTGGTCGTGTCATAACCCAGACCGGTACTGAGCAATCCACTCGGGGTATAGTTATTGCCGCTAGTGCCACAGTTCGCGTAGCTATTGGACGTTGTCATATTGCCGCGTGTCAGCCCGCTATTCAGCCCGGTGGCATTCGCCATCCCATCGTAGCCGAAGTACTGGCAGCTCACACGGTTGCCGTTGCCATCTTGTGTCGCCGTAAAGGCTTTGCTCGTCAACAGATAGAAGCCACTGGCGCCAGTGCTGGTAGCGGTCACCGCGTCATTCCAGATGTACGACGTCAGGTTGACGACGGTTGTGGGCGTGCCTCCATTGCTTGTCGTTGAGGTCTGCGTCACCCGACCCAGCGCATCATAAGTATAGTTCGTCGTGGCAATGACGCTACTGCCGGTCCCATTGGTCATGGTCGTGGTTGCCTGGGTTTGTTGCACATCACAGACCGCGACAGGATTGTCATAGTCCAGTTCGCTGATCAGCATGTTATCAAAATTCCCAAAGCCGCTAATTGCCGGGCTTCCGGCCACGCCACTGGGTGGGCACACTGCCTGAAACGTCGCGGTGGTATGTTTGAGCAGCGTCGTACCGTTGGTGTCGTAATACGTCACATCATAGGCCCGGCCATGACCAACATTCGCGATATTCCACCAGGGTGATAGCTGGCACGTCGTGACGATTGGCGGCAAATTCGAACTTGGGCAGGTAATGCCCTGTGAAGGGCTCGTGTCATAGACGCCCCAGCCCATCGTCGAGTAGTATTTATCAACTTCTACCGACCCATCGGGATTAGAGACCGACGCCTGGGCAAAGCCCATGAATTTCCCATTATAATAGTCCAGGAAATCGCCATCATTCTGATTGCCCCAGTACATGCCAGCAACACAGTCGCCGCACTCCTGAGCAGCCAATGGATACGTCTGAACATAGGTATAGACATAGGTGCTGGTGATCGGTGTCGTCGTTTGCGCTCCGCCCTGACCATTCTGAGTAATCTGCTGTACTGTATTGGTGCGACTCTGTACGACAATGCGGCTCCACGCCTGATCATCAGCGGAGTTACAGGGATAGCCAGACTGATGGGTATTACAGTAAAACGGATCGCTTGGGGAAGCAGAACCATGCGTATTGCTGCGGGCATTTTCCCAGGTGATCTGCTGATTCAACCCCTGACCATTATCGATGCTGGACAAATAGCGACTATTGCCCGCGTAGCTCTGACTCCACAAATCGCAGGTACCACCATTGCCACCCGTATTCCAGCTAGGACCACAAAAGCTCTGGCTGAATGGAAAGAAGGTGCTATCTTCATAGTACTCGGTCTGTGTGGTATAACCAAAGGTAGTTGGCGGATAGGCAGTTGTGCCATCGCTGCCAAACTGCTGGATTCTGGTCAGGTCGAACATACCTGACGTTGATTCCGTTTTCCCGGTCACCGGATCAGTGATCGTGGTTGGCCCAGATTCCTCATAGCTGAGCTGATAATCGCGCAGGTTGGTCCAGGTCGAGCCGACCAGATTCTGCACCTGGATATCATTGAGCACTAGAGTTCCCATGACGAGGGGAGCTAATATGCCCTGATCGGTCGGGTCATCACAGCGTGTATTCGCACCCGTATTGCACCCGCTGGGCGTATTCGTCAAACGGGTTGGGGGTATGGCTGGCATTAAACACAACGCGGGAATGAGGATTCCAGGGACTACACGCCGTACTTGCATTGACGCAGGTCGGATCATCCCAGGAAATTGTGTTCAATTGCAAATCACGGGTATAAGGCAAGTTGTTCGTACCGGTTTCCGTGTCTGCCTGATAGCTAATATGCACCTGATTACCGTTTTGATCGGTAATCAAATCCACCATCCAGTTCACCGGAAAGTAAGTGCCGCCATTGATGGCCTGGCCTTGAAAGATTCCCCCGCTGGGTACCACATAATATTGGATGGAATCAGCGGTGCAGCCAAACTCCATCATGACGCCGTTTTTCAAGAACACACGGAAACACTGGGGATGCGTTATGGGAGGAGGGTTCGCCCCGTAGGGAAAGGCAAAGCTGCTTTGAAACGATTCGATCTTGGCATAGTTCTCGTTCGCGGCATGCCATAATGTTGGCCCGGCTGTAATGGGAAAAACGGTATCATCATAATAGTTCGAGAATGTCGCATTGGGCGGAATGATCTCCGAGGTCGTACCAAACGGATCGGTCATCGTCCAGGTATTGCGCCAGTCGGGAGAGGTAAAGTCGGAATGCACATTGCGTTCTGACCAGCTAATAGAGCCCAGGCTCATATTCCAGCCTTCCCCAACCCAGGTGGCTGTGGTTTGAGCACTATGCTGATCATTGACGACAGAGCTATTATACGCCAGGGTCAGGTCGGGCAGTGTCCCTGCCGGACCAGGAGGAACATCAATTTTAACACCCTGCGTCAATGCCCCCACATTCATATTGGTTTCTAATGAGCTGGGGCCACCAAAGACGGCAACGGGAGCATAGGTATTAAACGAAACGACGGTTTCCGGGAATACCTGTGCCAGAGGCATAGCCTGTGTCATGGGAACAAATGTCTGCGCTCCAGCGCCAGGGGCGACCGGTTGCAAACTGGCATCCGCCGGAATATCGGTTGCAAGTATATTGTTCTTCTGGTCGAAACTTACTGGCAGTTGAATCGTGCCACCCGTGGTATGTGTGCCGCCTGGCATCGCGCCGTTGATGGTCACAAAGGCTTTACTCACATCATAGACAATAGGTTTTGTCCCCAGGTGGAACTGCAGATGAGCTGGCTGGCGGAGACCATGAGCAACAACATTGCCAGCGCCATCAATGACCTCTAGCTTGTATGTGCCAAAGGAGACAACGCCTCCACTAGTGTTAGAGCCACTGCCCGGTGCGATTTGCGTCACACGCAGAGACAATTTAGATGGGACGCCGTTTTTGGCAGGGGCCATATTCGCTATGTCGGCGTTCGTAATCGCGCCTGCGGGTACGGTTACTTCCAGACTATTATCACTACTGATAGCATGAGCACCTTTTACAGGGTCAAGATCCAGTATCATGGGCTTCATCGAGGGCCGAAAGATGCGATTGATGGGTTGCTGCGTTTTCGCGGGGGTAAAAGGTTTCGCCTTCACCGGTGGTGGAAGGTGAATCACTGAAGTGGTTCCCGTTTTGGGATTCGCGATATTCGGGGTTCCACCTGTCGAAGCTGATGGCACCACAGTATGAGCTAATCGCGGTACCTTGAAAAATGACATTATTGTCGAACAATGTAAGAGTCACAATAAGAAGCACGAGAAAGATAATCAGCGATGATTTAATGCCTGTCCAGGAAAAAAGGGCAAACGATCCCTTTAGGAAAAAGTAAGGTCTTGGTAGCTGGCTTATATGACAAAATATCCCCTCAAGGCTATGAGTTGCCATGATGTGGAGTTAGCAACGCCATTAAGGGAAAAAGCAGGCCAGATTAAGTCCCGAAGCCAGGGCAATGAACACAGAGAATCACGGAACGCGCTCCATTCTAATAAAAATGTAAGCTTCTTCTGAGGTAATTAAGAGACGAGCTATTTTCAGGAAGCAGAGTGTTCATCCTTTTCCTAAATACAAGATATGAAAAAGCTTAAAATAAGTATACAAGCTACATAAGCATTTGTCAATATAATATGAGGCTAAAATATAAACTGATTAAGTGGTGAGAAGTGATTTTCTCTGCTTGAAGTATTATTTATTGCTTTAGTACGAAAATAGCGAAACAGCATATTTAAAGATATGCCCTTGCCCTGGCTCGAATCCAGACGACGAGGACAGCGCATCAACTGATTGAGCAAAAATCGTCCTGGTCGCCAGAAGAGCTTATAGGGGCTTCTAGCAACCAGGACGATTGTGCTCAAACATCAAGTAGTGTACCTGATAGGTCTATTGTGTCGGCGTTGGCGTTGGCGTTGCGCCATTGCCATTCTGATTGTTATTGTTATTACCCGTTACCCCTGGTTGCATGGGATCTTC
>Ga0070741_10005718_pt1 | contig 27304 bp, 29 predicted proteins | sample Coa_R1_4_FD_66440 | JGI IMG/M metagenome (GOLD analysis project Ga0070741, IMG submission 66440) | Surface soil microbial communities from Centralia Pennsylvania, which are recovering from an underground coalmine fire - Coalmine... | ecosystem: Environmental > Terrestrial > Soil > Unclassified ...
GTGCTCCCTTCCTGCGAACGTGCGTTCCTTCGTCAGATCGCATCGTCGCAGGTAGCGGAGCACTTGTCGCGTCTTTCAGGCTCCACGCACCTACCGGTCTGCAATATCAGGGTCTGAGAGAGGAGATCCAGAGGTGGCGAATCGAGATGTCAAGGTGCCGTGCGCCATCGTCGGTTCCGGCAACATCGCCACCGACCTGCTCGTCAAGTTGCAGCGCTCGTCGGTGCTCGAGGCGGTGGCCATGGTGGGGATCGACCCGGCGAGTGAGGGTCTGGCCCGAGCCTCCGAGCTCGGTGTGGAGACGAGCGCCGGGGGGATCGATTGGCTGTTGGAGCGGGCCGGGGACCTGGGCGTGGGGTTGGTGTTCGAGGCCACCACGGCCCGGGTCCATGCCGCTGCCGCTCCCCGCTACCGGGAGGCGGGGATGACCGCCGTCGATCTGACCCCGGCGGCGGTGGGGCCGCTGGTCGTCCCGACGGTCAATCTCGGGGGGCACCTCGGTGAGGCGAACGTGAACATGATCACCTGTGGGGGGCAGGCCACCGCTCCTGTCGTGGCGGCGGTGAGCCGGGTGGTGCCCGTCCCTTATGCGGAGATCGTTTCCACGGTGGCGTCGGTCTCGGCGGGGATCGGCACCCGTCAGAACGTCGACGAGTTCACCCGGACCACCGCCCGGGCGCTGGAACAGGTCGGGGGGGCGGCGAGGGGGAAGGCGATCTGCATCTTCAACCCGGCCGACCCGCCGATCCTGATGCGCAACACGGTGTTCTGCGCCCTGCCTGAGGGCTACGACGAGGTGGCGGTGGCCGGCAGCATCGAGGCCATGGTGGCGGAGGTGGCGGCCTACGTGCCCGGTTACCGGCTCAAGTCGCCGCCGGTGTTCGACACCGGCCCGTACGCCACGCCGGGGGGCCCGGCTGCGGGCCGGGTGGTGGCGCTGCTGGAGGTGGAAGGGGCGGGGGACTGGTTCCCTCCCTACGCCGGCAACCTCGACATCATGACGGCGGCGGCGGTGCGGGCCGGCGAGGCGCTGGCCCGGGCACGGATCGGTGTGCCGGCGTGACGGCGGCCGCCAACGGCGCCGCCGGCGGGGTGCGGCGGGATTTCCGGCTCACCGACTCGACCTTGCGGGATGGTTCCCACGCCGTGGCCCACCAGTTCACCCCCGAACAGGTGCGGGCGGTGGTGGCTGCGCTGGACGGGGCGGGTGTCCCCGTCATCGAGGTGTCCCACGGCGACGGGCTGGGCGGCTCCTCGTTCAACTACGGCTTCTCCCGCACCGACGAGCGGGATCTCCTGCGAGCGGCGGCCGAGGTGCGCCGGCGGGCCAAGCTGGCGGTGCTGCTCGTGCCGGGCATCGGTGTGGCCGACGATCTGCACGAGGTGCGGGAGATCGGCGTCGACGTGGCCCGCATCGCCGTCCACTGCACGGAGGCCAACATCTCCGGTCAGCACATCGGACTGGCCAAGGAACTCGGCATGGAAGCGGTCGGGTTCTTGATGATGGCCCACATGATCGAGCCCAAGGAGCTGCTCGAGCAGGCCAGGCTCCTCGAGGACTACGGCGCTGACTGCGTGTACGTGGTCGACTCGGCCGGGGCCCTCACGATCGACGGAGCCAAGGCCCGCGTCGCCGCGCTCAAGGCCGTCCTCGGCTGCCAGGTCGGTCTCCACGCCCACAACAACCTCTCGTTGGCGGTGGCCAACTCCCTGGCCGCCTTCGAGGAGGGCGCCGATCAGCTCGATGGTTGCACCACCGGGCTGGGGGCGGGGGCAGGGAACTGCCCCACCGAGGTCCTGGTGGCCGCCTGCGAGAAGTCGGGGATCGCCACCGGCGTCGATCCGTTCAAGGTGATCGACGCCGCCCAGGAGGACGTCCGGCCGTTGCGACCGCTCCAGGGTGTGATCGACCGCGACGGGCTCATCCTCGGCTACGCCGGGGTGTACGGGTCGTTCCTCCTCCATGCCCAGCGGGCCGCCCAACGCTTCGGCGTGCCGTGCACCGACATCCTGCTGGAACTGGGCCGCCGCAAGGCGGTGGGCGGTCAGGAGGACATGATCATCGACGTGGCGGTGGAGCTGTCCCGCCGGGCGGCGGCGGCCCAGGCGGCGCAGGCATGAGCCCGGCGGTGGATGCCCTCGCTCTGGCCAAGTATCTGTTCGAGGCCCACCGGACCCGCACCCTCGTGCCGCGCCTCACCGACGACCACCCCGACCTCACCCTGGAACAGGGCTACGAGATCCAGCTCGCCCTGCGAGACCTGCACACAGCCGACGGCGCCCGCGTGGTGGGCGCCAAGCTGGGCCTCACCAGCCGGGCCAAGCAGGCCCAGATGGGCGTCGGGGTGGTGGTGCACGGCTTCCTCACCGACGCCATGCGCCTCGACGCCGGCGAGCCGCTCGAGACGGCGTCACTCGGCCAGCCCCGGGTCGAGCCGGAGATCGCCTTCGTGATGGGCCGGGAGTTGTCCGGCGCCGGAATCACGGCCACCGAGGTCCTGGCCGCGACCGAGGCGGTGTGCCCGGCGCTGGAAGTCCTCGACTCCCGTTACCCGGACTACAAGTTCACGCTCCCCGACGTCGTGGCCGACAACACCTCGGCCGGTCGCTTCGTCCTCGGCGCCACGCTGACCGGTCCGGTCGGGATCGACCTGCGCCTCGTGGGGTGCGTGTTCGAACGCAACGGGGCGCTGGCCGGCACGGCCGCCGGCGCCGCCTCCCTCGGCCATCCCGCGGCGGCCGTGGCGGCGCTGGTCTGGGAGCTGGCCCGTCGTTCTGAAGTGCTCCCCGCCGGCGCCGTGGTGATGTCGGGCGGCCTCACCGAAGCCGTGCCGCTGGTGGCCGGCGACGCGGTCGTCGCCCGCTTCGACCGCCTCGGTTCGGTGGAGCTGGCCTGCGTGTGACCGGCGAGCGGTCCGGCGGCCCGGGCGACGACCGGGACTGGGTCGAGGTGGCCGGCGGCGCCGACCTTTCGCCCGGCACGGCCGTGTCGGTCCCCGTCGGCGACGCCGAGGTCGCCGTCTTCAACGTCGACGGCGAGCTGGTGGCGGTGGAGGCCCGTTGCCTCCACAAGGGCGGCGCCCTGGCCGAGGGGCACGTGAGCGACGGAGTCGTGACCTGCCCGCTGCACTGGTGGCGCTACGACCTGCGCACCGGTCAGCGTCTCGGCGCCCCCGATCTGCGTCTGGCCTGCTACCCGGTCCGTGTCGTCGACGGCCGGGTCGAGGTCCTCGCGCCGAGCGTCCGCCGGCCGGCGGCGTCGTGGCGGGACCGGCTGCTGGCCGCCGGTCGGGTATGGAGGACGGACCGCCGCCCCGTCTGAGAACCGGCCTCGGCGATCGTGCGGTAAGGCTCGAAGCCTCGGCCGAGGCGCGGGAGCTGATCATTCTGAGGATGCAGCCGCTGCGAACCGATTCCTTCCTCCAGCGGCATCTCGACCAGCGGGGCCCGGGGTTCCACCACCTCACGTTCTTCGTCGGCGACCTGCGGACGACGGTCACGGAGCTTGATGCGGCAGGGTTTCGGATGGTCGGCACCGATTTCTCCTCGCCGGCGTGGCAGGAGGCGTTCATGAGTCCCCGGTCGGCGTTCGGGACGCACCTCCAGTTCGTCGAAACCGGGCTCCCCGGGGATGAACGGGCACCGCACGTGACGCTTGACGACGTCCTTGCCGGACGGGTCCTCTGGCATGAATTCCGGCCCTGCCTCCGAGCGACCGCCGCCCCTCCGCCGGCCACTATCCACCCGTCGGAGAAGGGTATCCATTCAGTGGATAGCAGTGCGGCCCACGAGTCTCGAGGTGTCGCTGTCGGCGCTGGCGCAGCGCCTCAAGATCCCGTTTTCGTCGGTGCACCGGGAGGTCGAGCGCGCCGAGCACTTCGGAGTCGTCACGACCCGGCGCTTCGGAAACCTCCGCCTGGTGCGAGCCAACCCCGCCAGCCCGTACTACGAGACTCTCGCCCGGCTCCTGCGCACCTAGCCTTGGTGATGACCGGCGTAGGAGGAGGTGGAGCGTGCGGATCGTGACGTTGGAGGAGCATTTCGCCACCCCGGGGTTCCCGGGGGTGGACGGTGGAGCGTTCGTCCCGGAATTCATGCAGTACGCGCTGGACCGCTTGAGCGATGTGGGTGAACGGCGGTTGCCGGAGATGGACGAGGCCGGGATCGACGTGCAGGTGCTGTCGCTGACGTCGCCGGGGGTGCAGGGCACCGGCGACACGAAGCTGGCGTCAGAGTGGGCGAGGCGGTCCAACGAGTGGATCGCCGAGGCGATGGCGTCCCACCCGGATCGCTTCGCCGGCTTCGCCGTGCTGCCGTGCCAGGATCCCGACCGGGCCGTCGAGGAGCTGGAGTACTGCGTGATCGAGCTGGGGTTCTGCGGGGCGCTGGTCAACGGCCACACGGACGGCATCTACCTCGACGATCCCCGCTTCGAGCCGCTGTGGGCCCGCTTGGAGAGCCTCGGCGTGCCGCTGTACCTCCACCCCGCCTTCCCGCCCCGGCCGCCGGCGGTGCTGGAGGGCTATCCGGCGCTGGCCGGCGCGGTGTGGGGGTGGGCGTTCGAGACCGCCACCCACGCCCTGCGTCTGGTGGCGGCCGGTGTCTTCGACCGTCACCCGGCGGCGACGGTCGTGCTGGGGCACATGGGGGAGGGCCTTCCCTTTGCCCTCCACCGGATGGACGACCGTTGGGCGGTGCTGCGCCATGAGCGGCCGCTGGAGCATCCCCCGTCCTGGTACGTGCGCCACAACATGTTCATCACCACCGCCGGCGCCGAGGACGAGGCGGCGCTGCAGTGCGCCATCGCCACCATGGGCGTCGAGCGGGTGCTGTTCTCGGTCGACTACCCCTACCAAAAACCGGCCCAGGCGACGGCGTTCATCCGCTCCGCCGCCCTCGACGACGCCCAGCGGGCCGCCATCTGCTCCGGCAACGCCGACCGGCTTCTCGGTCTTTCGGGCAAGCCCTGAGGGCGATCACTCGGCCAGCGAGGCGGGGGTTCGGCGCTCCGCACAGACCCGGGCGACGGCGCGGCGGATGCCGGCGTAGCCGGTGCAGCGGCACAGGTTCGACGACAACCATTCGTCGAGCCGATCGGGATGGCGGTCGAGGTCCGGATCGTCGGTCAGCGCGGCGGTGAGGAGCATGAGGAACCCGGGTGTGCAGTAGCCGCACTGCAGTCCGTGCTCGAGGGCGAAGGCCCGCTGGAGATCGTCGAGCCCGGCCAGCGACGCCTCCGCGCCCGTGGCCCGCATGCCGTCTTCCCCCAGCACCGCCGGGAGGGCGGCCTCGCCGGCGAGGTCTTCGACCGTGCCCACCGCGCACCCCTGCGCCTGGCCGCCGAGCATGAGACAGGAACGGACCGGCTGGCCGTCGACGAGGACGGTGCAGCTGCCGCAGACGCCGTGTTCGCAGCCGAGTTTGGTGCCGGTGAGGCCGAGGCGGTCGCGCAGGATCTCGGCCAGGGTGTCCCGGTCGTCGGCGTCGACGGTTCGGGGGCGCCCGTTGACCATGAGGGAGATCTCCATCAGGCGGCGACCGCCTGGGTGAGCGCCCGGCGGACGAGCTCGACCACGACCTGGCGGCGGTACTCGACGGAGGCGTGGTCCTCGGGGACGGGGTCGGCCTCGGCGCCGGCGGCCCGGGCGGCGGCCTCGACGGCGTCGGGAGTGGGCTCGGCGCCGAGGAGGACGGCCTCGGCGGCCGCCGCCCGCCGGGGCACGGCGGCGGCGCCGGCCAGGCCGACGTGCGCCGAGGTGATCCGGCCCTGCTCGCCCACGGCGACAGCGGCGACGGCGGCGACGAGGGCGAAGCTGGCCGAGGTGCGCCGGTGTTCGGCGAAGCCGACGCCGGAGCCGGAGGGGAGCACCGGGAGGGTGACGCCGGTGACGATTTCGTCGGGGCGTCGTGCCGTGCGGCAGGGCCCGAGGTACCAGTCGGCGGCGGCGACGGTCCGCTCGGCGCCGGCCCGGGCGAGCGAGATGGTGCCGCCGAGGCCGGCGACGACGGCGTTCCACTCCGCGCAGGGGTGACCCCAGGCCACGCTGCCGCCGAAGGTCCCTCGGGTGCGGATGGGCGGGTGCGCCACCCAGGGACCGACCCGGGCGAAGAGGTCGCCGAGCGGGCCGCCGGGACCGCCGGCCTCGAGTTCCCGGTGGCGGACGAGGGCGCCGATCCAGCCGGCGGCGTCATGGGTCCGCAACCGGGCGTCGCCGATCCGGTCGATGTCGATCACCAGGCGGGGCCGGACATGACGCAGGCGCAGTTCGATCAGGAGGCTCTGTCCGCCGGCGAGCACGGCCGCCTCGTCGCCATGGTCGGCCAGGAGTGCCGTCGCCTCCTGCAGGGTTCCGGCCCGTTGATAGGTGAACCAGGGCGGTTTCATGCCGGGCCGTCGGGTAGAAGCGGCACGGTAGGTATCTCTGCTCAACGGGGAAGCCGCTGAAACCATGAACCGTCGCCATATCGGCGAGCGCCGCCTGCGCCGGGAGGACGCCGCGCTCCTGCGGGGGGCGGGGAGGACCGTCGCCGACCTCGACCTGGCCGGGGTCGTGGAGGTGGCGTTCGTGCGGTCGCCGGTCGCCCACGGTGTGCTGCGGGCGGTGGACGTGACGGCCGCCCAAACTGTCACCGGCCTGGTCGGAGCGTGGGCGGTCGCCGACCTGCCCGACCTGCCGGTGGTGCCCGACGCTCCGAAGGACGGCTACGACTGGCCTCCCCTGGCCCGGGGCCGGATCCGTTACGCCGGCGAGGCCGTGGCGGTGGTGGCCGGCGTTCGTCGCGCCGTGGCGGAGGACGGTGCGGAGGTGGTGCGGGTCGAGATCGATGCCCTGTCCGGTCTGCCTGGCGCCGCCGGGGCGGCGGCGGCCGGGGCGGCCCCGCTGTTCCCCGGCATGTCCAACGTGGTGGCGGTGCACGAGGTCGGCGCCATCGACGACGCCGTCTGGGACCGGGCCGCCCACGTGGTCGAGGCCCGCTTCCGCCAGGAGCGGGTGATCCCCAGTCCCATCGAGGCCCGGGCGGTGGCCGCCCGCCCCGAGCCCGGCGGGGGCATGACGGTGTGGTGTTCGCACCAGGCGCAGCACCGGCTGCGCTCGGCCCTGGCCCGGGCGTTTCGCCTCGACGAGGACGCCGTGCGGGTGGTGGTCCCCCAGGTGGGCGGGGGGTTCGGCTCGAAGAGCCAGACCTACCCGGAGTACCTGGTGGTGTGCCGACTTGCGTTCGAGCTCGGGCGGCCGGTGCGGTGGGTGGAAGACCGCCGGGAGGCGCTCGCCGCCGCCACCCGGGGCCGCGGCCAGGATCAGCGGGTGCGCCTCGCCGCCGACGCCGACGGCCGGTTCCTGGCCTACGAGCTCACGATCGACGCCGACGTGGGCGCCTATCCCCACACCGGCACCTTGATCCCGATGCTCACCGCCGCCATGTGCACCGGCGCCTACCGGACACCGCAGGTCCATGCCCGGAGTCGGGCGGTGGTGACGACCACGGCGCCGACGTCGGCCTACCGGGGGGCGGGGCGCCCCGAGGCGGCCTTCGCCATCGAGCGCAGCGTCGACCTGATGGCCCGGCGGATGGGCGTCGACCCCGCCGGGCTGCGGCGGCGGAACTTCATCCCGTCGTTTCCCTACGACACGCCCACCGGCCGGACCTACGACTCGGGCAACTACGCCGCTGCTCTGGACAAAGGGCTGGCCGAGGCGGGCTACGACCACTGGCGGGCGGAGCAGGCGGCCCGCCGGGCGAGCGGGGGCACGCCGCTCGGCATCGGGATCGCCACCTATGTGGAGCGCTCCGGTGGCTCGCCCGACAGCGACGAGTACGGCAGCGTCGAGGTCCACGACGACGGGACGTTCCTCGCCCGGTCGGGTTCGACGTCGACGGGCCAGGGGCACCTCACGGCCTTCGCCCAGGTGGTGGCGTCGGTGCTCGACGTCGACGTCTCGCAGGTGGCGGTGCTCGAAGGTGACACCGCTGACGTGCCCTACGGGTTCGGGACCTTCGGCAGCCGGTCGATGCAGGTGGGCGGCGAGTCCCTGGCCCAGGCGGCGACGGGCCTCATCGACGAGGCCCGCAAGCGGGCGGGGTCGCGGTGGGGTGTGGCGCCGGGCGACGTGGCCTGGTCATCGGGCGAGCTCGTCGGACCGGACGGGGCGAGGATCGCCATCGGCGACCTCGTCGCCGGCGGCGAGCCGCTGCGGGTGGAGGTGCGGGCCGCGCCGCCTCTGGCCTTCCCGTTCGGGGCCTACATCGCCGTCGTCGAGGTCGACCCGTCCCTCGGGACGATCTCCATTCTGCGCCTCGTCGCCGTCGACGACTACGGCGTCGTCGTCAACCCGCTCATCGTCGACGGCCAGGGTGAAGGGTCGATCGCCCAGGGCCTCGGCCAGGCGCTGTGGGAGCAGGCCACCGCCGACGCCGACGGGGTTCCCACGGCGCTCACGCTCTTCGACTACCTGCTGCCCGTGGCCGGCGACGTGCCCGCCGTGCAGCTCGAGGAAACCGAGACCCCCAACCCCAACACCTGGGTGGGCGCCAAGGGCGCCGGCGAAGCGGGATGCATCGGTGCCCCGCCGGCCATCGTCAACGCCGTCTGCGACGCTCTCGACATCGACCATCTCGACATGCCGCTCACGCCCGAGAAGGTCTGGCGGGCGACACCATCGGTTCCCAGCCGTTTCTGATGCTCGGGAGAGGATGTCCCGACGGGCGGTCTCGGCCGCATTCCCGCGAATAATTGCGGCTGCTCCCGGAGTCAGTAGGTGGGACAACCTGGCGCCATGGCGCCGATGAAGGGAGTGCTCATGCGTTTCTCTGGCGTGAAGCGAGCAGTGTCGGCCTTGGCCGTGGTGCTCGGCCTGTGTGCGTTGATGGCCGGACCGGTCTCCTCCGTCGCCTCCCACGGGCCCGGCGGCGACGTGCCTACCCGCTCCGCTCAACACGGTGTGCGCTCCCGGTAGCTGATCGGAGGGCGTCCCCAGCGCCCGCACCCGCTTCAGGGACCCCGCAGGGTCGGTTCCCCCAAAAGGGCACGAAGGAGACAGATCCCATGAGCTCTGCCGTCAGGACCGTCCGACGGCCCGGTCGCGTCAGGTTCCCGATCCTCGAGGCCCTCACGATCGTCGGCCTCGTCGGCATCGCCTGGATCCACCTCCTCGACCTCGGCAGCAAGATGGACGAGACCCCCTACCTCGGCGTGGCCTACATCGTCCTCATCGCCGGCTGCGCCGCCGCCGCCGTGCTCCTCGCCCGCCGCGACCGGCGCGGCTTCCTCCTGGCCGGTGGCCTGGCCGGGGCCACCTTCGTCGGCTACTGCCTGTCCCGCACCACCGGGCTCCCCGCCGCCACCGACGACATCGGCAACTGGACCGAGACGCTCGGTGTCTGGTCCCTGATCGCGGAAGGGGCCGTCGTCGCCCTCTCCGCCGCCGCCCTCTCCCGCCGGCCCGGCACCGGATCTGACCGGGCCTGATGTCTCGCGCGGGCTGGAAGAGCGTCCCCTACTCCAGGCAGCCCAACAAGGGATGATCCGTGCTTCACCGTCAGCGCATGATCAGGAAGACGTCAGCACGAAGCTCTCTGCCGGTGATCAGCTCCCGACCTGTTGTTGGGTGAAACGCTTGACGGCCTGGTCGCGGCCCTTGTCCCTGTTGAGGGAGCGGCCGCCGGGGATGACCGGCACGAGGAGGTGGGAATCGAACGTCCCACCGGTGTGGATGACGTGCTCGCCCCGGTTGCGCAGCTCGAAGGGATCGCCGGATCCGAGCCCGGGTGCCTGGAGGGGATGCCCGGAGACGACGACCCGCAGGCGTTCGCCGGCGTGCCAGAGCCGGCTCGTGGGCCCGATGCCGATGTCCACCGGCACGACCTGTCCCGGCTCGAGCAGCTGCTCGCGGCGATGCGTGTGCACCGGCTCGAAGGGGGTGGACCGTGCTTCGTCGAGCTCCCGATGCGACACTCGCAGCATTCCCGACGCACCCGGATTGGGCCCGATGGCGTTCACCGTCGGCACGGGGTTGCCCTCGTCGTCGACCTTCTGGACGGTGACGAACAGGTCCATGTCATCCGACCCTCGGGCTTCGACCCACAGCCGGAGCTTGAGGTATCCGGTCAGCTCGGTGTCTTCGTCGAAGGTCGTCTCGAAGGTCACCAGCCCGTCGACGGCGTCGTAGCTGATGGAGGACTCCGCCAGCAGGGGAGTGGGGGAGAGGCGTCGGCCGCCGGCATCGAGGAAGAGTTCGTGGTATTGCGTGCGGGCCAGGGGAAACTCGTTCTCCGCCCGCCGCACCTGGTCATCGGCGTCGAAGGCGTCCATGACGTCGATGCGCACCGGCGGCGTCAGCTCCCAGCCGTTCCGGATGCCCTTGAGATAGCGGTCGAAGAAGCGCCGCAGGTCCTCGAGGTTCTCGGGGGTGTAGTAGTACCGCCACTCGAACTCGCGGTGGGCCACCAACCATTTCTGGGGGGAGCGGATCCGGCGGAACCCTTCGATCGAGCCGTGCAGATGGAGGGGGAGGTTCCAGCCGGCGGTGATGTAGGCCGGGACCCGGATCCTGTCCAGGGCGGCGACCTTGTCGTCCCAGTAGGCATCCATCAGCGGGTGCTCCCGGGTCATGGTGAGGAAGTCCTCGACCCGTCCCGGCCCGTAGCCGATGAAGTCGGTGATGAACTGCAGGAAACCGCTCTGCACGATCCCCCCGGGGCGGCAGAACGAGCGGTAGCTGTCGACGAATCCCTCCCAGGGCGCGATGCAGGCCAGATGGGGCGGCTGCTCGGCGGCGGCGAACCACTGGATGACGGCCAGCCAGGAATCGCCCGACATGCCCACCCGGCCGTTGCTCCACTCCTGGGCCGCCACCCACTCGATGAGATCGCAGCAGTCCCGCCCTTCGTCGGAGCCGAACACCGACTGGTCGCCCTCGGAGTGGCCCGCGCCCCGCGCATCGGGGTTGATCACCGCGTACCCCTGATAGCACCAGTACGCCGGGTCGGGACCCTCGAACTTCGTCATCTCCGAGTTGGTCCCCTCCGGCACGCCGAGCATGAAGTTCATGCCGGCGTAGCCGGCGCGCTTCCCGTAGGGGCTCCAGGCGACGATGGCGGGCACGTCGGTTGCGCCGTCCGGCCGGTACACGTCGGTGTAGATGGTGGTGCCGTCCCGCAGGCGGACGGCGACGTCCCGTTCGTAGCGGATGCCGTCCTTCACGGTCACCCCGGGTGCGAAGGCGTCGTGCAGGCCCCGCGATTCCGCTACCGGCTTGGCCTTCCGGAAGACAACCTCGACCTTCTCGCCCTGAAAGATCCGCAGTTCCCTCGATTGCTCATCATCGGGCGAGTTCAAGTTTCTTCGCCTCTCGGTGCTGGTTGGCACGGGCAAGCTTCTCGGCGATACCGAAGCGTTGCATCTCGTCTTCGTCGAAGGGGTGCGGCGCCTCGCCGAGCAGCTGTTGTTCGAAGAGATAGAAGGTCAGGTAGCCGGATGCGAACAGCCAGATCACGGCCAGCGGCCAGTCCCAGGCGTTGACCATATTGTTCGCCTGGATGTGGTGGATGTAGATCACGCCGACGGGGAGAAACCCGAACACGGCGGTGGCCACGCCGGGACTGTAGAGCGACCGGATCTTGATGTTGACGAAGACGGCGTGGCCGAGGACTTGCAGCACGGCGCCCATCAGGACGGGGCCGAGCCCGAGCCAGATGATCTTGGGGAAGAACACCGGGATCAGATAGACGCCATAGGCGAAGAGGACGTTGGCCACCATGGACGACAGCTGGTTCAGGGGCTTGAAGTAGCGGGAGAGATTCCCGCTGGAGAGCATGACGAGGTTGGCCACGGCGGGAAATCCGCCCGGCCAGCTGTACTCCTCGAATTGGTGGAGGAGGACGACGATGAAGTTGAGCAGCAGCAGCCTTTGCAGGACGTCGAGGTCACTCCACGCGACTGCGAGGTAGGCGCCGGCGATCAGTGCCGAGAGAAGGCCGATGTCGTGCCAGTGCCGGGTGAAGAACTTCAACGGGGTCATGGTCAGGTCCGGCGGGCCTGGAGGGCCCAGACGGGGATCTGGATGCGGCTGGGGTCGCCGGGCACCGGGTCCTTCTCGAGGCCGAAGGCGGTGAGCAGGTCGCCGACGGCGGCGTTGCCGTGATAGCGGGCGGGCCGGAGGTCGGTGATGTCCCAGCCGGCTTTGCCCCAGGTCGTGCGGAGGTTTTCTTCGGAGACGCCCATGAGGGCGGCGACGCCGCTCTCGCCGGCGGGGAAGCAGAAGAGGGTGAGGGTGGCGTCGGGCCGGGTGGCGCGGTGGAGGGCGGCGGCGTAGGCGTGGCGGGCGTCCTCGTCGAGACAGTGGTAGCAGGCGGCGTCGAGCACGCTGTCGAAGCGGCCGTCGAAGCCGTCCAGGCGGGTGGCGTCGGCCACGGTGAACTCGACGTCCACGCCCCGTTCTGCGGCGAGCCGGCGGGCCTGGTCGATGGCGCTGGCGGCGGCGTCGATGCCGGTGACCTGGTGGCCCTGACTGGCGAGGTGGATGGCGTTCTCGCCGAGGCCGCAGCCGACGTCGAGGACCGCACCGTGGAAGCGCCCGGCCCGCTCGGCTTCGATCACCACCGGCTGGGCGGCGCCGATGTCCCAGGGAATGGCGGGGAGGTCGATGCCTTCGAGGATCGGGCCGCCCTGGTAGACGGCGTTGAAGTCGACGTTGTTGAGGTCGATCTGGCTGAGGTCGAAATTTTCCGGGAGGTTCATCGTGGGCTCCTTCTTCTGGGGGGCGGAGGATCGGTGAAGACGAGATCGGTGATGCGTCGGGGGAGGTCGGGGTCGGGTTCGTCGGCCGACAGGGCGAACTCCTGCCAGAGGAGGGCGGGACCCAGATGGGCCAGGAGCTCGAGGTCGGACGGTGCCCGGAGCAGCCCGGCGGTGGCGGCTCGGCGCAGGACGCCGATGAATACTTCCTTGCGCTGGGGGATGAGGTCGCGGCGCAGCGCCGCACCGATGTCGGGGTGGCGGGCGGCCTCGATCTGCAGCGCCCGGATGACGTGGTGCTCCCGTTCGATCGTCGTCTGCAAGGTGCGGAGCAGGCGTTCGAAGTCGGCTCGGGGGTCACCGCTGTCGGGGTCGTCCAGCACCGGGAAGCGGCCCCGGTCCAGGGCGTCGATGACCATGGCCGTCTTGGTGGGCCAGCGCCGGTACAGCGTGGCCCGGCCCACCCCGGCCAGCCGGGCGACGAGATCGACGGTCATCCCGTCATAGCCCCGTTCCACCAGCGCCTGGAGCACCGCCCCGGCGATGGCCTCCTCGTCAACGGTGCGGGGCCGGCCCGGTGCCCGAGCCGGCGCCGGGCCGGGGACGGCGCTGCGGCGCGGCTGGCGTTCGGGGCGAAGCGGGAGACCCACGGGCCCGCACTCTACGAGACGAGACCATCCCGTATCAATACCTGACGTTTGGTGCTACGTTCGCCCCCGTCGCAGGACACGGTCAAGGAGGTAGACGATGGCGGATCCGGCCGGAGGGGCCCTGAAGGTGCCGGAGTTCGGCGACGTGAGTCGCTTCTCGAGCGTGGACCAGCAGCCCAACCCGGCGGCCTTCGTCGGGTTCCTCGACCTCGTGAACAGCCTTCCCGAGATCCAGGCCGTCAAGGAGCGGATGATCGTCCGTCTCGGTCTCGGGCCCGGTCAGCAGGTGCTCGACGTGGGCTGCGGGACCGGCGACGACGTCCGCCGCCTGGCCGGGATCGTGGCGCCGTCGGGTCGGGCGGTGGGTGTCGACCTCAGCCAGGCCATGGTGGACGAGGCCCGGGAGCGGGCCGCGGGCTCGGACCTTCCGCTGGAGTTCCGCCAGGGCGATCTCACCCACCTCGACGTCCCGGACGGCGCCTTTGACGCCGCCCGCGCCGAACGGGTGCTGCTCCACGTCCCCGACGCCGCCGCCGCCGTGGCCGAGATGGCCCGGGTCACCCGGCCGGGCGGCCGCGTGGTGGTCTTCGACCTGGATGTCGGCATGGTGGCGCTGGACCATCCCGACCTGACCACCACCCGGCGGATCATGGACGCCCTGACCGACAGGGTGAACAACGGTTGCATCGGCCGTCAGCTACCCCGGCTGTTCCGCCAGGCGGGTCTGCGGGAGGTCGAGGTCGAGCCGACGTCGGTGATCTTTCCACCGTTGCCGTTCTTGACCGGCCTGCTCTCCGCCATGCTGGCCGACCGCCCCGACATCATCGACCCCGCCGACCTCCCCGCCTGGCTGGCCCCGCTCCAGGAAGCCGAGCAGGCCGGCCACCTCTTCGCCTGTTTCGGCGGCTTCCTGGTGAGCGGCACACGCTGACGCTGCGGCGGCGATGACCCGACTGATGATCGAGGCCGACGGCCTCCACAAACGCTACGGCAAGCAGGTGGCGGTGGAGCGCGTCGACCTCGCCGTCCCGGCCGGCACCGTCCTCGGTGTCCTGGGGCCCAACGGCGCCGGCAAGTCCACCACCATCCGCATGCTCACCACCATGACCCGCCCCGACGGCGGCACCGGAAGGGTCGGGGGCCTCGACATCGTGGCCCGCGCCCGGGCCGTGCGCCGCATCATCGGCGTGACCGGGCAGGACGCCTCGCTCGACGACCTGCTGACCGGCACCCAGAACCTGGTCATGGTCGGTCAGCTGTCGAAGCTTCCCCGGCGAACGGCCCAGGCCCGGGCCGCCGAGCTCCTCGATCACTTCGGCCTGAGCGAGGCCGCCGGACGGCCGGTCAAGACCTACTCGGGGGGCATGCGCCGCCGGCTCGACCTGGCCGCCAGCCTCGTCGCCCGCCCGCCGGTGCTGTTCCTCGACGAACCGACCACCGGCCTCGACCCCACCAGCCGCCAGCAGATGTGGGCCGTCATCCGCCGCCTCACCGCCGACGGCGCCACCGTCCTGCTCACCACCCAGTACCTCGACGAAGCCGAGGCCCTCGCCGATTCCATCGTCGTCGTCGACCACGGCACGGTCATCGCCACCGGCACCGCTTCCGAGCTCAAGGCCCGTATCGGAGGGGAGCACCTCGAGGTCACGCTCAGCGAACCCCACCCCGACGCTGAACGGGCCCTGGCCCCGCTGATCGCCGGCCCCGTCCACACCGCCGACGGCGGGCGTCGCCTCGTCGCCCCCGCGGCGCCCCGCCCCGGCCTCGCCACCGCCGTGATCCGGGCCCTCGACGCCGTCGGGGCGGCCGTCGACGACATCGAGGTCCACCACCCGTCCCTCGACGACGTGTTCTTCGCCCTCACCGGCAAACCGGCCGCTCCCGTCGAGGCGGCACCGGCGGCGGGGGAGGAGGTGGTCGCATGAGGGCCTGGCTGGGCGACGTCGCCGTCCTCACCCGGCGCAACCTCGTCCACATCGCCCGCGAGCCGTTCCAGCTCTCCGACGTCACCGTGCAGCCGGTCCTCTTCACGCTGCTGTTCACGACCCTCTTCGGGTCGGCGATGGTCATCCCCGGCGGCGGCACCTACAAAGGTTTCGCCATCGGCGGGCTGGTGACCATGAACCTCACCACGTCCGGCGTCGGGACCGCCATCGCCATGGCCAGCGACCTGTCCAAGGGTGTCATGAACCGATTCCGGACCCTGCCCATATCCCGCAGCGCCGTCCTGGCCGGGCGGACCGTCACCGACGTCCTCTCCAGCGTGCTGTGCGGTTCCATCGTGCTGCTCACCGGCCTGGCCATCGGCTGGCGGCCGGGATCGGGCCACGGCCTCGCCGGCGTGGCCGCCGGCCTCGGCGTGGCCGTGGCCTTCTCCTACGCCGTGTCCTGGCTCACCGCCTGCCTCGGCCTGGCCGTGAAGGACCCCGAATCAGCCCAGGCCGTCGGCCTCATCGTTCTCTTCATCGGAGCGTTCCTCTCGAGCTGCTTCGTACCGACGCAGGGCCTGCCCCACTGGCTGCGCGTCTTCGCCGACTGGAACCCGGTATCGGCCGTCGCCAACTCCTGCCGGGACCTGTTCGGCAACCCCAACCCCTCGGCGCTCACCCACACCTTCCCCGCCCAGCATCCGGTGCTGTTCGCCCTGGCCTCGACCGCCGCCATCGTCGCCGTCTGCGCCCCGCTGGCCACCCGACTCCTGCGTGTCCGCACGACCGATTAGGGACGAAGGTTTCCGTGCCGGGGGCATCTGCGGGAACAGCCTCGATCGAGGACGGGCCGGCCGTCAGCCGTCGAGTCCGGTCAGGCGCTTCCGACGTAGTGGTGGAAGACGGCCTCATCGTGCAGTTCCGACGGTTCGCCGGCGAAGGCGAGGCGGCCCCGGCGGAGGATGTAGACGTAGTCGGCAATGGCGAGGGCCCGGGGAACGTACTGCTCGACGAGCAACAGGGCGGTCCCGGACGTGCTGACGCGCTGGAGGAAGCCGAAGATCTCGTCGACGACGAGAGGGGCGAGGCCCATGGACACCTCGTCGAGCAGCAGCAGACGAGGCTCGGTCACGTAGGCGCGGGCCAGGGCCAGCATCTGTTGCTGACCACCGCTCAGCGTCCCGGCCCGGTGCTCCAGGCGATCGCGGAGGGTGGGGAACGCCTCGACGGTCCGGGCGATGGCATCGCTTTCCCCACCTCGGGGGACATGGAGGACGATGTTCTCGGCCACCGAGAGCTGGGGGAAGACACCGCGCCCTTCGGGAACGTGGCAGACACCGCAGCCGGCGAGCCGGTACGGCGGCCAGCCGGTCACGTCCGTCCCGTCGAGGAAGACGTGGCCGCCCTGCGGCGGCACCAGGCCGCTGAGGGTCCGCAAGAGCGTGGTCTTGCCGGCGCCGTTGGCGCCGAGGAGGGCCACGACCCGGCCGGCGGGGACGACGAGGGAGACGTCGCGCAGCACGGTGGTGTCGGCGTAGCCGCCGGAGAGCCGGCGAACCTCGAGCATCACCCCACCTCGTTGCCGAGATAGGCTTCGCGCACCGTCGGGCTGACGGCGACCTCCTCGGGGGTGCCGGCGAAGATCAGCTTGCCGAAGTCGAGCACGTAGATCGACGTACATACGGCCATCACCAGCGCCATGTCGTGTTCGACGAGCAAGATGCCCGTGCCCCGCTCGGCCACGAGATGTTGCAGCACTTCCCCGAACGCCCGGGTCTCGTCGTGGTCCAGGCCCGACGACGGCTCATCGAGGAGCAGCAGCGAGAACGACCCGGCCACGACCCGGGCGAGTTCGACCAAGCGGCGCTGGCCGGTGCTCAGGTCCCGGACGGCGACGTCGGCCAGCGGCGAGATCCCGCACAGGGACAACGCCCGCTCGGTCTCGAGGTCGATCATGTCCCGCTCGCCCCGGCGAGTCAGGAACTGTCCGAGCATCCGGGACCCCGCCATCCCGGCCTCCCGACCGAGGGCCACGTTGTCCCTGACGGTCTGGGAGTGGAACAGCTCCATGCGCTGGAACGTTCGCCCCAGGCCCCGCTGGGCCCGGACGGCAGGACTGGCGCCGGTGATGTCGGTGCCGTCGAGGACGACGCGTCCCTCCCGGGGACGGAGCAGGCCGCTGCAGGCGTTGAACGTGGTGGTCTTGCCCGCGCCGTTCGGCCCGATCAGGCCGGTGATCCGCCCCGGTGGAGCGATGAGGCTGACGTCGTCGACGGCGACGACCCCTCCGAACTGGACCCGCAAGCCCTCCACGGCCAACCCTGGCGTGCCGGACGCCATCACGGTTCGGTCACGGCCGCCGCCAGGCGGGAACGGACAGGGCTCGACCGGCCTCGGGACCGCGCCCGGCGGGCGGCCCGGTGGAGGACGGCCGCCGCGCTTGTGTTCGCATCCACGGCCGCCGCGATGGCCGCCAACCCGAACATCACCGGGAGCCACCGGTTGAAGGTGGGACTCTGCACGTAGCCCGGAACGAGGATGAGGAGGACGGCCGCCACGATCGGCCCCCGGATGTCGCCCCGGCCGGCGATCATGAGGACGACGAGCAGCGTCAGCGACAAGAAGGCGTCGAACGACCCCGGTCCGGGACTCTGGATGAAGGCGGCGAAGAGCGCTCCGCCGACGGCGGCCAGGAAGGCCGACAGGCAGAACACCAGGACCCGCAGACGGTTGACGTCGTCGCCGAGGGTGCTCAGAGCCGTCGGGGAGTCCGCCAAGGCCCGCAGAAGTCGGCCCAGGCGGCTCCGGATGAGAAGGTGGATGAGGCCGAGACAGACGACCACGACCGCCACACAGACGTAGTAGAAGGCCCGGTCGCCGGTGAGATCGAGCCCGCCGAGGACGGGTCGGGTGGCCCGCAGGGCTCGGACGTGGCCGCCGAACATGAGGCCCGTCGGGTAGACGAGCCGCTGCAGGAGGATCCCGAACCCGAAGGTGGCCAGGGCCAGATACAGACCGGGCAGCCGAATGGCTGGCACCGCCACGACCGCGCCGAGCGGAACGGCCACCAACCCGGCCGCCACCAGCGCCACCAGCCAGGGCCAGTGCTGGCCGACGACCAGATGGCTGAAGGTGGCCGCTCCCACCGAGGCGAACCCGGCGTGGCACAGCGAGACCTGCCCGGAGGTGACGACCAAGAGCCGGAGGGAGGCGAAGAGCAGGACGAAGATGGCGGCCTGGGTGTAGCTCACCAGATGGACCCCGGCGAAGGCCGGAACGGCGACGACCGCGACGGCCAACGCCGCCATCCCCGCCACCGACCCGGCCCTTCCGGTCGTCCCACGGCTCCGGAGACGGCGGGTGGCGACGCTGGCACCGAACTCGACGAGGGCGCTGCGCCGGACGACGAGGAGAACGACGAAGAGAACGATGAACGGGAAGGCGAGCGGGAACCCGGACAAGACGTCGATCCGCCCGACGTACTTGGTGGCCAGGGCGCCACCGACCCCGACGAAGAGACCGCCGATGAACGTCCACGGGATGCTCGTGAACCGGCCGACCGCGGCGGCGCCGAACGCCTGGACGACGAGGAAGGTGAGCAGCACCGGATCAAGCCCGAGTGTGGGGGCGATGAGCAGCCCGGAGAGCGCCGCCAGCGACGAGCCGATCGCCCACGCCGCCTGCCGGACGAGGGTGGGGTTGATCCCGCCGAGGTTCACGAGGTCCTGGTCGTCGACGACGGCTCGCATCGCCGTCCCGGTCCGGGTGCGACCCAGGAACGCCGCGGTGAGGATGGTGATCGCCACCGCGATCAGGAAGGTGATGAGCTGGTCGGTGCCGACGTTGACCTGCCCCAGGCTCCACACGTGCTGCGGGAAGAGCGGGGCGAACTGACGGGTGTTGGCCCCGAAGACGGCGGCGAGGAAGCCCTGAATGGCCACCAGCAGCCCGACGGTGCCGGCCACGCGCTCCGCCGCCGACGCCGATACCAGCGCCCGGGCCAACCGCTCGAGGATGAGGCCCATGGCCGGAGCGACGAGGAGCAGGCAGGCCAGCGCCGCCAGTGGCCACGGCACGGACCAGCGTTCGCGCAACTGCCAGAAGGCGTAGGCGTTGGCGGCGGCGATGGCGCCGTGGGCGAAGTTGAAGATGCCCGACGTCCGGTAGGTGAGGACGAGGCCGACGGCCGTCATGCCGTAGATGGAACCGGCGACGAGGCCGACGACGACGAAGGGGTAGAACTGGCTCATCGACCACCCGCCCGCTCGACGAGGCACACGTCGCACGGGCGGCGTCCGTCGGCGCGGTGTTCGGCCTCAGCGGCGGGCACCACCGGCTTGTCCGCCACCAGCAGGCAGGCGGGGTCGTGGTAGCGGGTCATGTCGGCGGTGGCCACGAGGGACCCGTCGGCGGAGCCGGCGGCTTGTTCGGGCGGCCCGGCGACGGCGTCGAGCAGCGCCGGCAAAAGTGAACGGCGCAAGGTCCCGACGCGACGCCGACCGGCCAGCAACCAGACGACGTTGCCGCTTCCGGCGACGATGATTCCGGCCAGCGCGAGGTTGAGCCAGGGGACCTGTCCGTCGGGTGACACCGATCCGCTGGCCGCCAGCCAGGCGGCGAGGAGCAGGACGGCGCCGATCACGTTGGCGGCGTAGAGCACGATCAGATCGACGGTTCGCCAGGGGATCGCGGGCCGGTCCGGGACGGCGACCATGCTCGGCACGCTCAAGGGCGGGCCGGCGGAACCGACCCCTCGGCCACCGCCGGGGCGGAGCCGTTGCGCCCGCTCCGTTCCGGGATGTCGGACGGGGAAGTTCCCCGCTCGCCGGCCGGGTCGGCGTCGAGTTTGGCGGCAATCTCCTGCAGCTGCCGCCACTCGTCCCGCAGATCGGCCGACAGCCACAACACCGCCGCCAGGCCGAGCAGGAACACGCCCCCGAGGCCGCCACTGATGACATAGGGGATCTGTCCGGCGGGCACGAGTTGCCGGCTGGCCCCCAACCACCCGGCCACCAGCAGCGCCGCACCGGCGGCCACCAGCAGCCAGGCGCCGGCCCGGTCCCACTGGTAGCGCAAGAATGTCAGGAGGTCCATGCCAGCCTCACAGCCAGGAAGCGGAGGAGCAGCGAGCCGACCAGGGCGACGGCCCCTCCGACGACGAGCACGAGGTACACCGCCAACGACGATGTCGTCGAGATGGGAACGACCTTCCCCCGTGGCGCGGTGGACGGGGCCAGGGCGACCCCACTGCCCGGTGGTACCGACGGCGCGGCGGATGCGGCGGTGTCGATACTGGGACCGCCGGCCGGGGCGGGTGGTGATTCGACGCCTTGGACCGGTGCAAGGATCGGTGCTCCCGACAGCGTCGGGCTCGTCTCCGGTCCGCTGGACGGCGCCTCGCCGGCGGCGGTGGTCGCCGACGCCACGGCATCCCCACCCTGATGGGAGGGTTCGGGGGCTGCCGGGATTGCGCCGGCCGAGTTCGGCGGCAGCGGCGGGAGGGCGGTGACCTCGCCGGAAACCTGGGCCTCGACCATCCCGAAGGTGTAGGTGAAGGTGGCCGTGTCGCCGCTCGGGGTCTTGGCCGGCACGGTGACCGACAGCCCGGCGGAGCGCACCCGACCCCCGTCGGTCGCCGGCGCCAGGTAGCGCAGGTGGATCCCGGCCTGCTCGAGGGGACGGATGATGTCGGCGCCGGCCGGAATGGGCACCTCGGTCCCGGGGAACACGAGGCGCTCTCCCTCGATGCCGACCCGGGTGCCGGCCACCGTCACGGCATCGACAGCGAATGTGGAGCGCGTCGTGGGCGCGGCCGTGCCGGTCGGTCGTTCGGAGTGGGCCGACGCCCGTATCCCGCCGAGCGTCAGCACTCCGGCGATGGTGACCGTCTCGACCGTCTCGGCGGCGTCGGCCACGATGCCCTTGACCCCGGACGTGACGGCGGAGTCGGCCGCCACGGTGCCGATGCGGACCCCACCGGCATCAGGCAGAGCGGCGGCGGCGGCCCGGCTCGTCGATGCACCCGGCCCGCTGTGGGCGGTGAGCTGCACGCTGCCCTGCCCGGCGCGACTGTCGACCTGGCCGGGGTAGTTGGACCGGATGGCCAAGGGATAGGGGGGAAGCGCCGGTGGCGCCTGGCCGAGCTGCGGAGCGAGCAGTGCCGGTGCGATCCCCGGCAACGTGGTGGCGGTGTCGCCGGGGTAGAGCAGGGCGGCGAAGCCCTCCGACGATCCGAGACTGTCGATCTTCGCCTGGGCGGACGGGCCGCTGGTATCGGTGAGGTCGCTCAGGGCGAACCCGGTCAGTGTGATCTGCGCCCGGAACCCGTCGGCCCGGGCCAGGGCGCTGAACGAGCCGAGGTCGGCGCCGGCCGACGACGGCCCGACGCCGGCTGCGCCGACGGCGATCGCCGCCGCCGCGCTCAGCCCGAGGAAGCGGCGGGAGACCGACGCCGCCTTCATGACACCAGGGCCCGGTCGAAGGGGGCGCAGGTGCGGGACCCGTCCGAGGTGTAGTGGTGGTTCTGAATCGTCTCGAAGAACCAGCACACCGTGGGCGACGCCGGCGCGTTGGCGTTGTATTCGAGCGGGGCGGTGATCCCGAGGTCGGTGCCGTGGATGGTCCACAGCCCCTGGAGGAGCGCGTTTCGGAGGGTGGTGACGTCGTCGCCGTCGGGGAGGTTTCGACCTGCGAGTTCGAGCACCTTGCCCGTCAGCCAGGCTTCGACCTGCCCGTCGACGAGCGGCTCGTTGGGGGCGTACCTGGCCATGGCGTCGAGGAACTCGCGCAGTGCCGGCTGGGAGGCGGCCACCGGCATCGTGGGAGCGGTGATGACCATGCCCTGGAGGTCGTCGTTCTTCGGCATGTCGGGAGCGACGACGACGGAGGAGGTCAGGTAGAGCGGGTGGTAGCCCTGGCGACTGCACGACTGGGCGATCCGCTGCTGGGCGGCGGCGGCCATCGCCATGGCGATCACCTCGGCGCCGGCGTTGTGGGCGTTGAGGCATTCCGCCGAATAGTCGGGGGCGGCGATCGACGCCTGGGCGGCGTAGACGACCTGACCTCCGGCCCGCCGGGCGCCGTTCTTGACCGCCGTCATCATCTGGCTGCAGGTCTTCGCCTCGGCGCAGGCGATGGTGGCGAACTTCGTCTTCCCACGGCTGACGGCGAGTTGGGCGCCACCGGCGAGCGTCTGGGCGAAGACGTCCCCCTGGGGCATCTGCGGGAAGTACATCGGGCTCGTATAGAAGGCCTGGCCGTCGCCGATTCCCCCGATGAACGGCACTCTCTGCTCCTGGACGTAGGACACCGTCCCCGAACCATCGAGAGACCCGTCGAACATGAGCGCCAAAACGTGGTCACCCTCGATCAGCTGTTGCGCCAGTTGGCGGTTCCGAGCGGAGTCGCCGCCGTCGTCGGCCACGATCAGCTGGTTGACGGGATGCCCGGCGAGCCCGCCATGGTCGTTGATCATCCGGATCCAGGCCCGCAGCCCGGCGAGATAGGGCCCTTGGGACTGCCCGACGACGCCGGACCAGGCGCCGAGCGTCCCGATCGACACGGGCGGGCGGCGAGGCGGCCCGGCCGCGACCGTATTCGAGGGACCGGCCGAGCCACCGCCGGCGGCGGGCCCGCCGTTACCGTTCGCGGCGTGGGCCGGAGCCGCACCGGAAATCGACCGCGCCGCGGAGGCCGTCCGGCCCGCGGGTGTCGCGGGGCCGGCGGGTTGCGGTCCGCCGGATGCGGCCGGAGCGGCGCCGGCCGCCACCGGGGCCGCCGAGGGCAAAGCGGTGCCGGATCCGACTGCGGCGTCGGGGGCGGCCGGCCCGGCGGTGTCGGTGCCGGCGGTCTCTCCGGCTGGTGCCGCTGCACTGTTGGCGGTGCTGGTCGGAGTGTGCAGCCCTGAAGCGGTCTGGCCGCCGGCGGCAGCGACGAGTTCGCCTTCTGTTCGGCGACTCCCGCAGCCGGCCGTGATGAGGGCCATGAGCAGGACCACCGATACGCATGTCCGCCTGCGCACCGCCTCCCTCCGACCTGCGCTGTGCATGTGTGGCTTCCCCCCAGGTGTCTGTTCCGCCGGAGCGCCCCCGCGCCCGGCGAGCACCGTTTACAGCACGACCTCGGCCAGTGGGTCGTCGACGGATTCGGACTCGAGCAGGATCGCCCGGTCCCGTTCCAACCAGCGGCTCATACCGACCAACTCGAACAGGTCCATCGGTTGCAGCCCGAACCGACGGAGGGGCTCCTCGCTCCCGGCGTCCAGGACCGCCCGGGCCGCCTCCCGGATGGCGTGGATGGCGGGGTAGAAGGCAACGGTCGGAACGACGACAAGGGCGAAACCCAGCTCGTCAAGCTCGGAGAAGGTGAGGCTCGGGCTCTTGCCGCCCGTGGCCAGATTGTACATTGCCGGCCCTTCGACCTCCCGGGCGATGCGGGCCACCTGGGACATGTCGGTCGGTGCCTCGACGAAGGCGATGTCCGCTCCGGCGGCCAGGGTCCGGTTGGCCCGCTCGATGGCATCGTCGATGCCGTGGACGGCGATGGCGTCGGTCCGGGCGATCAGGACGAGGTCGCCGCCGGCGCGTGCCGTATGGGCGGCCCGGATCTTGCGGACGAACTCGTCGGTCTCGATCACGCTCTTTCCGTCGATGTGCCCGCACCGTTTGGGGAACTGCTGATCTTCGAGGTGCACCGCCGCGACGCCGGCGGCGGCGAACTCCTCGATCGTCCGGATCACGTTGAGGGTCCCTCCGAACCCGGTGTCGATGTCGGCGACGACGGGCACGGACGCCGCTCGGGTGACCGCCCGGGCGACGTGGAGCATCTCCGGGAGCGAGACCAGACCCAGATCCGGTACGCCCAGATGGCTGGCGGCGACACCGGCGCCCGAGATCGACAGGCAGGAGAAGCCCGCTTCTTCGAGGATCGCGGCGGACAGGCAGTCGTAGCAGGAGGCGGCAACGACGACCGAACCGGCCGCCAGCCGCTCCCGCAACCGGGCGCCGCCGGTCGCGCCGCCGGTCGCGCCGGCCATCAGGTCGCCTCTCCGACGAGGAGTCCCTCGGCCCGCAGCTGCTCGATGAGACCACCGTGGTGGTGGATCTGGAGCAGTTCCGGCTCCCAGCGCCGCCCCTCCAGTACCGCCCCGGTGGAGAGGTTCTCGACCCGTCCGGTCGCCAAATCGAACCGGGCCGTCTGGCCTTCGACGAAGAGGTCCCTGACCCCGGGACACTCGAGCCCGGCAAAGGCGAAGTTGACGCAGTTGCGGAAGAACAGGCCGTTGATCGAGTTGCACAACACACCGGCGATGCCGAGGTCCCGCAGCACGCGGGCGGCCGGTCGACCCGATCCCGTCCCGAAGTTCTCGCCGGCCACGATCACGTCTCCCGGCCGGACCTCGTCCACCCAGCCCGGCCGGTTGGCTTCGAAGACGTACCGGGGTTGGTCGGCCACCGGCTTGAGGATGGCGTGAATCGGCTGGATGAGGTCGGTGTTGATGTCGTCGCCGAAGCACCACACCCGCCCTTCGACGGTCGTGCTCACGTCAGCGCTCCGGCGACGTCAGCGGGGGTGATCCGGCCGGCGATGGCCGACGCAGCCACCGTGGCCGACGAACCCATGTAGATCTGCGCCTCGGTGCTTCCCATCCGACCCTTGAAGTTCCGGGTGCTCGATGTGATGCAGACGTCGTCGGCCCCGAGGCGGCCTTGGAACCCGGCGCACATGCCACACGACGACGACGTCACGACGGCGCCGGCGTCGACCAGCGTGGCGATCGTCCCGTCGGCGGCCGCAGCCCGGTAGATGTCCTGCGACGCCGGCGTCACCAGCAGGGTCACCGACGGCGACACCCGCTGCCCGGCCAGCACCCGGGCGGCGTCGTGCAGGTCGTCGAGCGTCCCGTTGGCGCAGGAGCCGATGAAGGCCCGATTGATCGGCGTCGGCGGCAGCTCGCGAAGCGGGATCGTGTTGTGGATCAACGTATCGGGGAGCCCGACCCGGGGCTCCACGAGACTGAGATCGAGAGTCCTGACGTCAGCGTAGACAGCGTCGGGATCGGGCGACACGGCACCGTCGAAGCCAACGTTGCGCTGCGCCAGGTACTCCTGGAGGACGGCGTCCGGTTCGAACACGGCGAACTCGGCACTGATCTCGGCGCACATCGTCGTCAGCTGACGCCGCTGGTCCATCGAGAGGAACGCCATCCCGGGCCCGCCGAACTCGACGTTCTGACCGACGTGGTCGCCGTAGGTCCCCGCCAGGTGGAGGAAGACGTCTTTGGAGGCCACCCCCGGCTGCAGCCGGCCCTGCAACTCGTAGCGGACCGTTTCCCCGACCTTGAACCACGTGTAGCCCTTGGCCATCACAAAGATCAGTTCCGGGATCCCGATGCCCCGGGCGGCGCAGTTCATCACTCCGCCGCTGCAGGTGTGGCTGTCGGGGCAGAGCAGGATCTCCCCGGGGCGGGCGTAGGGCACGTCGGCGATGACCTGGTGGCAGATCCCCATGTCCGGGCCGATGTCATGGACGTGCGTCAGCCCGACCCGCTTGGCGAAGGCCCGGGCCCGGTCGAGTGCCTCCACCGACTGCGCGTTCGCCGGCGGGACGATGTGCTCGAACATCAGCACGACACGGTCCGGATCCCACACGGCCTTCGGTTCGTCCCACATCCCGTCATAGAAACTCAGGTCGTGACCGACGGCACAGTCCACGCCCACGACCACCAGATCGCCGGGCCGGACCTCACCGTGCCGGGAGTGGCCGCTGAGGATCTTCTCAACGATGTTCATCCCCATGCCGCGCCACCTTATTGACCGACAATCTTGTCTGTCAATATGCGGGCGCCAGCGGTGCGGCGCGGTACTGTTCGGGGACACCTTGTCGATCAGCGAGCAGGAGGTCTGCCGGCGTGGAGACTGTGACCAACGGGCGCTCCCCCCGCGTCGACCGGGTGGCCGAGCAGCTGCGCGACGGCATCCGCCGAGGCCGGTACGTACCGGGCCAGCGCCTGGTTGAGGTCGACCTCACCGGGGAGCTGGCGGTCAGCCGGCAGTCGCTGCGGGAAGCGCTGCGGCGCCTCGCCGGCGAAGGGTTGGTGACGATCCAGCCCTACCAGGGCGCCACCGTGCGGAAATGGTCCCGGCGTGAGATCGACGAGATCTTCGCCCTGCGCGAGCTCCTCGAGGGAGAGGCGGCGCGCCTGGCGGCAAGCCGCATCGACGACGACGACATCCGGCCCCGGTTCGAAGCGTCCCTCTCGGTCTTCACGGAGTTCGCCACCCGGGAGCCCGAACCGCTGCGCTACGACGAGGAGAACACCCGCCTGCACCACCTGATCGTCGACGCCAGCGGAAACCGGCAGCTCCGCACGACCCTTGAGACGCTGCACATCCAGGCGATTCGCCACGAGGCCGGCCGGCTGTGGCCCTCCCGCGCCATCCAACGATCGATCACGCAACACATCACGGTGATCGAACGCATCCTCGCCGGCGACCCCAACGGGGCCGAACGAGCCATGAAACGACACGTGAGCTCGTTCCGACAAGAGCTCCTCGACACCCTCGCCCCCGAACCACCTTCACTGGGTTCAAACGGCGAGTGACCGAGCCCGTCCGGGTCGGCGGAAGACCTCCATCAAGTCCCGAGTCGGTGGATGAGGCGCGGGCGGTTGACGGAGCGGATGAGCTCGCACTGGATGTAGCTCGTCTCATCGAGCCCGGTGGTGTCGGACGATTCCACTTCGACATGAAGCGACAATCGTCGATGGGTGGTGGCGTCAGCGCTACGGCGGTCACGACATCGACCTCATCGAACTGAAAGAGGCTACGCCGCGGGGGTGTTCGAGCGCGTCGGATGACCGGGGGAGGGGTCGCCGTCAGGGGCGCCGCTTCGACCGGCTCCGGTCCAGGAAGGCCTGGACCCGCTGGTGGTGCTCGTCGGTGGTGAGGCAGCGGGCCACGGCGTCGGTCTCCCATTCCAGGAACGGGTCG
>Ga0070741_10005719_pt1 | contig 27300 bp, 20 predicted proteins | sample Coa_R1_4_FD_66440 | JGI IMG/M metagenome (GOLD analysis project Ga0070741, IMG submission 66440) | Surface soil microbial communities from Centralia Pennsylvania, which are recovering from an underground coalmine fire - Coalmine... | ecosystem: Environmental > Terrestrial > Soil > Unclassified ...
TCTCCTCTCGGCTTTTTATCCCCAGAACTCACATTCTAACTGGACCAGTTTTCGGGGGGCAGGTCACAATTTCCCTGTTTTCTGCTTAAGTCTTTTTTTTCTGTCAACTGCGCGAAACAAACAAATTGATTTAATAATCCTTTTAGATTCTTTAAGATACATGAGATTTTGGAAATTGTTGTAAAACAAGAGCGAACAATAAGCCAAAACTGTCTTTGTTTTCAATGAACTAGCTTATTTTTACCAATCGCGGAACCTAAACATTCTCTTTTTTCGCGGCCAAGTGGATTTCTTGTGAAAATGCCAATGGCAACTGTCGCTTCCCAGTGACTCGGCGCCTTTCAGCAAAAGAAATGATCTTCCTCCGCGGAATCGAAAGTTCGTCTTTAATCGAGGGGAAAGTTGCCTGCGGGCACGTTGGAGGGAAGAACCGCGCACCGCGATTTACTGAGAGATTACCACCATTTCTGCACTTCGTCAAACTCTGCTATACTTGAGGCTTGCAGGTTGGAGCTCAGGATTCCTTCGTAACTCCCCCCATTCCAGTCACTCAGAGAGGTTTTAAGATTTATGGCGAGTTCGTGCGAGATCTGCGGCAAAAGGCCCATTTACGGCAATCGCATCAGTCACGCCCACAATGTTACTTCCCGCCGCTGGAAACCCAACCTGCGCCGGGTCAAGGCTGTGGTAAACCGAGCCCACAGAACGCTGATGGTCTGCACCTCGTGCATCGGAAGCGATCGAATCGCCAAGTGACCCCTGCCGAGCATTACAAATTTCTGCCCTTCATGCTGATTCCGCTTCCATCTTGAACACCCATGCCTGCTTGCAAGGCTTGTTTTCCGTAACCTGTTGGGGAATCTCAATCACTAAGCTTTGCCCCCTCTGCTGCCACTGCAAGGGTTGCTTCACGCCGAGCATGAACACAGCCGATCCCTGTGCAGGTCGCACTGACTGGAGAACGAAATTACTTCCAGGCCAGACGGTGCTGATAGCGTAAACGTATCGGTTATCCTTGCTGCGAGTGAACCAGATGTGGTTGCCTTCGCGGATGATTTCTCGCGGGCGTGTGTTGTAAATCGCTTCGCCATTGACTTTCAACCAGTTCCCCAAGTATTCCAGCCGCTCGACGGTTTCCTGCGGCCATCGCCCGTTCGGCATGGGACCAAATCCTACCTCGAAATTGCCTCCCTTGGCTGTTATGCCAATCAGGCTCTCAAGAATCCACTCCGCTGGCTTGTAGATGTCGTTCGGCAGGTACGAAAAGGCTTCGCCGCAGGGGTAAATAACCTTCCACAGACCGTGTGACGGTCCTTCCGGTATCGTTCGCTCGGGAGTATAGTAATCCCCATAGGCTCCGATACCGCGATTTCTCATGATGATCTGCGGTTGCAGATTCCTGACCATCATTGCGATCTGTGCCATGTCTTTCGCCGCCGCTTCCGGCCAGCCGATATCAAAATCCAGGTAATCAATCCGACCATACTCCGTCATCAATTCCTTGAGCTGTTCTCGCTCATGATCAATAAAAGTCCGCCAGCGTTCCGGGTCGGATTGCGGCGTGAAGCCAGGATCATAGTATTGATTAAAAGGGTCCCACGCAAAGGCAGGATCATGCCAATCCACATGCGAGTAGTACAATCCGACGCCTAATCCCTTCTTCCGACCCGCTTCGACGACCGCCCGCACAATGTCCTTTCGATAAGGTCCGTCCATGATGCTGTAATTCAGATTCACAATTTCATAATGCTCCACCCCGTGACTGAAGCCTTGGGGTGTCAACCGGATCGATTTCTGAACGGTCTTCGTAGGCCACATACAGAATCCATCATGGTGCTTGGTCGTGAAGGTGAAAAACCGGATCCCCCCGCGTGCAAAAAGATCCATCCAAGCATCGGCATCGAAGTCAGTGGGATTGAAAAACTGATACAACACATTGTAAATGTTCCAGAATTCTCGATTCGCTCCGGCCAACGCCCAGGATGCATCACTGCCGATCATGCAATAAAGGCCCCAGTGGATACGGATACCAAATTTCAAATCCTTAAAGGTTTCGATGGCCGAATCCGGCGCGTGACGATAGCCGGGAATGACCGTTTGCAACCAGCCACGCTGCATCGCTTCTCGATCCAATGCCTTTGCAAGTGCTTCATATCGGCTCTCTCCACCGATCGATTCTGTCTCCGGTTGTTGTGCCCTCATGTCATGGGGAAAACTTTCCATTTGCCCAAACCCATAGGCAGCACCAGCGACCGCAAGCGATTTACTCAGAAAAAGACGGCGATGCATTCTGCCTTTGTACCCTCCTTACAAGTTCGAAAGTTCCTGGGATTTCCCTGTCTCGAACGCGGATTCTAACGGTAAAGGGCTTACGGCCGTTCCGTCGGCTCGTGGCTCTCATTTCAGGTGAGTCAGCATCCAACCCTGGCTAGTCTTCCCATCCCTTAGGTCTCCCAAGACCTACTTCAAGCCTCCGTATAACACAATCAGAACATAATCAACATAAAAAAGACGCTTTCTTGCCCTGGAAGATCAGCGCACAGAATAGGCAACCAAACTTGAGCACTGAAGTGCGGGTTGGAGTGTAAGTCAGACCTTCAGGAGTTCATCACGCGCCGCACCTGGTAAACGCCGTCTATTTTGCGGAGAGAAGACATAATCTGATTCAGGTGCTGCACATCGAAGATGTCCAGCGTCACCTCAATCGAGGCGCGATCCTCGCCCGTGCGAGCCTCGATATTCTGAATATTCGAGTGGACATCGCTGATCACCGAAGTCACCTGCGCCAACAATCCCTGCCGATCTGCTGTATCCAACGTCAGCTTCACGGGATAGAGATTCTGTCGGGAGCCTGCCCATTCGACGTCAATACGCCGTTCGGCATCGTAAAGCAGGTTCTCCACGTTGGGGCACGAGCGCGAATGAACGGCAATACCTTTCCCTCGCGTCACGTAGCCGATAATTTCCTCTCCCTGAATCGGGTTGCAGCACTTGGCCAGATACACCATCAGATCGTCATGACCATGAACTTTGATGGAAACATCGTGACCTGCCCTGGGAGGTTGAGGCGCGGCAGCGCCCGTTTTTGAGGGCGGCTGCATCTCAACCTTCACAGAAGGAAAGAGTTTTGCCAGGATCTGGCGCGCGGAAAATTTCCCATAGCCGATTCCGGCATGGAGATCATCCAGGTGGCGGCAGCCGTATTCCGCGGCCACCCGCCCGACGAGTTCTTCCGCGGCATCCTTGAGGTTCAAGTCGTATCGGCGCGCCTCCTTCTCGAGGAGCTTCTTCCCAATCTCAACCGCCTCGCGCCGCTCCGCGACATTAATCCAATGCTTGATCTTATTGCGCGCCCGCGAGGTCTTCACCACCGCCAGCCAGTCGCGGCTGGGATGATGCCCAGCCTGCGTGATGATCTCGATGACGTCGCCGTTTCGCAAATGGGATTTCAGCGGCACGATGCGCCCGTTCACCTTGGCGCCGACGCAGCGATGACCCACCTCGGTATGGATGGCATAGGCAAAGTCAATTGGCGTCGCGTCCCGCGGCAACACAATGACTTTGCCCTTGGGCGTGAACGTATAAACTTCCTCCGGATAGAGATCAATCTTCAACGTGGAAAGGAACTCTCCCGGGTCCCGCATTTCCCGCTGCCATTCCACCAGGTGGCGCAGCCACGCAAACCGCTCCTCGTCTTTCGGGCTCATGCGATGGCCGTCTTTATATTTCCAGTGTGCAGCGATGCCTTCCTCAGCCAGGCGATGCATTTCTTCGGTTCGGATCTGAACCTCAAAAGGCTGGCCATGCGGGCCAATGACCGAGGTGTGAAGGGACTGATACAGGTTGGGTCTTGGGATGGCGATGAAATCCTTGATGCGGCCTGGAACAGGCCGCCAGGTGTTATGGACCACGCCCAGCGCTGCATAACAGTTCTTGACGGAATCGGTGATGATGCGCACTGCCAGAAGGTCATAGACCCGCTCAATCGAAATTTGCTGGCGTTTCATTTTCTGCCAGATGCTGTATAGCCGCTTGATTCGCCCTTCCAGCCGGGCGGGGATCTTATGTTCCTGCATCTTGGCCTCGACCTGGGCGCTGACCTCGGCCAGGAATTCCTCGCTTACTTTGCGACGGCTTTCCACCGCCCGCTTGACCTCATCGTAGGCTTCGGGTTCCAGGTATTTGAAAGCCAGATCCTCCAAGACGCCCCGCATCTTCCCCATTCCGAGACGGTGAGCGATCGGCGCATAAATTTCGAGAGTTTCTCGTGCGATCCGCTCACGTTTTTCCGGCGGCAGGTAGTTAAGCGTCTGCATGTTATGAAGGCGATCCGCCAGCTTGACCAGTACCACGCGGATATCATCCACCATGGCAAGCACCATCTTGCGGAGATTCTCCGCCTGCTTATCCTCCGGACTGAAGAACTCAATGCGGCTGATTTTCGTAACCCCTTCAACGATTCGCGCCACTTCAGGACCGAATTCCTGACGCACCTGATCGATGGTGGCAGGGGTATCCTCAACCACATCGTGCAGCATACCTGCCGCCAGGCAGACCACATCCAGCCTCATGTCAGCCAGGATGTTGGCGACTTCAAGTGGATGCGAAAGGTAAGGCTCGCCGGAAAGGCGCTTCTGGGCCTGGTGCTCCCGGGCACTGAACTCATAAGCCTTGCGCAGAAGCGTGAGATCATCCGCCGGACGCGAAGCTGCAACTTTCTGAAGGAGTTTATCAATCTGCAACATCGACATCTCTTGGTCTCATTCTAGGGCAGGCTCAGACTGGGTTCAAGCAAGCATCTTGGAATCACAGACGCAACTTGCAGTTCCTCAGGCTCTTGAACCCAAATCAAATGATAAAAAACAGAAAAGCCTCGGCGATGACACCGAGGCTTTTACAGAACTTCGCTTTTCAAGATTTAGGCGTTGCTTTCAGCGTGGGAGGCTAGCTCGCGCTCGGCTTGGCCTTTGCGGCCGCCGCTTTCATCAAAGCAAGCGCCTTCTGCGTCAATTCATCCGCTTTCTTCAGGTCAGCTTGCCTCGCCTCTTCCGTCGGCTCCAGATCCGCTTTCTGCCGATACATCAGATTCAGATAGGAATAGGCGTTCCCATCGTTCGGCTTAAGTTCAATCGCCTTTTCCAGAGACTTAATGCCTTCGTCTACCAGCGATTCGTTCTGCTGGGCCAACTCTTCCCGCGCTTTTTTGGGAAGGGGTGGCAGCGTGTCAGGATTTGCAGGATTCTTCGGAACCGTCAGGTTAAGCTTCTGCCGAAGCTCCATCTGCCGCTTGGCGCATGGAACCCAGTCCAACACTCCAATCCAATAATAGGGGTCCGGGTTGTTAGGCTGAAGCTTCATTAATTCCAGTTGATACTGCTTCGCCTTGTCGAAATTCTTCATCTCATAATAAATCTGAGCGATGCTTCCCAGGGCATTGGTGTTGTTGGGGTCAATCTGCAAGACTTCTTCGTATGCCTTGATGGCCTGATTGCCGATCTTGAGGTTGTCCGCGCTCTCCCCGCCTGGAACATACTGCTGAGCATATGCTGTTGCGAGATAAAGCCGGGCAGTGATCAAGGATGGGTCGAGGGAAACAGCCTGCTGGAAATGCTCCACGGCCTGCGCAAACTGTGCATTTCGAAAGGCGATTACACCCTTATTGAGCTGGTCACGCGCCTTGAGCTTGTTGCATCCGGTTGAGAGCCCCACCAGCAGGAGCGCGATACCCACTGGGGCAAACTTATAGAGTTTCATATGGAATCCTCCATCCATTGGCCGAAGAGCGGGGATTACTGGTTTTCGAGCTGCTTGGTGATCAGACCGATCTTGTCTACTCCCGCGCCATGGGCGATATCAATCACCTGAGCCACCGTCCCAAAAGGTATATTGGGATCGCCCTTGACAAACATGATTCGCTCGTTGCGGGTCTTGAAAATATTTTCCAGACGATTTCCAAGGTCCTGCATGGTAACGGGCGTCTGGTTGATCGCAATCTGTTGATTCGCGTCGATCGTCACCACGACCGTTCGTTCCAAGACCGCCTCGTTCTGCTTCTTATTCTTGTTCGGCTGCGGAACGAGCGCGCTCAACCCGTGGGGCGTGCGGGGAACGATGATCATGAAAATGATCAATAAGACGAGCAACACGTCAATCAACGGCGTCACGTTGATATCGTTCATGGGGCCGCCCTTCTTACCAACGGCCATTGCCATAGAGATACCCTCCTCAATCCGGGAACGACCCAGATTGCGTCAAGTGAGTTATGGAGTTGCGGAAGGTGGAACCCCCGGCCGGCGCTCGACCTTTTCGGTGAGCAGACCCAGATCCTCTACGCCTGCCGCCCGGATATCGTCCACCACACTGGTCACGTCACCATACTTGGCGCGAGCATCACTTCTTAGATAGACCGTCTTATCGAGCTTGTTTTCGATCTGATCCTTGACTTTGCTCGTCACCTCGTCGGCATTGATCACTTTCGAGCCCAGGTAAATTTTCCCGTCGCGCGTAATGGCAATGACAACGGCATTCGTCTTATTGGCATTGGCCATATCAACCGCATTGACCGCCTTCGCCATGTCCACGCTCACCCCTTTTTGCAACATCGGGGTGATCACCATGAAGATGATCAACAGGACAAGCATCACGTCCACCAGCGGGGTAACGTTGATGTCCGACACTTCACTGGGTGCTTTGCCGATGACAGCCATTACTTCTTCCCCCGTTCGGTCCGCTTAATAAAGTAGTCGATCAGCTCCGATGAAGAGTTATCCATCTCAACATCGAAGGCTTCCAGCTTGCTGCTGAAGTAGTTATAGAGCCAAACGGCCGGAATTGCAACGAGAAGGCCGATGGCCGTGGTAACCAGAGCCTCGGCGATGCCGCCCGCGACCGCACCCAACCCGGTTGTATGTTCGGCTGAAATGCCTTCAAACGCGTGGATGATGCCCAGCACCGTTCCGAACAAGCCCACGAACGGAGCCGTGGAGCCTACCGTTGCGAGCGCCGGAACGCCTCGCTTCAATTCCGCGTGTACGATGGCCGAGGCCCGCTCGAGAGCCCGCTTGGATGCTTCAATTTCTTCCCCGGAAATCTCCGCAGTCGCCTGATGCGCCTGGAATTCCTGCAAGCCTGCCGTAACGACTTTGGCTAAATGGCTTCGCTTGTTCTGCTCCGCGATCGCAATCGCTTCATCAATTTTGCCTTCCTTTAAAGCACCCGCCACCGCCGGCGCAAAAAGCCGAGACTGCTTGCGCGCCGCCTGAAAGGCAATGTAGCGGTCAATCATTACCGCAATCGACCAGGCCGACATGATGAACAACACAATCACGACCGCACGCGCCGGCCAGCCCATGGAATGCCACATGCTCATCGGGTCAAAGCCCACCGCGCCCTGTTCCTGAAATAACCAAACTCCTAAAGCAAGGAATTTCGCCCCAATCATAATGTTTTATCCTCCTGAAAAGGTTGTTAAAAAATCAGATTCTGTAATGAACCCCCACCCTTCAGCAAACGCCTCAGCATGCTTGCTGAAAGCCGGCGGTTCATCACTCCCGGCCCTTTCGCTACCTCACTCGAAGGTGCGGGTGAGGGAGAAAGAACCCCGCGATGTTGTTAATCCGAAAGCGTGAAATTCACATCGATCTCAGTGACCACTTCCACTGGAACGCCGTTCAGCAATGTCGGCTCATATCGCCATTGCTTCACCGCATTTAAGGCAGCCTGCACCAACAAGGGGTGGCCGCTTAAAACCTTCAGGTCCTGAATCGTGCCATCCTTGCTGATCACCGCTTCTAGCCGAACAACGCCCTGAATGCGCGCCATTTTGGCCAGTGGGGGATAGACAGGCATCGGCCGGTAGATCGCTTTGGCCGCTTCCACCTGGCCACCGACGCGAATTCGCGTCGGAACCTTGGGCTTTGGTGGCGGTGGCGGAGGGGCTCCGGTGCCAAGACCGCCCAGCACGCCTCCGATGACTCCACTTTCGCTGCCTCCCGGAACCCCACCGGGAACTCCTCCCACCACCCCAGCCGTAGTGGGCGGCTCAGGTTCATCTTTAATCTGCTTAATCGTTTTGGGAATAACCGTCGGCGCTTTCATCAAGTCTTGCACCGACACTCGATGGACCACCACCTTGGGCGGAGCAGCCGCAGGGGGCGGAGGCGGAGGGGGCGGTGGGGGCGGAGCCGCCAGGAAGGTCATCAGTTGAGCCTTCGGCAGCGCCTGAGTATAAATCAGGGGGATCAGGACCATGATGCCCACCGCAATTCCATCGATAATGTAAGCAATGGGCATGGTGGCTCTTTTCCAGTTTTTGGTCTTGTTCGCCGTGTAAATCAGATAAACCAGAAATCCCACAAAGCTGAAGATCAACGTCACGATAAACCACAGGGTTGTGCTGAACCCTGATCGGCGCGAGTCTGCATAAACGTAGCAAAGCATCAGCGCCGTTAAAAACAAGGGAACGAACCCGAAAACAACTCCTTGAACATATAGTGCCGTGTGCGACTCAGGACGCCCAAAGACTAACGAACCGACGAAATACCAGACAAGGAAGCCCAACACACCCACCACGACCGAGATGATCCAATGGATCACGCCCAGGACCGGCGCCCGTTCCGGCGAAGAATCAAGCAATGCTTGGTCAAACATGGGTGAATCCTCCCAGAATAGTTACAATGCGCTTCATCGAAACAAAATCGTCTTTCACCTGCGCACGCCCGCCGGCTCACGTTTCGTCCGCCTGTCTTTACCAGCCGGCGGTGGGGCGGAAGGAGGGGCAACCGCCTTTTTCAGCCCTCCGCCGCCATAAGCCGTCGCTCGCGCCCGATCCTCCCAATACAGCACCAGCGGGCTGGCGATGGCGAAAGATGAATACGTGCCAATCACCACGCCCACCACCAGGACCAAAGAGAAGCCGTGGATCACTTCTCCGCCAAAAAGAAAAAGCGCCAGCACGGCAATAAATGTCAAGCCTGAAGTCAGAATCGTCCGGCTTAGCACCTGGTTAATGCTGCGGTTAACCAGATCGCGAAAATTCTCACGCTTATTCAAGTGCATGTTTTCGCGGATACGATCAAAAGTCACGATCGTATCATTCATCGAATAGCCGATCAGGGTCAGGAACGCAGCAATCACCGTCAACGTAATTTCCTTATTCAACAGCGAAAAAATTCCAAGCGTGATAATGACGTCATGAAACGTTGCAATCACGGCGGCGACCCCGAATATTAACTCAAACCGGAACCAAACGTAAACCAGCATCGCCGCCAGGCCTGCCAGCACAACGTAAAGCGCCTGCTGCCGCAGCTTCGCTCCCACCTTCGGCCCCACGATCTGGGTATTGAACACGGAAAACTGAGAAAGATAGAAATCTTTTTCCAGATCAGAAATCACCTGGCTCGTGACCCCCGGCACCGCGGAAAGTTCGTTGAAGCTCGCAATCAGACCTTCACGGGGTGGAGTATTACGATAGTCCACCATGGCCTGGGCCAGACGGCTATAAGTGTTTTGCGCCACGTCATCGCCCTTCCCCGCGAGGTGCAGCGGGTCGTTCACCAATAGATGGTCAGCGATGACTTGGGCACCAGCATTATTGAAGTCAATCTTGCCCGCCGGACCCTGGCCGTAAAGATTGGCCAAGGCCTTCACAATAGCCTGTTTGCCGGCATCGAGAGCATTCTGGCTGGCCGTGGTCTGCAAATCCAGACCGATCATGATCTCATGCTTGGACTCCGCATCGTAGCGCACCAGGGTCGCCCGATGAAGGTTTTCCTGATCCAACCGATGTCGGATCGCATCCAGGTCCGGATTCCGGGCAAATTTTACGTAAACCAGTGTTCCACCCCGGAAGTCAATTCCATATTGCAGACCGTGCTTCACGATCATGGAGGCAATACCGGCGATCAGAAGTACAATCGATACGACGATGAAGTATTTCTTCTTCCCCATCCAATCGACTTGGGGATTATGGAAGAACTCCATGCGCTCTATGCCTTTCCTTACCTGTTAGATTTGACACCTGTCAGACAATTTAAGTTCCCTGAAATTTGCCCAAATGGGCTAGACGCTCAGCGCTTCTCCTCGCTCGCGTTTGGAGAGCACGTAATCAAAAATCACTCTCGAAACAAAGACCGATGTAAAGAGGTTCGCCACCAGACCGATCGTCAAAGTCACAGCAAAGCCCTTGACAGGACCGGTGCCAAAAGTAAACAGAATGGCTGCTGCGGCCACAGTGGTCACATGGGTATCAATAATGGTCTTGAAAGCGTGATCAAACCCGCCCGCAACCGCCGCCGGAGCCGCTTTACCCATCCGCAATTCCTCGCGGATTCTCTCAAAGATCAGCACGTTTGAATCCACTCCCATGCCGACGGTCAGGATCACGCCCGCGATGCCTGGCAGCGTTAGCACCCCACCAAAATAAGCCAATGCCGCGATCAGGATCAAAAGATTCAGAATCAGAGCCACGTCGGCATTTACACCCGCGCCCCGATAATAAACAAGCATGAAGAGCAGAATAGCGGCAAAGCCGATAATGCAGGCTTCCACACCGTGCCGAATGGAATCCGCGCCCAGCGAGGGCCCCACCGTCTGTTCCTGAAGATAAGAGATGGAAGCCGGCAACGCCCCTGAACGCAGCTTCAGAGCCAGATCCGCAACCTGTTGGGTGGTAAAGTTTCCTTCGATCTGGCCGCGGTCGCTGATTTGGTTTTCAATGACCGGCGCACTTTGCACGCGGTTATCCAGGATGATGGCCAATTGCTTGCCGATGTTCCGTTGGGTGATTTCCGCAAACCGCGAGGCGCCAGCACGGGTCAGGGTGAAATTCACGTCGGGACGCCCATTAGCGTCCTGGGAAGGCTCGGCGCCGCTCAGGTCACGCCCGGTGATGGCCGCGATGCGATCCACAAGATACCAGGCTGGCGCGCCCGAATCGCTGGTGCCGGGAAGCAGTTCCGTATCCGGCGGCAGGACGCCGCCAAACGAAGCCAAGGCTTCTTCCTTGCTCGCGTAGGGTCCGCCGCGAACAATCTTCAGCTCCAGCATGGCTGTCGACTGGATAATATCCTTGACTCGAGTGGGGTCGCTGACCCCCGGCAGCTCGACCACCAGCTCATAGCTGCCCTGGCCATACTCCGCGATTTCCGGCTCCGTAATCCCCAAAGCGTCCACGCGCCGGCGAATGGTGGCCATGGCTTCCGTATAAGCATCATTCTTGATGGTCGCCACTTCACTGGTCTTCAGCGTCATCAGCCGCGCAGTAGGATCACCCGCCACCCGTTCCACGTACCAATCCGGGAATTGATCCTGCGCCAGCGCCTGCACCTCCTCCCAGCGATTTTGAGGAATGCCCTTGATCAGGATGTGCGTGGCATCCGTCTTTCGCACTTCAGCATATGGAATATTACGCGTGCGCAGATCATCCCGCAGCCGGCTTACCGCAAGGTCCGAAGTTGTATTTACCGCATCTTCCACGTGAACCTGAAGCACCAGATAGGTGCCACCCTTTAAATCCAACCCCAGCTTGATGCGGTCTGCAATGTTGTCTTTAAGTCTCTGAAAGTTCGAGGGGAAACCAATGATACCGAAAATACAGACCAAGACCACAATGAGGATCAGGATGGTGCGATTCCGAATGCTTTTTTCCATGCCTTGCTTCCCAAAATAAATCAGTTGTTTTTCATCTGCTGCCCATCGAACTGCTGTGTAAATTTGCGAAAAGCTCTTGCACTTTCCGACGGGCCGCAGGCGACGAGGAATCTCATCAGCGCGCTAACTTTCAGAGCAAGCCTCCTCGCTCCTCTCGGCATGACAGCGCCCCTCGCGATTTTCACAACCTGCGAGCGGTGATCACCGCCACAGCATCAATCATTTGCGTCCTTTGGCCGGCGCTGAAACCTCTCGTGCCGTAGCAGCCTCTGCCCGTTTGGCTGCCGCAGACGTTTCCTCGCTTTGCAGTCCACTGATGGCCGACCGAACCACTTCAATTTTGACCTGGTTCGCAATTTGCAACTGGACGGTGTTATTTCCGAAGCCGACAATCGTCCCTAAAATGCCCCCGTTCGTGACCACACGGTCTCCCGTTTTGAGCGTGGCCAACATCTCCTGGGTCTTGCGGCGCTGACGGCTCTGCGGGCGGATGATGAGGAGATACCAGATGAGGATGAGCGGACCCAGAAGCAGGATAAAACTCGTTAACCCCTGCGCGCCGGAAGGTTCAGCAGCCAGCAGGATGGGTAAAACCAACATGCGATCTAACACCTGTCAATCTTAATTCCTATTGTACTGATTAATGGCCGTACCTGTCTCAAGGGATCAAAAGGCGGGGCGGCTTGACTTTTGCAATCTTGCACTTTGGAAGTCCATTATGCCAAGGGGCCTGCCCGGACCTTTGAAAGGAAACTTCCAAAATTTCCCGCGTCGATAGCCTGCCTGATTTTCCTCATCGTGTCAAGGTAAAAATAAAGGTTGTGGTAAGTGGCCAGTGTGGCGGCAAGCATTTCACCGGCGGAAAACAGGTGACGAATGTATGCCCGCGAATAACGGCGGCAGACCGCGCATTCGCATTCAGGATCGAGTGGCTGGCTGTCTCGCGCGTAACGAGCACTCTTGATCACGATCCGCCCCTGGGAAGTGAAAATGCCAGCGTTGCGCGCGTTGCGCGTCGGCATGACACAATCAAACTGATCGATCCCGCGCGCCACACACTCCACCAGGTCGCGGGGCGTACCAACTCCCATCAGGTAGCGTGGCGACTCCTCGGGCACGAGCGCGGCGGTGAATTCCGTCACGTCGTAAGTCGCGGATTTAGGTTCGCCGACTGAGAGGCCTCCCAAGGCATACCCTTCAAAGCCGATTTCCAGCATTTCTTCAGCGCTTTCCCGGCGCAAAGAATGATCCACGCCTCCCTGGATGATCCCATACAGAGCTCCAACCGCATTGCCCTCTTGACGGTCGATGCCCGCGAGAAAAAAGTCTCGGGCACGGCGCGCCCAGCGGCCTGTCAGTTTCACGGCCCTCTTCGTCGCCTCCTCGCTCGATGGATAAGGAACGCATTCATCCAGAATCATCAGAATGTCCGAGCCGAGAGCCTGCTGAATTTCCACTACGCGCTCAGGAGAGAAAAAATGAGAAGAGCCGTCAAGATGGGAGCGAAACTCGACGCCCTCCTCCGTGATGCGTTGCAAACCTTTTAAACTCATCACCTGGAAGCCGCCACTATCGGTCAGAATGGGGTGAGGCCAACTGATGAAACGGTGCAGCCCTCCCATTTCGCGGATGATCTCATGGCCCGGCCTTAAATATAGATGATAGGTATTGCCCAGAATAACCTGCGTTCCCAACTCCTCGAGCAGTTCCTGCGTCATGGCCTTGACAGCGCCACAGGTCCCCACGGGCATGAAGCAGGGAGTCTCAATGGTTCCGTGCGGCGTGTACAGCCGTCCGCGGCGGGCGTGTGTTTCCGAATCATGCCCCAGAATCTCAAATTTGAAATTGGAACCCATGGAGGAAAAGCAACAGGCGCAGGCACAGGAAATGGAGGTGAACAATCTCGGTCGCCATGTCAGCTGCTCACGGCCGCGATTAAATAGCCGCCAGCCCGGCTTTGATCAGCACCCAGATGACCCATAAACCCAGGAAGCAGAAAAAGACGCTTCGCGGGCGAGCCTTGCGTCCGGTTGCGGCTGCAAACCCAATCCCCAGCAACCCCAGAACCCAAAAGGTAAAGAAGTCTATGGAAGTGGCAATGCTGTAAAGCGACCTTGAAGTTGATTGCTGCGAAAGGAAAAAACCAACATTAGTCGGTTCGATATTTTGAGGATTGAAGCTGGCAGGATCACCCAAGGCGATTACAATCATCCCCAGGATCGCGCCGATAATTGTAGGTAAAAAAGCATAGGCTGAGATTGAAAAGGCTGTTTTAAAACCGACGGGATGTCCGAAGACCAGTTTCAGGATCAGCATGCCCAGCGCCGCGACAATCACCAGCACGATCACCAATGAAACAAATCCGAGGTGAGCGAAGACAGCGCCAATCTTTGCTCCTTGTTCCACCGCTTTCTGCATTTGCTCGGGGGTCATGCTATTGGCCCGCCCGCTCATTTCAATGGACCGGCGGACAATTTCCTCCATGCTGATTCTGTGAAGCATCAACTCAGTGATAGCAATAACGAAGACGATTAAGGCGACGAGCGGCGCCCAGAAATCCGGCTTGCGCGCAATGACGGCAAAGGTTTCCACCGGTTCGGTGAAGATGCCGAAGAACCGCTGCATGCGGCTTAAATCAACAGGCTGCTGAGACGGTATGGTTTGCTCGGCTCCGTTGGTCACGATAATCCTCCTTCCTTCACTTCCAATGCGCGCCCCCTTACCCCCGGCCCCTCTCGCCAGAGGGTAGAGGAGCGTTAAGCCCCTTCTTTCTTACCCTCTCCCCACTTGCCAAAAGAGCGGTAGCCAAGGCGAAGCACCGACTCTATTCGCCCTTTCCCCACTTAGGGTAAGAGGGCGCTCCCGGCTTGTCGGGGTGGGTGAGGAACAGCCAACATAGGTAAGCTCACTCATGCAAGGCAGCCCTTAGTGTAGTGGTTTGCCTCGCGCTTGGCAATGGAGAGAGCGTCAGAACACTGGGAGAGCTGAGTGTTCATGTCTCCCCCCACCGGGGGCGCTGCATGGGCGATTGCGATATCGAATCCTTATCTTCGCCATGCATCAGTCTATGTTAGAATCATGCGCTACTCGAACCACTACATTCCCGTCGAGGTTTTTCATGAAAAAGATGCTTGTTCTTGTGGCATGCCTTTCAGGATTCTCAGGACTTCTAGTGGCGCAAGGGTGGAACCACACACTTTTCAGCCTTACGCAACCGCACGATTACATCTCCAAACGTTCTTCCAGTTACGATCGCACGGGCGGCAACGCCGATTATCGCCGACTCGATCCCGGCAAATCGCTGGTGCTGATGGATGCCGACGGCCCGGGCATGATCGCTCACGTCTGGATCACGATCGCCAGCCGCGAGCGATGGCAGCTTAAGACGCTCGTGCTGCGTATGTATTGGGACCATGAGACGACACCCAGCGTCGAAGCTCCGGTGGGCGATTTCTTCGGCCTCGGTCTGGGAGAATACATCACCTATCATTCCGCGCCTCTGATGGTCTCTCCGGAAAAAGCTTTGAACTGTTTCTTCCCCATGCCATTCCGCAAACATGCGCTCATCACGTTGACCAACGAAGGGAAAGAGCCAGCGCAAGCCGTCTATTACAATATCGACTACCAGGAGTACCATCATCCGCTTCCGGCAAACACGCTCTATTTTCACGCTGAGTATCACCAGGCGACCCCGAATGAAGGACATCCTGGGGCCACTGTTAATTTATACGGTGAGAATAACTACGTCTGGATGGAAGCAAAAGGGCGCGGGCAATTCGTGGGCGTCACGATGTCGGTCATCGAGAACCAGGACGGCTGGTGGGGCGAGGGCGATGATATGTTCTTTGTTGACGGCAGCAAACTGCCGACCGTTCAGGGGACTGGCTCGGAGGACTTCTTTCTGGGAGCCTGGGATTTTGGCGGCAAGTCGTTCTATTATCCCTTATACGGAGCACCCATTGTGGGCAAGGAACTTCAAGGTTCGCGGTGGTCGATGTACCGCTTTATGCTCGCTTCGCCGATCACGTTTACAAAATCCATTCGGGCCACAATCGAGCACGGCACGGCGGATGACCGCTCAGATAACTTTTATTCCGTGGCCTACTGGTACCAGACCGAGCCTCATGCGCCGTTAGCGCCGCTGCCCTCTGTGAACGACCGCATTCCGCGTGTGATTCCGGTTAAGGCCGAATAAAAAGGAACGCCCTGAGATGCCGATCCAAGCCAAAATGGTCCGCTGGAAGTGCCAGTTTCGGCTCAGTGACTGTGGCCGCAGATCAGCGCATATCGAACGCCTCTTGGGAAGGTTGTCATGAAAATTGCTGCCGTCCAGATGGACATCAAAATTCTTGATAAGGCTGCGAATCTGGCCAGGATTCTTCAGACATTTGAGACCGCGGCCCAGAATGGGGCTCAAATTGTGGTTTTCCCTGAATGCGCCCTGACCGGCTACTGCTTCGAAAGTCTGGAAGAAGCTCGTCCACTTGCCGAACCTGTTCCGGGCGCTTCCACTCAGCAAATTGCGCAGGCGGCGCAACGGCTTCATTCGACAGCCATCGTGGGCATGCTCGAAGCGGACGGGGATAAAATTTATAACGCGGCGGCGGTGATTTCACCCGAAGGTATCCTCGGCACGCATCGCAAAATTCATCTGCCCTATCTCGGCATCGACCGCTACGTCGCGCCCGGCGACAAACCTTTTCCGATCTTCGTCACCCCCCACGGCAAAGTGGGCGTCAACATCTGCTATGACTGCACGTTTCCCGAATCCGGCCGCGTCGTAAAATTGAAGGGGGCACAATTGCTGGCAATCCCCACGAACTTCCCGATCGGTTCGGATTCCTGGCAGCATGTGCCCAACGTGCGCGCTACCGAAAATCACTTGATTGTGGTCGCTGCCGACCGCGTCGGTGAGGAGCGTGGCTTCCGCTTTGCGGGCCATTCACAGATTGTCGATTTTTTGGGCAAAGTCCATGCGGAGGCGGGCGAGACGGAAGAAACCATTCTCTACGCCGATGTGGACCTTGCGGCGGCAGACCAGAACCGCATCGCCCGCATTCCCGGCATTTATGAGATTAATCGTATCGCCGATCGCCGCCCGGAAATGTACTCCCCAATTACCGCATCCAAGAATTGAATCGACCGAGTGGCTTGTCTCGTTTAATGATTTACAGTGGGGCCACATCATCACGCCACTCATCAACCCTTTGCCCCTCCTCGGAGAGGAAGGCAATTCCCCTCCTTAATCAAGGTGGAGGTAGGAGTGGTGGTTGTAAAAAATTGGCTGGGACGGGACACGAGACGGATCGCCCCTGCTCCACCTGAGTAGATTGCTGATGACATAGTGCCGATTTGCGCGCCTATTGTAATTCTGTCAGTTGCATACACTGGTTAAACATAAAGGACGAAGATTTTCAATGCAGTAATTATCTTATTCGCCATTAATGCATGCCGGGATTTACTTTTATAATCTTGACAATCTGCAAGGGTGGGGCTAGTTTCCAATTGCGTAATAAATTTAAAGGGAGGTGAGTGTTATGCGTCCCCGCTCCACGAACCGCTCCTTTTGCCTGGTTTTCGCTACGACTGCTGCATTCTTTCTGATCACTTCACTCATGCAAGCGCAGTATGTGCAAACGAATTTGGTCTCAAACAGCAGCGCAATTCCCGCAACGACGACCGATCCGAATCTGATTAATCCCTGGGGTATGGTTCAGGGACCCACCACGCCTTTCTGGGTTTCTGATCAGGGAACAAATGTTTCGACCTTATATACGGGCACGGGCACGAAGCTTCCACTGACTGTCAATGTTCCTACCGTGCCATCCATGAATGGATTTCCACCTAATGGACCGACGGGAATCGTATTCAATACCGGCTCAGGATTCCCGCTCGCCACCAAAGGGACCGCAACCGTCAAATCGATTTTTATTTTTGCCAATCTGAACGGCACCATTTCGGGATGGAATCCGGGAAGCACAGGCGGTGCTACGAGCGCCGTGATCGAGGTCAACAACTCGGTCAGCGCTCCTCCTCCCAAGGCCGTCTATACAGGGCTGGCCATCAACGGCACAGGGAGCCTCCTTTATGCGGCCAATTTCAATTTCAATGGCGGCATCGAGGTGTACAACAGCGACTGGAGCGCCAACACTCAGTTGTCCGTAACCGACCCCAGCCTGCCTTCAGGCTACGAGCCCTATAACGTTGAAGATATGAATGGCACGCTCTTTGTCGCTTACGCGCCGATCGGCAAGGACGGGCTGCCCGTCGTAGGCGATGGCAACGGCGCCGTGGCGGAATTCAACGATGCAACCGGCACGTTCATCAAGCAACTCATTAACCCGGGCGCGGGCGATGGCCTTGATGTCCCGTGGGGCATGGCGATGGCGCCTTCCGATTTCGGTCCTTTCAGCAATGACCTGCTGGTGGGCAACTTCGGCAGCGGTGAAATCAGCGCCTATAATCCCTCGAACGGAGACTTCCTTGGCATGCTGGACGATCTCTCTGGCAAGCCCATCACCAACGGCGCTCTCTGGACGCTGGTTTTTGGCAATGGCCAGGCAGGCACAAAACCCAATACGCTTTATATCACCGCCGGCGTGACCCTTGCGCAAACCCAGGGGGTGATGGCAGCCATCACTCCCACGCCGGAACCCGCTACTCTGTTTTTGCTGGGGAGCGGTTTGCTCGCGATCGGCTTGATTTCCTGGCGCCGCATGAAAAGGGTGTAACGATGCGAGGACTCGCTTCCGGCAAAACTCTTTGCTCGTTAGAGGCTCAACAACAACCAGACATTGCTGCACAAGTTCTGTTCGGCAAAGGCGATGTGATGGCGGTCCGGGGAGGGTAAAGACATCGGGCGAGAAGGGGTTGGAAAGCGTGAGGAGCACCGTCGATTTGCCCTGTGGGTCCACATAAAGCAGTGTCCAGCTCGCCAGCAACCTCGACGGGCTTTGGAAGGATCGACGTAAACGGCCATGCAGCACTCGATGGCACACTGGACGTTACACTCGAAAACGAGTTCATTCCTACGGTGGGTAAGGAATTCGCCTTTCTGGATTTCACTCCGGACGAGCCCAGTAGTTCCTTTGCGAGCTTCCTGAACCAGACCTTTGACAACGGCCTGGAGAAGTGGGCGCTTACTTACAACAACGGGGGCGGTGATGTGTTCCTTACCGCTGAAGCCAACACCGCTTCGCCCACTTCCGAACCGGCCAGTTTGCTGCTGATGGGCACCGGTCTGCTGGGGTTGGTGCTATTCGCGCGTCGCAAACCTGGATCGGAATCCAGGCTGTTGATTTTTGATTTTAGGTTTTAAATTCCAGAATTCGATTAGTGGCGTGCTGCTTTTTTGTGTTAATCCAAAACCGACGGGAATACCGTAACGTACGGGACTTTGGAGTGCACAGGTTTATCCAATATCACCATCGGCTCGGGCGAGCGATGCCGTAATGCTGGACACGCCGCCAGTCACATTGATACGCCCACTCTGGGCGCATACACTTCTAATCGTTAACATCAACGCGCCCGTGATGCACCCGGCAGCATAACGGTGACTATCACGGGCAGGATGACAGCGGATTCCGAGAGCACGCTGGTAACTGATACCACGGCAGCGACCAGATTGCCGAACCCAAGCACTCGCGTCGGGTTTCCGAAAGCAGGGATGCCACCGTGTGGGATGGCGCGGGCGCTCGAATTTAACGGATCAAGCACACAATTCGTCATAAAAGACAAACTTCCCTGACTTAATGGGTCGAGTTCACGATTCAGAGACCTCAATTCCGTGAGCACTTGTTTTACAAAGGCATCTTTTTTGAAGCAGGATTCCCTTTAGTCAGCTCCTCAACATATTTTTATATTCCAAAATAAAAGATTACGGAATAAAATTTTTCTTGACATTTTTGAATTCGTGCTTTATATGCTGTGATATACCACAGGTCTCTGAATGACATTGGAGGGAACCAAATGTTCTGGAGAACCGGCCATGACAGAAGCAGGTCGCCCGAATTCAAATTCGAATCGAAGCGGCCCAAAGTTTTTGGATCTCTTGTACCTTTTGTCAGTCCGAAAAAGAGCAGCCAAAGTTTGCCAGCGGTATGGAGAATAGGAGCTCTTGCAGGAATTGCAGTGGCCTTGATACTCAGTCTGAGCGCACCCAAGCTCAGGGCTCAGGCAACCGTGCTGGGAACGCTCACGGGCACGATAACCGATCCTTCAGGCGCCACTGTCCCCGGCGCAAAGGTGACGGCGACGAACATCGCAACAAACGAAAGCCAGAGCGCCAGAACGAATTCGGCGGGCCAATATCGTATCTCCAATCTGCTTCCTGGCCAATACACTCTCACCATTGAAGCGGAGGGATTCAAGACGATTGTCATCGCTGCATTCAAGCTGGAAGTGGGCCAGACACTGACACAGAACAGGCAGCTTTCGGTGGGATCTACGTCACAGCGGGTACAGGTACTGGCGCAAGCGCCGTTACTGCAGACGACCTCAACTGGAAATTCGACTACTATCGGAGAAGAACAGATCAACGATCTACCTTTAAATGGGCGCAACTATATGCGTCTGATAGATTTGACGCCCGGCGCAGACGGCACCCGAATCAGCGGGCAATGGAGCGACGGCAACCGGTTTACCTTGGACGGAGCGAACAATACGACTCTTATTGGTGCAACGAGCGCCTATGTCCCCAATCTTGATCTTATCCAGGAATTCTCCATCGATTCCAACAGTTCCAAAGCTGAAAACGGTGGCTTTCTGGGTGCCACCGTGAGTGTGGCAACCAAGTCGGGCACAAACCTTCTTAAAGGCGACGCGTGGTGGTTTGGCCGCAGCCAACAATGGGAGGCTCGGAACCCCATCACGAATCCTCCTGGAGCTCCGCTTCCTCTCTATCACTTTAACCAATACGGCGTTACGCTAGGTGGGCCGGTCTATGTGCCCAAGGTGTACAATGGCCGCGATAAGACGTTCTTCTTTTTCGGATTCCAGCGCACCCAGACAGCGCAACAAAGTTACGACTACAATCGCGTTCCGACTGCGAGCGAATTGGCCGGAGATTTTACAAACTCCCTCTTCTTCGTAGGTTCGCCGGGTATTCAGCATCTATACGATCCGGCAACTACGATCATCGGGCCCAGCGGCGTCCCGACAAGAACTCCCTTCTTGAACGATGTGATTCCGCCGCAACGGATCAACCCTCTTGTTCAGAAGTACCTGGAGTATATCCTTCCTCCCCCCAATTTTACGCCCAATGCGAACTTTCCAACCGACAATCGTCTCGATCTTTTCCCCATACCCGCATTTACCAACGACTATTCCATCCGAATTGACCAAAAGTTTGGGGATCGCGACAGCATATTTGGGCGCTACTCATGGGTTGCGAATGCCAGCACCAGTTATTTGACCGCTGCACCCATTACGCAGGTTGAGTCGCTTAATCGAAACAATCTGGTCATTGATTGGGTCCACATATTCACCCCCTCTTTGTTTCTCGAGTCTAACTATGCGTATCAGCGTTTTCCGCTGACGATCAACAACGGATTTCCGGGTGACGTAACACAACAGCTTGAAAGCATCGGGTTTAGCGCTTCGCACATTGCAACCTATGGATTACCAGATTTCTTCGGTACAGGTACAGAGGCGCCCTACATCATCGGGCATTACGAACAAGGGCAGAGATCTCCTTACTCCTTTAACGAAGCTCTCAACTGGAGCATTGGAAAGCATACAGTGCGGCTTGGTATCAATCTGGCACGTAACGATTACCAAAATATTGCGTTGGGCCACCACTACACTTTCAGTTCTGTCCAAACCGCGAACCCGGACCTCAGCGCTCCAAATGCCGCAGATACCGGAAACGGCCTTGCGTCAGCGCTCCTGGGGTTGCCCTCCGCGGTATCGTTGTACCAAGGCAACTATACCGAGAGTTTTCTGAACTACGCTCCCTACGCCGAGGACGAATGGAAGCTGCGGAGCAATCTGACGGTCTCGCTTGGATTGAGATGGGATTTCTTTCCTACCCCGCACTTCACGCAAGGCCTCATCAATGACTGGGATTTTAACAATGGCATTTGGTATATCGGAGGGGGAAAACTCCCTCCATCTTGCCTAAGCAGGCCGGTCGCGCCATGCATTCCAGGAGGAAGCCTTAGTGCCCTGCCCTATGGAAACATGATCCAAGTGTCCCCATATGCAGGCATCATGCACCCCATTTACGACAACTTTGGGCCTCGGATTGGTATTGCATGGAATGTGTTCCCTAATACTGTGGTCCGGGCGGGTTATGGCATCTATTACGACACCACATCCAATATCACGCAGGAGGACCAGAACCCATTTGGAACCTGGCCCTCCAGCACCAATCTTAACTTGAGCTACAACACAGTGGGTTCTCCGCTCACGACCATCAATCAAGTTGATGGCTCGCCACTTTCGTTGGTCACAACGGGAGTTCCTTGGGGTACGCAGAGCTACTTCTGGGACCCGGAGAAGAGAGATCCAATGTCTCAGCAATGGAATCTCACTGTGCAGCATGAGTTCACGAGAAATTTCGCAGTCACAGCAGCTTACGTCGGAAGTCTCAACACCCGAACGGACATGACGTTGGACGCCAACACGGCGACGACGCCGGGCCCCGGGGATGCAGCAGTAGTCAATTCACGTCGTCCTTGGCCCTTTTATGGCACAGATACGCGTTTCGGAACCAGCCTGGGGCGAGGCAATTATAATGCGCTGCAGCTTAAAGCGGAGAAACGTTTCAGTCGCGGCTTCCAATCAATCGTTTCCTTCACGTGGGCCAAAACCATGGACAACGGATCGAGTTCCTGGTACTCAGGACACCCGGAGAACTCCTATAACCTAGGGGCGGAATATGGCATCTCAGACGCTGATCGCCCGTACATTCTTACCGGGGAAGCGATCTATGATTTGCCGGTTGGCAGGAATGGCAAATGGCTACGAAGCGGCATCGCTGCCGACATTCTTGGCGGTTGGGAAGTTTCGAGCATCGTTACCGTTGAGGCAGGGAACCCCGTCGTGCTGTCGGTTGGAGGAGACCCTGCCAATATCGGAAATACGCAATACAACTATGACCGACCGAACCTGGTTGGGAATCCCCATATTGCGAACCCGTCCGCCAAGCAGTGGTTCAACCAGGCTGCTTTCCAAACTCCCGTATACGCCTTTGGCAACGCGGGTCGTGGGCTTATTTTTAATCCCGGTTATCAGAATGTCGACCTGGGTCTTTTCAAGAACATATTGATTAACGAGAACGTTCGCGTGCAGCTTCGAGTGGAAGGCTTTAACGCTTTTAATTTGATAACGCTCGGGCGCGTCGACGGCTATATGACTAATAACCCCTATTTCGGTACAATCCACGGTAGCATCGGGAGTACGCCACGCGAGATCCAATTGGGTGCAAAACTGTATTTCTGACAACGCCTCTAAGGGCAGCCGTCGAAAACGAGCGCATCCAGGCGGTTTGACGGAGAGAATGCATGAGGGTCCCAAGCATGCCCTTCTGAGTAGAATGTGTGCGAACTCTCCAGGTCAACCTATCCCTTCCCTTGCCCCGTCAAGGACGCGGCAGCGCCGCGGCGCAGGGCACCCTTGACGGCAAGGACAGTCTCTTGCTCTACAGAATCTAGCCCTTCCAAGGGGACACGTATGAAAGCTGGTATTTTTGTGTCAGTCGTGTGGTCGGTGCTCGTCATTTCTGGTGGAGCTTCTCCGCAATGTCCCTCACAACCAAGGCAAATCATCCAGCGAATAGTGCGTACCGCAGGGTCTAACCAGCGGGCGGTAAATAGGCTCGACCTCCAGTCACTGGCTCGAACCCCAGAAGTCGCTCAATGGCTATCCAAAAACAGAGAATCCATCGAGGGTACGCGCGGCGGCCCTTTCGATGCTACCAAGCAGTACGTCAGCACTTATGCGGGCCACAACATTTATGTGCACGTGCTCGACTGGAATGGAAAGAATAACCTCTTTCTCCCATCGATCATTGACCAGCCAATCGTCAAGGCAGCGTTGTTCCATGGTCCGCCCGTCCGGGTGGACCAATACCCGTGGGGGACTCTAGTTGTCGTGCCGACAGAAATGCGCCCCAACAACATCGACACCATAATCGTCTTAAGGCTAACCGGTGATCCAGGGGAATTAGCCCAGCCTAGGATTATAAACGAAAATCCTATTCGCGGGATTATGCTCCGAGGAGACAGCGCTAAATTGTATGGCGGTCTCCGGTACAACCAAGCCCCCGACTGGATTGAAAACTGGAAAAGCTTACGCGATTACGTTACGTGGCGGGTCCGGACGCGCGCAGCCGGCGATTACGAAATCGCCATGACGTACTCATGCGCCCCAGGCTGCGGTGGAAGCACCTTTGAGATTCTTGCTGGATCGAGCAAAGTAGCGGGCACTCTGCGCGAAACAAGCGGGATGTTTGGGGGCTGGATGAATTTCGAAGAAGTTCCCCAGCAAGGAACTCTGCACCTAAGGAAGGGTATAAACGAGATCACCTTAAGGGCTACGAGCAAATCGAAAACTGACGAGATCCTGCGGTTGTACGCCCTGTATCTCTTCACACCGAAAGAAAAGGGTTGGCTTGCCAAGGGCGCGGAGCGCGCGCGTCAACAGCGCGCCCCTACAGCCTGGTTCCGAGCGGCGAAATATGGGCTCATGGTTCACTGGGGAGCCGCATCACAGCCCCGTTCCGGTCCGCAAGAACCGTTTTGCGAAGCCGTTCGTGATTTTGATGTCCAGCGCTTTGCTGGCATGGTCCAAGAGACGGGCGCCGCATATTTGATTTTTACCTTGACGCATGGAATCCATGCGTTCCCCCTTCCCCTGAAATCGGTAGACGCAGTCCTGCCCGGCAGGACGTGCAGCCGAGATTTGCCGGGGGACCTTGCCAACGTCCTCACGAAGAGAGGTATCAAACTAATCCTTTACTACGACGATGGCGTGGGCGATCCAAAGTGGTCCAAGGCGTCTGGGTTTTTGAGAGAGGATAAATCCATTTTTTTCGAACACGAAGCTGCAATACTAAGGGAAGTTGGCCTGCGCTATGGTTCGAAGCTCGCCGGTTGGTGGTTTGATAACCGCTATCCACTTCAACATTTTGAGGAACTAGACAAAGCTGCGAAAGCTGGCAATCCCGGCCGGATCGTAGCCTTCAATAGCTGGATAATGCCGAAATCAACTAATTTTCAGGATTATTGGGCAGGAGAAGTTGGCGGTTCTTTACTGCCGCTGCCCGAGAAAGGATTCTTCAACGACCACGGACCGCAAAGTGGGTTGCAGCCGCACGTTTTGATTTTCCTTGATGATCCCTGGATGCATGCGCGTCCCAACACCCCGATCCACTCACCGCTGTATAGTGACCAAGCCTTGGCTACATACGTCACCGACTGTAACCAGAAGGGCGCGCCAGTTACTATGAATATCGGCGTTTACCAGGATGGAGCCCCTTCACCAGCAACACTCGACCAACTGAAATACGTGCGCGCAGCAATAAGGGCGGAGTAGCGTAATTGCTGAGTATGACCATCATACCAGCGATGGACAGTTCGCGCTCATTTATGAATGTGTTGTTATGGGGCAAAGAGTAAGGAAAGTCGTCACATCTGACTCACAGCTTTGAGAGGTCACCAATGAAGATCTCAAGACGCGCTGTTCTCAAATTGTTGGGCGGCGGTGTGCCGGTATTCCCGATTGTGCCTTCGAAGAGATCCTTGGGGCAAAGTTTGAATGTAGCTCCTATCCCAAATACAAGCTCCGAGGTCAGAACGCTTCAGCTTTACCCAGACCGTACGACGGTCCTCATGGGGAGCGACGCGTATCTGAAGGGTTCGCTCAAGATAAGGTGGCCGGATCAAACCGCTAAACGTTTCTGGGTTGAGAACTGGATAAGCCCCAACGACTCGTTTACCTGGACTGTCAATGCCCCGAGGTCAAGTGAGTATCTGATTTCCATGATTGTAGTGAGCTGTCCGAAGGCGATCGTGAACTGCATGGAACCATCCTCTCCGGTGGAAGTGGAAATCGCCAGTGGCAGCAGGAGACTCACCCACTGGATAAAGTACAGAGACACCTCGCCCCTTGGACAATGGAACCGCGAATACGTAGCGGGGACACTCCCTCTGAACGCTGGGGTAAACACAATTCGGATGCGGGCATTGAACAGACCAGAAAAGGGCGCAATGAATCTGGCATTGTTCTCGATTGAATTGGTACAACCGGATGTGAAAGCACGCCAAGACCAAGAAGCCGCAGAATTGCGCTCCAGTACGGGGTGGATGGCAGATGCGAAATACGGACTGATGTTCCATTGGAACACTCGCAGCCAACCGAGGGAGGGTACGCAACAGCCTTACTACCAGGCAGTTCAGAAGTTTGACGTTTCCGCATTTGCTGACATGGTGCAAAGGACCGGGGCCGGCTACGTGGTATTTGTTACCACTTGGGCGGATTATTATTTTCCCGCGCCGATTCAGGCTATTGACCGAATCTTGCCGGGACGAACATGCGACCGTGACCTACCCTCGGATTTAGCCGATGCCCTCAACGAACGAGGTATCAATTTAATGCTGTACTACCACCCGGGACATGATGACAAGGCTTGGTGGGACCGAACCGGATTCAATAATGTTGACAAGGCGGAGTTCTTCGATCGATGGTGCAGTATCATCAGCGAGATTGGCGAGCGCTATGGAAAGAGGCTTGCGGGTTTCTGGTTCGATGACGGCATCCTGACTTACTATCCATTCAGCGCACCGTGGGAGCGGATGACACGCGCTGCGAAGGCCGGGAATGCAGATCGTGTTGTGGCATACAATCCGTGGATACTACCCAAGGCAACCGATTTTCAGGACTTTTTCTGCGGAGAAGGCGATTTGATTGAGGGACAGATCACGGGAGAGGGGTTCTTACCCATTGGGGGAACTGGAATCTATACGGGAGGACCACAGGCGGGATTGCAGGCGACTATAACTACTCCCAATGAACGTGGCAACTGGTGTCACGATGAGCCGCACTCTCCAATCCCTCTTCCGAGGTACAGCACCATCGACATGATTAATAAATTCAAGGAGTGCATCGTCAGGAGGAACATACCTGTCATCAACCTAGAGGTTTATCAGGATGGAACGCCCTCAGGAGCGGCCTTGGAAGAATTCGACGCCATCCGAAAAGCATTCGCTTGACCCGCCAAGAAGCCCTTATATTCAGGCGCAATTCGCCATCCTTGCGGATACCCGGCAGCGAAATGTTCAGCCTTATACCACACGATTCCCCTTGGCAAACCTTGATGGACGCACAGTTCCTCCGCGCGCATCACCCACAATCATGCCTTCCTTGACACTCTAAGTGGCAATAATGCCATAATAATTCTTGATGGAAGGGGACTTCTTGCCTTGTCCAATCATCTGCAGAAGCCTGACCAGATTCTAGCTCAAGTGCAGGCGAGAATCCAGGAAGAAATCAGCCGATTGGGTGAGCGGCTTGAGGCGATAGAACGCGGCGTGCGGGAGTTGCGCGCCCAGTTTGAGAGCTCAAGTACCGTAGTGAAGACCCAATTTGAAAACCTTGACAGTTTCTGGCGCGCTGCGAACGGTGCTTCAGTCTCAGAGTCGGTTTCTGAGG
>Ga0070741_10005720_pt1 | contig 27295 bp, 20 predicted proteins | sample Coa_R1_4_FD_66440 | JGI IMG/M metagenome (GOLD analysis project Ga0070741, IMG submission 66440) | Surface soil microbial communities from Centralia Pennsylvania, which are recovering from an underground coalmine fire - Coalmine... | ecosystem: Environmental > Terrestrial > Soil > Unclassified ...
AATCAGTGGTTCTCGCTCAGCCTCGACCTGCACGGCGGCGAGGTGTCGAGCAACGCCGCGTCGTACTTCGCGAACGGCCTCAAAGGACGCGCGAAGGAAGACACCTTCGAAGATCACGTCGTGAAGCACGCGTACTACAACATGGAGTTCTTCGAGGATGGCAAGCCGGTCACGAAGGAAGTGCTGATGCGCAACGCGATGAACGAGATCCTGCGCGACTGGTATGTCGGCGACTGCGCCGCCGGCGTCGAGCGGTGGAACCGGATCCTCGAGAAGCACGGCATGTCGGATCGGCTGCGCTTGCCGGATCGGAAGTTCAACCGCAACATCGGGATGTACTCGGGCTTTCATTTCGACCCGAACGGCGTGCCGCTGTCGAACGAGGAGTGGGAGAAGCGGAAGTTCGAGTGGCTGCCGTCGCCGGCCGACAGCGAGTACCTGCTGAGCATCATGGCCGAGCCGGTATACGAGCCCGGCAAGTTCGCGAATTACATCGCGCCGCCGCGGCGCGGCATCAACCAACTGCCGATTGATTTCGAATACGTGCGGACGGAACAATAAGCGGCTATGGCGAACGCGTTTTCCTACACGTGGCTGGGTCACGCGACGTTTCTCGTCACGACGCCCGGCGGCAAGAAGATCCTGTTCGACCCGTGGATGACGGGCAACCCGAAGTCGCCGGAGTCGGCAAAGAAGCTCGGGCCGCTCGATCTCATTCTGGTCACGCACGGCCACGGCGATCACATCGGCGACGTCGTCCGCGTCGGCCGCGAGAGCGGCGCGCAGGTCGTCGCGCCGTACGAGCTCGCGCTGTATTTCCAGAAGAAGGGGCTGCAGAACGTCACCGGGATGAACCCCGGCGGCACGCTGAATGCGCTGGGGCTGTCGGTCACGATGGTGCACGCGCACCACAGCAGCTCGATCGAAGAAGACGGACAGATCCTCTACGCCGGTGTGGCAACGGGCTACGTCGTGAAGTTGGAGAACGGCGTCACGTTCTACTTCGCCGGCGACACCGGGATCTTCGGCGACATGCGGCTCATCGGCGAGCTGTACTCACCGCAGATCGCGTTCCTGCCGATCGGCGATTTCTACACAATGGGACCGGAACAGGCGGCGAAGGCGGCGGAGTTGCTCGGCGTGAAGCAGGTGGTGCCGATGCACTACGGCACCTTCCCCGCGCTCACCGGCACACCGGCCAAACTGCGCGACCTGTTGGGCGGCCGGGCGGAAGTGATCGAACTGCAACCCGGAGACACCGCGAGCACGTAGCACACAGCAGCACCCAGCACAGCACTGAGCACACAGCACTGAGCACTGAGCACACAGCACACAGCACTCAGCACGGCACCTAACACTCAGCACCCAACACGCAACACCCAAAGACATGACGACCGCAGCCGCGACCCGCAAACAGCTGTTCATCGACAACGCCTGGCGCGACGCGTCGGGCGGCACGACGCTCGACGTGATCAACCCGGCGACCGAGGAAGTGATCGCTCAGGTGGCGTCAGCGGAGCAGGCCGACGTCGACGCCGCGGTTGACGCCGCGCGCGCCGCGCTCGACGGCCCGTGGGGCAAGCTGTCGGCGCGCGAGCGCGGACGGCTCGTGTGGAAGATCGGCGAGAAGCTGATGGAGCGTGCCGACGAGATCGCGCGCCTCGAGACGCTGCACAACGGCAAGCCGATCTTCGAGTCGCGACAGATCGAGATTCCCGCCGCGGCGGAGTGCTTTCAGTACTACGCCGGCTGGGCGGACAAGATCCACGGCGAGACCATCCCCGTCAAAGGCAACTACCTCACCTACACGCTGCGCGAGCCGGTCGGCGTCGTCGCGGCGATCGTCCCGTGGAACTTTCCGCTGCTGCTGACGTCGTGGAAAGTGGCGCCGGCGCTCGCGTGCGGCAACACGGTGATCATCAAGCCGGCGAGCCAGACGCCGTTGACGGCGCTCGCGCTGGCCGAGATCGCGGCCGACGTCGGGCTGCCGCCGGGCGTGCTGAACGTCATCACCGGACCGGGATCGAAAGTGGGGCAGATGCTCGTCGAGCATCCGGGCATCGACAAGATCGCGTTCACCGGCGACACGTCGACCGGCAAGCAGATCATGAGCGGCTCGTCGGCGACGCTGAAGAAGATCACGCTCGAGCTCGGCGGCAAATCGCCGAACATCGTCTTTCCCGATGCGGACCTCGATGCCGCCATCCGCGGCGCGACAACCGGCATCTTCTACGGCAAAGGCGAAGTGTGCGCCGCCGGATCGCGGCTGCTCGTCGACAAATCGATCAAGGGCGAGTTCCTCGACAAGGTGGCCGCGCGCGCGAAGAAGATGACGCCGGGCGATCCGCTCGACCCGAAGACGCGGCTCGGCGCGGTGGCGTCGAAGAAACAGCTCGAGACCGACCTGCGCTACATCGAGATCGCAAAAAAGGAAGGCGCGTCGCTCGTCGCCGGCGGCGGGCGCGCCGACATCGGCACCGGCAAGGGCTACTTCCTGCAGCCGACGATCTTCGATGGCGTCACGCCTAAGATGACGATCGCGCGCGAAGAGATTTTCGGACCGGTGCTCGCCACGATCGAATTCGGCGACGTCGACGAAGCGATCGCGCGCGCGAACGATTCGTCGTACGGCCTCGCCGCGGCGGTGTGGACGAAGGACATCAAGAAGGCGCACTACGTCGCGCGCAAGCTCCAGGCCGGCACCGTCTGGATCAACACCTACAACATCTACGACACCGCCGCGCCGTTCGGCGGCTACAAGCAGAGCGGCTTCGGACGCGAGATGAGCGTGCACGCGCTCGAGCACTACACGCAGGTCAAGAGCGTGTGGGTCGACCTCAACCAATAGGTGCGAGGTGCGCGAGGTGCAGGGCTGGTTAGTCCAGGCGATAGGTGAGGCCGACTTTGACGGCGTAGCCGACCCGCTGCGTCGCCGGCGGCAGATCGCGTAGCGCAGCGCTCGACCGTCCCGTGTTGTCGGGATGAAACGCGGGGCCGCCGACCGCGTTGAACTGCCACCTCGCGCCGCGCGGCGCCACGTGCACCGCTGGGCCGACGAGCATGCGTGCGCCGCCCTCCGCCTCCGTCGGATCCCAGAAGCCCTCGAGATCCTCGCCGACGCCCTCGACGCCGAGCGCGAGCGCGGACGTCAGCTTTGCCGCCCATCCGACGGTCGTGATCACGTCGACGGCGTCCCGACCCGGCGCGTGCATCGGCATCTCGAGCAGGACGTTGCCGTGCAGCCGCCACGACTCCGCTTCGCGGCCGGCGACGATGCGCGAGAGCGCGACGTCGACGCCGTCGGCCTCGTGCAGCACGCCGCCGCCGGCGGCGAACGCCACGCCGGAATGCGCCGACGGATCGAGCAGCGACACGAACACTTCGCCCTGCTGCGAGCTCTGATACGCGCTGCCGTCGTTCGTCGTCGAGAGGCCGAACTGGCCGACGAACGTCAGCCGTCCGATCGACGCCTGCACGCCGATACGCTGCTCGGGCTGGTTCGCGGTGTCGCTCTGGAACGCGCGCTCGCCCACGCCGGCGTCGTAGTCGAGGCGGAACGTGTTCCGCGTGACGTCGGTCGGCGTGGTGATCGAGAAGATGAACGGCCGATCCTGCGCCAGTGCGGGCACAGCGCTCGAGACCAGGAGCAGAACGGCGGCCAGCAGCGGCGTCAGTGGCATGGGCGGAGCTTACGTCATGTCGGTGACGATTGCGCAACCGTCGTAACGGTGCGCGGGGCGCGGGGCTTCAACTGATCAGCGCCAGATCGTCATCGCCGCCGTCAGCAGGATCATCACCACCACCGTCGTCCACGCGACGATGTTGAACGCGCGCGAGTTGACGTGTTCGCCCATGATCTCGCGATCGTTGGTGAGCAGCAGCATGAATACCAGTACGAACGGGAGCACGATCCCATTGGCGACCTGCGACAGGACCGACACGTAGATCAGCGGCACGTTCGGCAGCAGCAGGACCCCGGCGCCGAACACGATCAACAGCGTGTAGAGCCAGTAGAAGACCGGCGCCTCGTCGAACCGCTTGTCGAGGCCCGACTCGAGCCCCAGCCCTTCGCACACCGCGTACGCCGTCGAGATCGGCAGAATCGACGCGGCGAACACCGACGCGTTAAACAGCCCGGCCGCGAACAGCAGGTACGCGTACTCGCCCGCGAGCGGCCGCAGCGCCTGCGCGGCATCGGCGGCATCCGCGATGTCGTGATGTCCCGCCGCATACAGCGTCGCCGCGCACGCGACGATGATGAACCACGCGACGACGTCGGTGAAGATGCAGCCGAGAATCACGTCCCAGCGCGACGCGCGATACTGCCGCGCCGTCACGCCTTTCTCCACGACCGACGCCTGCAGGTAGAACTGCATCCACGGCGCGATGGTCGTCCCCACGAGGCCGATCACCATGTAGACGTAGCCGTAGTTGCGGATGCCGCTCGCCTGCGGCCGCGTCACCGTCGCGAACGCTGCGGCCTTCCAGTCCGGGTGCGCGAGAACGCCGGCGATAATGTAGCAGACGTAGAACGCCGAGGCCGTGAGGAACACCTTCTCGACCGTCGAGTACGTGCCGCGTACCACGAGCACCCACACGACCGCCGCGGTCAGCGGCACGCTGACGAACTTCGACACGTGAAACAGCTCGAGGCTGCTGACGATGCCGGCGAATTCCGCCACGACGTTCGACCAGTTGAGCACCACGAGCGTCAGCATCAGGAAGAACGTGATCCGGAATCCGAACTCTTCGCGGATGAGATCGCTCAACCCCTTGCCGGTGACCGCGCCCATGCGCGACGCCATCTCCTGCACCACGATCAGCGCGACCGTGATCGGGATCATCGTCCACAGGAGCGTGTAGCCGAACTGCGCGCCGGCCTGCGAATAGGTGAAGATGCCGCCGGCGTCGTTGTCGACGTTCGCCGTGATGAAGCCGGGGCCGACGACGGCGAGGAACAGCGCGAGCCGCGTCCGCCACTCTTTGCGAAGGAGTCTCACGTCAGCGGCTGCGCAGCATCGCGATCACGTCGTCGGCGGTGATGATGCCGCTGACGCGGCCGTGTTCGTCGACGACGGCGAGCGTGATCAGGTTGTACTTGTCGAAGAGCTCGGCGACCTGCTCCTCGGGCGTGTCGGGCGCGCAGGCGACGTACGGCTCGCTCAGATCCGAGAGCTGCGCCGCGGGCGACGAGGTGGCGATCTTGACGAGCGGCACCGATCCGACGAGCTGACCCGAGCGGCTCGTCAGGTAGATCGTCGCCAGCGCCTCGCGGCTCCCCTCGAACCGCTTCAGCGATTCGATCGCGTCGTCCACGACGCCCGTTTCGGGAACGGCGATGAACTCCGTCGTCATCCGGCCCGCGGCCGTGTTGTCGGAGAACTCGAGGAGCTGGCTGACCTCGTGCCGCTCCTCGGGCTGCATCTCCTTGAGGATCTCGACCGATTGCTCTTCGGGGAGATCGCCGAGCAGGTCGGCCGCGGCGTCGGGGTCCATCTCCTCGACGATGTCGGCGACGCGATCCTTGTCGAGCGAGTCGACGACCGACTTCTGGACCTCGGGTTCGAGCTCCTCGAGCGTCTCCGCGGCGACCTCCTCGTCGATCGTCTCGAAGACGGCTTCGCGCTCGGCCGGCGCGAGGTCCTCGACGATGTCGGCGATGTCGGCGGGATGGAGCTTGGCAAGCCCTTCGTACTCGATCTTCAGCTTGACGCGCCGCGCCGGATCGGTCTCGAGCAGGTCGACGTACTCCCACGGGATGACGCGCGGCGGAATCTTGTCGAGCAGCGCGCGCAGCGTGAACGACGGGACGATCCCCTTCGAGAGGCGGCGGATGGCGCCGCGCGCCCCGACGTCCACCGCGACGACGTTCAGCAGCAGGTGGCTGTTGATCGGCGTCGATTCGAGCTCGACGTCGTTGACGCGGACGACCTTGCGCCCGTGGACGTCGATGATCTGCTGGTCGAGGAGGTCGCGTTTGAGCAGGAGCACGCCATCCGAGGCCGTGTACTTCTCCCACGTCGCCGGATCGCTCGTCGCGCGGACGGTCGCGCCGGCCGACTTGATGTCCGCGGGCGCGAGCGTCCGCTCGCCGTCGGCCGTCTTGACGATCAGGTACGCGATCCGCGTCGGATGATCCTGCGGCGCGACCGCGAGTTCGCGCACGCGTCCCCGGACGACGCCGCCGGCGTCGCGCACGGGTGCGTTGAGCATCTCCGACAAAGCCACGAGCGACATCACTGAGACTGCTGACGGCCGACTGCTGACTGACGTGCGAGGGCAGTGGCCCGTGTGTGGCGCGGGAGCCTCGCCTCCCGAGGACCCGATCCTTGGCAGTGTCGCGCTGCGCTCCGCGCACTGTCAAGACAAAAGCGTCGAAATTCAGTGGTGATGATGCGCGCTCGCGCTCGGACGCCAGCGGACGAACGCGTGAAACGAGCTGGAGCCCGCGTAGTACGTCGCGAGATCGGGCGACATGTGATACACGGTCGCGTCACCGCCGATGCCGAAGCGGCCGAAGCGGCCGTCGGTCAGATCGCGGACGGCGCCGAGCGTCAGCGCATCGATGTGCGAATACACCTGTGGATGCTGAAACGGGAACGGATCGACGCCGAGGATCTCCTTCTCGACCACTTCGGCGCGTCCGTACAGCGTTAGCCGTCGGACCAGGCCGAGATCCCATTCGCCGAGAAAGCAGTCGGAGACGCCGTTGACGACGTTGGCGTCGCGGTTCTCGCCCCACGCGAACGTCGCCGCGAGCGGATGGACGCCGACCGTCCCGTCGTAACCGATCGACGCGGTGATCCGCGTTTCGTCGTACGGCTCGAACCACTCCGGTTGATGGAGATGCCCGGCGGAGACCTGCGCGTTCCACGCGCCGCTCTGCCAGCGGAGCCGGGCCGAATAGGAGTCGAGCTTCGGCGCCTCGATGTTGTAGCGGTTCTCGTCCGGCTCCGCGCCGCGGAACGTCGAGGCTTCGATCGTGAACGCGCCCGCCTCGACGCCGCCCGTCAGCACGCCGTACAACACGTGCGTCGAGTCGAGCCAGTGATGGCTGAGCGGCGCCTGCGGGTTGTCGCGCGCCGAGTCGCGATGCATGAATGTCGTCGGCCCCAGCGCGGGCTCGCCGACCACGCTCGCGGAAAACGTGTACGACACGGACGGTTCCTGGATGCGATACGACGCGCCGAGCTCCATGAAGAGATCGTGCGGATGCTGGACGTTGGTCAGCGGGATTCGCTTGTAGCTCTCGCCCGTCTGGAAGAGCTGCGGCGAGCCGCCCGCGTCCACTTTCGTGGTGCCGTCCAGATAGACCCAGTGGCCGACGGTGAGCGGCTCGAGCGACATCATCAGGTTCAGCGTCAGCGTGCCGGTGTTGTCCTCGTGCGTGCCGTCGAGCATGAACCAGTTCTGCGACTCGAACGCCGTGAAATCGGCGAACTTCCGCTCCTGATCGTTGAAACCGACGAAGACGTTCGCGTCGCCGGACCACGTCCAGGACGGCTGCGCGGCTGCGCCCGTTGCAAACAGGGACAAAAAGGCCAGGACGGATCCCGTCCGCGCCAGCGAGCGTCTCAACATGGGTCCTTCTTTGCTAAGATAGCGCGGATACGGATGCGTCGATTTCTCCCCGCCCTCGCCGGCGTCTGGCTCGCGTGCCAGTTGATCGCCGCCGCGTCGCCGCTGACGTTGTTCAGCGAGCGATTCGGCATCGATCAGGAGAGCTGCTGTCCGGGGCTCGCGCCCGGCCAGGTGTGCCCGATGCATCACCACGCGGGCGGCGAGCGCTCGACCTGCAAGATGGAAAGTACGTGCGCGCATCACGACGCGGCGCTCTTGACCATCCTCGCCGTCGGCGTGCTGCCGACGCACACCGCATCGATGGCGGCCACCGCCGCCCCCGAAGGCGTCGCGAATCCTGCTTCGTCGACGCGTTCGCGCGCCGTCGTTCCCGACGTTCCTCCACCGCAACCCCTCCTGTAGCGCAGCCCGTCAGGGCTGCCTGACTGCAGCCGTCACCGGCGGCGCTACGCCCGTCGTGTGTCCGCCGCGCGGCGTCGTGTTTTCAACGGGAGGGATCTCGTGCGAGTCCTTTGGTTCGCGTCAGCATGTATGGCGTCCGCCGTCCTGGTCGCGACGGTGCAGACCTCGGCGCCGACGCCGACGACGGTCGTCCGGGTGCCGAATCGCGGCGCCGCGACGCCGACGGTCGCGGTACGGGGCAACGCGGTCGTGGTCGCGTTCAGCGCCACCGCCGACAGCGGCATGACCGACATCTATGCCGCGGTCAGCCGTGACGGCGCGCGGACGTTCGCCGCGCCGGTGCGCGTGAACGACGTCGCCGGCGACGCGCGCGTCAACGGCGAGCAGCCGCCGCGCGTCGGCTTCGACGACACCGCGATCGTTGTCGTCTGGACCGCGAAGGGCCCGAAGGGAACGCGCCTCATGCAGGCGCGCTCGGGCGACGGCGGCCGGACCTACGCGCGCGCGTCGGTCGTGCCGGGCTCCGACGCGGCCGGCAACCGCGGCTGGGAGAACGCCGACGGCCGGTACGCGGTGTGGCTCGACCATCGCGAGCTGGCGCAGGACGAGTCGACGATGACGGCGATGCACCATCAGCACATGGCGGAAGGCGCCAAACCCGATGGCGTCGCGATGGCGCAGAAGTCGAAGCTGTTCTTCGCGTCGCTCGACGGCACGCTCGCGCCGCGCGCGATCACGGGCGGCGTGTGCTACTGCTGCAAGACGGCGCTGGCCTCGTCGGCCGACGGTACGACGTTCTACCTGGCGTGGCGTCACGTGTATCCGGGCAACTTCCGCGATATCGCGTTCACGCTGTCGCGCGACGGCGGCAAGACGTTCGCGCCGCCGATCCGCGTCAGCGAGGACAAGTGGATGATCGAAGGATGTCCCGACGACGGCCCGGCGATCGCCGTCGACGCGGCGCATCGCATCCATCTTGTCTGGCCGACGCTGATCGCCGACCCGTCGGGCGGCGAGGAGACGATCGGCCTCTTCTACGCGACCTCGGTCGACGGCCGCGCGTTCACGCCGCGCGATCGGATTCCGACCAGCGGCGTCGCCCATCACCCGCAGATCGCGATCGGGCCGGACGGCATGCCCGTCGCGGCCTGGGACGAGTTGGACCACGGCGTCCGACGCGTCGTCGTCGGGCGGCTCCAAAAGGGTGGGAGCGGCGCCCGGTTTACGCGCGAGGCCATCGGCGACTCCGGCGTCTATCCGGCCCTGGCGTCCGCCGACGGCGCCATCGTTGCGGTCTGGGCATCCCGTCAGGGCGATCCGGGGATCGCCGTGCGACGACTGGACCAGTGATGTTCCGTTCGCGCCGCCGGCGCTCGTGGATCGTCGCGCTCTGGCTGATCGGCCAGGCGGCGTCGGTCGCCGCGATTTCTCGCGCGGCCTGCGACGCCGTGCGCGCCGACGCGCCGGCGGCGTGTACCTGCAGCCACGCCGGCAGCGGCGAGTGTCCGATGCATCATGCGCACCGGGCGCAGGCGTCCCGATGCTCGTGTCGCGGTTCGGACTCGGGCGCCGCCAGCGCGATGCTCGCCATGTTCGGACCGTCGGCGGTCATGCCGTCCGCGGCCGGCGCGGCGTCGCCGGTCCGCGACGCGATCGTCGCGTCGGCCGCCGCTGACGCGCCCTGCCATCGCCCGTCCGTTCCCGATCCTCCGCCTCCTCGCCGTCCGCTGGTCTGACGGGTCGGTTCGACCATCGGTAACGCGAAACGGGAGGGGAGGACATCGTGAACGGCAGGCTTGGGATTCTGCTCGTCGCGGGCGCATTCGTGATGGCTGCGTCGCACGCGCGGGCACAGGAAACGATCAACTCGGCGAGCGTCAGCGGGCGCGTGGTGGATCCGCAGGGCGGCGTTGTGCCGGGCGCGCAGGTGACCGCGCGGCAGAGCGCGACCAACGTGTCGACGGAGACGACGACCGACCGCGACGGCCGGTTCCGGTTTCCGTACCTGAAGGTCGGTCCGTACGAAATCACCGTGCACGTCGACGGGTTCGCGGACGCCACGCGCCGGCTGACGCTGACGGTGGGGTCGGCGTTCGACCTGCCGATTGCGCTCGCGGTCAGCAGGCTGGACACGAGCGTCACCGTGACGGGCGACGCGACCGTCCTCGAAGCCGCTCGCAGCGAGATCGCCGGCACCGTGCCGGCGACGGAAGTGAAGAACCTGCCGTTGAACGGGCGCAACTTCCTCGATCTCGCGCTGCTCGTTCCCGGCGTGTCGCCGACCAACACGGCCACCACGCAGCTGTTCGCCGAGACGTCGGCGGTTCCCGGCCAGGGCATCTCCGTGGGCAGCGCGCGCAACTTCTCCAACAACTTCATCGTCGACGGCCTGTCGGCGAACGACGATGCGGCGGGCCTCAGCGGGATCCCGTACGGCGTGGACGCGGTGGAGCAGTTCCAGGTCGTCACGTCGGGCGGGCAGGCAGAGCTCGGGCGTGCGCTGGGCGGCTACATCAACGTCGTCACGAAGAGCGGGACGAACAAGCTGCAGGGCGATCTGTACGGCTACTTCCGCGACGACGCGCTGAACGCCGCGAACCCGCTGACCGGAACGACGCTGCCGATGCACCAGAACCAGTACGGCGCGAGCGTCGGCGGGCCGATCGTCAGGGACCGCACGTTCTACTTCGCGAACGTCGAGCAGCGCCGCCTCGACCAGGACGGGCTCGTGACGATCCTGCCGGCGAGCGTCGCGGCGATCAACGCGAAGCTCGCCGCCGTCGGCTATCCCGGGTCGCCGATTGCCACCGGTACGTACGCCAACCCGGTCGACAGCACGAACGTGATGGCGAAGGTGGACCATCAGGTCAGTAGCGCCGATCAGCTGAGCGTCCGGTACGCGCAGTACAACGTCACCTCGCAGAACTCGCGCGGCGCCGGCGGCTTGAGCGCGTCGACGGCGTCGGCCGGCCTCGACAACGTCGACCAGACCGTCGGGTTCAGCAACACGTGGAGCCTCTCGTCGACGACGGTGAACGAGACGCGCGCGCAGTTCACGCGCAGCGATCTGAAGGCGCCGCCAAGCGATCCGATCGGCCCCGCGGTGTCGATTTCGGGGATCGCGTCGTTCGGGACGCTCTCGGGCAGTCCGACGCGACGGCAGAACCAGTTGTACGAGGTCGTCGACAACCTGTCGCACCAGGTCGGGTCGCACGCGCTGAGGACCGGCGTCGACGTCCTGTTCAACGACGACAGCATCACGTTCCCGCGGTCCATCCGCGGCAGCTACACGTTCTCGTCGCTCGCGAACTTCCTCGCGGGCGTCTACAACAACGCCGGGTACGCGCAGACGTTCGGCGCGACGGCGGTGTCGCAGACCAACCCGAACGTCGGCGTCTACGCGCAGGACGAGTGGCGGCTGGGATCGGCGGTGACGCTGAACCTCGGGCTGCGGTACGACCTGCAGTTCCTCGAGACGATTCACACCGACGCCAACAACCTGGCGCCGCGCCTCGGGTTCGCGTGGACGCCCGACGCCGCGCGACGCGTCGTCGTCCGCGGCAGCGCCGGCGTGTTCTACGATCGCGTGCCGCTGCGCGCGCTGGCGAACGCGCTGCTGTCGGCGCACAACACCACCGATTTGTCGCAGCTGGAGCAGGTCGGAATCAGCCTCTCGCCGGCGCAGGCGGGCGCGCCGGCGTTTCCGAACATCCTCAGCGCCCCGGTTCCGTCCGTCACGCTGGCGAACCTGTCGACGATGGACCCGAACATGCAGAACGCGTCGTCGCGCCAGGCGGCGGTCGAAGTCGAACACCAGCTCGGCGAGCGCAGCACCGTCACCGTCGGCTACCAGTACGCGCGCGGCCAGAACCTGATCATCTCGATCAACCAGAACGTGTCGGCGTGCGTCGCGACGGGGACGAACAACGGCTGCCGGCCGAATCCGTCGTACGGCAACAACAGCCAGTACTCGTCGGCGGCCTGGTCCAGCTATCACGGCCTCCACGCCTCGTTCGTGCAGCGGCCGATGTCGTGGGGCTATTACCGTGTCAGCTACACGCTGTCGAAGGCGATGGACAACGTCGGCGAGTTCTTCTTCAGCTCGCCGATCGATCCGTTCGACCTGTCGAAGGACTGGGGACGATCCGACGACGATCAGCGGCACCGGCTCGTGCTGAACGCGGCGATCAACTCGCCCACGACGCCGGCCACGACCGTGTGGCAGCATCTGACGCACGATTTCGAGGTGAGCGGCCTGCTGCGCGCGTATTCGGCGCTGCCGCTCAACATCACCTCCGGCGTCACGACGGTTCAGGGCACGGCGGGTCGGCCGGTCGTCAACGGCTCGTTCATCGATCGGAACGCCGGCACCGGGCCCGACTTCTTCAGTCTCGATGCGCGGGTCACGCGCGTGTTCCGGGTCGCCGATCGTGTGCGGCTGGATGCGTTCGTGGAGGTGTTCAACCTGACGAACCGGACGAACGTCGTGGCGATCAACGGCAACTTCGGCGCGGGAGCGTACCCGACGAACCCGTCGCCGACCTTCGGCCAGGTTACCGCCGTGGGCGATCCCCGGACGGTGCAGATCGCCATGCGCGCAAGTTTCTGATCGGCGGACGGCGCGGTGTTCGGCGTCGGCCGGACGCCGCGCCGTCGAGAGAGCGGGCGCGGATTATTCGGGCCCGGGATCCTTCGACAGCTTCCGCTGCAGCGAACGGCGATGGATGCCGAGCAGCCGCGCCGCCTGCGACACGTTGCCGCCGCAGTCGGCGAGCACGCGGTTGATGTGCTCCCATTCGACGCGCGCCAGCGACGGCACCGACACGGGCACGTCCGGGCCGCGCAGTGCGATGTCGCGGTCGAACGCGGCGGCAATTTGATCGGCGTCGACGGGCTTGGTCAGGTAGGTCGTCGCGCCGAGGCGGACGCTCTCGACCGCCGTCGCGATGCTGCCGTACCCGGTCAGCACGACGACGGTCGTCGTCGGATCGAGCGCTTTCAGATCGCGCACGACGTCGAGCCCCGAGCGGCCGGGCAGACGCAGATCGACCAGCGCCAGTTCGGGACTGTCGGCCTGCGCCGACGCCACGGCGGTCTCGTAGTCGCCGGCACCGACGGCGTCGAATCCCCGTTCGCGCAGCGCCCGCATCACGCGGTCGCGAAACACGTCGTCATCGTCGACGACGAGCATCGTGCGCCGTTCGGCGGCGGTGAAGTCGGATGTCATGTTTCGGCCGCGCGCACCGGCACTTCGAGGACGGCGGTCGTGCCGCGATCCGAGGTGAAGGTCAACGATCCGCCGAGGCGCTCGGCGAACACGCGCGCCAGGAAGACGCCGAGGCCGAGGCCGCGTCCCGACTCTTTCGTGGTGAAGAACGGTTCGCCGGCGCGCTCGAGCACCTCGGGCTGCATCCCCGCGCCGCTGTCGCGCACGACGACGCGCAGGCGATCGCCGTCGCCGGCGATGTCCAGGTGCACGCGGGCGGCGCCAGCCGACGCGTCGAAGGCGTTCTTGACCAGCGACGCCACCGCCTGGCCGAATCCGGCGCGCGGCAGATGCACCCTCGGCACGACCGGCGCGATCGCGATGTCGAGGCGATCGCGCGCTGCGGCTGGCAAGCGGCTGCGCAACTCGTCGACGGCCGCGGCGACGTCGAACGATTCCGGCGCGGCTGCGGCGATGCCGCCGGCACGGCCGCTCATCTGATCCAGAATCGCCTGGCAGCGGTCCACCTGCTGCCGGATCAGCTGCGCATCGTCGGCGAGCGACGGGCGGCCGGCCGACGCTGCGGCGCGCTCCAGCTCGCGAGCGCTGACGGCGATCGTCGCGAGCGGCGTCGACAGTTCGTGCGCGGCGCCGGCCGCGAGCGTCGTCAACGCGATCAATCGGTCGGCGCGTGCGGCACGCACCCGCATCGTCTCGAGTTCCCGTTCGTGGGCGCGCAGTGCATCCGACGCGCGGCCGACGACGTGCGCGTACAGCTCGGCGCCGGCCTGCACGCCCACCCACACGGCGAACAGATGTGTCGGCAGATCGTTGAGGCGATGATGGTGCTCTTCGCCCGCTTCGTGCAGATGCCAATAGACCAGCACGCCGTAGCACGCGACGGCGAACGCGCCGAGCGCGGACGCCGGCATCGTGCCGATCGTCACGACCGCGAGGGCGATGTGCACGACGTAGACGACGACGAACGGATTGGACGGGCCGCCGGTCAGATCGATCAGCGTCGTGAGAAGAAGAATGTCGATCGCGAGGCCCACGACCGCGATCGGCCGCGGCGCCGTGCCGCGTTTCCAGAGCGCCGCCGCGACGACGATGTTCGCGGCGAGCGACGCGGCGATGACCGCCCACGCGCGCGCGAGCGGGAAGTCGTCGGCGCGGAAGATCCAGATCGCGACCAGCGCGCCGGCGTCGATCGCCGCTGCGGTCGCGCGCAGCCGCGCCAGGAACGCTCGCGTGGCGACGGGCGCGGCGATGCCCCCCGAGGAGTTCACGGCCATTAGGATACTGCGACAATTTGCCGCACGCGATCGTGGCGGCGCCGCAGATAGAGTACCAGAGTGTCCATCGCCGCGAGCGCGTGTTCGGTGCTCGCGCTCGTGTGTCTCTCCGCGAGCGCCGTCCACGCCGCCGACGTCTCGGGCACCGTGCGCGACACGAGCGGCGGCGTCCTGCCCGGCGTCACCGTCGAGCTCCGCGCGTCCGGCGGCGCCGCGCCGCGCACGACGGTCACCGACGGACAGGGCGCGTACCGCCTCGACGGCGTCGATGCCGGACGCTATCAGCTCACGTTCACGCTGATCAATTTCGCCACGGTCCGCCGCGACGTCGACGTCAGCGCGTCGACGCGCGTCGACGTCGTGATGCCGCTCGCGCTCAACGCCGACGTGACCGTCACCGGCAAGCGCACGTTCGCCAACCTCGCGGACGTCGAGAACCCGGCGGAGAACCTGGTCGGCATCGCGCAGTCGGCGAGCCAGGGCGCGATCACCGCGCGGCAGCTCGAAGAGCGCCCGCTGATGCGCGAGGGCGAAGTGCTCGAGACCGTGCCCGGCGTCATCGTGACGCAGCACAGCGGCGAGGGGAAAGCGAACCAGTACTTCCTTCGCGGCTTCAACCTCGATCACGGCACCGATTTCGCGACGACGGTGGCGGGCTTGCCGATCAACCTGCCGACCCACGCGCACGGGCAGGGCTACACCGATTTGAACTTCCTGATCCCGGAGCTCGTCACCGGCGTGCAATTCTCGAAAGGGCCGTACTACGCCGATCAGGGCGACTTCGCGACCGCCGGTTCGTCGAACATCAACTACGCGAACGTGCTCGACAAGCCGATCGCGCACGTCGAAGCGGGCGGCGAGGGGTTCGCGCGCGCGGTGTTCGCCGCGTCGCCGTCGGTCGGCAGCGGCCATCTCGTGGCGGCGATCGAGGCGGCGCACAACGACGGCCCGTGGGATCATCCCGACGATTACCGCAAGATCAACGGCGTCCTGCGCTACAGCCGCGGCGATGCCGTGAACGGCCTGTCGCTGACCGCGCTCGGCTACCGCGGCACGTGGAACTCGACCGATCAGGTGGCGCTGCGCGCGATCGACGGCGGCCTCATCGGTCGCTTCGGCGCGATCGATCCGAGCGATGGCGGCGACACCTACCGCTACGGCGGCATCGTCGACTGGCAGCGCGCGGGATCGGGCGGCGAGTCGTCGACGCGCGTCACGGGATACGCGGTCGCGTACAGCCTGGACCTCTTCTCCGACTTCACGTACTTCCTGAACGATCCGGTGCACGGCGATCAAATCGAGCAGGCGGACCGCCGCGCCACCTATGGCGGCCGCGTGACGCACCGCCGCGCATCGCGGTGGGGCGATCGGGCGGTCCAGAACACCGTCGGCGTGCAACTGCGCACGGACGACATCATGAACGTCGCGCTCTACCACACCGAGGCGCGCGTGCGGCTGCAGACCGAATCGCAGGCGTCGGTCGTCGAGACCGAAGGCGGCGTGTTCGCCCAGAACGAAGTGGAGTGGACGCCGTGGCTGCGGACGATGGCCGGTCTCCGAGCGGATGCGGCGTGGTTCACGGTGAACGATGCGCTCGATGCGCGCAACAGCGGCCGATCGAACGCGTCGCTCGTCAGCCCGAAAGGGGGCGTCACGTTCGGGCCGTGGCGCGGCACCGAGTTCTACGTGAATGCGGGAACCGGCTTCCACAGCAACGACGCGCGCGGGACGACGATTGCCGACAATCCCGACGGCACTCCCGCCAATCGCGTGACCCCGCTCGTGCGCGCGAAAGGCGCGGAGGTCGGCGTCCGCACCGTCGTGCTGCCGCATCTGCAGACGACGCTGTCGGTGTGGACGCTGGATCTCGCGTCCGAGCTGGTGTTCTCGGGCGATGAGGGGACCACGGAGGCGAGCCGTCCGAGCGCGCGCCGCGGCGTCGAGTTCGCGAACTACTACAGTCCGCGCCGGTGGCTGGTGTTCGACGCCGACGTGTCGTGGTCGCGCGCGCGGTTCACCCAACACGATCCGATCGGCGACTACGTGCCCGAAGCGGTCGGCACGGTCGTCTCGGCCGGTGCGACCATCGACGGCTACAAACGGATGTTCGGCAGTCTGCGGTGGCGCTACTTCGGTCCGCGCGCCCTCATCGAAGACGACTCGGTCCGGTCGAACGCGACGAGCCTCGTCAACCTGCAGGCGGGATACACGATCGGCGGCCACGCGAAGCTCGCCGTGGACGTGTTCAATCTCTTCAACGCCGCCGACAGCGACATCGACTATTTCTACGTGTCGCGGCTTCCAGGGGAACCGCTCGACGGCGTCGCCGACATCCACACCCACCCGACGCTGCCTCGGACGGCGCGCGCGACGCTGATCATCTCGTTCTGACGATCGCGCTCCACGCGCGTACCGTCGAGCTCGCCGGATCGCAGCGGACCCTTTATCATTCTGTGGCATTCCTCGACCGCGAACGGACGTGGTTTTCCGTTTCGCTGAACCAGTTGTTCCATATCTTTTGGTAGGCGCTCGCGGAAACGGCCGAAATTGAGCCGTTTGCGAGGTCGGCCGTTCCGGCACGTCGGACGCAGTGCTCCGAAGCCGAGGAGACGCGTCTGTGACGAGCTGGCGACGACGAGTGTGGCGGTGGTTGATCGTGCTGGCGACACTCGCGTGCGCCACGCCGGCGCTCGCCGAGACGTTGTGCGATCCGGCGTATCAAGACTGCCGGACGCCGCTCCTCAACCTGATCAATAACGAAACGGTCGGCATCGACGTCGCGTTCTGGTTCATGCAGGACACGCGATACGAAACCGCCCTGCTGAACCGGTGGAAGGCCGGTGTGCCCATCCGCGTGCTGGTCGATCCGCGCGCGAACCCGACCTATCCCGGCAACTCGCAGGTGATCGCCGACCTGCAGAACGCCGGGATTCCAATCCGCTATCGCCTGGCGTCGACCGCGGGCATCATGCACTGGAAGACGATGCTGTTCGCGGGGCAGAACACCGTCGAATTCGATGGCGCCAATTACAGTCCGACCGCGTTCATCTACGAGCAGCCGTACAGCAACTACGAGTGGGAGTCGATCTACTTCTCCGACGATCCCTCGATCGTCAACAGCTTCAAGACCGAGTACGACAACCTCTGGCTCGACACCACGAATTACGGCAACTACGCGAACATCAACGGGCCGCTGACGCGCAACTATCCGATCTACACGCAAGACCCGGGGCTGAACTTTCCGCAGCAGCAGGACTACGCGCTTCGCGTGCTGAAGAACTACAGCAAGGAGACGCAGGGCATCGACGTCATCATGTACCGCATCACCGACGAGCGGCACACCAACGCGATGATCGCCGCGATGCAGCGCGGCGTCCCCGTCCGGATCATCAGCGACACGTTCGAGTACCGCGATCCAAGCCGGCTCTGGGTCGCCTACAACCTCGACAAACTCTACGCGGCCGGCGTGCCGCTGAAAGTGCGCGGCGGCCAGGGGCTGAACCACCAGAAGCTCGTGCTGCTGTACTCGCAGCAGATGGCCGTCTTCGGGTCGTCGAACTGGACGACGCCCTCCGCGAACTTGCAGCAGGAGCACAACTACTTCACGACCAAGTCGTGGATGTACCAGTGGTTCAGCGATCAGTTCAGCCGCAAGTGGAACAACACGGCGCCCAACGGCGCGATCGAATCGACGCCGTTCGTGCCGCTGCCGCCCGACAAGCCGGTGAATCAGGCGCCAGCGGATGGCTCGGTCGGCACGCTGCGCTCGATGGAGCTCGTCTGGGACGGCGGACCGTGGGGACAGAAGTACGACATCTACTTCGGCACCGATCCGAATCCGCCGCTGCTCGCCGCCGATCAGCAACTCGGACCTGACGATCCCTCCGCGCCGACCTTCCAGAAGTGGGTCCTCCCGCTGCTGCAGCCCGGCACCACCTACTACTGGCGCATCGTCTCGAAGACGATGGCAGGGCTGACGGCGAAGGGACCGATCGCGAGCTTCACGACCGCGGGCAATCCGCCGCCGCCGCCCGGGCCCGCGCAGAACGCGAGCACGATCGTCATCTGGACGTCGACCGACGTCGCGCCGTCGAGCGTCACCGGCAACTGGCAGTGGTTGACCGATTCGACCGCGGCCGGCGGCAGCGCGCTCTGGAACCCGGATCATGGCGCGTCGCGGATCTCGCCGCCGCTCGCGACGCCGGCCAACTACTTCCAGACGACGTTCAACGCGGTCGGCGGCGTGCCGTATCACCTCTGGCTGCGGCTGCGCGCGCAAGGCAACTCGACGTCGAACAACTCCGTCTCGGTGCAGTTCAGCGACGCGATCGATCAATACGGGTCGCCGCTCTATCCGATCGGCGCGGCGCAGGGCGCCGAGGTCGTGCTGAGCGATCCGTCCGGCACGCTGAACGGGTGGGGCTGGGCCGACAACAGTTCCACGTCGCCCGGCACGCTGATCTATTTCCCGGCGAGCGGCGCGCAGACGCTGCTCGTGCAGCAGCGCAGCGACGGCGCGATCGTCGATCAGATCGTTCTCAGCCCCGACGCGTTCCTGTCCTCCGCGCCCGGCGGCACGCTGAACGACACGACGATTTACGGCAGCACGATCGACGGATCGTCGCCGCCGCCGTCGCCGCCGCCGGGACCGCCGCCGCCGCCCGACGTGCCGGCGCCGTGGCAGCACCAGGACATCGGCGCCGTCGGCCTTCCCGGCTACGCCACCTTCGACAACACGTCGACGTTCAACGTCGTCGCGGCCGGCGCGGACATCTGGGGCAGCGCCGACTCGCTCCACTACGTCTACGAGCCGCTGAGCGGCGACGGGTCGATCGTCGCGCGCGTCGCGAGTCTGCAGAACGTGAACGCGAAGGCGAAAGCCGGCGTCATGATCCGCGAGTCGCTCGCGCCCGGCGCGGCCAACGCGTTCATGCTCGTCTCGACGACCAAGGGCGTGCAGTTCCAGACGCGGACGTCGACCGGCGCCGCGACGACCGCCGTTGCCGGGCCGATCAAAGCCGCGCCGTACTGGGTGCGCGTCGATCGCAGCGGCAGCACGTTCACCGGCTATTACTCGTCGGACGGGACGACCTGGACGCAGCTCGGCACGACGACGATGACGGTGGCCGCCGACGCGTTCGTCGGCCTGGCGGTGACGAGCCACAACCCCGACGTCGACACGCAGGCGGCGATCGATCACGTGTCGGTCAACGGCGTGCCCGTGGAGTCGTGCAACGCGGCGATTACGCCCTCGTCGCAGACGTTCGCGGCGGGCGGCGACAGCGGATCGATCGCGGTCAGCGCGGCGAGCACCTGCTCGTGGACCGCGACAAGCAATCAGAGCTGGCTGACCGTGACGAGCGGCGCGTCGGGCAGCGGCAACGGCACCGTGATGCTGAGCGCCGCGCCGAACGGCGGCGGCACGCGCACGGCGACGGTGTCGGTCGCGGGCCTCTCGTTCGCCGCGACGCAGAACGCGGCGAACTGCAGCTACAGCATCTCGCCGTCCGGCCAGTCGATGACGGCGAACGGCGGCACGGCGACGGTGACGGTGACGACCGGCAACTGGTGCACGTGGTCCGCGGTCAGCGGCGATCCGTCGTGGCTGACGGTGACGAGCGGCGCGTCCGGCACGGGCAGCGGCACGGTGACGCTGAACGCCGCCGCGAACACCGGTCAGGCGCGATCGACGACGGCGACGATCGCGGGGCAGCCGTTCGCGGTGTCCGAGCCGGCACCGAGCTGCGTCTACACGCTGACGCCGGCGAGCCAGACGCTCGCGCCGTCGGCGGCGACGATCTCGGTGGGCGTCGCGACGAGCGCATGGTGTTCGTGGACGGCGACGAGCAGCGATCCGAGCTGGCTCGCCGTGACCAGCGGTGCGTCGGGCACCGGCAACGGCACGGTGACGCTGGCCGCGACCGCCAACGCCGGCGCGGCGCGGTCGACGACCGTCGCGATCGGCGCGTCGACGTTCGCCGCGTCCCAATCGGCGGCGACGCTGCCGAGCGGCTGGTCGAATCAGGACGTCGGCGCGACGGGCAAGGCCGGATCGTCCGCCTACGACTGGTCGAGCCACACCTTCACGCTGAAGGGGGCGGGCGCCGACGTCTGGGGCACGGCCGACGCGCTCCAGTACGCGTACGAGCCGCTGTCGGGCGACGGCGTCATCGTCGCGCGCGTCGCGACGGTGTCGAGCACGGCGTCGTGGGTGAAGGCGGGCGTGATGATCCGCGAGACGCTCGATCCCGGATCGGCCCAGGCGTTCATGCTCGTGTCGTTCAGCAAGGGCACGGCGTTCCAGCGGCGCACGGCGGCGGGCGGCGCGAGCGTCAGCTCCGCCGGTCCGAACGTTGCCGCACCGTATTGGGTGAAGATCGAACGGATCGGCAACACGATCACCGGCTACGTCTCGCCGGACGGCGCGGCGTGGACGCTCGTCGGCAGCGATGCGTTCGCGATGGGTGCCAACGTCTTCGTCGGCCTCGGCGTCAGTAGCCACGTCAGCGGCACGCTGGCGACGGCGACGTTCGACAACGTCGCGCCGCCGTCGCAGCCCTGCACGTTCTCGATCTCGCCGGCGAGCCAGTCGTTCGATACGACCGGCGGCAACGCCACGATCACGCTGACGGCGTCGGATCCGTCGTGCACGTGGACGGCGGCGTCGAGCGATCCGTCGTGGCTGACGGTGACCAGTGCCGCGTCGGGCGCCGGCAACGCGCTCGTGACGGTGAACGCGGCCGCGAACAACGCCGGCGCGCGCAGCGCGACGGTGACGGTGGGCGGCCAGACGTTCGCCGCGTCGCAGTCGGCGGCGGCGTGCACGTACGCGATCTCGCCGACCAATCAACTGTTCGCGAGCGGCGGCGATACGGCGACGGTCAGCGTCACCGCCGGCAGTTGGTGCGCATGGACCGCGACGAGCGGCGATCCGAGCTGGCTCACCGTGACGGCCGGCGCGTCGGGGACGGGCAATGGCAGCGTCACCCTTTCGGCCGCGGCCAACAGCGCCGGCACGCGATCGACGACGGTGTCGATCGGCGATCAGACGTTCAACGCGCAGCAGGCGGGCGCGCCGTGCACGTTCTCGATCTCGCCGTCGAGCCAGACGCTCGCCAACGGCGGCGACGGCGGGACCATCGCGGTCACGACGAGCAGCTGGTGCACGTGGACGGCGAACAGCAGCGATCCGTCGTGGCTGACGATCACGAGCGCGTCGGCCGGCACGGGCAGCGGCAGCGTGACGTTTGCGGCGTCGGCGAATCCGGCGGGGCAGCGCGCCGCGACGATCGCGATCGCGGATCAGACGTTCACGGCGACGCAGAACGCCGCGGCGTGCAGCTACGCGATCAGCCCGGCGTCGCAGTCGGTGGCGATCGGCGGCGGGTCGGCCTCAATCACGATGACCACCGGTAGCTGGTGCGGCTGGTCGGCGTCGAGCGACTCGTCGTGGCTCGCGATCGCGAGCGGCGCGACCGGCGTCGGCTCGGGGACGATCGCGCTCACCGCGTCGGCGAACGGCGGCGCGGCACGTACCGGCACGATCACCGCGGCCGGCCTGACGTCGACGGTGACGCAGGCGGCGCCGGCGATTCCCGGCGGCTGGTCGAATCAGGACGTCGGCGCCGTCGGCAAAGCGGGATCGACGGCGTACAACTGGTCGACCAACGTCTGGACGATCAAAGGCGCGGGCGCCGACATCTGGGGTACGGCGGACGCGTTTCAGTACGCCTCCGCCTCGATGAGCGGCGACGGCGTCGTCGTCGCGCGCGTCGCGTCGGTGTCGAGCACGAACGCGTGGGTGAAGGCGGGCGTGATGATTCGCGAGACGCTGGATCCCGCGTCCGCGCAGGCGCTGATGCTCGTCTCCTACAGCAAAGGGCTCGCGTTCCAGCGTCGGACGACGGCCGGCGGCACGAGCGTCAGCACGGCGGGCGCGGCGGTCGGCGCGCCGTACTGGGTGAAGCTCGAGCGGATTGGCAACACGTTCAACGCGTACTCGTCACCGGACGGGACGACGTGGACGCTCGTCGGGAGCGACACGATTCCGATGGCGTCCACGGTGTACGTCGGACTCGCGGTGAGCAGTCACGTGTCGGGCACGCTCGCGACGGCGACGTTCGACAACGTGACGACGCCGTAGCGCGCGTCACTGCTTCGTCAGCGTGCCGTTGTACGTATTCGAGCAGCTCCCGTACGTCGTCGTCTCCTCGAGCGTGAGATGCGTCGGTCGGCAATCGTCACCTTCAGCTGACCGGGCACCGGCGTGCCGAGGAACGAGAACGTGCCGGAGCCGCTGAAGGTCAGGTCCGCGGCGAGCGTGCCCTGATACGCGTGGTCGAAGTTGGCCGTATCCTGCATCGTCATCGTGCCGGCGCCGCTCGCGTTCACGTTGACGACCATCGTCTCGCCGTACTTGGGCTGCGAGGCGGTGCACTGCAGCGGCCTGATGATCGCCGCGACGAACCGCCCGGGGAACGCTTTACGCGTTCCCGCGCTGACGTTGATCCGGGTCGTGGAAGCGCCCGACGCGGAATTCGGATCTGTGGGGAGTTGGTACAGGCGACGCCGGCAGCGGCGATCAGGCTTGCGGCAATTCCCATCTAGAGTCGCATTTCGGGTCCCTCCTGGGGAGCATCTCCGCCTAGGAGGACGGACACGGCGCACGGGAGTGGTACAGTGACGCCATGTCCCGAACCGCGACACCCGGTGTGATCCTCCTGGCGTTGTTCTGTCTCGGTCAGGCGGCGCCGACGCGCCTCCAGCCGGATCCGCCGGCGAAGTGCGACGACTGCGCGATGTGGAATCAGCCGCGGGCGCCGTTCAAGATTTTCGGCAACTCGTATTTCGTCGGGCCGTTCGGCGTGTCGTCGGTGCTGATCGTGTCCAACGCCGGCTTGATCCTCGTCGACGCCGGTCTGCCGCAGTCGGCGCCGCTCATCGACGCGAACATCCGAACGCTCGGCTTTCGCACCGAGGACGTGAAGCTGATCGTCAACGGCCACGCGCACTACGATCACGCGGGCGGTCTGTCGGCACTGCAGCGCTTCACGGGCGCGACCGTCGCCGCCGGTGCCGCAGGCGCGCCGGCGCTCGAGGCCGGGAAGCCGACGCCTGACGATCCGCAGGTCGCCTTCGCGAACAGCCGCTTCCCGCCGGTCGCGCACGTGCGCGGCGTGCGCGACGGCGAGGTGCTGCGCGTCGGCGACGTCGCAATCACCGCGCACCTGACGCCGGGACACACGCCGGGCAGCACGACCTGGACGTGGCGATCGTGCGAAGGCGCGCGCTGCCTCGACGTCGTCTACGCCGACAGCATTTCGGCGGTGTCCGCGCCCGGCTTCCGCTTCACCGGCGACGCCACGCACCCGTCGCTCGTGCCGACCATGCGCGCGAGCATCGCGAAACTCGCTGCGCTGCCGTGCGACATCGTCATCGGCGCGCATCCGTCGGTGGCCGATCTCGACGGCAAACTGAAGCGCCGCGCGGCGGATCCCAACGGTCCGAACCCGTTCATCGATCCGAACGGCTGTCGCGCGATTGCCGACAGCATGTCGAAGGGGCTCGACGCGCGAATCGCCGAGGAGCGCTCGACGCAACGCCAGTGATGAGCGAGCGTCGCGGACGTACTCTTTCGCGATCACGAAGAAGAGTCTGCGCAGAATCTTCACGTTATTTACGCTGCGGAACGGCACGAACCTGCTGCTGGTCTTCGTGCGCGGCGGCAAGCCTGGGCCCGTACAACGAGGCCGGCAACCTCCGGCGCGGCAACGCGCGGTTGTTGACCGTCGATCTGACGAGCGCGGCGCTGCCCAAGCCGCGCCTCACGCCTTCGCCGGATCAGCCGTCAATCGTTCGCGTGCCTGTGTACACTGATTTCAGGCTGCACGCCATCACCGACCCGGCGGATGCGGCGGCGAAGGAACCGATCGACATGAATCGGCCCGCACGCTCCGCGGCGTTCCTGGCCGGCAACCGCCCGTTCCTGACGCGCCGCCTGTGGGGCATCGCGAGCGAACGGCGCACTTCCACGACGGCCTCTTCACCACGCTGCGCGAAGCCGTGCTCACGCGCGACGGCGAAGCGCGCGCCGAGCGGACGGCGTTCGAGCAGCTCGCCGCCGGGGATCAGGGAGCAGTGATCGAATTCCTGAAGTCGCTGCAGATGGTGCACTGACGGCGCCGGGACCCTACACCGAGGCGTGGCGCCGCTACCGCGCCTGGAGTCTCGCGTTCTGGGCGCTCTTCTTCGGGTTCGTCCCCTCGGTGGCGCTGCTCGATCGCCTCGTGCATCGCCCCGGAACGGGCGGCGGCGCCACCGCGACCGCCGCCATCGTCTGGATGATCGCGTTCGCGATCGTCGGCTACTTCAAAACGAACTTCTCCTGCCCGCGCTGCGGCGAGTTGTACTTCCGCCGCTTCGACGCGCGGCCGTGGCGCCGGAACTGGATCTTTCGTCCGTGGGCGCGCCGCTGTCTGCACTGCGAGCTGCCGAAGTGGGCGGACGGGTAGACGCGTGCGGCCGGCGATCTAGTTGATCACCTGCACGCGCTTCGCGTCGCAGCCGCGCGGCAGCCGCTCCTGCTTCGGTGGGATGTTGCCGAGATAGCAGTTCGGAATCAGGTACATCTTCGCCGAGGCGGCGGGCGCGGCCGCGCGGACGGGCGGCGCCGGGCGGACGTGATCGAGCGACGCGTGATATGTGACCGTCGCGTTGGGATCGATCCGCACGTCGAAGGTCGTCGGCAGGTAGTCGGAGGCGCGAATCTCGACGCGGTGCGGACCGGCCGGCAGCGTCAGTACGCGCGAGGCTTCGACGTCGGCGAGCGTCGCGACGTAATAGCCGTCGACGAACACCTGCGCGGACGCGGGCGTGCCGTCGAGGCGCAGCATTCCGGTCTCCATCTGCGGCGCGGCGGCCATCGTCGCCGGTGCGCCCGCCGACGTCGCGTCGGGCGCGTAGTAATAGCCGCCGCCGTATCCGCCGTAGCCGCCGAATCCAAATCCGCGCGGCAGCGGGCGCACGCGCGACGGCGAGTAGACGGGGTTGTCCTGGAACGGGAACGTGACGCCGGGCGTGAGGCCGCCGGCGGGCTGCGGCGGCAGCGGCGGGAACGGCATCACGGTCGGCGACGAAGCGGGCGGCGGCGGCTGATGCGACGGCGGCGGTTGCGGCGGCGGAGTCGGGTGCCGCTGCGGCGCAGCGGAAAGAGCGGTCGAGAGCAGCAAGGCGAGCATCAGCGACAGACCGCGCATGAAGACCTCTCCGATCACTGTAGCACCAGGCGCCGCGCGGGCGGCATCCGAGCGCGCTAGAGCTGCGCCGGCAGCTGTGCCAAAATGGCGCACTTCCGACAGCTGCGCGTCTGATGATCTGCTTGCTGCGCTTCGCCACCGTGGCCACGGCGCTTGCCGCCTCGGCCACCGCGCCGGTCGTGATCGACGCCGGCCGTCCCGTACGCGTGCGCATCGTCGCGCGCGTGCCGATCGCGGACGATCAGCGCATCGAAGCCGCGATCGTCGATCCGATCTACGTGGGCAATCGCGTCGTCGTCGCCGCCGGATCGACGGTGACGGGCCGCATCGAGACGTGGCGCGGCACCTCGACGCGCGACACCGTCGCCGCGATGGCCGGCGGCGATCTGACGCCGCCTGTCGGCGCGCGCGTGCGCTTCGACACGCTCGCGCCGGTCGGCGACGCGCCACTGCGCATCGCGGCGGTTGGCGCGATCGACGTCGACGAACCCGCGCCGCGCACCGGCGAGTGGATCAAGGACTACCTGCTCGGCCAGCTTCCGTACCACCGCCGCTACGTCCACGCGGATGCGATGGTGACGATGACGCTGATCGAGCCCGTGCTCGTCCTTCGACAGGCTCAGGACGAGCGGAACGGCACTTCGCTCGTCGTTCGACAGGCTCAGGACGAGCGGAACGGCACTTCGCTCGTCCTTCGACAGGCGCAGGACGAGCGGAACAACACGGCGACCGCACGTCGATCCGACACCCCGCTCGCCCTGAGCCTGTCGAAGGGCGAGCCGCCCATCCCCGCTCGGCTGCTCACACCGCTCGACTCGGCGACCGCCGTTGTCGGCGACCGCGTCGATCTGCAGTTGCTTGCGCCGGCACGCGGCGCGGACGGCCGCGTCACGGCGCCGGAAGGTGCGCGCGTCACCGGCCACGTCGCCGCCGTGTCGCGTGCGCGCGCGTTCGCGCGCGGCGGCCGCGTCACCGTCCGCCTCGACGCGCTGCAGACGTCGCTCACGAAACGCGAGCTGCCGATCCGGTTCATCTGGCCGCCGCTCGCGGCGCTCGCGCTGGTCAGCGGACGCGATCCCGCGGCGCCCGACGCCTCGACGTTCTTCGGGCGCGCCGGTGCGGGCTGGTCCGGCTTCCTCGTGATTGGCGCCGCGGTCGCGCCATTCGCCGAGCCGGTGGCGCTGGGGCTCGGCGCGTGGGGGCTCGTGCACTCGACGTGGGTCAACGTGCTGCGGCGCGGGCGCGACGTGACGCTGCCCGCGGGTTCGGTCGTGCTCCTCTCGCCCTCTACTGCTGGGTCGTAATCGCGCGCGGCCGCGCCGCCTCGCACGCCGCCAGCCACTTCGTCGTCGTGTCGTCCGGCTTGATGTTGGCGCGCCGATCGATCACGCCGCAGTCGATCAGCTTCTGCGCGTGCGTGATCGCTTCGAACAACAGGCGATCGCCGGCGATCTCCACGACCATGAAGTGATGCTCGGAGATGCCGACCTCGTCGAAGTCGCTCTGGTGATAGCCGTACAGGTTGCGTCCGCCGCCGCCCGACACGAAGTAGTGGA
>Ga0070741_10005721_pt1 | contig 27293 bp, 23 predicted proteins | sample Coa_R1_4_FD_66440 | JGI IMG/M metagenome (GOLD analysis project Ga0070741, IMG submission 66440) | Surface soil microbial communities from Centralia Pennsylvania, which are recovering from an underground coalmine fire - Coalmine... | ecosystem: Environmental > Terrestrial > Soil > Unclassified ...
TTGCTGCGAGCGATATAGAGCCAGTCCAAACGGGATGAACAGGACATAGCAGAGCAGCTCCCACGGCAGCGTCCAGGTCGAACCGTTCACGACGTGAGGGATCGGATTGTCGACGAACGCGCCCGGGATCGATCGGCTGATGACGCGCTTCGAAAGCGTCACGTTGTCGATGATGAAGCGGCCCAGCCCGGGCGAGCGCCAGTAGTCGACGGGATCCTGGTCGGACCCAAGCGCTCCAAGAACGATCGCCGTGATCACGGCGCAGACGATCGCCGCCGGATAGATCCGCAGCGCCCGAGCGCGCAAGTAGGTCCACAGGCTCGAAGAGCGCTCGAGGCTTTGCGAGACCAGATAACCGCTGAGGATGAAGAATCCCAGCACGCACGTGGTGCCCAGGATGCGCTTGTGCAGCGTGAAATCGAACCAGGGCTCGCCGTCGAAGACGTTGTCGCCCTGCGTGAGCGGGAAGCAATGACACAGCAGGACGCCCACCGCCAACAGCATGCGGATCAAATTGAAATGGTTGTTGCGCATCCGCTCCCCCCGAAGCTAGACGCTTGCGTTCATGGCCGTGCCGACTTCCGTGTCGGTCTAGTTGCTGGGGGCAGGATACAACGAAGGGTAGGAGATGTTCAGATCAGAACCAATCGTCGATCAGCGGCACGCGCGATTGCTGCGCGTCGGCGATCGACTGATACGCGGAGGTCTCACGCTCGCCGCGGGGCAGGTTCACGGGTGACGGCGGGACGACTTCGAACACGCGACGGTTTTCCGTCGTCGCGCGCGGAACGGCGACCAGCTCCACGCGCCGCCAGGTCAGCGGCTCGCGGAACCAGACCGTTCCGACCGAGCTGATCCTCATCGCTGCCTAGCGCGGACGGCTCTGCGTGCGCGGCGTCGCGTGGCGCAGGCGGACGTAGTCGAGATCGCGATCCTGATCGTCGCTGGGCAGCTCGAGCTGATCGGGCCGCGCCCAGCCCGGCGTGCAGCCACCGCCGAGCGAGAGCACTTCCTGGCGCCAGGAGTAAGTGCCGTCGATGGTCGAAGGCCCGACGAGCTTCAGCTCCGACATGACGACGACCGGCGCGCCGCGGCGATGCTGATGCCCGCTGCGCATGTCGGCGTCGAGCTTGAAGCGCAGGCGCATGCCCACGGGCCACTGGCTGGTCGGACGGCTGGGAACCCGGATCTCTGACATTGCTTCGCCCCCGCGAAGTAGGTTTTATCTACGCGCCTTGAGACTGCGGCACGCGCGGGGGAGCGGCAATAGGAAAACTGACTCTACGTTACGGCGGCGATTCCAGGTGTTGCAGGACGGCGTCAGCGAGCTCGTCCGGCGAGAACTTCGGCAGGAAGCGATTGGCCCCGACCTTGTCGACCATCGCGTGGTTGAAGCGGCCGGAGAGTGAGGTGTGCAGCAGCACATAGAGATCGCGCAGCCGCGGATCGCGCCGGATCTCGGCGGTGAGCGTGTAGCCGTCCATGTCGGGCATCTCGATATCGGAGATGACCATGCCGATCTGGCTCGCGACGCTGTCGCCCGCGTCGGCGATCGACTGCAGGTACTTCAGCGCCTGCCGGCCGTCGGTGACCTGGACCGGCTCGACGCCGATCTCCTGCAGGAGCCGGCTGACCTGATTGCGCGCGACGCGCGAATCGTCGGCGACGAGCACGCGGGCGGGGCGGCCCTGCAGCTTCGCGCGGCGACGCGAATCGCCGGAGAGCTCGCGCGGACCGCCGGTGATCGCCGCGAGCACCTGCTCGACGTCGATGATCTGCACGAACTGGCCGGCCGCCATCGTCACCGCGGTGAGATGCGTGCCTTCGCCGTCGCCCGGCGGCGGCTTCACGTCCTCGACCGAGACGTTGGCGATGCGATCGACCGAGCCGACGAGGAAGCCCTGCACCGAACGATTGAACTCGGTGACGATGACGTGCGCACCGCCGATCGCGATCGCCGATTCGCCGATCGCGGTCGCGAGATCGATCACGGGAATGGTGCGGCCGCGCACCAGCGCGAGCCCGCGGACCAGCGGGTGCGATTCGGGAACCGCATGCAGCCGCGGGCAGGCGATGACTTCCTGCACCTTGAAGACGTTCACGCCGTAGCAGGCGGCGCCGCCAAGCCGGAACAGCAGCAGCGCGAGGCGATTGTGCCCCGCGAGCTGCGTCTGCCGGTCGATGCTCTGGAGGAGCCCGGAGTCCATTTCACTCGCTGTATCGGCCGTTCGCGGCGGAACTTGATGCGAGGTTCTCGCCACGGGGTTTGCGGCTTTCCCGTATGAAAAAAATTCACGGTGGGCCGATACCGCGCTTCGATGGGCAATCCCAATCGCCACTGGATCGCGTTGCTGGCCGGCCTGCTCGCGGCGGCCTCCGGTCATGCCGCCGAGCCGATGCGTCTCGCTGCGCTGCCGGCCGATCTCACGCAGTTGTCGCTCAACGAGCTCCTGTCGATCGAGGTGACATCCGTGTCGAAGCGCATGGAGCCGCTCGCACAAGCCGCCGCGGCGATCTTCGTGCTCACCGGCGAGGAGATCCGTCGCAGCGGCGCGCATTCGATTGCCGAAGCGCTGCGCATGGTGCCCGGGCTGCAGATCGCGCGCACCGACGCGCTCGGCTACGAGATCACCTCGCGCGGCATGGGCGACGACCTTCTCGAAGTGCGGCTCGACGGGCGAAGCGTCTATTCGCCGTTCACCTCGGCCGTGTTCTGGGACACGCTCGACGTCGATCTCGCCGACATCGAGCGCATCGAAGTCATCCGCGGGCCCGGCGCTGCGCTGTGGGGCGCCAATGCCGTCAACGGCGTCATCAACATCATCACCAAGACCGCGTCGGAGACGCAGGGCACGCAAGTGCGCGCCGGCGTCGGCAACGAGGAGAAAGCCTTCGCGAGCGCTCGCAGCGGCGTGCGTGTCGGCGCGATCGGCGACGCGCGCTTCTATGCGCAAGCCCGCTCGCGCGACGGCAGCAAGCGCGACGACGGCAGCGATGCCGACGACGGCGGCAGCATCGCGCGCACCGGCTTCCGCAGCGACTTGCTGATCGGGCGCGGGCACGATCGCGCACCGGATCGGCTGCTGCTCGAAGGCGACTACTACCATGGCGATTTCCACGCCGCGAGCCCGTACGGCGGCTACGCGCCGCTCGACGTCGGCGGCGCCGACTTCATCGGGCGCTGGACGCGAACGCTCGCCGGCGGCTCCGAGCTCGCGGTGCAGACGTACTACGACCACACGCTGCGCGACTTCCACGGCATCTATCGCGAGATGCGCGACACGGTCGACCTCGACGCGCAGCACACGATGCGCATCGGCACTCGTCATCAGCTGATCTACGGGCTGGGCTATCGCGGCACGCACGATCGTTTCGGCGAGCCGCCGGAGCACACCGTGGTGGTCGACCCGCCGTCGCGCCGCAATCAGACGTGGAGCGCGTTCGTCCAGGACGAGATCGCGCTCGCCCCGGTGACGCTGACGGTCGGCAGCCGCTTCGAGCGCAACGACATCACCGGATTCGAGTTCGAGCCGAACCTGCGCCTCGGCTGGCAGGCGGGCCAGCGGGTATTCACGTGGGCGTCCATCGCGCGCGCCGTGCGCATGCCGAATCGCTACGACACCAGCATCGCGCTGTACTGCCCGCCGCCCGACGGCATCCCCGACACCTGCGGGCCCGGCCTGCTGCCGCTCGGCAATCCGCAGATCCGATCGGAAACGGTGATCGCTTACGAATGGGGCCTGCGCTTCTGGTCGGCGCACGACTTCTCGGCCGACGTCGCGCTCTTCTACAACGACTATCGGCGCCTGGTCAGCACGGAGGAGGTGCTGCCGCTGTTCGACAACAAGCTCGCGGCGCGCTCGGCCGGCGGCGAGCTGTCGCTGACGTGGAAGCCGAGCCGCACCTTCGACGTGCGCGCGTTCTACAACGAGCTGCACGTGCACGGACGCACGACCGGCGACGGCACGGACACGCTCGACGCGGATTTCATCGGCCAGAGCTGGCCGAAGCATCAGGCCGGCTTGCGCGTCGGCTGGATGCCGGCGGCCCAATGGACGCTCGACGGGTTCCTGCGCTACGTCGGCGCCCAGCCCGGCGTTCCGGTGCCCGCCTACACGGAGCTCGATCTTCGGGCGGCCTGGCGCGTGCGGCCGTCGCTCGAGCTCGCGATCGTCGGCGCGAACCTGCTGCACGCACGTCACGCGGAAGACGGCAGCGCCATCAACGTCAACGATCAGTCGTCACTTTCGCAGCTCGAGCGCAGCGTGACGCTCGAGCTCGAATGGAGCTGGCAATGATCCTTCGAAACCCCATCGGCGCGCTGCTGATCGCATGCGCGAGCGGGACCGTCGCGGCTGCAGACCTGCCGCCTGATCTCACCGAGCTCTCGCTCAACGACCTGCTCGACATCGAAGTGACGTCGGTGTCACGTCACGCCGAGCCCTTGCACGAAGCGGCAGCCGCGATCTTCGTGCTCACCGGCGAGGAGATCCGCCGCAGCGGCGCGCGCTCGATCGCCGAAGCGCTGCGCATGGTGCCGGGTCTGCAGGTCGCGCGCTTCGACGCCAACAGCTATCAGATCACCTCGCGCGGCATGGGCACCGACAAGCTCGAAGTGCGGCTCGACGGACGCAGCGTGTACTCGCCGCTCACGTCGACGGTTTTCTGGGATGCGCTCGACACCTATCTGCCCGACATCGACCGCATCGAAGTGATCCGTGGTCCCGGCGCGGCGCTGTGGGGCGCCAACGCGGTGAACGGCGTCATCAACATCGTCACGCGGCCGTCGTCGGAGACGCACGGCACGCAAGTGGTGGCGGCGGTCGGCAACGAAGAGAAGGCATCTGCTGCGCTGCGCGCCGGCGCGAGCCTGGGCGATCGCGGCGACGTGCGCGTCTACGCGCTGGCGCACGAGCGCGATGCGAGCGTCCAGCCCGATGGCGCCCATTCGTCGGATGGCGGCAGTCACGCCCAGGCGGGATTCCGTGCCGATCTGCTGACGTCGCCCGACAGCTCGAAGCCGGGCGATCAGCTGATGGTGTCCAGCGATTTCTACAAGGCCCGCGAGCGCGCGGTGAACTTCACCGGCGGCGCCGGTCACATCGACGTGACCGGCGCGAATGCCACGACGCGGTGGACGCATCCGTTCGGTCCCACCTCCGACCTGTCGATCCAGGCGTACTACGACACCGATCGGCGCAACCAGGCGACGCTCTATGCGGAGAAGCGCGAGACCGTCGACTTCGACCTGCAGCACCGCTTCGACTTCGGCAAGCGCCATCAGGTGATCTGGGGCTTCGGCTACCGGCGCACCAGCGACAACATCGGTCAGCCGCCCGACGATTTCATCTTCGTGGAGCCCGCGGAGCGCGTGCACCGCACCTGGAGCGCGTTCGCGCAGGACCAGATCGCGCTCGCCGGCGATCGCGGGCAGCTCACGCTCGGCAGCAAGTTCGAGCACAACGACATCACCGGCTTCGAAGCGCAGCCCAATCTCAAGCTCGGCTGGCGGCTGTCGCGCGACTGGTTCACCTGGGGCTCGATCGCGCGCGCAGTGCGTATGCCCAATCGCTTCGACACCGACGTCGCCGCATTCTGCCCGCCACCGAATGGCTTTCCGGGCTTCTGCGGGCCGGGCGACATCGTGCGGCTCGGCAATCCCGACGTGAAGTCGGAGACGCTGATCGCCTACGAGTGGGGCTTGCGCATGAAGGCGGGCAACGGCTTCTCCGCCGACCTCGCGCTGTTCCACAACGACTACGACCGGCTCATCAACGGCATCAGCGCTTCGTCGTCGGCGCTCGGCGGCTTCAGCAATGATCTCCGCGCGAAGGAGACCGGCGGCGAGCTCGTGCTGACGTGGGCGGCGCGCGCCGATCTCGATCTGCAGGCCTGGTTCGCGGCGCTGCACGTCGACGCGCGCAGCCGCAGCGGCGCCCCGGAAAGCCCGGATGAAGAGGCGCTCGAGGGCCGCGATCCGCGGGAGCAGGCCGGCCTGCGCGTGAACTGGCGACCCGCCAGCGGTTACGCGATCGACAGCTTCCTGCGCTACGTCGGTCACGTCCGCGCGCAAGACACACCGGCTTACACCGAGCTCGATCTTCGCGGATCGTGGCGTCCGCTGCCGTCGCTCGAAGTGGCGCTGGTAGGACAGAACCTGCTTCATGCAAGCCACGTCGAGCAAGGCGCGGACGCGTCCGATGCTGCCGCGGGGTTTGCGCAAGTGAATCGCCTGCAGCGCAGCGTGCTGCTCGAGCTCAGCTGGGAGTGGAAGTGATGCGCTTGCGCTTCCTCGCCATCGCGCTCCTGTCGGCCGCGTGCACCGCATCGCACGCGGCGGACGATCCGCTCGAGTACCGGGTCAAGGCGGCGTTCGTCTTCAACTTCGCGCGCTTCGTGACCTGGCCCGCCTCGCGCTTCGCGACGCCCGACGCGCCGGTGGAGATCTGCGTGCTCGGCTCGCAGGGCTTCAGCGAAGTGCTGGAGGAGACCGTCGCGGGCAAGACGGTCGGCGCGCGATCGCTGCACGTGAAGCGCGTCGAGCAATCGCGCGAGCTGATCGAGTGCCACGTCGCCTACGTGATGACGGACACCAGCGCGCAGACCGAGCGCCTGCTGTCGCAGGTCGCGGGTCACAGCGTGCTCACGGTCTACGAGGCGTCGATCGCGCTCGAAGGCGGCGTCGTGCGGTTCTACCTCGAGGATCGTCGCGTGCGCTTCGAGATCAACGCCGCGGAAGCGGAGCGCGAGAAGCTGCAGGTCAGCTCCAAGCTGCTCGCGGTGGCGAAGGTGGTGGACGAATGAGCACCGTTGCCGGCGACGTCGTCGCGACGCCGATCGCCGCCGAGCCGCGCCTCTGGCGCTGGTTCCGCGACTTGCCGATCCGTCGCAAGCTCACCTACCTGATGCTGGTGCCGTCGGCGGCCGGCCTGCTGTTCGCCGCGGCCTCGCTGATCGGCAACGCGGCGATGAACGCGCGCGCCAACGCGCTGCGCGATCTGCAGGCGATGAGTCTCGTCGTCGCCAACAACGCTGCTGCCGCGGTCGCGTTCCGCGACGGCGCCGCCGCGGAGGAGATCCTGTCGGCGCTGCGGTTCAAGCCGGAGAACGAAGGCGCATGTCTTTATGTCGCCGAGCTCGGCGAGCAGCCGTCGGTGCTGGCGAGCTATGCGTCGGGCAGCAAGGCGGCTTGTCCCTCGCGGCCGGGCGAGCCGGGCACGCGACAGGACGGCATGTACCTGCTGAGCGTCACCGAGGTGCTGCAGAAGGACAGCCGCCTCGGCTGGCTCCTGATCCGGCAGAACCTGCGGCCGCTGCAGCACGCGCTGTCGGTGCAGATCGCCATCACCCTTGCGGTGCTCGCAGCGAGCTTCGCGGCGACGCTTCTCATCGGCTTGGGCACCTACCGCGTTCTGGCGCGGCCGCTGCTCGGCCTCGCGCACATCGCGCGGCGCGTGTCACAGACGCACGAGTTCCGGCTGCGCGCGCAGAAGTACGGCAACGACGAGCTCGGCCGCCTGGTCGACGACTTCAACGAGATGCTCGGGCACATCGCGCAGCGCGACGGCGATCTGCGCGCCGCGAACCACAGCCTCGAGCAGACGCTCGGCACGCTGCGCGAGACGCAGTCGCAGCTCGTGCAGAGCGAGCGCCTCGCGTCGCTGGGCAGCCTGGTTGCCGGCGTCGCGCACGAGATCAACACGCCGGTGGGCGTCGGCGTCACCGCCGCGTCGACGCTGCGCGATCACGCGCGCGAGCTCGCCGAGAGCTACGCGCGCGGCGATCTCAAGCGCTCGTCGCTCGAGCAATTCATCACGACCGCGGACGAGGCAGCCGAGATCACGCTGAAGAACCTCCAGCGCGCGGCGGACCTGATCGCGAGCTTCAAGCAGGTCGCCGTCGATCAGTCGAGCGGCGAGCGCCGGCAGTTCGCGCTGCGCGAGTACATCGACGAGGTGCTGCTCTCGCTCGCGCCGCGGCTCAAGAAGTACGGCCACGCGCTGGAAGTGGATTGCCCGGCGGCTCTTGCGGTCGATACCTATCCGGGCGCGATCGCGCAGATCCTCACCAATCTCGTCAGCAACGCGCTCGTCCACGCCTTCGACGCCGGCAAGAAAGGGCATCTGCGCATCCACGCCGAAGCCGCGAACGGCTGGGTGACGCTGACCTTCGCCGACGACGGCCGCGGCATCCCGCAGGAGAATCTCGGCCGCATCTTCGACCCGTTCTTCACCACGCGCCGCGGCGCGGGTGGCAGCGGGCTCGGCCTGCACATCGTCTTCAACCTGGTGCACCAGCTGCTCGGCGGCACCATCGACGTGGTCAGCGCGCCCGGCCGCGGCTCGCTGTTCACCATCCGCTTCCCGATCGCAGCCCCGAGAGCCAAGCCATGACCGATGTCCTCAATTTCGCGCCGGAAGTTGTCGACGATCCGGTCTCGCAGCCGCCGTGGGAGATCCTCGTCGTCGACGACGAGCCGCAGGTGCACTCGGTGACCACGCTCGCGCTGAAGGGCTTCAGCTTCGACAGCCGGCCGCTGAAGCTGCTGCATGCGTACTCGGCGCGCGACGCGAAAGAGATGCTCAAGCATCACCGCAACGTCGCGGCGATCCTGCTCGACGTGGTGATGGAGACCGATCACGCGGGGCTCGACGTCGTCGAGTACGTGCGCGACGTGATGCACAACCGCCTCGTGCGCATCATCCTGCGCACCGGGCAGCCGGGCCGCGCGCCGGAAGACCAGGTCATCCGCAGTCACGCCATCAACGACTACCGGCACAAGACCGAGCTCACGCGCCAGCGTCTCGCCACCACGCTCTACGCAGCGCTCGCGACCTACAACGAGTTGAAGCGCATGGACGCCGACGAGGCCGTGAAGCGCGTGCGCCAGGAAGCCCTCAAGCTGGTGCGCACCAAGTCCGAGCTGCTCGACAACGTCAGCCACGAGCTGCGCACGCCGATGAACGGCGTGGTCGGCATGACCGAGATCCTGCTCGACTCGGCGCTCACCCCCGAGCAGCGCGACGCCGCGGAGACGATCCGCTTCAGCGCCGACTCGCTGATGAAGATCTTCAACGACATGTTCGACCTGAAGCGCATCGAGGAGGGCTCGACGCAGCTCGAGCTGCGCGAGCTCGATCCGCGCGCGCTGATCGGTCACGTGCTCGATGCCGCGCGGCCGCTGGCGGCGCCGAAAGGCATCGCGCTCAACAGCACGATCGACGATCGCGTGCCGAGCGCGGTGTGGGGCGATCCCGCGCATCTGCGCCAGGTGCTCTCCATCCTCGTCTCCAACGCGGTGAAGTTCACCGATCGCGGCGAGGTGCGCGTGTCGGCGGCATGGCTGCGCGAGAGCAGCGTCGGCGTGACCGTGCGCTTCACGGTTCGGGACACCGGCATCGGCATCGCGCCCGAGGCGCGCTCGAAGCTGTTCACGCCGTTCACGCAGGCCGACACGTCGAGCACGCGGCGACACGGCGGCCTCGGTCTCGGCCTCGCGATCTGCGAGCACCTGGTCAACCTGATGGGCGGCGACATCAGCGTCGACAGCGAGATGGGGAAGGGATCGACCTTCGCGTTCTCGCTGACGCTGGCGCGCGCTTCCTCGTCGCGCGATGCGGTGGCGCCACCGCAAGTCGCGGCGGTCGACAGTCTCCAGCCGCCGCCGCGCGTGCTGGTCGCGGAGGACGATCCGATCAATCGCAAGGTCGCCGATCTGCAGCTGCGCCAGTGCGGCATCCTCGCGGACTTCGCAGCCGACGGCGCGCAAGTGCTCGACGCGCTGGCGCATCAGCATTACGACATCGTGCTGATGGATTGCCAGCTGCCGAAGCTCGACGGCTATGAGACGACTTCACGCATCCGCGCGCGCAGCGGCGCGCAGGGGCACGTGTGGATCGTGGCGATGACCGCGAGCGTGATGGTCGGCGCGCGCGAGCGCTGCCTCGAAGCGGGGATGAACGACTATCTCGCCAAGCCGGTGACCGGCCGCAGCTTGCGGGAGGTGCTGGATCGCTTCCACCGCCACGCGGTGAAAGCACGGAGCTGACGCGACGCTAGTGCAGCGTCTGCGATCCGGGGATGAACGCGCGGCCGCCCTTGGGCAGCTTGACGACGACGTGGAAGCTCGAGCCTTCGCCGCCGAGGTCGACGCTGATCGCGGCGCCCATCGAGTCGACCAGGTCCTTGCAGCGCGCGAGACCCGTCGGCGTGTCGGCCACGGCAATGTCGCCGGGCACGCTGAAGCGCTCGAAGAATTCGGCGAGCGTCTGCGCGGTGATGCCCGAGCCGGTGTCGCGCACCATGAAGCGCACCGTCACTTCGGCGGCGTTCTCGTGCTCGAGCTCGGCGCACACGCAGACTTCGCCGCGCTCGGTGAAGTGCACCGCGTTGGCGACGAGCTCCGTGAGCACCTTGCGCAGCGCGGCGGCATTGCCTTGCAGTCGATGCGGGATCGCGGGCTCGACCGAGCGCGTGAGCTTCAGCTGCTTGGTGCGCGCGAGCGGCGCGGCCGCCTCGATGGCAGCGTTGACGAGATCGCGGACGTCGAAGTCGCGCGGATCGAGATCGATCAGAAAGCCGTTGTCCATGACCGCCTGAATGTCGTGGTGCGCTCATCGCGCGGGGCTCAGCTGCACTCAGGCTGACAGCGGACGCGACCCGCGGAAGCGGGCCGTGAGGTTTTATCTACGGACCTGGAAGGTTTATCTAGGGCGGTGAGACGCAGGTCACACTTGCGCCATCCGGCGCTCGCTCATCTCCCACAATTTCGCTGCGAGCGCGGGGTCGCGGCTGGCGCGCGTGCCGGCGTTCTCCTCGCGCTTCACGAAGTACTTGCCGCTCACGTTCGCGAGCGAAGGATCGGTCGCCAGCCAGATCGCAGTGTCGGCGCCTTGCGCGGGCGTGAGCATGAAGCCGAGCACCAGCTTCTTGAACAAGCCCGGCGTCTCGCGCCAGATCTCGGTGGCGACCGCGCCCGGATGGAAGGCGTTGACCGTCACGCGGGTTCCTTCGAGTCGCTTCGCGAGCTCGCGCGTGAACAGGATGTTCGCGAGCTTGGCCTGGCCGTAGGCCTGCATGCCGATGCGATGGCGCTTCGGGTCGGTGAAGCTCGCTTCGTCGATGCGACCCCATTTGTGGCCGACCGAGCTCGTCACCACGATGCGGCCCTGCTGCGCCGCCTTCAGCGCCGGCAGCAGGTGCTGCGTCAGGCGGAAATGCCCGAAGTGCATGATGCCGATCATCGCCTCGTAGCCGTTCGGCAACGTGTGCAGCTTCAGCGTGTAGAGCCCGGCGTTGAGCATCAGCACGTCGAGCACCGGCATCTTCCTCAGGAATGCGTCGGCGAAACGGTCGACCGCGTCGAAGTCGCCGAGGTCGAGCGGCATCGACTCGACGTGCGCCTGCGGATGCGTCGCGCGGATGCGCTCGATCGCGCGCTCGGATTTTTCCGCGCCGCGCGCCGCGATGACGACGTGATTGCCCTGGCCGGCCAGCGCGAGCGCCATCTCGTAGCCGATGCCCGTCGAGCCGCCGGTGATGAGGATGTTCTTGTTCATGGCGTTCCCCGTACATGACCGCTGAGGAGCGATCCTCGATCGTTGCTGCCGATCACGGCCGCGTCCTCAGCGAGCGAAGCCTCAAGAGGCATTCGACTGCTCACTCTTTCTTCTTCGCAGTGGATTAGACGAAGCGCTGGCGGTTGGGTTCCCGGAATCTTCGCCGCTGACGGCAACGCCCTCGGCGTCCTCTTCGTCGGGTCCCTTCGCGGCATCGAAGCCGAAGCGCTCGACGAGGAAATCGACGAACACGCGCACCTTCGGCGCCATGTGCCGCGTCGGCAGGTAGACGGCGTAGAGATGCGCGCCGGATTCGATCTCCCATTCGGGCAGCAGCCGCTTCAGCTTGCCGTTACGGATGTCGACGCCCGCCATGTATCCGGGCAGCAACGTGATGCCCATGCCCGCGAGGACGAGATCGTGGAGCGCCTCGACGGTGTTGCAGATCAGGGATCCGTGCACCGCGACTTCCTCGCGCTCCTTCTCGCGTCCCGACTTCTCGAAGTGCCACACGCCGTTCTGCAGCGTGTTGGGGAAGATGAGGCAGTTGTGGCGCGTCAGGCCCGCGGGATGCACCGGCGTGCCTTCGCGCTGCAGATACGCCGGCGACGCCACCAGATGCCAGCGCACGGGGCGCAGCTCGCGCGCGATCACGTTGGGCGGCAGGCTGCGCACGATGCGGATGGCGACGTCGAAGCCGTCCTCTGCGAGATCGACCACGCGATTGCTGGCGTTGAGCTCGATCTGCACTTCGGGATGCTTGCGGAAGAACTCCGGCAGCACCGGCGCGAGTCGCGAGTTGGCGAAGGTCACCGGCGCGGTGACGCGCAGCAGCCCGCGCGGCGTCGCCTGCAGCGTCGCGACGACGCGCTTGGAGCTTTCGATCTCGTCGACGATGCGCGCGCAGTGCTCGTAGTACGCCGCGCCGGCTTCGGTGAGCGAGAGCTTGCGCGTGCTGCGATTCAGCAGCCGTACGCCGAGCGACTTCTCGAGCTTGGCGACGTGCTTGCTCGTCACCGACGTCGAGACTTTCAGCTTGCGGGCCGCGCCCGCGAAGCTGCCGTTCTTCACCACGCGGGCGAAGGTGACCATGTAGGTGAGGTCTTCCATCGGAATGGTTCCCCAGTGTTGCTTCCGGCCGGGAACTAATCGTATTCCATCTGGCGCGCTTATCAACCCAACGGAAAGAGAGGAGCCTCATTCCATGACGATTTCACCCGCCTCCGCCGAAGGTGCGCCCCGCGTGACATTCCGGTTCGGATTGTCGGCGCTGCGCTGGGGTCACGAGGGACAGCCCGCCGTGCTGATGATGCACGGCGTCGGCGGGCGCCCGGCGCAATTCACGAATCTCATCCCGCCACTGCTCGCGCGCGAGCGCCAGGTGATCGCGCTCGAGGCGCCGGCGCACGAATACGCGCTCGACGAGGAAGCCACCCAGATGGAGCTCGCGATGGCGATGCTCGAGGCCGCCGTCGAGATCCGCGAGCTGGAGACGGTCGTCGGGCATTCGCTGGGCGCCGCGGCCGCGGCACTCGCGCTCGCCCACGGCTTGCCCGCGGACCGCGCGGTGCTGCTCGCGCCGGCGTCGACCATCACCGCCGGTGATGCGGCGTTCGCCCGCACGCTGCGCAAGCTCGACATCCCGGCGCTCGTCGTCCACGACAGCGGCGACACGATCGTGCCGCATGCGGAAGCACAGGCGATCGCGCGCGCGTGGCCGGGCGCTCAGCTGCTGACCACGACCGGACTCGGCCACTGGAAGATCCTCGCGGATCCCGGCGTCGCGGAGCACGTCGCGGACTTCGTCGCCCGCCGGCGCATCGCCGCGCGGACGCTTCACCAAGCTGCGCTGGCGACTCTGCAATGAGCTGAGCCGCATCCGTCTCCTCCGCTGCCTGCACAGGGCAGCCCCTCTTGCGGACCGATCTCTCCCGTCGGTCCGTTTTCTTGTACGCGTGAACTCGCTTTCGCGCACGAAGGTCGGATTCCTAGAGTCACCGCAGCGAGAAGGAGCAGCAGCAGTGGATGCGAAAACCTTGGTCAACCACGGACAGGAAGTGGTGAAAGCCGGCGTCGAGACCTTGAGCGCCGCGAAGGAAGTCGTCGCCGACGCACGGCGGGAAACCGCCGAAGTGCTGAGCCGCAAGAAGGAGGAGCTGAAGCAGACGCTCAAGGACGGCGTCGCCCAGGTCGGCGAGAAGATCGCGCGCATCGCGCAGCCGACGCGCAAGGAGCAGGCGCTCGCGCGCAAGGCCGAAGTGAAGGCGAAGAAGCGCGCGAAGCAGGACGGCGAGGGCGCGGAGCAGCCCGCGGCCTGAAGCGTCAGCGACCGAGGACCTGGTCGAGCGCCGCGAGGAGCTGGGTGATCTCGTCCTGCGACGTGTAGTGGACGAACGACAGGCGGATCACGCCGCGCGCGGGATCCACGCCCATGCCTTCGAGCGTGCGCACTCCATAGAAATGCCCGGCGCCGGACATGATGCCGCGCTTGCCGAGCTCGACGTGGACCTCCGCCGGCTCCTTCTTCAATGGAACGAACGAGACCGTCGGCGCGCGGATCGTCGCGTCGGTCGGTCCGAGGACGCGGACGTCGCGACGTGACTCGAGGAAGTCGAGCACGCGCGCGGCGAGTGGAATCTCCGCGCTTCGCATGAGATCGCGCACGCGCTGAGGACGCGCGGTCGCTGCGCCGCCGCCGTGATGCGCGTCGAGCGCGTCGAAGTATTCCGCGATACCGCGGGCCGCCGCGATCTGCGCGTGATCCGGTCCGGCAGGCACGAGCCGCTTGCGCATCAGCGGCGCGTTGAAGTAATGCCCTTCGTTGCCGAGCCCGAAGAAGACGCGATCGCGGATGGCCATCACGCCCTGGTGCGGGCCGTAGGTCTTGTAGAGCGACAGCAGATAGATGTCGGCGCCGAGCGCATCGACGTCGGGGAAGCCGTGCGGTGCGAGCGCGACGCCGTCGACGATCGTCATCGCGCCGGCGGCGCGCGACTTCGCGGTGATCTCGGCGATCGGGTTGATGTGGCCGACGATGTTCGAGGCGTGCGGAACGGCGACCAGCCGCGTGCGCGGCGAGAGCAGGCGATCCAGCCCGTCGAGCGCGAGCACGCCGGTGTCCGGATCGACTTTCCATTCGCGCATCACCATGTCGTGCTTGCGCAGCCGCCGGAACATGCCGGTGTTGGCTTCGTGATCCTGATTGGTGACGATGAACTCGTCGCCCGGCTGCAGGAGCTTGCGCAGCGCCATCGCGAGCACGTAGGTGTTCTGCGACGTCGACGGTCCGAAGTGGATTTCGTCGGCCGTGACGTTGAGGTATTCGGCGAGCCGCGCGTGCGACGCGTCCATCCAGTCGCCGGCTTCGCGTGCGGCGGGGTAATGGTAGTACGGCTGCACCTTGAGGCGGCGGTAATACTCGTCGAGCCGCGCGATCACCTGCTTGCAGACGTAGCTGCCGCCGGCGTTCTCGAAGAACGCCTGGCCTTTGAGGGTCGGCTCCGCGAACGCGGGGAACTGCGCCCGGACGAAATCGAGGTCCAAGCGCGGGGCGCTCACGCAGGGCGCTCGCTGTGCTCGGATTCGGGGAACACCGGCCAGTAGTCGACGATCGCGCCGTTCTCGTAGACGGCGATGTCGCCGAACTGGAGGAACACGAACTCGCTCTGGTGCGGGCGGAAGAAGACGAAGTCGCCCACGTCGAGCTGCACGTTGTTCGAGCCGTTGAACATCATCTGGTTGGTCGAGTGTCCATAGATGCCGTTCGCCTGCAGTCCCGGCGGCGAGACCGGATCAGCATACCAATAGCCCCCGTAGATGAAGAACGAGCGCGCCGTGTTCGGGTCCCACGCGCGGAACAGGCCGGTGAGCGATTCGAGGCCGGGGATCTCGGTCTTGTCGAGCTTCTTCAGCACCGGCGTCGCGATGAAGCTCGCCGGCAGGTGATCGGCGAGGCCGGCGGTGTCGAAGTCGGTCGGCTTCACGAGGCCCGAGCCCATCGCGATCTCGTTCGGCACCGAGCTTGCGTCGTAGTACTCGTAGGTGTTGCTGCCGCCGGCGTTGAGCGTGAGCGCATCGGGCGAGAACGATGAGCCGACCGCTTCGTGCGCGGCGCTGATGCATTCGCTGTAGTAGCTCATCGCCTTGGCGATCGCTCCGCGCGGACCGCCGAGCGCGTCGGGGATCTTCGCCGCATGCGCTTCGTAGCCCATGAAGCCCGCGAATTGCAGCACGGGCTCCTGGCCGATCGCGCGGATCGCTTCGGCGACATCGTGGGCGCTCGCGAAGCCGCCGCGGTGCAGGCCGACGTCGAGCTCGAGGTTCAAGCGCATCGGCGATTTGGCATCGGCGAAGCGCGCGCGTGCGAGATCGCGATATTCGGCGATGCGCTGCGGCGTGTCGACCAGCCACTCGATCTGCTTCGCGGCGTCGAAGCTGTTGGGCTTGTGCAGATCGAAGAAGTGCTTCGCCGCGCCGACCGGCATCGGCTTGCCGAGCAGCATCTCGGCGTCGGGCATCTGATCCGCGATCAGGTTCACGTGCGGCTGATGGAACACCATGAGCCGATCGGTTCCGGTCGCGGCGCGGACTTCCTTGATGAGCCCGAGGCTCGGCAGCGACTTCGCGACGCAGCGATATTTCTTGTTCGACGGCAGGTGCGACTTGAGCTTGCCGATGTTCGCGCGCAGGCGCTCGCGATCGATCACCAGCGTGGGCCGGTCGAGGTCGGCCTTGGTCAAAGCGGCCTGGATCGCCTTGAAGTAATCGTCGTGCGCGCCGCCGTGCTCGCGCGGCTTCTTCGCGGCGACGTAGGCGACGGGCGCCGCGATCGCGGCGGTGAGGACGACGCGGCGAGTGACGCCCATTACGCGACTCCGAAGACTTTCTTGAGATACGGGTTGAGCATCTTGCCTTCCGGGTCGAGCGAGGCGCGGACCTCGAGGAAGTCCTTCCACTTCGGATAGCGCTGCGCGAACACGGTCGCGTCGAGCGTGTTCATCTTGCCCCAGTGCGGGCGGCCGCCGATCGGCTGATACAGCGGCTCGATGTCGGCGAAGTAGGGCAGCGGATCCTCGAGGTGATAGTGATGCACCGCGATCGATCCGGACACTTCGTGGCCGTAGAACGGCGACAGCCAGGCATCGTCGCCGCGCACGGTGCGGATCTCGATCGGGAAGAAGATCTCGTGATGCTTCGACTCGAGTGTCTCGCGCACCTTCTTGAGCGTCGGCATCAGCTGCTCGCGCGGCAGGTGATATTCCATCTCGTTGAAGCGCACCGCCCGATTCGACGGGAAGATCCTGTACCAGACGTCGACCGCTTCCTGCGGCTGATAGTCCTCGGTCGACTTGTTCATCAGCCAGCGCCGGAATGCGGGCGCCCACGACGTGAAGTCGCGCAGCTGCTTCATCTGCATCACCGCGTCGTTGTCCTGCTCGGCGGCGCGCGGATGCACCGGATCGTCGGTCGGGTTGATCGCGATCGCCACGCCCTTGTCGCAGTAGGGCACGTAATACATCTCGTAGCTGTGATTGGCGGCGGCGTTCTCGTCGAACTTCTCGATCAGCTCGTCCATCGGCGCGAGCGTCACGCGGCGCTTCAGGTTGTGCGCCTTCACGTTCTGCAGCGTCACTTCGGTGATGACGCCCAGGCTGCCGAGCGAGACGCGCGCGGCGTCGAAGATCTGCGGGTTCGAGTCGCGCGAGAGCGTGAGCACTTCCCCTTTGGGCGTGACGAGCTTCATCGAAACGATGGACGAATGGATCGCGCCGAGCTTCTGGCCGGTGCCGTGCGTGCCGGTGGAGATCGCGCCGGCGAGCGATTGCTCGTCGATGTCGGGCATGTTCTGCAGCGCCTGGCCGATCGCGTTCAGCGGCTCGCCGATCGAGCCGAGCTTGGTGCCGGCGCCGAACGTCGCGGTCAGCGTCGTGTTGTCGTAGCCGTTCATGCCGTCGAAATTGCGCAGCGACAGGATCGTGCCGTCGGTCGGCACGAGCGGCGTGAATGAGTGACCGGCGCCGACGGGCCGGATCGGCGCGGTGGCTTTCTTGAGCAGGTCGGCGAGCTCGTCGACGTTCTTCGGCGCGAGGCGCCCGGCCGGAAGACAGCTCTGATAGCCCGACCAGTTCTGCCACGGCAGTCGCCCGCCCGAAGCTGCCGGCGCATGCGGCATGTGCGACGCGCCGTGATCATCGCAACCCGGCAGCGTCGTCGCCGCGATCGCGCCGAGCGATGAGGTGAGGAAGTCGCGCCGTTTCATCACTGCGCCCCGGCCATGAACTTGATCAGCGCCTCGAAGTCGGCTTCGCTGCAATCCATGCACGAGCCCATCGGCGGCATGCCCTTGTAGCCGTTGATCGCGTGCTGGAGCAGCGTCGGCATGCCTTGCGCGAGGCGCGGCGCCCACGCGTTGCGATCGCCGGCTTGCGGCGCGCCGGTGCCCGCATGCGTGTGGCAAGCCTCGCAGGTTTGATGGAAGAGCTTGGCGAGATTCGGATCGCTCGGGGCGGCAGCCGTCGTCGCGGCGGGTGCGGCTGCGCCAGTCGCGTCGGGCGGCTCCGGCATCCTGCCTCTCGCCGCACTTCCGCCGTCCATGGCGGTCGGCGGCGCGGGTGTTTGCTTGCCGCAGGCCGTGAGGGCGATGAGCAGAGCGAGCGGCGGTACGAGCTTGGCGATCATTCGTCGGTTCCTTCGTCGGCGAGCTTGAGCAGGTGGCGCACGATGCGCGCGCGCTGACGCGCATTGAACGGCAACATCTTCAGCAATTCCAGCGTCCACAGGCCTTCGGTGGCGAGATAGACGAGCGCGGCGCGCTCGAAGGGCACGTCGCGCGAGAGCTTGGCGAAGCGCTGGGCGAAATAATCCGATGCGGGCTTGAGCAGTCCGGGATCGTTGGCGACCGCGGCGAGCAGGGCGGCGCTGACGCGGTCGTCGTCGTCGATCGCGCGCACGGAATTCATCACGTACGCCTTCAGGCTGCGGCCCGGCTTGTCGGGCAGGCGCTCGGTGAGCGCCGCGTGCGCGGCGGCGTTGTGGGTGACCAGGCGCTCGAGCATCGCCTTGAGCAACGCTTCCTTGGTCGGGAAGTTGTACATCAGGCCGCCCTTGCTGACCCCGGCGCGCTTGGCGACGGCGTCGAGCGTGAAGCGCGCCGCGCCGTCGCTGACGACCAGCGCCTGCGCAGCGTCGAGCATCGCCTCGCGCGAGCTGGGACGACCGCGGATCTTTCTGGCAGGCTGGCTCAAGGTGACAACCGCGAAGGGGATTAATTACTATACCGACCGGTCGGCATAGTAATTGCGGGCCACGAGAAGCGCAAACGGGAGTGGGGATGAAGCGTTTACTGCTGATCACGTTGCTGTGGCTGCCGGCCGCGTTCGCGCAGGACGCCCCGACTCCAGCGCCGGATGCGACGGCCGCGGCCCCCGAGAACACGGCTGCCGCCCCAGAGCGCCCGAAGACCGAGGAGCTCGGCACCGTGCAGGTGCAGGACCTCTCCGCGAAGCCGGAGAACCTCGCGACGCCGGCGGAGCCCGAAGGTCCGCGCCATCTCGAGGAAGTCATCGTCACCGCGCAGAAGACGCGCCAGTCGGCGCGCAAGGTGCCGATCTCGATGACCGCGATGGGCGGCGATTTCATCAAGAACACCGGCGCCGCGAGCCTCGCCGACATCTCCCAGTACATCCCGAACGTCCGCGTCGAGGCGCACGACATCGGCTCGCCGCAGGTATTCATCCGCGGCTTCGGCACCAACTCCTTCAACCCGAGCTTCGAGAGCTCCGTCGCGCTGGTGCAGGACGAGCTCTATCTCGGCCGTCCCGGCTACTTCACGGAATCGATGTTCGACATCGATCGCATCGAAGTGCTGCGCGGCCCGCAGGGCACGCTGTTCGGCAAGAACACCGTGGCGGGCGTATTCAACGTGGTGACCAAGGGCCCGACCTCGCAGTGGACGGGCGACGTCGACGCTTTCCACGGACAGCATGACGAGAGCCGCGTCGAAGGCGGCGTCGGCGGCATGATCGGCGACCTGCTCGGCGTGCGTCTGTCCGGTCTCTACATCGGCCGCGGCGGGCAGTTCTACAACAACTACCTCGACCGCTACGAGGATCGGCTGCGCCAGCAGGCGGGTCGCGCGAAGATCAAGCTGTTCGCGGGCTACAACATCGAATCGGAATTGACGCTCACCGATTCGAACTCGCACGCGCCGTTCTGGCCGCTGAAGCTGTTCGATCTCAGCGCCGACGCGCAGCATTACCTCACCGCGTTCACCCCGCTGGTCGACGGCGAGCCGTACAACTTCCGCACGCAGGAGAGCACGTCGGGCTTCATCACCAAGGGCTCCGACACCATCGGCCTGCGCACGCACTGGAACGTCGGCGATCTCGGGCCGCTGCACGATTTCGATCCGGTCCTGGTGCTCGGCTGGTCGCACTTCCGCATCAACCAGCTGACCGACATCGACGTGTCGCCCGCCGATCTCGCGAGCCTCGACGATCACGAGCATCACAAGCAGCGCTCGGCGGAGCTTCGCCTCACCGGCAACTTCGACAGCCTGTTCGGGCTGGGCAGGAAGCTCGAGTTCGTCGTCGGCGGCTATTACTTCAAGTCCGACTACACGCTGCTCGTGAACATCCTGACCGGCGCGGACATCGTCTCGTATCTGGAGACGTGCTCGGCGCGCGAGCTCATCACCAAGGAGCGCGGGTGCAACAACCTTCCCGACCTGCCGATCGTGACGCTGCTCAACACGCTCGGCGGCGTCGTCGCCGACGGCGACAAGTATCACCTCGATTACAACCAGTCGATCGACTCGCGCGCGTTCTTCGGCCAGTTCACCTGGAACGTCACCGATCAGCTCGCGATCACGCCCGGCGTGCGCATCAACAAAGAGAAGAAGGTCGTCGACTCGCGCGGCTACAGCCAGTGCGTGACCAAGGACGCCGGCGTGCCGCAGCCGAACAATCCGAACCTGCACTCGACCTGCATCATCGACAACCTGCTCGGCTCGTACGACTACAACGATCCCGGCCTGCACCGCGACGAGTCCGACGTATCGCCGAAGCTCGCGCTGCAGTACTTCACGCCGTGGGATGTGAACCTCTACGCGTCGTACGCGAAAGGCTACAAGTCCGGCGGGTTCAACGCGGTTTCCTTCGACGGCCGCAATCCGCACGACCTCGAGTATCGGCCGGAGAAAGCGCGCACCTACGAGCTCGGCGCCAAGGGACGGTTCTTCCACAAGACGCTCGGCGTCAACATCGGCGTGTTCGACACGCACTTCCAGGACCTGCAGGTGCTCGCGTTCAACGGATTTTTCTTCACCGTGAACAACGCATGCTGCGCTCACTCGCGGGGCCTCGAGGCGGACTTCAACTGGCTGACGCCCTATGCGCCGCTTCGGATCATCGGCTCCGGCTCGCTGCTCTCGGCGCGTTACGACGACTACGCGGGTGCGCCGGCACCGTGGGCGCAGGGGATCGGCGCTACGCAGAACCTCGGCGGCCAGCGCATCGCTTTTTCGCCGAGCAGCACCGCGACGCTGACACCGACGCTGACCTATCTGCTCGGCGGCTCGTTCGTCACGACCATCGCGGGTGATCTCATCTGGCAGGGCGATCAGTTCACCGACGCTACGCTCGATCCACACTCGCGCGTCGGCGGCTATGCCAAGTACACGGCGCGCGTGACGTTCGGCGACGTCCAGGGCCGCTGGAACCTGCTTGTCGGCGGCATGAACCTCACCGACAAGCGCGTGCTCAATCAGGTCACCAACACCGCGTTCTTCCCGGACACCTACTACGCGCAGCCGGCGGCCGGACGTCAGCTGTTCGCGATCATTTCCGCGAAGTTCTGAGCGCGAGCGCGACGAGCCCCAGCGCGCACAGCCACGCGAACGTATCGCCGACGCGCGAGTAGATCGTCGGCACGTGTGCGATTGGCACCGTCGCGATCATCGTGTGATCGGCGCCGGAGAAATAGTCGTCGCTCGCGATGACGCGGCCGTACGCATCGGTGGCAATCGACAAGCCGTTCATCGCCGCGCGCACGACCGACGCGCCTTCCTCGATGCCGCGCAGCACCGTCATGCGCGCGTGGATCGGATCGATCGCGCGCCAATCGTCGGCGGGCACGATGAGCAGATCGGCATCCTCGCGGCCGGCGCGCTGGAACAGGGCGGGGAAGTCGGCGTCGTAGCAGATGCCGCCGGCGAAGCGGCCGTCGGGCGAGACGAATTGCGCGGGCCCGCCTTCGCCGCGCGTGACGATCGACGCCTCGTGGCCGGGCACGGGATGGTTCTTGAGGTATTGCCACGCGACGTCGCCCGAGGGCGTGACCAGCGTCATCTTGTTCTCGTAGCGCGGCGTCGACGCATCCAGGCGCGCGCCGTAGCTGAGCGTGAGGAAGATGCGGCGCTGTTGCGCGAACTGCACGGCATGCGCGAGCACCGTAGCCTCGTCGCGCTTGTCGACGAAGAACGAATCCTCGGGCCAGACGATGAGCTTTGCGCCCGCGGCGGCAAGGGCGGTGCTGCGCGAATACAGATCGTCGAGCGCTTCGGCGGCGAGCGTCGGATCGTGCGCGCGCGGCAGCGACGGTGCCACGGTCGCGGCCCGGAGCGCGCGAGCGTCGCGCGAATCAGCCAGAAGTCTCAGGCCGCCGTAACCCATCACGACCGTCATCGTGGCGACGAAGGTCGCGACGGCTCGCATCGACAGCGGCGTCCAATAGCGATGCTCCCACGCGAAATTCGCGATCGCCGCGAACCAGCCGATCAGGAAGCTCACGCCGTAGATGCCGGTGATCGATGCGAGCTGCAGCAAGGGCAGATCGTTCGCCTGCGTGTAGGCGAGCGAGCCCCAGCTGCCGTTGGGCGTGAACGTGGCGAGCAGCCATTCGGTCGTGGCTTGTGCTGCGGGAAACACGAGCGTCGACGCGATGCCGTGAAGTCGCCGCGCGATGAGGCGATCGGCGCAATAAGGAACAAAGCCCGCGGTGCCGCAGCCGAGCGCGACGAGGAAGAACCACGCGCGCGGCAGGTTGATGATCTCCCACCACTGCACCGCCCAGCCGAGCGTGAACACGAGCCAGCCGATCGCGAGCCCGCGGCGCTGCACGCGCACGACGCGCAGCAGGAGCATCGGCGCGATCCATGCGATTGCGGGGACGATCCAGCGGCCATTGGCGAGCGGCTGCGTCGCCGCTGCAGCGAGAATCAGCAGACCCTTCACGGAACTCTGCCCGGGCGTTCCGCGTCACTCTTGCATGAGCTCATACGAGGAGAGTGTGCGATGTGCGTGCTGATCGGCAATACCGTGAAGACCGAGAGCGGCGATTATCCTTGCAAGACGCGCGAGGAAGCCGAGGCGCTGTTCATGCAGCTGCGCGAGCGTGAGAAGTCGCGCGCAGAATCGCGTGCTCGCGGGCAGGGCGAAGAGCCGTCCCGCGCGATCCCGATGCCGCAGAAGGCCGACGTCGACTGAATCGGCGTCGCGTTACCGCGCGACGAAGCCTTTCTCGAGATAGCCTGCCCCGGTGAGCGCCGCGATGGCGTCGCCGTCGTGACCGGGCACGAGCCGCACGTTCGGCTCGGCGACCGTGAGCGCGTGCAGCGCCTTGATCTCCGCGCCGACGCGGTCGCGATCCTCCTGGATCAGGAGCGCGGTGACCCAGCGTGGCCGCTCTTTCTGCACTTCGACGTTTCGCAAGTGCCAGACGACGTCGCCGAGGAACAGCAGCTCGCGTCCGTCCGCGAGCTTCACGTAGACCATCTGGCTGCCCGGCGTGTGACCGGGCGCATCGACGACGACCATTCCCGGCGCGACCGCGGCCACGCGGTCGTAGGTCAGCGGCTTGTAATTCGCAAACGCGTCCTTCGGATACTCGACCGGCTTCGCGCGCTCGGGATGATCGAGCTGCGCCTGCGTGAGCTTCAGCGCCGGCAGCAGCTTCGCGAGCTCCGGATGCTGCATCACGCCGCCGATGTGATCCATGTGCTCGTGCGTGATGACGATCGTCGACGCCTTGGTCAGCGCCTGCTCGACGCGCTCGTAGGCGGCGCCGTCGTACATCTTGGTGATGAAGTCGGGCGGCGCCGATTTGCGGTCGAATGCCGAGTCGATCATCGCCGTGTGATCGGGGTAGACGACCTGATAGGCATAGATCGGGATCGAGGACTCCGACCAGCCGTCGCCGGCGACGATCATCCCCGCGAAGAACCGGAACTGCGCGACGTTCTCGTAGCGCACGCGCGTCGGCTTGTCGCCGGGAAGCGCGTCGGCGAGCTTGCGGATCTCGGCGATGTCGAGCGGGAAGGTCGCGTCCTCCGGCAGCCGGCCATCCTCGAAGCACCACCAGTAAGCGCCTCCGAGAACGACCAGCACGATCAGCCAGCGCACGAGCCTGCCCATCGACGTTCTCCTCTTTGCGGTGCGGCCATCCTAGCGGATCGTCCGCGCGCCGATTCACATCGGAGCGCGGGGTCGCGGCGGCGCAGGGCCGATCGCTGCGAGGATCGCCGCCGGGTCGACCGGCTTGGTGAAGTGATGATTGAACCCCGACTGCTGCGCGCGATCGCGGTCGGCCTCGCGGCCGTAGCCGGTGACGGCGACCAGGACGGTGTCCTTGAAGCGCGGCTCGGCGCGCAGCAGCGCCGCGACTTCGTAGCCGCTCATGCCGGGCAAGCCGATGTCGAGCAGCACGACGTCGGGCTGGAATTCCGATGCGAGCGCGAATGCCGACGGTCCGTCGAACGCGACGCGCACCGAATTGCCGCTGCCCTGCAGATAGGCGCACAGCGTCTGCGCGGCGTCGCGGTTGTCGTCGACGACCAGGATCTTGCGCGACACCGCCGACGGCAGCGTCGGCTTCACGCTGCCGAGCGGCAGCGACGAGACGGCCTGCACGAGCGGGATCCGCACGATGAACGTCGCGCCGTAGCCGGCGCCGGCGCTCTGCGCTTCGATCAGGCCGCCGTGCATCTGCACCAGACGTCGGGCCAGCGCGAGCCCGATGCCGAGGCCGCCTTCGCTGCGGGCGAGGCTGCGATCGCCCTGCACGAACAGGTCGAACACGCGGGGCAGCAGCGTCGCGGGGATGCCGGTGCCGGTGTCCTGCACCTTCACGACCGCTTCGGCGCCGATCTGCTCGGAGGTCACCGTGATGATGCCGCCGCGCGGCGTGTACTTGGCCGCGTTGTCGAGCAGGTTGGTGAAGACCTGGATGAGGCGCGTGAGATCGCCTTCGACGGCGAGCGGGGTGGTCGCCGGCGTGTAGCGCAGCTGATGGCTGAACGCGGCGATCGCTGGCTTGCTGGTCTCGATGGCCTGGCCGAGCGCGAGCGAGAGGTCGATCGGCTCCTTCTTGAGCACGATCTTGCCCGTGGTGATGCGCGAGACGTCGAGCAGATCGTCGACCAGGCGCGACATGTGCAGCGCCTGGCGATCGATCACGTCCAGGGCGAACGCGCTCGACGACGGATTGATGCCCGGCGTCTTCATCACGGCGACCGCGTTGCGGATCGGCGCCAGCGGATTGCGCAGCTCGTGCGCGAGCATGGCGAGGAAGTTGGTGGCCTGCCGCTCGGACTCCTCGAGCGTCTCCATGCGTCGCCGCTCGGTGAGATCGCGCGTGATCATGGCGAATCCGCGCAGGCTGTTGCTGGCGTCGCGCAGCGCGGTCACCACGGTGTTGGCCCAGAACAGGCTGCCGTCCTTGCGCACGCGCCATCCTTCGTCCTCGGCGCGACCTTCGAGGCGGGCGACGTCGAGCAGAGCCTGCGGCCGGTTGGCGGCGCTGTCCTCGCTGCGGAACAGCAGGTCGAAGTTGCGGCCGATCACTTCGTTGGCGCGATAGCCGGTGGTGTTGGTGGCGCCCGAGTTCCAGCTCGCGATCTCTCCCGTCGGATCGAGCATGAAGATCGCGTAGTCGCGCACGCCGTCGACCAAAAGGCGGAAGCGCTCCTCGCTCTCGCGCAGCGCCTCCTCGTGGCGACGGCGCTCGGTCAGGTCGCGCGTGATCTTGGAGAAGCCGCGGAGCTTGCCGGACGGATCCTTCAGCGCGGTGATGACGACGTTCGCCCAGAACATCGTGCCGTCCTTGCGGACGCGCCAGCCTTCATCCTCGAAGCGGCCGTCGGCGGCGGCGACCTTGAGCTCGTGATCCGGCCAGCCGCGGCGCACGGCTTCCTCGGGATAGAACGTCGAGAAATGCTTGCCGATGATGTCCTCGGCCGTATAGCCCTTGATGCGCTCCGCGCCGGCGTTCCAGCTCGACACGATCCCCTGCGGATTCAGCAGGAAAATCGCGTAGTCGCGCATGCCGAGGATGAGCTCCCGGAGCAGCTCGTCCCTGCCTTCGATGACTGTCACCAATTTCCCCTGGGATGCACCGCTATTTGTAAAGAGAATCACGGATTCCGATTAAGTTCCATCCGCTCGTCCCGCTGGTCTTCGCGCGCGCGGATCGACTACGCTATGGACCTCCTCGGCGGCTCGCGCACGTCCATGACTTGAGGCCGCCCGCGTCGAAGGGAAGCTGATGGCGGATACCGAAGAATTCCGGAGCCTGCTGGAGCAGCAGCAGAAGCGTGCGCTCGCGGAAGCGGACGACGAGGCGTCCGCCGCCAAGCCGGCCGGCGAGGGCGCCGCCGACATCGTCGCCTCGCACTACCTCGACGACCACACCAAGGCGCTGCTCGAAGGCGTCGTCAACGCGCGCGATCCCAAGCAGACCGGCTATTCCAACGCCGATCTCGCCGACGAGCTCCTGAAGACCGAGCACATCAAGTCGGGCGGCCAGGACCTGTCCAACATGCAGCGCGGCGTGATCCAGCGCCTCGCGCTGGTGAGCCGCCTGTTCGGCTCGGTCGATTCGGATACCAACCTGTCCGCGGGCTTCAAGCAGGGCTTCGCGGCCCTGCGCTTCCCGCTGATCAAGTCGGCGCTCGCGGACCCCGGCTTTTTCATGATGCGCTCGCATCCGCTGCGCGTGCTGGCCGGCGAGCTGATGCAGAAGGCCTCGGAGGTGCGCCTCAACGGCAAGCACGGCGAGCGGCATCTGGAAGAGCTGCTGCAGAACGCGTCGCGCGACTTCGACCTGTCGGCGGCGTTCGTTCGCCCGGCGCTCGCCAAGCTCGCGCCGCTGCCGGCGGAAACCATCGACCAGTTCCTGAAGCAGCTCGCCGAAGAGCTCAAGGAGCGCGAAGCCAATCGCCAGCGCCGCGCTCGCGACGTCGTCGGCAAGGCGATCCAGTCGCGCGTGCTGACCACGCGGCTGCCGCAGCTCGTGCAGTTCCTGATCCATGAAGAATGGTCCGCGGTGCTCGCGAAGCGGCTGCTCGAGAAAGGTCCGGACAGCGAAGCCTGGCGTGACGGGCTCGACTGCCTCGACGACCTGATCGAGCACGTGCCCGCCGCCGAAGCCGGCCACGCGCTGCCGGATGAATTGCTGGAGCGGATCGAAGCGGGCATCCGCGAAGCCGGTCGCGCCAAAGGCTCGGGCCTCGCGATCATGCGCGGCTTGCGTCAGCTCACCGCGTGGATGCAGACGCGCGCGCCCGGAGAAGCGCCGCCGCCGATGCCGGCGATGGACGATGTGCTCGACAGCGAGCTGTACGCGCCGGAAGCGCAAGCGAAGGGGCGCACGCCGGAAGAAAAGCCGGCCCGCCGGCCGGAGCCGCCGCCGGGGATTCCGATGCTCAACGAGTCGGAGCTCATCGAGCCGCCGGCGATCGAG